>CZCA01000585.1_pt1 | contig 33384 bp, 29 predicted proteins | sample 591981 | NCBI WGS metagenome assembly CZCA01 (sample SAMEA3556810, study PRJEB10932) | anaerobic digester metagenome | reverse complement strand
GCCATAGGGTGTGCCAGTCTGGTAGGGATTCATGACATAATACTTGCACATCAAGTCTTTGATGTACTGGATGGCTGCGATGGACTCAGGGCTGTCCAGCGTCGCCTGCGTGACATCCTCGTTCACGACGCCGCCGCCGAATTGCCACAGCACGCTTGGCACCGTGAAGCGCGGCCACGTCCACCAGGTCGCCCACACGGCGACGTTGTCCTTGTCGAAGCCTTCCTCATTCGGATGTTTGCCATTCACGTCGGTCGTGACCTGTTGCGCCCACGCGATGAACTCAGTCCCGTCCTTGGGCAGGGTGGTCGGGTCAAGCCCGGCGTCCTGGATGACCTTCGTGTTGACCCACGCCATCCAGCCGTGGTTGTCAAACGGCACTGCCATCGTCTGCCCCTCGACCGAGATGGCGTTGATGAGCACGTCGTTGAACTGATCCTTGCCGATGCCAGTGGTGTCATACCAGTCGTCCATGGGCTGCATCAGACCTTCGGACGCCATCTGCTGAACCTCGGCGGCGTGGAAGATCACCAGGTCGGGAGGCGTGCCAGCCGCAACGGCCGTCGGATATTTCTGGAAGAAGAGATCCCACGGAATGCCCTGCGACTCGAAACAGGCATCCGGGTTTGCCTCCGCAAACTGCTGCAGCATCTCGGCGAAGACGGCGCCATCGGAGCCGGTCAGCCCATGCCACAACCGCATGGGGTCATCACATTGACCAAAGGCGTTCACAACCGGGGTTGGCTCTGGGGTTGGCGCGTTAGCGGCAGGCGCCTCCGCGGCCGGCGCTTCTGCAGCTGGCGCTTCTGCGGCTGGCGCTGCGCCACCACAGGCGCTGAGCAGCATGGCCACCACCATCAGAAGGGTGAGACCAAGTGACAATCTACGCATTGCTCTTTCTCCTTTGCGTCTACTGGAAAAATGGAACAACAAAATGTTGGAAAACGCAGACGGATGGCTGCGTTACAACCATAAGATGCGTCGGTGTGTTGCTGTGCATCGCCTACACCGACTCTCGTACGATCAGGCGACAAGGCACCTCAAAGCGGCGCCCGGGTCCACTGTACTCGCCAAGAACGCGCTCAAAGACAGCATTCGCCATCACGCGCCCCATTTCCGCCGGATGCTGGGCAATCGTGGTCAGGCGTGGCCGCACCCAGGTGGCAGGCGGAATGTCGTCGAAGCCAAGCACTGCGACATCCGTAGGCACACAGCGGCCAACCTTCTGTACTGCCTCCATGGCCCCAATCGCCATCAGATCGTTCACGGCAAAGACGGCAGTCGGTGGCTTGGGCAGGGACAACAAAACTTGCATGGCGTGCTCCCCACTCTCCGACGACCAGTCCCCGATTTCGAACAACTCCGGGTAGATCGGCAGCTCTGCCTGTCGCAACGCCGCTAGGAAAGCGCCGCGCCGCCGCGCACCCACCGAAAAACTGCTCGTCACACCAATGAATCCGATCCGACGGTGGCCTCGTTCGCGAATCAACCAGGTGATGGCTTGCATGACAGCCAGTTCGTCATCCCCGTAGACCGTGTCGACCTGCGGGTGATTGACGTGCTGTCCGAGCGTCGCCACCGCACTGCCTGTCCGCACCAGAAGGCGATCGATATCTGCCTCCGTCAGGTGATAGGGCACCAGGATGATGCCATCCACCGGGCGCCGGATCACAGCCTCCACGAAAGCCAGCTCGCCATCACGCGTGTGGTCGGTGTTGGCGATCATGACATCGTAGCGATGGAGACGCGCAACGTCTTGCACCGCCCGCACCATCGGATGGTAAAAGGGATTGGCAATATCGGCGACCATCATCGCCAACATAAAGGTTTTCTGACCGCGCAACGTGCCCGCGTAGAGATTGGGGTAGTAACCCAACGTTGTCACTGCTTCCATTACACGCCGCCGCGTCTCTTCGCCGATCGGGATGCCATCATCATTGCCGTTCAGAATGCGCGAGACCGTGCTCTGCGAGACGTTTGCCAGTTTGGCGACATCGCGCATGGTGACGGCTCGTTTGCGCGGCGAGTGCGACTGTTGCATGGCGCTTTCCTTATGCAATCGTATGCGGTGATTCGTAATATAGCATACGATTGTATTGATGTCAAGAGGCATTTTGCAAAGTTCTGGTGGCTACTTCGCGTTGGGGCGAGGCAGGTCATCGCCCCAACGCGTGACATCGTAGTCGATCGGAAGCGTCCGCCTGGAAGCTGAACCTGTACATCGGTTTGTGAATCTGCTATTTGCCAATCAACCCGGTGCAACGCTACGATTCCGCCATGAATTACGAACGCTTTGAATGGCTTGAGATTCCAGAGCAACCGGCGGCGCCGGCAAAGAAGAAGTCGAAGCACGATGGGGCGGTCATCGGCAAACGTTGCCCGCAGTGCGGTTGGCTAGACGAAGAGACTGCGCTGCAGTGCTTCCGCTGTGGGTATCGCTACAATGTCGATCATGCGATGGCGGAGCGGATTCAGCAGCTAGGTGTGACGCTGCCGCCACGTCTGATCGAGACCAATCAGAATCTGGAAAATTTCTTCCGTGTGCATGGGCGCACGCGGGCGCCAGAGCCGCTGTCGCTTCTGCAGTTGCGGTTGGAAGCTGAAGCGCTGCGCCTCAGTCGCGGCTTTGACCGGCTGATCTGTCTGGATGAGATTGCGGTCGAGCATTACGCCCACCAGTTGGAAGCAGCGCTGCGGGCGTTGCGCGAGATGCGCGGGCGGGCGCTGTTGGCCGACGAGGTGGGCCTGGGCAAGACCATCGAAGCGGGCATCATCATGAAGGAGTTGATCCAGCGCGGCCTGGTGCGTACGGTGTTGGTGCTAACGCCGGCTTCTCTCACTGAGCAGTGGCGCGAGGAACTGCAAAATAAATTCAACGAGGCCTTCACCGTCATGGAGCAGCCGGCAGCGTGGCGCGCTGTGCAAACGGCAGAGCAAGGGCGCTGGATTGCCAGCCTCGACCGCGCTAAGCTGGCGCATCAGCGTGAAGCAATTTTGGCGCGCGAGTACGACCTGCTGATCGTGGATGAGGCGCACAAGCTCAAGAACCGCAGTACGCTGGCCTGGCAGTTTGTCAACCAGGTGCGCAAGCGCTACGTGCTGATGTTGACGGCGACGCCGGTGCAGAACGACCTGATGGAGTTGTACAGCCTGATCACGATCCTGGCGCCAGGGCAGTTAGGCACCGTACTGGCCTTTCGCCGCCACTTTCTCGACGGCTACGACCCGCGTCAGCCGCGCAACGCCTCTTCGCTACGGCGGTTGCTCAACGATGTGATGATCCGCAACCGACGCAGCAAGGTCAATGTGCAATTTCCTCGGCGTCAGGCAGCGATTTATCACCTGGAGTTGAGCGAAGCAGAGTGGCTGCTCTACCGCGAAGTGACCGAGTATATCCGTCGGCGCTTCCATGACGCTGACAGCACCAAACATCTACGGCTGACATTGCTGACGCTGCAGAAAGAGCTGAGCAGCAGCCCACAGGCGCTAGCCGCCACGCTGCGCAAGATGCTGGCGGACACCGCGCATGGTGAGAAGGTGCGCGGCGAACTGCAACGTTTCCTGGAGTTGGCCGCCGTCATCCCGCAGAGCCGCAAGCTGACCGCCGTGCTGGAAATCCTGGAGCGCTTCCCCGGCAAGTTTCTCATCTTCACCGAATATCGGCAGACGCAGGAGAGCATTCTGACGGAGTTGGCGCGGCGGGGGGTGCGCGCTGTGGGCTTTCACGGCGGACTGGACATCCAGGAGAAGGAGGCGGCGATCATGCACTTTCGCGCGCCGGAGCGCGAAGGCGGGGCGCGCGTGCTGGTCAGTACAGAAAGCGGCGCTGAGGGGCGCAATCTCCAGTTCTGTCATCAGTTAATCAACTATGACCTGCCGTGGAACCCGATGCGCGTCGAGCAGCGCATCGGGCGGCTCCACCGACTGGGGCAGGAACACGATGTCATCATCTTCAATCTGAGCTGCAACGAAACGATTGAGGCGCACGTACTCGACCTGTTGGCGCGCAAGATTCGCATGTTCGAGCTGGTGATCGGCGAACTAGACATGATCCTGGGCAACGTGGAGGGCGCCAAATCCTTTGAGGATTTGCTGCGTGAGGCATGGGAGACGGCCGCCAGCGAGGATGATCTGCGTCAGCGCATCAACGCGTTGGGTGATATGCTGGTGAAGGCGCGCCGCGACTACGAACGCGTGCGCGAGACGAACGAGATGCTCGATTGGGCGCTTGAAGCGTGACGTGCAGCAGCATGCGACGTAAGGCGCCTCATCTTTTGGCGAGCAAGACCTCGCGCACAAGCGGATGACCAAATTTGCCTAGTTCGGTGGCGACTTTCCAGGCCTCCTGGTCGGTGGTGCGTAGATGATTGGGGTCGATAACCAGGCGCGGTCGTTCTGGGTGTTCGGCGTCACGAATTTCGTAGGCTTGCTGTAGATCGTCACCTTCTTCGTGATACTGAATGGGCGGCAGCCCCTCGACCTGGCGATAGGTCTCGCGGCGGAACGCATCAGCCTGAGGATAGCGATGGATGTTGCAGCGCAGCCGCCCCAACAGCGCCCCCAGCATAACTGACCACTCGGCCAGGGCATCCAGGTCGGCGCTTTCGCCAAGCAAGGTTTTCATCAATTTGCGGCGGAAGCCGTATTGATAGCGGTAGAGGCGCGCTTGGCTGTCAAGCGCATCACGCCCGATACGCAGCAAGCGATCGAGCGCCTCTTCGGCGGAACCGGCGTCCCCTACCCAATAGCCCTCAAAACCGGTCCCATTCTCGAAAAACGGATTGCGCGCCAGACGCACAGTCTCCCAGGCCAGATAACGACGGTCAAATTGATGGGAGGACTGTGCAATTGGGTGGATGGACTCCTGGCGGGCACGTTCCAACCACCACAGCAGATAATCGCCGAACGGAACTTCACCCTCAACGCGCTTCATAGCCACATCGCACCACCTCTGCAAAGTCTGTGACTGTATCTATTATCGCGCCGAATTCGCTCAGAACGCTCAGAAGACCGTTTGGATTTCATTGGTGTTTGGTTAGCGTTTGTCTTGGTGACTGTTTGTTGCCAGATACGCCTTCCCGCCGTATCCCTCCAGCTCAACCGTGAAACGTCCTTGGGCGTCGATAACGCCGGCAGGGGCAGCCTGTAGCAGTTCGAGAACGGGCTGCGCCGCCATCCCCTCAAACATGATCGTCTCTTTGACTGGTGTGGCGCCGAAATTGAGCGCAGTGATTTCTGTGCCCAGCCCATCGGGCAGCGCGTGCACCATTACGAGCAGGCCGGGCGTCTGCACCGCAGGCACGGCGATCTGCCGACTCTCGAAGATGCGATAGCGGCGGCGCACGGCAAGCACATGACGCAGCTGGCTGGCAAAGGAGTCGGGACGACGTAACTGTGCTGGCAAGCTCCCGTAGAGCGCCTGGGCGCGCGGCAAGCCAGATGCCGAGTGGGTGGCGCTGGGGGCAACCTCCATCAGGTCATAGGCGCCACGATTGATCCAACGCGTGTCGCCATCTGCCATCAACTCGGCGACCGTTGCGGCAGGGACGGTCAGCGCGCCGACCAGGTCCCAGCCAGAAAGGGCGAAAACGCCTGGCTGTAGCGCGTTGTACATCGCCAGCAATAGATGACCGCGCTGGATGGCGGCGATCTGTTTTGCATCCAGCGTATCGAGGTTGCGGATGCCCAGGGCGGCGGCCACCATCGACGCCGTGGTGCAGGCAACGCCATTGGTGGTGAAAGGCAGATTGTACGGCGCTGCTGCGCCGGTCAGCCGCGCGTACATCTCGGCGCGGATGTGCTGGCGCAGCTCACTGCCGGTGAACTCGCGCCCTCCGAAGGTATAGCGGTCATCCTTGTGCCGCGTCCAGAAATGCACCAACTCCAACGTCAGCTCATCGTGATTTTGCAGCGCATGCACCAGCGCGGCCGGATCGACGCCCGCCTTATGCATCTCGTGCAGCATCAGACGCAAGAATTCGGCGTCACCCGTTGCCAGCGCCACATGATAGGCTGGCCGCGTGATGAAGTCGTAGGAAAGGTCGGCGCCACCAACCGACATGGCGGCGATGTCGTCGACAGTCAGGTTCAGCTCCTGGAAGGTGAAACCGCCCGCCTTGCGCACCATGCCGGCGATTAATTGGTTGGCTGTCACCGAGAGCGGGTGCCCCTCTGACCAGACTGAGCCATCGGCGCGGCGCTCCACACCAAGAAAGCCGTTGGCGTCCAGCCGCAACATCGACGCACCGAGCACGCTCAAAGAATGCAGCGCGTCGCCCATTACCAGTCGCGGTCCGGCAAACGACGGATCAAGCCAATTCAACGTCGGCTGCCCATCCTTGAAGTAGTGCAGATAGACCCAGCGCCGCGTCACGCCGTCGACGCCCACCACCGCAGCCGTCGCGCTCCAGTCCGTTTCTTTGACGCCAGGTTCGTAGAAGATCGTGCGGGAGAGCGGCCCGACGATGTAGCCCTTATCGCGCAGCGCCGTCACGGCGGTCGGCGACAGGTTGACTGAATCCTTGCCGGCGGGGACATCGGGCAGCAGCGCCCAGTCCGCCGGCGCAATCTCGATCATGTGATAGATGCCGGGATAGTCGCCGTAAGCGCGCTCTGCCAGGCGGAAGTCTGGCCCCTTGCCCGTATGACCGGGTACAATGTCGTCGATCACGATGGCGCCGTTGGCGCTGGCCGTCCGACACATCTCGACAAACTCCGCCGTTGTACCCAATGCAGGGTCGATCTCCAGCCCGATGCGGTCAAAGTTGCCATCAATGGAAGGGGTGAAGGTGCGTCCAGTCACGCCGCCAGCGCGCTTCATCGGCCCGGTGTGTACAGCCTGAATGCCTACTTCGGCAAAGGCTTGCCACAGCGCCGGGTCACCCAGCGTGTGCAAGACCGATTCGCCCGGTCGCGTCATGATGGCGGCCGGGTAGGCGGCGAACCAGACCGAGGCGAGCGCAGCCGCTGCGCGCGGTTGCGTGGCCGCGTAAGGACGTTGCCACATTGCGCCGGCGCCGGCAAAAGTGCGACTGATGGCAGCGCCTTGCGCCAGCATGGCATGCTCGAGCAGCCAGCGCACTTCGTCATTGGCAGCGGCGGGTGATGTGGCGTGGTTATGCATGGCTTACCCTCTCTTGTTGTGGACAGGCGAATCGTATTGACTCCACTATATCATATCTGTCCAATTCGCTTCCGAAATCCGCTGACAGCAGTGCTTGCTCGCACCCCATACCTGGCGTATACTGCCACTTGATTCTTCCCAAACCGCACACATCTGGAGCGCAAAGATGGCGCAAACGAAAAGCACCCTTACCCACCTTGAATGCGGGAACTGCGGCAAGCAGTACGCCCCCCATCGGCTGATGAACCTTTGCAGTGAGTGTGGGAAGCCGTTGCTGGCGCGCTATGACCTGGCGACGGCGGCGCTAACGCTAACGCGCGAGGCGCTCAAGCAGCGCGAACCGAGCTTGTGGCGCTATGAAGAGGTGCTGCCGGTGCAGAACGATTGGGCCATGTTGCGGCTGGGCGAAGGATGGACGCCGTTGCATCACGCCAGACGGCTGGGCGAGGCGATTGGCTGCCCGCAGACCTACATCAAGGATGAAGGGCTGAATGTCACCGCTTCGTTCAAAGCGCGTGGGCTGGCGCTGGCCGTGAGTCGTGCATACGAGCTGGGCGCGCGCGATCTGGCGATCCCTAGCGCCGGCAATGCAGCCTGTGCACTGAGCGCTTACGCAGCAGCGGCCGGGCTGCCCGCTCACGTGTATATGCCCAAAGATGTCCCCAGCCTCTTCCAGGTGGAATGTCGTGAACTGGGCGCCAACGTCACCCTGGTCGACGGGCTGATCAACGACTGCGGCGTCAAGGTGCGCGAGGGTGTGGCCGCACATGGCTGGTTCGACGTGAGCACGCTCAAGGAGCCGTATCGCGTCGAGGGCAAGAAGACGATGGGCTACGAGCTGGCGGAGCAGATGGACTGGGAACTGCCTGACGTAATCATCTACCCGACAGGCGGCGGCACAGGAATGGTCGGGATGTGGAAAGCCTTCGACGAGATGGAGCGCATGGGGCTGATCGGCGCCAAACGCCCGCGTATGGTTACGGTGCAGAGCGATGGCTGTGCGCCAATTGTGCGCGCGTTCCAGCAAGGTGTTGAACATGCTGAGTTGTGGCAGGGCGCCCGCACGGTGGCCGATGGGCTACGCGTGCCGATCGCCATCGGCGACTTTTTGATTTTGCGCGCAATCCGGCAGAGCGGCGGCACAGCGCTGACGGTCACGGATGCCGAGATGCTTCGCTATGCGCGCGTGATGGGCAGCAAGAGCGGCGTCTTCCCGGCGCCCGAAGGCGCGGCCACGCTGGCGGCGCAGGTGCATCTGCTGGAGCAAGGTTGGATCACACCAGACGAGCGCGTTGTGCTTTTCAACACTGGCAGCGGTCTGAAGTATGCTCATCTGTGGGCGCATGTGCTATAATCCGCGTATTCGGAAAAGGTTCTTTTTGCTAAGGAGCAAACAGTTCGTATGGCTCGCAGGAAATTGTCGCGCAACGAGAAAATCTTCTACGGCGTCAGTCTGCTGATTGTCTTCAGTATGGTCTTCAGCATGATTGCGTCTCTGTTCACGATGACACCCTTCTAGTGCACTCAACCCCGGTCGGTCGATCGTGAGCGACTTCTCCGGCGCCTCGTCCGCCGCCCAAGCACCGTCAGAATCAAACGCATTTGTCACCCGCAGCGGCTTGCTGTTGGTGGGGCTGGCAGTGCTTTTTTTCAGCACCAGCCCGGTATTGGTGCGATGGGCGGCGGCGAGCCTTTCCAGCTACGAGATTGCGGCGGGACGGCTACTGATGGCAGGGGTGATGGTGCTGGGCGCGGCGGCGCTGCGCGGTGCGACGTGGGGCGATCTGGCGCGCTGGCCGACCTTCGCAGCGATTGGCCTGGTTGCGGCGATCCACTTCGGCGCCTACATTGGGTCGCTCAGCTACACCACGATCGCCCACAGTCTAGCGTTGGTCTACACTGCGCCAATCTTTGCGGCGTTGTTGTCGTGGTGGCTGTTGGGTGAATCCCTGCACCCGCGCCAATGGCTGGGCATTGTGATCGCAGTCGTTGGGGTGGCGATCATGGCGGGGTTTACGCCGGACTTTGACCGCACAATGCTGATCGGCGACACACTGGCGCTGGTGAGCGCCGTCACCTTCGCCATCTACAGCATTGCCGGGCGTCGCCAACGCCACCACGTATCGCTGCTCGTCTATGCCGGCGCCGTCTATCTCGCGGGTGGATTGTGGTTGTTGCCAGCAGCCGCACTCAACTTCTCGGCGGGTGGCTATACCCTGTCCGCACTCCTCAGCGTCGCGGCGTTGGCGGTGATCCCGCTGGGGCTGGGGCACACCCTCTACAATGCTGCGTTGCGACGGATGCGCGCCACATCGGTCAATCTCCTGGCAACCCAGGAAGTCACAGGTGGCGTGCTGTTGGGCATTTTCTTGCTCGGCGAAATTCCCAGCGTGGTGACTGTAGCAGGCATCGCCGTGACGCTGGTCGGCATCATCCTTGTCATGCTCGAAACATCCTAGAACCATCTATGTATACAGCCAACGCAACCGCTTCATTGCTGGCGCGCCGTCTAGCGCTCTTTCCTCTCACCACCGCAATTGCGCCGATGCCAGGAGACGGTCGCACGGCGCTGACGATTGGCGGCTGCGACCTGCGCATGCTGGCGGCGGAGCACGGCACGCCCTTTTACTGCTTCGATGCGGCCACGCTCGATGCCGCAGCGCAAGCGTATCAGTCGGCGTTGGCGCGCCACTATCCAGGTGAAAGCGCTGTCACCTACGCAGGCAAAGCGTATCTCTCGCGGGCGATGGCGCAGTGGACACAACGGCGCCAGCTATGGGTGGACTGCACCGGCGCCGGCGAGATCGGGATTGCAGTCGCGGCGGGCGTGCCACGCGCCCATATCCTGGTGCACGGCGTCAACAAGAGCGACGCCGACCTGGACGCAGCGACAGCGCACGCGGCGATTATCGTTGTGGACAACCTGGCAGAGTTGCAGCGGCTGACCCCACGCCTGCTGGCGACGGAGAATCCTCCCAGCCTCTGGCTGCGCGTGCGTCCGGGGGTGGCAGTCGACACCCATGCCTATCGGCAGACGGGACAAGAGGATAGCAAGTTCGGCATGTCGCCGCAAGAGATCATGGAAGCAGTGCACCACTGCCTGCGCCATGGGCTGGCGCTGCACGGATTACATTTTCATCAAGGCTCGCACTTTCACGACCCGACGCCCATCGGCCCAGCGCTGGAAATTGTACTCGACCTGGCCGCCGAATTGGCGTCAACCACAGGCTGGCAGCCGCGTGCGCTGTCACCGGGTGGCGGTTGGGGCGTCGCCTACCATGAGGACGACCTGCCGCAGCCCGATGTAGACGAGTACGTGCGTTTCATTGCGCTGGGTGTCGTTGCAGGCTGTCGACGGCGGGGTTTGGCGTTGCCAACGCTGCATTTGGAGCCAGGGCGCAGCCTGGTGGCGCGGGCGGGCGTGGCCGTCTATACGGTAGGCGCCATCAAACAGACGGCCACGCGGCGCTGGCTCTTTATCGATGGCGGCATGGCCGACAATCCGCGCCCGGCTCTATATGGCGCGCGCTACAGTGCGCTGCCTGTGCTCGCCCCCGAGCGCGCGCCGCTGGAGCCGGCCTGGATCGCCGGGCCATATTGTGAGAGTGGCGACATCCTGATCGAGGCGTTGCCGATGCCAGCGATGGAGGCAGGGGAAATGCTGGCAATTCCGGTGAGTGGTGCGTATCACCTGGCCATGCAGAGCAACTACAACGGGGCGCGCAAACCTGCTGTGCTCTGGCTGGATGCAGGACGAGCGCAACTGATCCAGCGTCGCGAAACAATAGCCGACCTGCTGACACGCGACGCTGATCTCGTTCTATAGAGAACGTCAGGCAGGTTCTTTGCGCACGGTCTCCGTCGCCCGGCGTGGGGTTGGGCGTTCGTCGAGCATCCGCAGCAACTCACGCACGACATCATCGATGCGCCGCTTGTAGCGCAACATATCGCGGCGGCACTCGACTTCAGCGGGCGACTCGGCCTTGAAGTTGCGCAGCATCTCCTCTAGTTCAGTATCTACGATCAACCGACTGCGGTTGACGGGATTGCCGCGCAGAAACTCGCGCAACTCACGCGCAACCGTCGTATCATAGTCGGTCAGGTCGTTGTGAAGATCAACCAACTGGTCAGATGCAATGGCTGGCATTGGCATCGACCTCAGTGTATCCCAGGCTCGGTTTAATTTGCGTCGGTACACGAATTATGTCCAGTTGTATTACAGGCGTGTTGATCGCAAGCGGGGGACCGACTCGGGCAAGTATCGAGCAGCATTGGCGACGGGCAGCACAGACGGCGTGCGATGACTCTGATTATAAGGAGGCTAAGCCAACTGTCAAAAAAAGGACACTGCAGGGAATACTTTTGGGCGCCGCTGCTTGCGGTCACGGCGATTTGGGTGCGGCGGCGTCTGTCTCCAATTCGCGTAAGACGCGCCGCTCGTCATAGCGCAAAAAGACTAATCCGGCGCTCAGGCACAGAACAAAGCCTGCCAGGCCACTGACGCGAATACCCAGATCGGCGCCAGGGTCGCGGCCAAGAATCGTTAGCGAGGCAAAGATGACAACTCCCAGTGTCTGCCCTAGCTTTTGCATCAGCGTGCGCGCGGCAAAGAACATGCCCTCCAGCCGCTGGCCAGTGCGTCGCGCGTCGTGCTCGGCGATGTCGCCCAGTACGGCATTGGGCAGCACGCCCAAAAATGCAATCGGGATGGCGTAAAGCACAATCAGCGCGTAGGCTTGCAGCGTGGGAGACAGAGGCATCCATCCCAGGAAGTAGACGCCGAAGAAGATGACGCTCATCCACAGAAACGCCATAACAATCAACGGTTTCTTGCCTACGCGCCGCGCCAGCAAGTTGACCAGCGGATAGAAGACAAAGGACAAGATCACCATGATCGCCAACAAGCCGCTGACCAGCGCCTCTCCCAGCCCCAACAGCACAGTGATGTAGTAAAGCAATCCAGTGTTGACGATGGTCAGCGCCATGAAATAGGCAAAGTCCGCCACGACGTAATAGCGAAAGCCGGCGTTGCGAAAGGTCGTGCGCACAGCGGTCAACAACGGTGCGTCAGAAGGCGTGCGTTCGCAGTAGCGATTTTCGTCAATAAAGATCACGGGGAGATACATCAGCAGCATCGCTGTAAACGCCAGCCCGCCGATGGCAACCTGAAATGCCGTAGCTTTGTCGGCAATGCCCAACGCTGCCTGGAGCAGCCCTGCTAACGCCGGCGTCTGCGCCGCCACCATGATCCCCAGCGCATAGGTGATCGATATCCACGTCGAAAGGTTCAGTCGCTGACTTGCGGTGTGCCCCAATTCCGGCAACAGGGCAAAGTATGGCGTGACATAGACGGTGAGAAACAAATAGAACAGCATCTGCACGGCGACCAGCCATATAATGTTGATCGTGCTGACCTGTCGCACCAATGGCACAAACATCAGCACGCAAAAGAGCGCAGCTGGCAGCGCGCCCACTGCAAGAAACGGGATGCGACGCCCACGCGGATGGCGCGAGCGATCGCTCCAATTGGCGATGAGCGGGTCGGTGATCGCATCCCACAGGCGGCCGGAAGCGGCAATCAACGTGATGGCGTTGAAGATGCCAAGAAACGCCACCGTCGTAATCAGTGGCGGCAAACCGGCATTTTCTGGCGGTAAGTAGAAATAGACTAGCGTCAGCCCGATGATGTTCACCAAGGTTGACCAGCCCAATTGTCCCAATGCATAAGCCGCCTGCTTACCGGGCGGCAAGAACGGTTTGGCGCTCATAGGTGTTATGCTGATACTGTTGGAATCATGTTGGCGGTTTCATTCAGGGTAACGCAAAGACTACGAAGACGCAACTCGCTCCACGCAGTTGCTCCCCCTGAACGCAATGCAAAAAAAATACGCCGTCTGTTGTCCCCCGAAGGCTGGATTGGGGCCAGCCACAACAAACGGCGTAATCACAGTATAGCACAACTCTTGCCAAAGCGTATCCCCCCAAATTGCGGCAAATTTTTTGTTGATTTTGAGACTGTCGTGTTGATTGTGCATAACCCTTGCTATGCAGCCTCGACAATTTTCCGATTCGGCGTTGTTGCGGCGATACTGACGGCATACCCCGGTGATCGCACCGGGTTTATTCATAGGCCTACGCAGCAGCGGCATATGCTGCACCGATTTGCAGTAGATTGCAACAGATTACAACAGATTACAACAGATACAGAATGAGGTCATGTAGATGTCAACGCAGTCACCCATCGTCCCGCCAGGTCGCCCACTCTGGATCGGCATTACGTCGCGACATGGCGACCCGGAGTGGTTGCAGCAGAACACGCGCAACTATCTGGCCATGGTCGCCAGCTATCACGCGATGCCCGTGGTGTTGACGCCGGATCATGTGGCAATTCTGCCGGATGGTCAACGCTATGCGCCAACGTCCGCAGGACGCCTGCCAGCTGAAGTGCTCGATGCGCTGGATGGTTTGATCTTGTCGGGTGGAGGCGATGTGGCGCCGCACTATTTCAATCAGCCACTGGCTGGCGCCGAGGAGGAGAGTATTGATCCCAGACGCGACGAACTGGAAATCGGGCTGGGTCAGGCTGCCCTGGCGCGCAACCTGCCGATTTTTGGCATCTGTCGCGGCTGTCAGGTGCTCAATGTGGCGGCCGGCGGCCGCATGATCCAGCATCTTGACGGCCATCGTTCGCCGGCAGAGGGCGCCACACGCTTTCACGGCGTCCGCGTGACGGCAGCCAGTCGGCTGCATGAAATTGTGAACACGGACGTCTTCGATGTCAACACGTTTCATCATCAGGGCATGGATCAGGCGTCGTTAGCGCCGGGTTTTCGCGCTGCGGCGCTGGCCGACCCTGACAACTGGCTGGTCGAGGCATACGAGAGCGTGGAACATGCCTGGGTGATCGGCGTGCAGTGGCATCCAGAGCGCATCTTCGAGTTAGGGGAAGCACATCGTCGCCTGTGGAACAGCTTCATGGCTGCCTGCAGCAGCTACCAGCAGCAGCAAGGCGCCCCTACATCTCTACGGTGATGATGGCGCCGCGATCAGGGTTGTTGCCGGCATAAATGCGCCCACCGTGCGCCTCGGCCACCATGCGGCAGAAGGCCAGCTCCAGTCCCAACTCGGCTTTCCCCTGTTCCTTCATGTGCACTGCTTCGTATTGATCGAACATGCGCACGAAATCTTCAGGCGGGATGCCGCGCCCTTGATCGAGGACGCTCAGGCGGACAGCCGGCAGCGTCGATGCAATGTCGTCGGGCTGGCCAGTGCGCGGATATTCCGCCAAAATGGTCACGGTGGTTTGCGGTGGTGAAAACTTGAGCGCATTCGCCACCAGGTTTTCGACCACGCGCTGGAAGAGCGCAACATCAGCTATCACAGGGTAGGATTGTCCCTGCGTCTTGAGCGCCAACGTGACGCCCTGAGCGTCGGCGTAGGGCGCTAATTTGTGGCGCACTTGTTCCAGTAGATGGTCAACATACAGCGGGCTACGCGAGAGCGAGAGCTTGCCGCGCTCCATCTTGGCCAGCATTAGCATATCGTCAAGGAAACTGCTCATCTTCTGCGCTTCGCTCGTCGCCATGTCGAGATACCGTATGTGTTCTGGCGAGACGCCGCCTTTGCGCTTCAGCAATTGTAAGTAGAGCATCACCGCTGCCAATGGATTGCGCAGGTCATGTACAATCATGTAGGAAAGCGCCTGGCGCAATTCCAACATGCGCTCAAGCTGGTCGTACTGCGTCTTGATGCGCAACATGGTGCGCACGCGCGCTTGCAGTTCCAGGCGCGAGACGGGTTTGCTCAGGAATTCATCGGCGCCAACTTCCAACCCGCGTACGCGGTCCTGAATGGCGTCAAGCGCCGTAATCAGGATGATCGGGATGTGCTGGAAGGCAATTGACTGTTTGAGTTCGCGGCAGACGGCGTAGCCATCCATCTCCGGCATCATCACGTCAAGTAGAATCACGTCAGGGGCAAGCTCTGGCATCCGGCGCAGCAACTCCTTGCCGCTCGAAAGCGCGTGGATGTCGAGGTCTTCAGCGGTAAGCAGCGCGCACAACGCTTCGCGGCTGGAAGGCTCGTCATCCACCACAATGACGCGTTTCTGTTGGATGACACCAGCATTTGGCAGCAAATCGGTGCTCTCGGTTACCACAGTCATCTTCGCTGTCCTCACGATTGGGTTGCGCCGCTGGCGGTGAGTGTGCAGTGTGGTGTGAGCATCGCCCAGGCAAGCGTAAGTATTTCGTTAGCTACTCAGGTTATATCATATGATTGAAAAGTCAACAAGCCCTCTGCAAGCCCTCGGTCTTGTTCGTGGCGCTCATCTGGCTACTCTGCACTATCAACCGGGCGCAGCACAAGAAACCCGCGTCTCAGCCAACGTTGGCGTGGATCGACCGGCCAGCCCGCTGCGCGCAGATTTCGCGCAGCGATGGTAAACCAGTGTCGATCTCCCCAGATGCGGGCGGCGCGTGTGCGCTGCGCAGCTGCTTTCCATGCATCCAACAATGCGGCAATGGGCGTTCCTGGTTCGACATGGTGAATCAGGTTCTTGGGCAGCACAGTCTGAAAATCAGCGGGATCAAATGGCGTGCGCCCGCCATAGCTGAAGACCAGCGCCTCGCTGCGCCATGCGGGGGCATGGGCGGCGCGCCGCAAGACATTTGCCACCCACAGGTCACCCGCTGGCGTTGATGTGCCTTCCACCAGCAATGCGCCAGGCAGCGCGTACTGCGCCAGCTCGGCATAGGCTGGCGCCACTGCTGTCTCATCGTACTGACGCAGCACATTGAAAGCGCGGATGGCGCGCACTGTCTCACTCTCTCCAGCGCGCTGCCGGCGCAACGGCAGGTTGAAGCCACCCAGACGAAAATCGGTCAACGCGTCGCAAAAGGGTTGTGCGGCGGCAACGCGCACCGGGTCAATCTCGACGCCCAGTACAGGCAGGTCAGGATTGACCCGGCGGAAACGCGCGGCGCTTTCCAGCGTGGTGACGGGTGTGGCGCCGTAGCCCAGGTCAACAAACCACGCGTCAGCAAAGGCGCCGCTTTGACAGCGCAACAGCGGCATGTCGTAGAGCAGCATGAAGACATCGACGCGGCGCAGGCGATTGGCGGCCGTTTTGCCGCGCGTCGGTTGCCCTTGCGGGCGCCTGGTGCGCAGCCAGCCACGCCGCACAGGGGCAGGCTCAGCAGGCAAGAGGCGCTTCATGGTGTGGCGTCCCGACAGAGGGTGGCGCCTGCGGTTGCAGTGGGTGGGGTGCTCACTGCACGCAGGGCACAGAGCGGACCAAATGCTTGCAGCCAGGCAAGCTGTTCCGGGGTGCGCACCAGCAGACTGCCGGCAAAACCCAACCCATTGATCGCCATGCCACCGACGGTCTCGGCCACGCGCGGCGCCACCAACATCCACTCGCGCGTTGCCAGCCAGTTGTAGGGGCGCGGCGGCGCATCGCCGCCATCCCAAACGCCCACTGCCATCAGCATGGCGCGATAGGCAGCAGCCAGGGTGGCGGCGTCGGCGGTGTGCAATGCCGGCAGCCACATCAGGACGTGGGTGAATGGCAATTGCGGCGCCGTGACGAGCGCGCCTGGGCTGGCTGGTGCGCCTAACGCTGCGGTGATGGGTGCGGCCACGCCATCCGGGTCGAGGGGAAAGGGCGCCAACTGCAGGTGCTTGTGACGCTGACTGGCGCCTGCGATCTTGCCGGCGTTGTAGAAAGCCAGCCCATCAATCTGGCGGGTGCACGTCAACAGTGCAGCGAAGTCGGCGTCGGTCAACAGCGCTTCTTGCGGCGCAAAGGTTCGCGTCACGATCAAGAGATGATGCGTGACAACGGGAAATTTGTTGAGCAGACAAAGATGGGTGTCCGACAGATCGGCGACAAACAGTGCAGGTTCATGGGGCAAAAACGGGTTGGCGGCGCTTGCCCCACCAGCAGTTGCGCGCTGCAGGCGGGCATCCGCCGCCGCCTCGCCGCGCCCACGCACCAGCATGCGCACGACAAAGCGCACGCCTGCCTGTGTAACATGATGTACAGAGGTGGCGATGGGTTGCAAGGCGCCGCTTGCCATGGCGCGTGCAGTTACGACCGTAGCCTGGCGGAGCAGATCATCGGGTGGGGCAAAAGTTTTCGGCGCAGATGTCGTTGCCATTGGGAAGAATCGTATGCAGAAAGTACAAAAAAGGCGAATTGGCGCCGCTTTGCTTAGCACAAAGGCATCGCCATGTACAACCACAGTCTCCTGGTGATTCCACAGCGCCTTGGTGAGTCTTCGTCGATCGTGCGTTTTTCCCACTATCGATGCTGACAATCCAGACAATGTCTGCTACCATCATACTCAGCGTTATACATAGTCGCCACATAGAAAGGGCAAACCATGCAATCCCAGGCCGTACTCTTTCGGGATGTCGATAACGTGGCCGTCGAGTTGGTGGGGATTCCGTCCCCCGGCCCCGGCGAAGTGCTCATCAAGACAAGCTACTCCGTTATCAGCCCAGGCACAGAGCTACGTTGTCTGGCCGGCAAACAACCCAATGCTGCGCCCTGGCCGGTCATTCCGGGCTATTCGTTGAGTGGATGCATTGCTGCACGCGGGGAGGGCGTCGACTTGCCGCTGGATACACCGGTCTTCGCCACTGGCACGCGGCGCGCCAGCGTCAACCTAATGTGGGGCGGACATGTCGCTTACGCCGTGACCCCTGCTGTGAGCGTCTTTCCCCTGCCCGACAACGTCTCCATGCTGGCGGCATCCGCTCTGCATCTGGCGGCGATTGCCTATCACGGGTTGCGACTGGCGCGCCCACTCCCTCATGAGACAGCAGTGGTGCTGGGGTTGGGTGCGATCGGGCAGATGTCGGCGCGACTTTTTGCAGCCGCCGGGGCGCGTGTGCTGGCGGCTGACCTGTCGCCTGCGCGCGTGGCGTTGGCGCAGGCCGCTGGGGTGGAAGCCTTCGTTCCCTCCGGCGCGGTGGGCGCTGCCGTGCGTCAGCGCTTGCCTGCCGGCGCCGATATTGTCGTCGATGCCACCGGCGCCGCGCCGGTGCTGCATCAGGCCATTGAGATTGCACGCGAATTGGGCTGGGATGATAGCCTGCTCCAGGGCGCACGCATTGTGGTGCAGGGAAGTTACCCGGAGGACATCAGCATCCCTTATCAGGCGGCGTTTCTCAAGGAAGCGAATATCCTGGTGCCGCGTGATATGCAGCCGCGCGATGTGCGCGCCATCCTCGACTTGATGGCGCGAGCGAATTTCCGGATTGACGACCTGCTGACGACAGTCGTCACGCCTGTGCGTGCGCCGGAAATGTACGCTCGCCTGCGTCATACTGCCAGCGAAATGGTGACGGCTGTCTTTGCCTGGTAACCATCCGGAGGTTACGCCTCCAATGGCGCGTTGTAAGCGGTTTCCAGCTGTTGCGCGGCTGCGTCCCAGGAATGATATGCTTCAACATAGCGACGCCCGGCCTCGCCAAGCCGCGCGCGCAATTCGACATCGCTCAACAACTTCAGGATGGCATCTGCAAAGGCTTCGGGGCCATCGGCGATCAATAGTTCCTCCCCTGTGCGCACGCGTAGCGCGCCGGTGGCCTGCGCGGTGGCGACGACCGGCGTCCCGCATGCGAGAGCCTCCAGCGCCTTGTTCTGGATGCCAGCGCCGTAGAGCAGTGGCGCCACGGCCAGCGTTGCGCTCTGGATGTATTCAGGCATGCTGGCCACGGCGCCCGTGACGACCACGCGCCGCTCTGTACTGCCGGGCAGCATCGGCGCGCTTTCCGCCAGCTTCCGCACCTCGGCGACAGGGTCCTTGCCCACCAGCCAGACTTGCACTGTCGGTCGCTGCGCCCACACGCGCGGCATGATGTCGTTGACCAGGTGCAACGCCGCCGTAACGTTGGCATGGTAGCTCATCTTGCCGCTGAAAATGATGCGATCGGCGACGCGGTCGCGCGGGTTGCGGAAGGCGAAATGCTCCAGATCGACGCCATTGCCGATGACCTCGATGCGCGCCGCCCATGAGTGCAAGTGCTCGCCAGCGTAGCGATCTAGCAGCCCAACGAAGGCGGCTTTGTCCAACGCCGAAGTAACCAGGGTGCGCTCGAACAGCCCCACTAACCGCGCCTCATGGCGACGCGTGCGCTCCAGCTCGATCCAGGTCAGCAGCCGCGCTTTGAGACTGCGGCTCGACTGCACTGCCTGCTCAAAAAGATAGGAAATCGAATCGACGCTGTCCCACACAATCGGGCAGCGGTGCGTCGGGTTCGCGCCAAAAAAGGCGCGTACACTTACAGCATAGCGACTGCCGCGCAGATGCTCGACATGGACGGCGTCGATCTTGCCCGCCCGCAGCCGCGTCTGAATCTGCGCCATCAATGCCGGGTTCCAACTGTACATCGTCTGCAGCGGTGTTCGGCTCGGCAGCGTGATGGCGCTGTTGCGCAACGAGCGCCAGGTCGGCATCGACTCACTGATCACGGTGGCGCCCAACGCCGCAAGGCGGGCCATATCTGCGCGCTCGGCATCGGATGTCCACAATGCCGCCAACGTTACAGCGTGGCCGCGCCGCAGCAACGTGCGGACAAATTCATAGGGGCGCACGCGCACCGGATTGGGTGCATACGGGGCAACAAATAAGATGTTCATGTGTAGATTCGATCCCAGCTGCGGTAGACAGTCTTCCAGTTGTAACGTTCCAGCACGGTGCGACGCCCGCCGGCTGCAAGCGCGGCATTGCGCGCCGGATCCGTGAGCAGCTCAATCACGGCGCGGGCGAAATCATGCGGAGTGTCGGCCAGAAGCATGTTTTCACCGTGCACCCCCTCAACTCCCTCGGCGCCGACGCGTGTACTGACAATGGGCAGCCCCCATGTCCAACCATCGATGATCTTGACGCGCATGCCACCGCCAGCCAACAGCGGCACGATAAACGCAGCGGTCGTCGCCAGAAGGGGCGTTGGATCATCCACGTACCCGGTCACGTCCAGATTGTGGGCCGGGATGCCCAGATCATGTAGTTCAGGCGGCGGCTGCTTGCCGATCACGGTCAGGACGGCGTCGGGGACGGCGGCTAATATCTGCGGAAATATCTCGCGCGCAAACCACAGCACGCCCTGCGCGTTGGGCGGATAGTGCAGCCCGCCCAGAAAAGTGACGCGACGCGCGCCTGGCGCCCGCTCGATCACCGGCGTCTCCTCTGGATCGCCGCAGATCGGCAGCACGCCAGCATTAGGAATCTCTCCCTGCGCCGCGTGCGCCTGGACAGCCGCAAAATCCTCCTGTGTCACCCAGGTCACCTGATCAAAGGCGCGGCAGGTGCGCACCTCGAAAGTTGCCAGCTTGCGCGCCTCCAGTTGGAGCAGCGCGCGTTTGACGGGATTCCGTTCAGCGTCTGCCAGTCGCTGCGGAATCATAAAGACGGCATTGTGCTGATCCATTACAGCCAACGGACGACGACCTGGCGTCATCGCCTGTAGGCGCAACGCATACGGCGCCATCCACAATTGGTCGGCGTGTACGGCTGCAAAGGGCGGCGTCGCCTGCGCCAGCCGGTCGATCTCGGCTTCCATCGCCGCCACGCGGTCACGTTCAATGATGAACGGGCGCTGCAGCACCAGGCTCTTGAGGAGAAACCCCACATCCTTGACCCGGCTGCGCGTCATGGGCACGGTGCGAACCTCGGCGCAGAAGGTGCGCAGGTGCGCCAGCGCAGCAGGGGTGTCGGTGGCGCGCACGAAGGAGAGCAAAGTCACGTCGTGGCGCATCGCCAGATAGCGCAGCACGTAGTAGGCGCGTACTTTTGGCCCGGCGTCGAGCGGATAAGGCAACACTTGTGTGAGAAAAAGTAGCTTCATAACCACCGTCGGCGCGCATGGCGGCTACAGCAATCGGCGCTGTCAGTCCAGATGGAAGTCTGTAACAATGGGTTACAGTGGCGAAATCGTACCAGAAAAGTGCGAAATCGAACACTTGTAGACAGAGAGAATGACGATCGTACCGCGCCAGGCAGCCAACAGCCAACATTGCGTGGGGTGAACCGAAGCAAGTTTTGTTAAGGTAAAAGTCGTAAAACGCGCTCTACGGCAGAGTTGATAAAAACTCCGTTCTTGATAGCAGGGCGTTCCCGGCAACTCAGCAAATGCCGGGGAGACAGCGCCTGGGAGACAACATAATGTTAAGACAATACATTCGTATCCTATGGATGTTGCTGCTCACAGCAGGCGTAGCGATGGTCAGCTACAGCCAGCTCATGCCATACCGGCTCTTTGGTCAAGATGCTGTCGGCAGCGGCAGCGCCACCTATCTTCCGGTTATCGTCCGCCAGGAGCCGCCAACCGCCACGCCCACACCGACGGCGCCGCCCACCTCCACCCCCACGCCAACTGCCACCCTGCGTCCGGCGACCGCTACGCCTGTGGCGACCGTGACGTCGTCACCGACGCCAACTTCCCTACCGGCTACGCCGCCCACGCGCACCCTGCGTCGCGTCAACGCGCCTTACTTCGCCAACGAGATCGCCTTCGAGCAAATGGGCATCTTCTGGTTTGGCTATCTTTCCGAGACAAGCAACCATGCCGACGTGCGCGTCGGCTACAACCAGAGTGGGCTGGAGGTCTACGTGGCGATCTTCGACCGCCGGCTGTGGTACGACACATCACCCACCGCAGCGACTTTGACCGACTGGGACGCGCTGACGCTGCTCCTCGACACCAATGCAGGCGCCAATGCGCTGACAGGCAGCAGCTACCGCTTCGTCGCCCAGCTCTCCGGCGACGCCAGCGCCGATTACCGCGCCGCCTATCAGGGCGGTGCACAGGGCTGGCAGACAGCCAATCTTGCCGTCACGACCAAACCGGGCTGGCGCGGCGACGCCCTGAACAGCGACGCGGATACAGATCGCGGCTGGGCCATGACCTTCACGATACCTTTTGCTGCGCTTGGCTTGAGTGCTGCACCCGCCACAGGCAGCGAATGGCGGCTTGGGCTACAGCTACACGACCGCGACGGCGCCAACGCCACCCCCAACCCGATCCAGACCTGGCCGGAGGCATTGCAGCGCGATCAACCTGCCACCTGGGGCATGCTTCGCTTCGGATTGCCTGGCTACCAGCGTCCCACCGTCGCCGCAGCGGGCCAGACGCAGATTCGTCGTCCTACGCAAAATGACCCTTCCGTGCCTGACGCTGATGTCGGCAGCGCCATCCAGAATCAATGCCCAGGCGACGATTATCATATCTGGAATGAGTGGGCCAATCGCAACTACGGCAGCGCTGGAGACTTCAACATCCAAAACCAGTCCGACGTAGGTGACTGGCCCTGTTTCGCACGCTATTATGTGACTTTCCCGCTCACCGCCGTTCCCGCTGGCAAGGTGATCATCTCGGCGACGTTGACCTTGCACCAGTTTGGCAACGCTGGCGGGGCTGGCGAGGCGCAGCCTTCGTGGATTCAGGTGCTGACTGCCGCTGAGGATTGGCAGGAGAACGCGATCACCTGGAATAACGCCCCACGTGCGTGGGAAAACATCGGCGGGCGCTGGGTCGATCCGGTGGGCAACAACTGGAACGGCTGGCCCGGTATTCCCTGGACGTGGGATGTGAGCTACGCCGTCGCCAATGCCTATGCGACAGGCAGTCCGGTGCGGCTCATTCTCTATGAAGCCGATAGCGCCTATCACAGCGGCAAATTCTTTGTCTCGTCGGACACAGGCGATTGGAATATCCAGGGACGGCCAACGCTGACGGTCGTGTGGGGAAATCCCTAAGCCCAGGCGCCATGATTGCGTAGAGCGACGCAGAGGCTCTCCGGGAGATGCAGCGATGGCCAACTTCGCTGCGGTTTCTCGCGATTTTCTCTGCGTCTCTCTGTGCCCAAATCAGATGACCTGACACACAGGTGCTCAGATTCCCGTGATATATGGCGGCATGAAGGGCGTCGCACCGGGCACGTCTGGCGCAGGCGCAGCGGCTGGCATGGCGGGAATCATCGGCGCCGGTGCGGCCAGATAGGCTTTAGCGGCGGCGTACCCCTGCGCCACCATCTTCTTGGATTGGCTGAAATCGAAGAAGCTGAGGTCGGCGTCAGTCTGCACCGGGATGTGGTGCATGTCAACCGTCGCGTCGGCTTTGGCGCGGGCGATGTCCTGAATGATGTTCTGCGCCAGCATCGTCGAGAGCGTACGCATCAGCACCTCCAGCACACCCTGCGCCGGATCGAGCACCGCTTCGTTGTAGCCGGCGTTGATTGCGTAGATGGTCTTCGCCCCACGATCGATGGCGACGCTCACCGGCACGTTGGCGACGACGCCACCATCCACCAGTTGCGCGCCGCCGTAGCGAATTGGCGGATGGATGGCCGGGATTGAGGCGCTGGCGGTGACGGCGTCGAGCAGCGGTGCGTCGGGCTTGTCGCCAAAAATGTAGAGCCGGCTGGTGCGGAGATCGGTGGCGGTGGTGTAAAGCTGTGTCTGGCACTGGCCGAAGGTTGTGACGCCGGCAGGCAGCGCCCGCGCCAACAGCTTGCGCATCCCGTCGCTGGTGAAGAGGCTGTTGGCCTTGCTTTTCACCCGCCACAAGATTTCCAGGATGCCTTCAGGATAGATTTCATCGACTTTGGCCGACGCCCACACCTGCTCCATGCGTTCAGTCACGGCGAGGGTTGGGCCATGCGCGGCCAACACGCTGCCGTTGAGCGCGCCTGCCGACGTGCCTACGATCATATCGGGCATGATGCCCGCCTCCAGCAACGCACGCACTGCGCCGACCTGCAGCGGGCCGCGATTGCCCGCACCGCTCAATACGAATGCGATCATGCTCTCCTCCTTTGTAGTAGAATTGTCGGGGTGCGTTGCCTGTTATTTACCCTGACTAGCGACTATCACTTGCCAGACGGCTGCAACCTCATCATCGCGTTCGACCATCACCACGCGTTCGACCCGATCCTCGAAGAAGGCTGTCAAACGAATGATCCCCCACATCGTCATCGAACGCAGATGCACTGCCGGCGCCTGCAATCACAACGATGTACTCCCCTCTTAGCTTACCCTGTTGGCGCACAAAAGACAACAAGCTGGAAAGTGGCGCCCGTTCGACGTGTTCGTAGAGTTTGGTGAGGTCATTCGCTAGTGCAGCGGGACGGTCACCGTAGACGGCCAGCGCATCCTCCAAAAAAGCCGCCAGGCGGAAGGGGCTTTCGTAGAAGATGAGCGTGTGCGGAGAATCCTTGTCAATCGCCAGGAAGCGGCGACGTTGTCCGCTTTTACGCGGGGGGAAGCCGCGAAAGGTAAAGCTGTGCAAGGGCAGCCCGGAGAGCACTACTGCCATGATCAGCCCTGCGGGGCCGGGAATCATCGTGACCGGCAACCCGGCGTCGAGAGCGCGGCGCACCAGCGAATAACCGGGGTCAGAAACGCCGGGCGTGCCTGCGTCCGTGACCAGGGCGACTGACGCGCCGCTCTGTAGCAACCCAATGACACGTTCGCCAGCACGCTGCTCGTTATGTTCATGAAAGGCAATCTGTGGCTTGTGGATGTCGTAGTGTTTGAGCAGCACGCCCGTTGTGCGCGTGTCCTCGCTGGCGATATAATCTACGCTACGCAGCGTTTCTAGCGCACGCAAGCTAATGTCGCCGAGATTGCCGATAGGTGTTGCAACCAAATAGAGTGCACCCATGATCGTTCTCATGCACCGCGCGCGGCTGTCAGGCCCGCAACAAAGCGCGCTAGCGTTGTGGAGACTGCGCCTGGCGCCAGCATAATCTCGATCAGGTAGAAGCGCCCTGGCGTGGCTACGGCATGCGCCAATGCTTGCGCCAACTCCGCCCGCGTCGTCACACGTCTGCCTATCCCGCCTAGTTCCTCCGCCAACGCGGCAAACCGCCAGTCATCCAGGTCATTAAAGCGGCTCTCTGGCTGGAAGACGCGCAACATTTCCCAGCTTCGGTTGTTGAAGAGGAGCACGATCGGATCCCAGCCGTAGCGACGACAATTGCCAAGCTCCCAGCCTGTCATCTGAAATGCGCCGTCACCGACCAGAATGAGCGGTCGCCTGCCCGTCGCTGCCTGCACCCCAAGACCTGCCGGCACGCCATAGCCCATCGTGGCGTAGTAGCCGGGGGCGACTAATTCTGTGTTGTCCATCTCCAACGCGGTGAAGAAGCAATCGCCCATATCAGCAGCCAGGGGCATCCGTCCGTGCGCAGCGAAGAGATCGTTGACGCCGCGGGCAATATCCGTCGGCGTGATCGGCTGGTCATCGGCAAGCAGCCCGCGCGGGTAGGTATGCGTCACGGATGGTGTGGCTGTGACTCGCGTGGCGCGCGCCAACAGTGCATCCACAAACGCCTCCAGCGAAATGTTTGGGTAGATGTGATAGCCCAGGCTGACAGCGCCGTTTTCGGCGTGAATGGCATGGCGTAGATTTAGCCGACGACTTGATACACCGAAATTGGTGTCGGAAACGATTACACCGAGCAGCATGAGGGCATCTGACTGTTCCACCATTTCCGTCAACTCAGGATCGCCCGCCATGCCGATATAAGTGCCTAGTACTGACGCGCTGGAGTTCGCCAACAGGCCGCGCCCCAGGAATGAGGTCACGACAGGCGCGCCGAGTAATTGCGCCAGTTGCGCCACCTTCTGTTCCAGGCCAAAACGCCGCACCTCCACACCCACCATCAGCATCGGCGCGCTTGCCCGCGTCAGGCGCAAGAGCACCTCATCGACGCAAGCCTGCACTGCTTCGGCGTCAACCGGATCGGGCGGCAGCGGCGTGACAGGTGCGCACTCGGCAAAGATTGCGCTGCGTGGCGTCTCGAAGTAGACAGGGCGCGACTGCGTCACACAATTGTGCAGCACACGCGCAATCACTTCGGGCGCCGTGCGCGGATCATCCAAACGCGCTTGGTCGCAGGTAATCTCCCGGAAAATCTGAAATTGTGAATCGAGCGACTTCACTTGATGATGCAACAGCAAGCCGCGCCCGGACTCGCCGCGACCCGGCGCGCCCGAGATGACCACCACCGGAGCTTTTTCCGCATACGCGCACGCAACCGCGTTGACCAGATTCAACGCACCGGCGCCGTAAGTCACTGCAGCCACCGCCGGTGCTGAGCGCAGGCGCGCCGCTGCATCCGCAGCAAAGCCAACGCCCGGCTCATGGCTGAGGGTGTAGAACGGTAGGATGCCCGCCTCTTCGATCACCTTGAATAGCGGCAAGGCAAAGTCGCCCGGAATCCCGAAAATTTCGCGCGCGCCGTGCTCGCGGATAGCATAGAGCAGAGATTCAGCCAGGTTCATTTCGATGCGCCTCTCCAATTCAATCTGCGTGGAAACTGTTTGGAAGAGATCGTGCCAGCGACGCCTGATCTGTTCGCCACAAACCAGAGTATAGGCTTGGTTTGGAAGCGCCTGAAAACGATTGTATCGGCGACGCAGCCAGGAGTTGACTCCGCTACGATAGTAGTGGAATGCACAAAGAAGTGCAACTCGGGCATGCGCGTGGGGGGTACTTCACAGTTAGGGCAAGCGTTTGCTGCGTAGGTCGTCGCTTCCGGCAGCTGCCATGTCACGCCGGAGGCGATGACCTACGCTCAGCGTGGGGAGTACTTCGCGGTTAGGGCAAGCGTTTGCTGCGTAGGTCGTCGCTTCCGGCAGCTGCCATGTCACGCCGGAGGCGATGACCTACGCTCAGCGTGGGGATTACTTCGCGGTTAGGGCAAGCGTTTGCAGCGTAGGTCGTCGCTTCCGGCAGCTGCCATGTCACGCCGGAGGCGATGACCTACGCGGCACGGCCAAATACGTCACGCTGGATCACCCCACAAATCCACTCCACGATCACGGCGTAACCCTTTTCACCGGTCTCCGTGCGCGCCAACCCCGGCGTACCGATGTAATAGTGCGGATATTTGCGAGTGCTGTAAAAGATGGCGCCGCCGGTCTTGATGTGTTCCGGGCCTTGCAGTTTGCGCATCTCCTCACGAGGAACATGGAACGGCTCGCTACGGTCGGGATGCACCAACTCTGGGTGCGTCACCAGCAGACGGGAAGTCTCCCCCTCGCCACCGTGCCCTTCCGTCGCCTGCGAGAGCTGAATCGTGTGATAAACCTTGCTCAACGGCGTCAGCCAGTTCAACACCATCGCCTCGGCGTCAGGCGTCTCCTCGACCAAAATCTGCGCCGCCACCATCATCGAGGGCAGGCTGCCGTCGTGGCCATGGATAAAAACGAAGCGTCGAAAGCCGCTCTGATAGAGACTCAGGCAGACGTCGCGACTGAGCGCAATCAGCGTCTCCGGCTTGAGGGAGACGGTGCCCGCATAGCCGAGGTGAAAGTTGGATGTGCCGAAGGGAATCACCGGCCCAATCACCACCGGACAGCCCGCCGCCTCCAGTTGCAGCGCCACACGACGACAGATCTCGCGCGCCTCCATGCTGTCCGTGCCCAGCGGCAGGTGATCGCCATGCGCCTCCAGCGCGCCGAAGGGTATCAGCACTACGTCGGTGCGCTCAAGCGCTCGCGCCACATCATGGCTGCTCATTTCGGTCATCGTCGCCGGTCCCTTTTGCACGTATAAAACGTCGCTCACTGCACTGCTTTCGTTGTTCATCGGATTCCTCCCATTTCATCGTCCCTATCCATCAAGAAGCGTGCGTTGCGCTGGTTCATACAGCCTGTCGAGCGTGACTCCGATTCACCAGGTCGACGCGCGCGCCCTAGCATCGCGGTGCATCCTGTAGCGATTGTGGCAATTTGCACAAATCGAACAGCACACACTGCACGATCTTTGGCAAACTGATGCCGGAATTGGAAGCAAGTCTCCACAACTTCACGGCATTCTACGTGATAGTATACTTGATATTTAACAGATTGTCTAAACTGTTGACATTTTGTAAAAATACTGGTAGCATATTGCACAAGTGATCTGGCAATCAACCAAATAAAACTAAACAAACTGTTGCATTTCCCGCACCTCTACAGCTGGTAGATACACGAATTAGGGGCATTGCTTTGTGAACGCCAACACAGACTCAGCGCCGTCGACCATTTCCGTGCCAGCGCCTTCGATCCCGGAGGCGACCTACGGCGTGCTGCGCCAGGTGGCGGCGGCGCTGGAGAGACTCTTCGAACCGTTCTGCGAAGTCGTGATCCATGATTTTGCCGACTTCGAGCACTCGATCGTCTGTTTGGCTGGCAACATCACCAACCGCAGCATTGGCGGCGCGGCGACCGATCTGTTGCTCGCCAAAGCCAGCGACGGCGAAACCGACGAAGACCTCTACAACTATTTGACCAGCCTGCCCGGTGGTAGAGTGATGAAATCTTGCACCGTCTTTCTGCGCGATGCCGATGGCCGGGCGCGCGGCGCCTTCTGCATCAACTTCGACATCACTGCGTTTGTGACGATGCGCAACCAGTTGGGCCACTTCATCGCCACCGCCGAGCACGGCGACATCGTCGAGACCTTCACCGACGACATCGAAGAGACGGTGCAAAACCTGATCGCCGAGACGCTCGCCGAGATCGGGCAGGGTCAGCCGTTGCTCAACCGCGACGACAAGATCGACCTGATCCGGCGACTGGACGAAAAAGGCGTCTTCCAGGTCAAGAAGATGGCGCCCTTTGTCGCCGACCAGCTGGGCGTGAGCCGCGCCACCATCTACAACTATCTGCGCGAAGGACGTGGCGAGCAGCGAGGAGGCAACCATGGCTGACATCGAAGTGATCCTGACCGATCAGGCGCCGATTCCCAGCAGCGGCTACAGTCAGGCGCTGCGCATTGGCGACCTGGTGGTGACATCCGGCTATCTGGGCACGCATCCCGACGGATCGGGCGTGGTCAAGGGGGGCTTTGAGGCTGAGGTGCGCCAGGCGTTGGCAAACATCGGCGCCGTGTTAGCGGCGGCGGGCTGCACCTTCGCCGATGTGATCCGTGTCAACGTCTCGCTGACCGATATCAACCGTTTCGCCGACATGGATCGCATCTATCGCGAATATTTCCAGCCACCCTACCCGACGCGCAATACCATCGGCGTCAAGGAATTGTGGGGCGGCGCACAGGTCGGCTTTGATGTGTGGGCAAAGTGCAATGCTACAGAGCGAACGAATTCTATCCTGCATCGATCCGAATGAACCGGTTGCGTTGACGCAACAGTTGATCCGCATCCCGTCCTATCTCTGGCATGAGTCTGAAGTGGGCCACTGGATTGCGGAGTGGATGAGTGCGCGTGGCTTCGAGGTTGACTTGCAGACCGTGCCCCTGCCACATCTGCCTGACCATCCGACCGGCGTCACGCATCAGGCGATCGGCGTGTTGCGCGGCGAAGGCGGCGGTCCCAGCCTGATGCTCTGCGGTCACACCGACACCAGCGACTGGCAGGGACGTCCGTTTCGCGCAGAAGAGTGGACGCACGATCCCTTTGGCGGCGACATTGTGGATGGCAAGCTCTACGGATTGGGCGCCATCAACATGAAGGCGGGCGTGGCCGCCATCCTTTGCGCCGCCGACACGGTGCGCCGTGCTGGCGTCAGGCGGCGCGGCGACCTGATCGTGGCGTGTGTAGTGGCGGAGACGGGCGGCGGCGTGGGCGCGGTGCATCTGATCGAACAGGGCTTGCGTCCCGACTACTGCATCGTCACCGAAGCCGGCAACCTGGATGTCGGACTGATCTCGGTCGGCTATGTGCAGGGCAAGGTGCGCGTCTTTGGCGAGTTCAAGCATCGCGTGCCCTATGTCAATCCCATCGAGCAGATCACAAAGGTGATCCACGCCTTCAGCCCGGCGTATCAGCCAATTCCAGAAGGCGGCTGGCTGCGCTTTACGCCGCACCCGCTGCTGCCCGGTTTTCCCAGAATGGCGGTGCGCAACATCGAGCACTTCCAGGACACGACGACGCTTACCTTCGACCTGCGCATTGTGCCGGGCATGAGCGAAGCGAGCGTGCGCCAGGACATGACCGCACTGCTCGACCGCTTTGCCGCCGAAGACCCGACCTTCCGCTACGAACTGGTGATTCCGCAAAGCGCACAGCAGCCCAATATGCCTGCGCGCGATGCGACGCCTGTTGACAGCCCGCTGGCGCAAGCGTTGATCGCCAGCCACACCCGCGTGACGGGTGCGGCGCCGGTCGTCGGCGCCGGGCATCGCATCGGCGCCACGGCGGACACCTGTCACTTCAAGGGCGTCGGCATCGAATGCGTAGAATACGGCCCCGGCTTCATCCCGGTCTGGCCCATGGTAGACGAGTGCATCGACACTGACCAGATTGTCACCGCAACGCAGGTGTTGGCGTTGACGGCGGCGGAGATTATCGGCGCGTAGCGTCGGTTCGCAACCACCGAACCGTCACACCGTAGCGGCGGTTCGCAACCGCCGAACCATCGCACCGGAGCGGCGGTTCGCAACCACCGAACCGTCCTCAACCGAAGTGGTTGGTCAATCAAAGATGTGCAGCGATAAGCCGCACCAACATGAAGGGAAATGCGAATGGAAATCGACAAATTGCTTGACATCTACACCCGCATCCTGCGCATTCGCCGCTTCGAGGAAGAAGTGGGCAAGCTCTTTGCACAAGGACAGTTGCCGGGCTTTGTCCATCTCTACATCGGCGAGGAGGCGGTCGGCGCCGGCGTCTGCGCGGCGCTGCGCGATGACGACTACATCGTGAGCACGCATCGCGGTCACGGCCACGTACTGGCGAAGGGCGGCGACATGCAGCGCATGATGGCGGAACTCTTCGGCAAGCGCGACGGCTATTGCAAGGGCAAGGGCGGCTCCATGCACATCGCCGACTTCTCGATCGGCATGTTGGGGGCATGTGGCATCGTCGGCGGCGGCATCCCGGTGGCGGTCGGCGCGGCGCTGAGCGCCAAGACGCGCGGCACTGACCAAGTTGCCGTCACCTTTTTTGGCGACGGCGCCGCCAACGAAGGCAGCTTCCACGAATCGCTCAACCTGGCCTCAGCGCTCAAGTTGCCCGTGATCTTCGTCTGCGAGAACAACCAGTACGGCGAATTCACGCCTGCCACCTCCGCCATGAACATCAAGGACATTGCCTTGCGCGCCCAGGGTTACGGCATCCCCGGTGTGATCGTCGATGGCACCGATGCAATCGCCATGTACGAGGCAGCGCAGGAAGCCGTCGCCCGCGCCCGCCGCGGCGAAGGTCCCACCCTGATCGAAGCCAAAACGCACCGTCGCGGCGGTCACGCCGAAGGCGAAGACGCCTTCCTGGCGGGTCAGCAATATCTGCTGCCGGAAGAACGTGACGCCATGCGCCGCAACGATCCATTGCTCAAGCTGCATGACTACATCGTGGAACGTAAGCTCGTTGCGCTGGAAACACTGGAGACGCTCGACCAGGAGATCGGGCAAGCCGTTGTCGATGCGGTCGCCTTTGCCCGCGCCAGTGAAGCGCCGGATGAAACTATTCTCTACGAGGACACCTGGGTGTAACCTATGCCACGCAAAACCTATATCGCAGCGATTCAGGCTGCTTTAGCCGAAGAACTCCGTCACGATCCAAGCGTCATCTTGATCGGCGAGGATGTGCGCATCGGCGTCTTCGCCGGCACGCGCGGGCTGCACGCTGAATTTGGCGACGCCCGCATCATCGACACGCCCATCTCCGAGCTGGGTGTGGCTGGCGCCGGCATCGGCGCCGCGGCCACCGGTCTGCGCCCGGTCGTCGATCTGATGTTCGGAACCTTCCTCTACCTGGCGTTCGATCAGATCGCCAACCAGGCCGCCGCCATGCGCTACATGTTCGGCGGACAGACCAAAGTGCCCGTCACCTTCATGGTGCAGAATGGCGGTGGCATTGGTGCGGGGCCGCATCACAGCCAGGCGGTGCATCCCTTCTTCATGCACCTGCCGCTGATTAAGGTCGTGATGCCGAGCACGCCCTACGATGTCAAGGGTCTGCTCAAAGCCGCCATTCGCGACGACAACCCGGTGATCTTTCTCAATCATCTGGCGCTGGGTGGCCAACGCGGCGAAGTGCCGGACGAGGAGTATCTCATCCCGTTGGGCAAAGCCGACATCAAACGCGCCGGTCGCGATGTGACCATCGTCTGCGCCGGGCTGATGGTGCATCATGCGCTCAAGGCAGCGACCGAACTGGCAGCGCAGGGCATCGAAGCGGAGGTGATCGACCTGCGCACGCTCAAGCCGTGGGACGAGGAAACGGTGTTGGCAAGTGTAGCGCGCACCGGTCGCTGCGTCGTGGTCGATGAGAGCTACCCGGTCTGTGGCGGCGCCAGCGAATGGGCGGCTTGCATCAGCGAAAAGGCATGGGAGCATCTCACCGCGCCGGTGCAGCGCGTCAGCAGCGCGCATGTGCCGATTCCCTTCAGTCCGGTGCTGGAGAAGATGGTCATCCCGCAGCCGGCGAACATCGTCGCCGCCGTCCGGCGTATTGTCGCCCAGCCTGAACCGGAAAGGATTTGATCGATGGCGCAGCATCTGATCTACATGCCCAAGTTTGGCATGACCATGACCGAAGGCATCATCGTGCAGTGGCACAAGCAGGTGGGCGACGCGATCAGCGCCGGTGAGCCGCTGGTCACGGTGCAGACCGAAAAGGTCGACACCGACATCGAGTCGCCGGTGGGTGGCGTCGTTGCGACGCTCCACTACGCCGTTGACGACGAGGCGCCTGTTGGCGAGGTGATCGCTGTGATCGAAGTCTAGCGAGGGGCACGTCGATCACCGCATGGCTCTCCGCTTTGCCTGTCTGACGACGGTTGCACCGGGAGAGTCGTTGGCGGAACAGTGCGACGCCATCGCCGCCGCTGGCTGCACCGGAGCAGAGACAATCATTTTCGCCGACACGCCGCTCGACCTGTGGTCCAGAGAGTTCGCCAGCGCCACCGCCGCTTCTGGTTTGACGCCCGCCGTCGTGATCTTGGGCGGGTTGGCGCTCTACCGTCCCGGGTCGGCAAGTTGGGTTGACGAGGCGCTGGCCGCCATAGCTGAGGTGGATGCAGCGACATTGGTCACACCAGAGTATCGGGCGCAAGAGCCATTGCCGCTCTTTCCGCCCTTTGCAGCGCCATCGCCGGAAGAGGCAGAGCACGTCGCAACGGCGCTGCACGACATTGCGCAACAGTGCGCACGGTTGGGCGTGGTTGTTGAGGAAACTGACTGGCGGACAAGGCGTCGTGAACCCACCTGCGACCCGAACTTTTCGGAACAAAGCATTTTGGTTCAAGGAGGCGAAGCATGGACAAGCAGAACGGACAGGTACACGACGATCACCAATT
>CZCA01000577.1_pt1 | contig 33710 bp, 35 predicted proteins | sample 591981 | NCBI WGS metagenome assembly CZCA01 (sample SAMEA3556810, study PRJEB10932) | anaerobic digester metagenome | reverse complement strand
TACTGACATTCCCTGTTTCTTACGTTTTCTGGATAATGCATCTTTCCTACTGCATTTGAATCGTCTTTCACAGACAGCCTATCTCCCGTCATAATTTCCGATTCAACAACGAACGCTAGATCCCTTCAATAACCTCAATCAGTGTCATGCAGGCAGCTCTTTTATTTCTTGAAGCATCTTGATAATTACCTGATAATCCCTAATGCTCATAAATATCAACTATCTTACCAATCCTCAATAGTGAACGAGACTGAAGGCAGGCAGAATAATAAATAGCCAGGACACCCCTGGCTTTGGCTTTGACAAATGGTAGCGGCGACTGGATTCGAACCAGTGACCGCACGGGTATGAACCGTGTGCTCTAACCAACTGAGCTACGCCGCCCCTGAAATTGTTATGGGGCGCCGGATACATTCTTCTCCGTGCGTCCCACATCTAAATTGAAAAATGGTGGCGGGGGCTGGATTTGAACCAGCGACCTCCGGGTTATGAGCCCGACGAGCTACCAGCTGCTCCACCCCGCGACGAAACTTTTTGACGGAGCAATCAACAACTCGTAATTGCTGCCGTCCATCGCTTATTATAGCAGATAGGTCCGACTTGTCAAGAGAAACTCGCGTGCCAATTTGCCACCGGCCCGTCTCTAATACAACAAGAAACCTTCCCGCTCCTCCTGAAACGTCTTAGCGTCAAACCGCCATTTCTCAATAATAGAATCGGTATCTCCGTCCTTATCAATTACCTTGCGGAGCTTATCCGTGCCGGCAAGGATATCTATATGAAGCACGCCGCGGGATGTACGCTCAAGAGTCTTTACCCAGTGGAATTTTCTCGGCCAAAGCCTTTTTATGGTCTTAAGAATCTCTATGCCGGTAACGATAGGTTCAAAAGCCTCTCTATCTGTAATATGCACCTGTACCCCCTGACATAATGCACCTGCGTGCTTCGAAAAAGTAGGCACAAAATAGCAGGGTCTGAAAACCGATCCTGAAAGTCTCTTGGAATTGAGACAGTCTGATAATGACTTAGCCTGTATCCAAGGCGCGCCCACAAGTTCAAAAGGCCGGGTAGTGCCGCGCCCTTCAGACACATTCGTCCCCTCAATGAAACACATCCCCGGGAAAACTATAGCAGTATCAAGCATAGGCATGTTAGGTGAAGGCATGACCCATGGCAAGCAGGTTTCATCATACCATGTGCCTCTATTCCAGCCCTGCATCTTAACTACAAGGAGATTGCATCTGATTTTCAGTGTCTCATTCGCCCATGTGGCAAGCTCCCCTACTGTAAGCCCATGCCGTATGGGAAGCCCTGAAAGCCCCAGAAAAGAAGTGAATTCCTCTTCAATAATGTTTCCACTCACAACGGTCCCGCCTATTGGATTGGGTCTATCCAAGACAATGACTTCCTTCCCGTGTTCAGCACATGCCTCCATAGCAAGGGTCATCGTAGTTATGTACGAATAGAACCTGACGCCTATGTCTTGGATATCAAAGATTAAGGCGTCTATTCCTTCTAACATCTCAGCTGTAGGCTTTCTCGCATCCCCATACAGACTGTATACAGGTAGCCCTGTAGCGTCGTCACGGTACTCAGGAATCTTCAAGGCATCTTGAATCTCGCCATGTAGGCCATGCTCGGGACTAAAGAGTGCCACCAGATGAAAATCCCTGTGAAGAACGTCAAGGGTTCTTTCAAGACTTCCTGTAACACCTGTAGGGTTCGTGATGAGACCCAGCTTTTTGTTGATAAGATGCTCCCTTTCCTTACCGTCTCTGAGGATCACATCAACACCGGTAGAAACCATGGTATCCTCCTCCTGTCGGGCATCTGGGTTCCTTTGGATTATCCCTTAACAGCCCCGGCAGTCAGTCCTTTGATGAATTGCTGTGAAAGAAGGACATAAAGCACAAGCAGCGGTATGCTTGCCATTACCATGCCTGCGAAAACCAAACCCCAGTTAGTCTCATATTGGCCGAAGAATACGGTCATTCCCAGGGGAATAGTCTTCAATGCGTCATTTCTCAGGAAAATAAGGGGGAAGAAGAAATCATTCCATAGCGGGACAAAATTCATAAGTACTACCGTAGCCAAGGCAGGTCTGATCAGCGGTAACATAACTTTATAGAACACCTGGAATTCGGTGCAACCGTCGATACGCGCGGCGAATTCCAGTTCTTTAGGAAGAGTTCTGAAAAAACCGGTCAGAATGAAGACAGACATAGGCATACCGCTTGCTACATAAGTCAAGATTAGAGAAGCATGCGTATCATGAAGGCGCAAGTTTTTCATGAGCAAAAACAGAGGAAGTACTCCAAGGCGCATAGGCACCATAAGGCCTGCCAGGAAGTAAACGTACAAGGCATTACTCCACGGCAAATCGTAACGAGCAAGGGCATAGGCAGCAAGGGACGCTAAACCTGCAATCAGCACAACTGACGTAGCAGTCACGAATACGCTGTTTCGCAGGTAGATCGGGAAATTGGCTTTCTCCCACACAGCTACGAAGTTGTTTAAGTTCCATTGCTTCGGCAATGCAAACGGGGCAAAGAAGATCTCGCGAGTGCTCTTAAACGCAGTCACCAGCATCAAAAGAAGAGGATATGCCACAATCATGGCATAAACACCCAGCACAACGTAGATTAACAGCCGATTCACCCTTTGCTTATCCATGGTCTACATCTCCACCTCTTGGCGCCTGATAAGCCATACGCCTGCAATAGAAACCGCACATATAACCAGAAACATCAGGACTGCGATTGCTGATCCAAGGCCGACTTGCCCGACTTCTCCGCCGGTCGTAGCATCCCCGAAAGCAGTCCTATAGAAAAATGTGCCTAGCACATCAGTGGAATAGTAGGGACTACCGCTGGAACCTTGCATTATGAAAATCAATTCAAACGCATTGAAGTCATAAATAAAGGTAAGTATTGTCATCATGCCGATAGTAGGCAACAGCAAAGGCAGTACTACGTGCCTGAATGCCTGCCACGGGGTAGCGCCGTCTACTCGAGCAGCTTCTTCCAGTTCCAAAGGAATTCCCTGCAATCCGGCGAGGTAGACAGTTATTGGAAACCCCAACCATCTCCATGCATTTACAAGGATAATCGTAGGCAAAGCTGTCACCATGTCTCCAAGCCATGGCCTGGCCAGGCCTTTCAGACCTATGAGCGCCAGGAACTTATTGACCTGCCCCCAAGTGGGGTTCAATAGCAAGAGCCAAAGGAATCCTACAACTACCTGGGACAACGTATACGGGGCAAAATACACTGTCTGAAAGACTCTAAGAAACCGACCGCCTTTAGCCAGCGCTACTGCAACAAAAAGTCCAAAAGTTGTCTGAATAAGAAAAGTAACAACAAAGAAGAAAACATTATGTCGTAATGCACCAAGCAACCTTTCGCTGTAAGGACGTTCAAAGAGGACCTTTTTGAAATTGTCGAGGCCTGCAAACCCTTGCCTGATATAGCCGTCCCATTTGATGAAGCTATATCCTAATGAGGACAATAAGGGATATACCATGAAAACAGTGTATACAATTAACGCCGGCGCTAGGAACATAATGTAAACTCTCTGACGCGAACGTTTCCTATTCACCGCAACTCCCCCGTTGACATGTTTAGGTATTATACGATGACATGAGGAGGCAGCAAGCATGAAGCTTGTGCCTCCTCGAACTATCACAGCCTACTTTTGAAACGGCTCATACCATTTTACTAAACCTTCGTGGATCTCTGAAGCAACCTCTTCCGGAGTCAGCTTATCAGAAAACATCGCCTGAAGGCTGGTCTGGAGAAGTGTTGAACCGCTGGGCTGCTCAAATCTGAACCCGACAACCATTAAGTGTGGTGTAGACTTGTTCTCAGCAAGGGATAGCATTTCAGCCAGAACAGGATGTTTGGGCTTCACTCCCGGGATCGCTGAAGGCTGGCTCAATTCGTCAGCAAACATCTGGCCGTATTCCAATGATGCCAGGAAGTTGATGAACTTCAAGCATTCTGTCTTATGCTTTGTTACGGCGTTAATACCATAGGAGCCATCCATGTAGACTGCCGCATATCCTCCTTCTCCGGCCTTTTCCCCGGGAACCGCGAAGACTCCCAGTTTCAAGTCAGGATTGAGTCTTTCAAATGTCGCGGTTTCATAGGAGCCGCCTATCATCATGGCTGCCATTTCCTGTGCAAACATCATCTGCATATCTGTATACCCGATTCCCATGAAGTCTTTAGGCATATATGGCCTTAGCTCAAGCATTTTGCGTAATGAGTACACAAACCTTGCATCCTCGAATGTAGTCTCTCCATTGATTACTGCATTAGAGAAATCATTACCACCGTAAAAATTGGGTGCCACCCCACCGAACAAGGTTTCAAAGGCCCATGCATCTTTTCCCCCATTAGAGAGAGGCACATAGCCGTTGTCCTTTAGGGTTTGAGAAATCTTCAAGAATTCATCCCAAGTCGTTGGTTCCTCAAGCCCTACGTTGTCAAATATAGTCTTATTATAGATTACTTGAATAATCTGGATGGCAAAGGGCACTCCGTAGATTTTACCTGTATGCCGGTTTGATGCCCCTCTTAGTATATCTTTGGGGAATTTTGCAAGGTCCGGAACATCAGATGCAGTTAGCTCCATCAAGTAACCGGCGCTTGCAAGGGCCTCCATACCTCCGTATGAACGAAGATGAACAATATCCGGACCGGTGCCTCCCTGAAGCGCAGTAGCCAGTATCGTATTGTACTCCGTGTTCTTGAACGGAATAAACTTCACCTTGATGTTGGGATTCTCAGCCTCAAAAACCTTTACAAACTTGTCATATGCGTCAATATCCTCAGTTCTCCAGCTCCAAAAGGTGAGCTCTACATTAGGGGCAGCAGCTGATGTTACCCCTATAGCAAGGCACAACATGAGTATCAGACATACCGCCAGACTTCTAAGTAATTTCATGGAATCTCCTCCTGTTCAAATAGGAAATCTGTCTCCGGACTCCATCAGTCTCGCGAAGCCAAATACTAGGGCTAAATCTTTCTGTACTCCTTGCCTTCCATTATTCTCAAAATCCCATACATCTCTCTTGTTATGTTCTCTCTATATCCCTCCTAAGTATGAGTTCATTAGTTTTCGCTCGTTTTCCCAGGTCTTCGGTGGCCCCGCAAGGTACGTACGTTTTCTGAGGCCGCTGACCTATATGCAGTCCCCGAGTGCAACACCGGCAACCCTGCACGGCACGTACACTTTCTGAAACCGGCGATTACTCATGGTGATCTACTCTCCGCAGTTCTTCAAGCTGACCGAGTCTTAGCCACCTCTATGGCTTGACGAACATATCCCCCTGTCTGCTCAAGCGCAATAAGAGCCAATTCTTGAGTTGTGCCTGCTAAACTCATTACAAGCGCGACCTTGACATTCTCGCCTGACTCCTCGAAAAGCTGCGCACTTTCGTCAAGATTAAGGCCGGTTGCCATACTGATAATGCGAATTGCCCGGTTCCTGAGCTTTCTGTTTGTGACATTGAGATCAACCATCAGGTTATCGTATACCTTGCCGAGTCTCACCATGGAAGCAGTGGAAATCATGTTCAAGACCAGCTTTTGCGCAGTTCCTGCCTTCATTCTCGTTGAACCTGTCAGGACTTCGGGACCGGTAATGATGGGTATCAGCACATCCACTCCGAAATCAAGGTCTTCCACCTCAGTACAGATAATAGCTATGGTAGCGGCGTCCAAGCTTCGGGCAGTCCGGAGCGCACCTCGCACATATGGAGTCACACCGCTTGCTGAAATCCCTACTACAACATGATTTGGCATGACTCTGGCACTGACGTCAGAGCTCCCCAAGTCTTCATCGTCTTCGCATTCCTCAACTGCCTGAAAGACCGCGTCTTGTCCGCCTGCAATTATCGCTGAAATAAGCCCGGGATCAACCCCAAAAGTCGGACGACATTCGGCTGCGTCCAGAATTCCCAGCCTTCCACTGGTTCCCGCACCAACATAGAGAACTCGCCCACCCTTTTTCAGTCTGTCTACAATAATATCTACAGCTTGAGCAATTTGGGGAATGACGTCGGCAACAGCATAAGGAACAGCCTTGTCCTCGTTATTAATTATTTGGAGAAGCTGCATAGTATCCATCTTGTCAAGCCCTCGGGATCTCGGATTTCTTTGCTCGGTTACAAGAGCTTCGTATTCAGTCACTGGCATTACCTATCCTTTCTGTCTACTGCGTCACTAATGATTTCACTTCTAGCTAGGTATTTCACTTGAGAGACCGCTAAAGAAAGCAGGACCCTTCTGAAGAACGCAATAATCAATAGTAGATCTGTCATCATGTAAGCATTCTCTTAAGATGAGGCGTTCTGACTAACTGCCAAATATCCTACGACTGGATACTCTATCTTATTTATTCTGCAAAACAGGAAGCGTTCCTTCCATATTGAGAAGGATGTTGAAGAATTTTTTCTTATTGCAGGCAGATATACTTAAAAAAATGGTGCCGGAGGCGGGAATCGAACCCGCACGGGCCGTACGGCCCAAGGGATTTTAAGTCCCTTGCGTCTGCCTATTCCGCCACTCCGGCACTGATACTCATGGAGGAGTATTACGTTTATTCGTTTTTCTATTACATTATAGCACCATAATTCGTCTGCAACAACGTGAATTCATCGATTTAGCAACTGATAAACCCATTTCCCCACAGGGTTTTTGCCCTGTGCAAGATAGTCTGCATAATGTGCATGAAGGCACTTTATGCCTCTGCTGCCCCCAAGAATACCTCCTACCCCGGATTCGCAAATAACATCATACCAAGACGGTCGGCAAGCCTTAATCCACTTCAGTTGGTCTTCTGTCAGAAGCGCTTGTCGAAAGGTGGCGTACGACTGAGCAGCCTCCTCGTATTCCCTCTGCGCTTCAGGATCCTGCGCCAGACGGGCTTCGAGCTTCGTTATCCAACCTTCAGCTTCTAATCGGGACACTGCCAAAATAGCGCCGGGACATGTAAGCCAGAACACAGTGGGGAAAGGCTCAAAAGGCGTATCAAGACCACGCCTTGCCTGCACAACAGGACTCGTGACTATAGTCTCCGGCATCCCCAGCAGGCACCGACTTGCCACTTTCAGGAATCCTCTGGGCTTACGCCCTATCTGGCTTTCAATAATCTCTTCATCTGTCATGGCTTATCATAGCCCATATACTATACTTCCCTAACTCAGGTACAGACAATGTCTTTCCTCGTCAGCCTCTCAAAACATCCGGGACTGACCCGGCTTGCAGGCACAAAGCATCCGCTTTCTCAAAGAATCTCGGTAATAGTCTACCTGAAAAGCCACCTTACACTCTTTGAATTACGCCCAACTCTCAACTTGAAGCTGTGAGAAAAGCCGGTCGCGAAATGCGCCGGCCTTTTCTGTCTCCCAAAATCAACATGGTTCTCGAGACACCATGTTGAAAGATTATTCCTGTGAACCCGTAATTCCCAATAGCTACCATATTCCACAGGCAAACGGGCCTGGTAAATATGCAGCCGATATCCGACAGGAATCAGGTTGGGCATGAAAATCGAGATTATGGTTACCCACCTATTCGAGAATATCGTGTCCCACGACCGCCTCGTTTTGAATCCTGACTCTTCTTGAGGTCTGACAGCCGTTCATCACTCTCTTTGAGAAACTTGGATAATTTGTCCTCGAATGACTGACGAGTGACAGATGGCCCCCGTCGACCACGCATCGGTCGATAATTTGGGTTAGCCTGTTTAATTGAAAGTCCAATCTTGCCACCCTCAATAGATAGAATCTTCACCCTTACAATATCATTTTCTTTTAAGTAATCCTTGACATCCCTTACGTAAGTGTCAGCAACTTCGGAAATGTGGACCAGCCCTGTCTGACCCCCGGCCAGTTCGACGAAGGCTCCGAAGTGGGTAATCCCAGTGACACGGCCTTCGACGACGCTGCCTACCTCAAGTGACGGCATAACCGGCAAATTCCTCCTCATTTGTTTTGTCTCGGGCAATATTTAACCCGATTCTTACTTTATTATACTTTGCGGGCACGTCCTCTGTCAATGAAGAATAGCCAGTGGCCATTTATCGGACCCCTGCTAATGCATGAATCAATCGCGAATCTTTGAAGGATCCGTTCCAGGTCTTTCTTCTACTTCCACCGGTTTATCGGCGGAAGCGGGATCCGTGACAATGAATTGAATCTCACCGGGCTTCACTAAGCCCAGCTTCTCTCTGGCCATCTTCTCAACATATTCGTCGCTGGACAGATATTCTATCTGTTCGCGTAACTCATTGCACCTCTCTTCCCATACCACAATCTCCCGCTCAACTACGGATATCTGGTACTTCATGCGAACCAGCTCAAGATAACTTCTAAGATACAGGAAAGCTACGACAAAGATGAAAAAGCCCACCAATACTTGGCGGACACGTTTCCATGTTATTTTGCCGGCCGCTTGTCCTGTCTTCCCAGTCAGAATCATCTCTCCCAAAATCGAAAGTACCAAATATCTATAGTTACTTTATTATCTTCTCCATCACCTCTAAGATTCCTTCCTCCAAAAGCCGAACTTGCTCTTGACATTCATCCACAGAGTCCCCATGCAAGCTGAGACCCGGCGAAACCCTTTCCGCCATCTTACGCCTGCCCTTCTTAACGCCAGAGCCCCCTCCTTACAGCCCAAGACTATGCTCTTTCGCGCATGTTGCGCATACTCATAGGTAGAGACTGCGCCGCCAACCACATGGCGTCCCAGAACCACCCTGTACATGCTAAAACCCAGAGCAAATCCGACAAGCATGAAAAACCTTACCTCTCCCCACGAATAGGCAAGCAGGAACATGAAAACCACTGTAGCAGCAAAAAGCCAGAAGATGACGTCACATATGACAGTAAACAGTCTACCCGGACGTAAGGCCCACCTTGCCACTCGGTACAAGTCAAACAAGGCCCCCATGATTACACCTGCCAACACGGTAACAGCAAGTCCTACCAACTGAGACTGTACAGTACCTGTCACTTGAACAGACGCTCCAAGAAACCCTTGGCCTTCTTCCCCATTTCCTCCGCATACTCAAGCCCTGTAACATAGCCTTCAATTATTAGGTTGCCCTGGTCCAGATTGAGTTGCTTGATGTGAAAGTCCTTACCGTGTAATATCAGCATCCCTGTTGTGGTCTCCAGAATCACTTCCTGGTCGTCAAAACTCTCGACATTGTTTACACCGTCAACAACCACCGCTTCACGCTCAGTAATCGTCAACCTGTGTTGGAATGGTGTAGATACTCGCTTTCTATCATCTAACATGCCTAATCCCTCCTGAGTCCCGCACTCTGTTAGAGGTCTTGTCTGTTAAATGATTATTACTACGTCCGCTAAAATAGACCTTACCGGACCGTAATACCGTACGCATACGTATTACTCTCTGCGGGTTCCCGAGGGAAATCCCATGCCGGCGCAAGGGGAGAGCTTGTCAACCTTCTCTTTCCTTGGACTCCTCCCAGAGCATGTCCATCTCTTCAAGAGTCATCTCTTCTAAGTGTCTGTTACTCCGTTCCACCTCATTTTCAATATACTGAAACCTCGCAATGAACTTGTCCACTGCCTTCCCTAAGGCAATTTCAGGATCCACTTTCAAAAACCTGGCCACGTTGACCAGGGCAAATAATACATCTCCGACTTCCTCTTCAACAGCGTTAACATCTTTCCGCCGGCGAGCCTCTTCAAGCTCGGCAAGCTCTTCATTGACCTTAGACAGCGCGCCTTCTACATCCGGCCAGTCAAACCCTACCCTGGACGCCTTAGCCTGAACCTTGACAGCCCTCATCAGAGCAGGCATAGCGCCTGCCACATTATGAAGGATTGAGATTTTCGCCTCTTCGTCCTCGCCTTCAGCGTGCTCCCTCTGCTTGATTCGCTCCCAATTGCGGAGGACGGCTTCGCTGTCCTTAGCCTCAACATCGCTGAACACATGAGGATGCCTTCTTATCATTTTCTCGACAATTCCCTCGATAACATCAGCAATGTCGAATACGCCACGCTCATCGGCAATCTCTGAATGGAATACCACCTGCAACAACACGTCCCCAAGTTCCTCACAAAGGTCGTCATCGTTCTCATCATCGATTGCCTGAATTACCTCATACGATTCTTCGATCAAGTAAGTCCTAAGTGATCTGTGGGTCTGTTTGCGGTCCCAGGGACACCCATTCTCCGCCCTCAGCTTATGCATAATTTCAACTAAATCAAACATGTCACGGCGTTCGTCCGCATCCACGACTATTACCTCCTTAGCAACCCTAACCTTTCAAGGATCCTCGCAACCCTCTTGCCTCCGGGGAACACTTCAAGCTCACGACGCCCGATGACTGCGGAGAGAAGCAGAGTCACACCATAGATTACCACTGCAACGACAATAGCCACAAGGCACCCTATGGTGTTGCTTGCTGTCGCCGAGTACACCCAGGAATACGCTGCCTTTGAGCCAAGCACCATCAGCAATACGCCAAGAACCGGCTTGAGCACACTGTCTTGCACATCAAGCGTAAAACCTAACATTCTAACAAGGGTTACGACATTCATGAGCCCTGCAACAGCGAACGCTGCCACAGTGCCTAGGGCAGCACCGCGTATGCCAAAGGCAGGCATTCCGGTAAGAGCGAAGCTAACGACAAACTTGGCTGCTGCGCCTTTTGCAAGATTTCTGACGGGAACCCCTACAGCCCCGAGTCCTTGAAGAATCCCTGAGCTGATCTGCTGGAGAGCAAGAAATACTGTTCCAAACGCCAAAGCCCGCAAAGGAACTGCCACTTCTTGAGGCCACCTTAGCATCAACGAGAATTCCTCCGCAAAAATAAAAAGACCTACAGCTGACGGAAGAGCAAAAAGGAATCCGAGCTTTATGGCTTCTTGAGCCCGCATTGACAATGTGGATCTGTCTCCTTTTGCCAAAGCCTCGGATATAGCAGGCACAGAGCTTGTGGCAACCGCTGCAGTGACAAGTGTAGGAAAATACATAAGCGGTTGCGCCATTCCCGTCAGCCGTCCGAAAAGCTTAGTGATTTCATCCGGCGAAAACCCTGCGTGACTAAGTCTTAGGGGAACAATTCCGATATCCAAGAACTGCATGAGAGGCATTATCGCAGCTGCCAATACAACCGGAAAGGAAAGCTCAAATATCTTGCGTATGAGGGATAATCTGGACGCCATGTAGTTATCTCGAGAGCCGGATATTAACTCACCGGCGGGTTGAAGCCCCTCTTCACCGCCGGTTGCGGACCATGCCGTCCTCCAGGATCCTCGCTCATGCTCTTGCCTGAGGTATGCGATAATCAAAGCAAATAAACCTGCAGTCCCTCCAAGTACAGCACCTAGATTCGCCCCTGCAGCCGCGTATTCCACCCCACGAGGCAAAAACGCCCATGCCAGTCCGATCATGGCAGTGACCCTGATTACTTGCTCTATCACCTGTGACAAGGCGCTGGGCGCCATGTTCTGTAGACCTTGAAAGAAACCCCGAAATGCTGAAGCCACTGAAAGGACAAGCACTGCCGGGGAGACTGCGACGATGGCCAAAGCAGCCCGCGAGTCCCGGGCAACATATGTCGCGATAGGTTTAGCCCCAAGAGCCAGCGCAAACGAAAACACAGTCCCTGTGAGGATCAGGATAACCGTGGCGACTTGTAAAATCTTCAGCGCGCCTCCCTTGTTCCCCTTTGCGGCTTGCTCTGCAACAAGTTTAGATACTGCAACCGGGATCCCTGCGGTGGAAATCACAAGGAACATTCCATAGACAGGATATGCCATTTGATACAGACCGACACCTTCATCCCCAATTAGGGTCGGGAGAGCAATTCTTGCAACAGCCCCCAAAAAGCGGTTGATTAATCCTGCAGCTGCCAGGATGGCAGCACCTCTTATCATAGACTTCTTTGTCATGCATTCACGCTCCCGGGTAAATGAAAACCCTCTACTGTGCGATCAGATCAAGGGTATCCCAACTCCTACCGGCACGAGACCATTCTACTACACCAACTCGGGAAATCAAATAGCAGCAAGCCCTTTGCGCCTGCTGCTATCTCCCGTCATATTCTATGCATGGCACGTCCCGTTCACAGGGAACATACTCTGCGTCTGCCTTTTTGGATCTTTCCGGATGCTATCAGATTTTCAAATGCTACTGTTCCATCTGCTTCGCCAAGAAGCCTGCAGCAGTCTCAACCAACTTCATCTCAAGATCAGTCATTTTGACGTCCGGCTCCATTGACGAAAGAATAACTGCTCCGATAGGATCCCCTTCCGCAATAATAGGAGCTATCACTTGACTTGAGAATTTGCACTCTTTGCTGTCTTCAATAACCGGACATGTGGCACAGTATTCTTCAGTACCCGGCTCATTAATCACAAGAGTCCGGCGAGTTTCCATAGCTGTTTCAACAGCAGGGGAAATTCGTCTTTCCAGAAACTGCTTTTTCGGACCCCCGGCCACTGAAATAATCACGTCGCGGTCAGAAATACAGGAAATGTGGCCTGTCGCTTCATACAACGAATCCGCATATTCCTTGGCAAAATTGCCCAATTCCGCAATAGGAGAGTACTTTTTCAGTATGACCTCGCCTTCACGGTCAACGAATATCTCTAACGGGTCGCCTTCACGGATCCGTAATGTTCTTCTTATCTCCTTTGGGATAACAACCCTGCCTAGATCGTCAATTCGCCTTACAATGCCTGTAGCCTTCAATCGTTATCCCTCCTCTCAGGCCAGACACTCGGGTTCTTGTTTTGATACTCTTAGCCTATTTCCTAAGTGGGATTTCTATTCAATCCTTCCAAATAAATTCGATTTGCTTCAGCGCACTCGAGTACGGCCTTCTGACTAAACATATGATATCCAATTACACAGCAAACATACAGAAACATCCATGAAATAGGAGTAGAGTGTTCTCAATAATCTTCAAAAGGGCCTCATCAGCCAGGCCTGCACGGCGAATTCTCACAGAAGGACTCTTGCCGAAATTAGTGAGTATCCTCCCTCTGTTTGCCCGGACAGCTTCCATTATGCGATCCTGGGACACCTTGGCTGCAGGGAGCAGTTTGATGACAACATTGTCGCGTTCCGTCGTAATAGAGGCGACTTTTGTGTCTCGGGCTAAAGCCTTGATACGAGCTATACATAGAAGATTTCTGGAGGGCTCGGGCAGATCCCCGAATCTGTCCTCAAACTCTTCTTGCAGATCCCGCAAATCCTCCAGCGTTCTTGCAGCATTAATCTTGCGATACAAATCAATTTTTTGTTTGGGATTCGCTACATAGTCGTTGCCGATAAAAGCGCTGACCGGAAGATCTATGAATGGCTCTTGTTTCTCTTCCTCTTTGTCTACGCCCTTTAGCTCCTGTACCGCCTCTTCCACGAGTCTTGAGTAAAGCTCGAAGCCTACTTGCGCAATATGGCCATGTTGCTCAGGCCCTAAGAGATTGCCTGCTCCACGAATCTCCAGGTCTCGCATGGCTATCTTAAAACCTGATCCGAAATCCGTAAACTCGCGTATCGCAGCAAGCCTCTTCTCCGCCACTTCGGTGAGAATAGAGTCCTTGCGATACAGAAAATAGGCATACGCCACACGATTACTTCGTCCGACCCTTCCGCGAAGCTGATATAGTTGGGATAACCCCAGATAATCCGAGTCAGAGACGATGAGAGTATTGACATTAGGGATGTCAAGCCCGCTTTCAATGATGGTGGTAGACACTAAAACATCAAACTCGCGATCTAAGAACCTCAGCATAATATCTTCCAGCCTGTCTTCAGGCATCTGGCCATGGGCTACGGCAATCCTGGCGTCCGGGACTGACCTGGCAAGAGCAGCAGCTGTTGCATCTATGGTTTGGACCCGGTTGTGGACAAAGTAGACCTGTCCTCCTCTGGCCAACTCCCTGAGAATCGCTTCCCTGATCACAGCATCGTTATGCTCCATGACGTACGTCCTGACAGGGTACCTGTCCTCAGGCGGAGTTTCAATAGCGCTCATATCACGCACACCGGTAAGCGCCATGTGCAAAGTCCTGGGGATAGGAGTCGCTGTCAAAGTTAAGGTATCCACTGTTTTCTTCATTTCCTTCATCGTTTCTTTGTGTGCCACGCCAAACCTTTGCTCTTCATCAACTATCAGCAACCCTAAATCACGGAACTTTATGTCAGGCTGAAGGAGCCTGTGTGTTCCGATAACGATATCAACAGCTCCTTCCCTCAGACGTTTCAAGATGCTTCGCTGCTGGGCGTGGGACTGGAACCTGGAAAGAGCAGCGATATTCACCGGATATCCTGAAAATCTCTCCTTGAAAGTAGCGAAATGCTGTTGAGCCAGAATAGTCGTAGGCACTAATACCGCAACTTGTTTCGAATCTATTACAGCCTTGAAAGCAGCTCGAATCGCCACCTCTGTCTTACCATACCCCACATCTCCACAGACAAGCCTATCCATAGGCCTGGATCGTTCCATATCAGCCTTCACTTCTTCAATTGCGCTTAGTTGGTCAGGGGTTTCTTCATACGGAAACGCCTCCTCAAACTCCCTCTGCCACGGGGTATCAGCACTGAAAGGATGCCCCTTCATTGCCTCCCGAGCCGCATAGAGCTCAAGCAAACCCAAGGCCATGTCTTGCACCGACTCTTTGACCCTGGTCTTCACCTTGTTCCACTCAGCGCCTCCAAGCTTATACAGTTTCGGCGGTGAATCTTCAGGGCCGACATACTTCTGTAAAAGGTCTATCTGTTCAGTGGGAACATATAACTTGTCTTCACCTGCATACCGAATCATAAGATAATCTCTTCGAGTCCCTGCAGCTTCCAGCGGAATAATCCCGGTGTACTTTCCAATGCCATGCGTAATATGCACCACATAGTCGCCGGGAGTAAGGTCTGTGAACACCGAAAGCCTTGCCTTGCCCGGTGGGACAGGGGCATACCTTCTCGTCCGCTTCTCCGCGCCGTACAACTCCAAGTCAGTAAGAGTTACGAGGCGTAGTTGTGGGAATTCAAACCCGGACTCAAGAGCGCCGACAGTGACTATGACATTACCTGGCTTTACTTGGTCAGTAACAGCAGGCACATATACAGCTTGAATATCATGATCAGCCATTACCTCGGTAAATCTTTCAGCTCTATCCTGTGTAGAGACGCACACAACCACACGATAGCCTTTTCTTCTCCAAGACTTAATATCCCGGACCAGAAACTCCAGTCTACCATGGTACGGACTTACTGAATTCGCGGTGAAACTGCGCACCCGATCTGATTCACGCAAATCCATACCCCTTGCCAGCAGTACAAGTTCCAGCCTCTTCTCCTTGTCTATTCCGGCAAAGGTCTCCTGGACAGAACTGAATATCCCGGCCTCATCCGGAAGGACGACCCCGTTCTCAATAAATGATGCGTACGCTTCATGAACCTCTGTCTCAAACGCCAAAAGAGACTCTCTTACACGCGATGGCTCATCTACGATAACGAGAGGCATAGCAGCATAGTCCAGGATAGTCTCACATCTTGGGTAAAAGATCGGCGCAAACTGTTCTTCCCCGTCAAACGGCAAGCCTTCATTAAGCCTTTCCAGGCCCCTTGATATCCGGTCTTTAAGAAGAATCGCTCTGTCCTCCAGATCAATCTCACACAGCCTGCGGACTTGCCGGGATAACCTGCTTTCGACTGCGGAGATTCCGGCGTCCCTGACCTCATCGGTGATGAAGAATTCCTTAGCAGGGGGTATGATAACCCGCCTAAGCTCGCTTAATGATCTTTGTGTCTCAAGGTCGAATTGTCTTATCGAGTCTATTTCGTTGTCAAAGAGTTCTATTCTAAGAGGCGTAGGCTGATCCAAAGGAAAAACATCTAAGATATCTCCTCTTATGGCATATTGCGCATGGGATTCAACCATATCCACCCGTTCATATCCTGTAGCGCTGAGTCTCTTTGCAAATCCGTCTGTTTCAAGCTCATCCCCTACCACAAGGTCAACCATAACCCGGGAAAATACATGGAAAGGCATGAGTTTACGTCCAACTGCCCTTGCCGGCACAATAAAGACTCTGCGTGCTCTCTGGGCAAGAGCGGACATGACTGCCATACGCTGGGAAAGCACGTCCACACTTTCCCTGGCGTCTTCGTGTGGCCAGATCTCCGGATACGGGAAAACCATAACCTCTTTGGGAGATAAGAGGGTCACAAGATCCTGCTGGAGTTTTTCCGCTTGCTGAGGATTATAAGTGACCAGTATGAACGGATGCATAGTAGTGCTACGATACAAGGCTGCGATTAAGTATGATTTCATGGTCCCTGAAAGCCCCAGAACCACCTCACGCGCTCTTTCTCTTTCTATTCCCTCCAGGATATTAATGAACTCCCGGGACCTGCAAATCGTTGATAAGAAACTATTCAAGCCTCATGCCTCCGATGTACAATATCCGACACATACTCCATACGCAATGGGACAATTCAATGCGCAGCACACAACGCGCGCAACGCACACAACGCGCACAGCGCAAAGCCGAAAAGGGCTTCAGCCCCAAAATCAGCCGTCTAAAGCCCAATTCATTATATTCTCAGCACAAAAAACGAGTCAAGTTGAATTTGGCATCCGCTTCAACGGACTTCCAACGGTTCTACGGACTCTGATTCCCCGTGCAACGGTGTGATCCACGGCGACCCTGGTATTCTCAACCTGAAAAACCACAACCGGGGATGTGAACTCCACCTTCACTGTATTCCCGGGGATCACCGCCAGTGCAAGAAGTTTCTCGAGAACAGCCCTGTCAGCCTTTTGTGTACCAACTACTTCCCCTGCTTCACCCGGTTTTAGCTGACATAGGGATACAACTTGACTGTCTTTATTATGCCTGACAGCTATTGTCTCATACCTTGATCGGGATATCCTCATTCCTGTCACAGACACTACAGCATCAACCCCAACCACGCCAGGGACGCATTAAGTATTAGTCCCGACACAAATGCAATAGCCACTGTGCTACCTGCTATTACACAAGCTGTAAGCCCCCCTCGCTCTTTCCACATTATAGCGAACTGGGCAACACAGGGAACAAACAGAGTAAGAACCACACAAGCCACCACAAGCTGAACACCGCTTAGTTTGCCTAATCTGAACAAATCGTATAAGCCGGCTGCTCCGTAATCTCTGCGCAAGAAACCAAAGAGAAAAACAAAGGCAGTCTCTCCGGGAAGTCCGAGGACACGAACAGGAGTCGCTAAGCAACTTATCAACATATCAAGAATCCCTGTGAGTCTTCCCACCCATATGAGCACGCTGGTTCCTATGAAAATCGGGATGATTTCCGCAAAATACCACTTGAGGCGAAGTATGGTCTTGGTGACGACGTTAGAGAAGACAGGCATCCTAAGCGGAGGGATCTCCATAACGAAAACTGCTTCATCTCCGGGAATGACCCTCTTGGCAACAAATCCTGACAACAGGAAGATAATCAAGACCGACACAACCCATATAACCAATGCAAGGGGCCTTTGAGAAAGCATCCCCATAATAACGCCTAATTGGCCTGAGCACGGCACAGCGAGGGCCAGAAGAAACGTGGTGATTACCCTTTCACGATGGGATTCCAATGTCCTGGTGATCAGTGTAGCCATGGTATCACATCCGAGCCCGAGGGTAAGCGGGATCACAGCGCGCCCCGTCAAGCCCACAAGTTTAAGCGCACTGTCAGCCAAAAGTGATAGTCTAGGTAAATAGCCTGTATCCTCAAGCACAGAGAACACGATGAAAAAAGTGCCTACAATAGGTAGGACCATCGCTACCGCATAACGCAACCCTAAAGTGATTATCCCGTACTCTCCGACAATCAACTCTCGTACGATCTCGCTACTGATGTACTTATCTGCAAAGGCTGTAGCCAGAGGGCTTATGAAATCATGGAATACCCTGAGTTCCAAGAAATTCACGGCTGTCCGGGCGCCAAACCCTCCGACGAATCTGTATAAACCATAGTACAAGACAAGAAAGAGAATGGGAATACCTGTACCCGGCCATATGGTTATGTAATCCAAAATCCTGGAAAAGGCGCTTTGCTCTTTCGGAGACATGCGCGTTACACTTTCTGCAATCATGTTCGCCTGACTCTGCCTCTTCAATCCTATGACATATGACAGCGGAAGTTCATAGCCTTTCTCGACAGTTTCGATAATGCGACAGATGTTTGCGTAGTCCTTACGATTCTCAAGCTTCTTCACAATGGCGTGAGTGTCTTCATCCCTTGACAAAAGAAGAAGTGCTATCGCCCTACGGGAAAGCTTGTACTCACCCCTAAGCCGGAGGCCTATCTCGTGCACTGCATCCTCTAATGGATCTCTTTTTGCTTTTAAACTGCGAGATATGAATACCCGAGACATAATGAGCCACCCTATTCTTCAGCTCAACCAATCCCCTGCCTTTGGCAAGAGCTGTCCCGACAACAGGGATCCCGAGCGCTCTCTCAAGACCGGGGATGTCTATACTCATCCCTATGCGGGCGGCTTCGTCCAGTATGTTCACATCAAGCATTAAGGGAAGATCTGCTTCAAGCAGCTGTAACGTGAAAGCCAACATTCGTTTGAGGCAACGAGCGTCAACTATGTGGAGCACTATGTCAAAATCTTCATTAAGAAGTAGCAAAAGGGTAACCCGCTCATCTTCAGTCAAGGGGAGCAGTGAATACGCGCCCGGGGTATCCACTATGTCGAATTCGATCCCACAGATATTCGCACGCCCCCACATGACTTCCACAGTCGTGCCCGGGTAGTTAGATACTGTAGCATACGCCCCTGTCAGGGAGTTAAACAAGACGCTTTTCCCGACATTGGGCATGCCGACAATGGCCAACCTCTTTCGGTTCATGAGGAGTTATCCCTTCTACGTTTGCCACAGGGTTGACGGCCCTGCTTACGACAATTGCTGCGCGCGGCAAAGGATCTTGCAGCTCTTGTAACTCAAAGTACTATATTCATTAGACGCCTCTTTCGCGCTTGCTCCTCATCCGCCTTTCTCTTGACAGGCCTTACAATATCCATAAATTGCGAGGGAATGATCGACAATTGAGAATCCTGTGCTAGATGTTACGGCAGCTTCAATGTCTTCCAGCAAATCCTCATTGAACTCTAAGATCCTGCCGCATCGAAGACAGATGATATGGTGGTGATAGTGCTTGTGGTAACCGGGGTTAAATTCGTAGAGAGCTTTTTCTTCACTAAACCTGAGCCTATTTATTAGGCCTAAGGTTTCAAAAAGCTCGAGGGTGCGGTACACAGTGGCGATGCCGATTTCAGGATATGCTTCCTTTGTCCTACGATATATCTCGTCAGCTGTCAAGTGGTCATCCTGACATTGCATAATGACGTGAAGTATCGCTTCGCGCTGAGGAGTGAAACGGTAGTCTTTCTCCGCAAGAAGCTCCTTGATATGGGAAAGTTTCTCCGACACCTGCCAACCCCCCTTTTGCTTCCCCTTAAGACTTAGGGCTTACAATGGGCCGCGTCTACAACGTTAAGCGTCTACCATCGAAACCGTATGCCATGGATACTAGGCGCCTACTATATCCTGGACCATCTTCGGCAACACAAACGAGGCCTTGTGAAGCTCCGGTGTGTAGAACTTAGTCTCCAGATCTACATGGCGCACACACGTAGCAGGATCATATTTCTTTGACGCTAAAGTAAAGGTCCAAAGGGCGCCGGGGTATGTAGGCATTACTGTGACATAGGTCTTAACTATCGGAAATATCCCTTTCAGGGTCCGAGACACCCTGGATAACAAATCTTTGTAGTAGAACGGCGACTCTGTCTGCGCCACGAATATCCCATCATCTTTCAGAGAACTGTATACTCCCCTGTAGAACTCCTCGCTGAACAACACAACTCCCGGCCCGACAGGGTCTGTGGAATCGCATAAGATGACGTCATATTCCGCAGGATGAGTGTTAACATGCTGAAAGCCGTCACCTATCATAATACGACACCTGGGGTCATCCAGTTTGCACGAGGTGTTTGGCAGATACTTCTTGGCAGCCTCAACAACTTTCTCATCGATTTCTGAAAGGACTGCCTGTTTAATTGAATCATGCTTGAGGATTTCACGAATACTGCCACCATCACCTCCACCGACTACCAGCACCTTCTCAGGGGATGGATGGGTGCATAGCGGCACATGTGCTATCATCTCATGGTAGATGAACTCATCCATATCAGATGTCATGATACAACCGTCCAGTACCAGAGTCCTGCCTGCATCAAGGGTCTCAATCACAGCTAAATCCTGATACTCTGTCTTTTCACGGTGAATCGTGCCTATGGCCTTTAGTGCAAGTGCCATTCCCGGAGCCTGATCTTCTATAAACCAAAGGTGCAATTCCATTCCCCCTGCCATTGTCATATTCCCTGTCCGCGCTGTTATTATAGTCTTCGGCTTCCAGGACTGTCAACAACACCCAAATCTGAGGGAAGGTCATTCCATAAGCCGCCTCGGAGGATATCACCGTGCTACGCGAATCGGAACTAACGCATATTGCCCCCGCCTACTGAAGGTGGGGGCTATTTAACGCCTGGATTCAGTCAGTTGAGTCAATTTATCAATAGTACTGCCAGGACTGCCCTTGACACTGTCAACACCGCCGGTTCAGCGATCCCGTCCCATTGGCCTCGGCCTAAACGTCCTGCACATAGTGTGCTCAGAAGCCCATGCCATGCTTCCTCTTCTTGTGCGAGCGCCTAAATCTCCCATACGACCGGTTTCCATATCTCTCCTGCTCAAGCCAACTCCGGCCGTACCACCCTCGTGGATCCTGGTATTCCTGTTGACTTCAATAGCATCAGCTTCACAAACATCCCCGGTGCCCCAGTAGACACACTCATCTACAGAACATTTCACGTTCGAAACCTTGCCCACCTTATCACCCCCTATTAAGAGAGTGCCACTAAGGCGGGATTTTATGCTCCAAAAAGCCTGAGCCGGAATACACTGAACAAGGATGCATTAAGCGAAGAAGCATTGAACCGCAATGCACGTCAGCCCCGCCGTATCTCCCTAAACAGCTCCTGCGATCCGCTTTCGGGGATTGGCCTTACAAGCTGAGTTCTCTCTTTTTCAGCCATACGCTTGGCGAGCTCTCTGCCTTCTTGAGAATCAGCGCGGACAACCCCTATACTTCTTCCAACAAGATCCCTAATGAACGGTATGGTCCCTAAATCACTATCCGACTCCATTAAAAGAGCTACTCTAAAAGCTGAACGCGCATAATCCATTTTGTTATCCAGTACGAATAGATACGCAGTCTCTTCCAACCTTCTTCGATAAGCGTCCATCATGTCCTTAGAAAATTCATAAGAAATGAAATCATCTATGATCTTCCGGAGGCGCTCTTCACGAACAATATCAGATGTGACTATTACGCTGTTCATTACCTCCATCGCCCGCTCAGAGTACTCCCTGGTCTTCTCATCATCAAGACGCCACTGGCATTCAGCGAGATCAAGCAGATCCGCTGACATCATAAGGACAGTTGAATCCGACTTGACTTTCGCCTCATCCAAAACCTCATATATGATGGGCCTTTGAGGTAAATCCGGCATGTTTTTCACAGTCTCAAGGTAAACCCCGATTCCGTCAGGAAGGGACACGCCTGCATGAGTCGTCGTTTCATAAGCTTCGTTCGCAATATATCTGCAATAGACCGGATCAATTTCGAATATGCCTTTCCTCTCCAGCCTAAACTCATTAATCCATTCTTCAAACCCACGCTTACTTATGCGTGAGACATACGAGTCTTGTATGCCTTGTTCTTGAGACACTGCCCAAATCACCCTAAACAGAGGCCTGCCCGGAGGCCTAATACCCATAATCAGAAGGCGTATTCCCATAGGGTCATAGTAGGTGGCATAGGCATTCTCGATCTTCCCGGCAGGGGTAAACCCCGGCATCTCGCTGACAGGCTCCGGCCTCTCCTCGGGATCAATACCTTGAGACCTCAACCTATGCAAGGCATGGCCTGCCTCTTTTCGGACATTCTTATTTGTTACGGACTCTCTGATTCTAAGCAAAGCATTGGCAGCAGCGACGTCGCGTATTGCACCCAAAGCACGGCATGCTGCTTGTGCCTCCCGATAATCGTCGCTACTTGCAAGCTTCTCCAAGTCCTGAACTGCCTCACAGCCGTGGTTCGTTGTCACATTATCCAGTACCTCTCCAAGCTCCTTATTTTCTTCGAGACGCTCTGTCACTATATGAGTCCTCCCTACTGATAGCCTCATCGCCTATTATGAAATAGCGCTGATTGACCATTCCTCTTGCAATATTCTTTCCTAGGATCAAAATTCCTCTACTGATAAGTAGGACGTTCGTAGGATACCAGGCTCACCCGTTACTTGCTGCCGCCTCAAACTATCCCACCGGATTTTGTGATGCATCCTAAGCTCTCTTTCGGAATCTCTTGGATTACCATAGGCGGTCCTTTTAGACTATCACGCCGAATTTCGTGTAGGAATTCCGCTCATTGCATAGAATTAACATGGATGGGAGGGATCAAGCTGAAGCGATTCGTACTTTTAGGTGTCGTAATCTTAGTTGTTATCCTTGCAGTCATACATAGTCTACGAACGCCCCCCGGAAGAAGTGAAACCCACGCCCCTGCCTCAATAACCCTGGCAGGATCCACTTCTGTTCAGCCATTCGCAGAGCTTCTGGCAGACGAGTATATGAATGAAGGCAGAAACATCATTATTAATATCCAGGGAGGCGGCTCCAGCGCAGGTGCAAGGGCAGCTCTTTCAGGCGTCGCTGAAATAGGCATGTTATCCCGCAACTTACAAGGGGATGAAAAAACGCTTGATCCCACAATTATTGCGTATGACGCAATAGCGCTTATTGTCCACCCTTCAAACCCCTCTCTTAACTTTGACATCGCCTGGATTAGGTCCATATTTGCCGGGGAGATTACAAGCTGGTCGGAAGTAGGGGGCAAAGATCGCAAGATCCATGTAGTCGCCCGCGAGGAGGGATCCGGAACCCGTGGCGCATTCGACGAGATAATTATGGGCGCGACGGAAGTTACCCCTGGTGCCATAGTCCAGGATTCCAACGGCGCAGTGAGAGAAATCATAGCAGGCGATCCTTCCGCCATAGGCTATCTATCCCTTGGTCTTGTGGACAAGCGTGTGAAAGCGGTAGCCATCAGAGGCGTGCTGCCGAGTATCGACACAGTAGCAAAGAACACCTATAGGCTGGTAAGGCCTATGATCCTCGCCACCCGCGAAAGCCCGAGGGAAGAGGTAAGGGATTTCATCAGCTTCTGCCTGAGTGAAAAAGCCCAGGAAATACTGGCCCGTGAAGGCTTGGTGCCGGTTACACCGGCTGCATCGGGAAAAGCACTTAAGCCAAGTCATGACAAATAGCGCTCTAATTCAGTAAGGAGGATGTCTTAGGCTATGCGCAATAAAGAAACACTGGTCCAATGGATTCTGGCGACAGTTGCGCTTTCTGCAATAGCAGTCCTCGCCCTTATCATCATCTTCATCTTCAAAGAAGGGTCGCCTATCATAGCCAGACTGGGCCTTACTAAATTCATCACCGGGACTAAGTGGTCTCCTACAAAAGGTATGTTTGGGATATTCCCAATGATACTTGGTTCGATTCAGGTGACGTTAGGTGCTCTCTTAATAGGAGTCCCGATAGGTCTCGCCACAGCCATTTTCCTTGCTGAGATGGCGCCGCCCAGAACAAGCCGGATCCTGAAATCCGCCATACAACTCCTGGCAGGGATCCCGTCTGTTGTGTTTGGATTCATAGGACTTGTCATTCTTGTCCCCTTTATCAGGCAATGGCTGGGCGGGCCCGGTTTCTCGGTCCTCGCGGCTGCCATTGTCTTAGGGATCATGATATTACCCACAATAGTCAGTGTGTGCTATGACGTGCTAAAAGCCGTGCCACCGGCGTATAGAGAAGGCATGCTGGCCTTGGGCGCCACACGATGGCAAGCTATAAAGATGGTGGTCCTCCCTGCAGCAAGGCCTGGAATCATAGCCTCGGTTATCCTTGGTATGGGACGAGCCATAGGAGAGACTATGGCAGTGATAATGGTGGCAGGCAACGCCACAAAGATCCCTGTCTCTCCCTTGGAGCCGGTAAGGACTCTCACAAGCAATGTCGCTCTGGAAATGGGCTATGCCATAGGCGAACACAGAGAAGCGCTTTTCGCCACCGGTATAGTCCTCTTTATAATCATAGCCCTTCTAAATACCCTGGCGCGCATAGTCGCCCGTCCGGAGAAGGTGTAAAGATGACTGATAGACGAGTTACCCTTCTTTTTGCAGGCATAACAGGTTTGACCATAATAGTCTTGGTATTTATCATAGGTTACATCATGGTAAACGGATTGCCCGGGCTTACCTTGTCATTTCTTCTGGAATCCCCGCGGGAGATGGGAAGGACAGGCGGAATCTTCCCTGCAATAGTCGGGACCGTGCTCCTTACCGGTATAGCACTCTTTATCGCAGCTCCGGTCGGGATATTAACTGCAGTGTATCTGACTGAGTACACCCGGGATACATGGTTGCCTAAGGTAGTTCGATTCGGCACTGAAAGTTTAGCCGGGATCCCCTCGATTATTTTCGGCCTTTTCGGTTTCCTCTTTTTCGTAATATATCTGGATCTGGGATGGTCTGTTTTATCCGGCGCCCTGACGCTTTCTGCGATGATACTGCCAACCATTGTAAGAACCTCTGAAGAGGCTATCAGGGCGGTACCGGACGCTTATCGAGAGGTAAGCTTGGCCTTAGGCTCAACCAGGTGGCAGACGGTAACAAGCGTAGTCCTGCCATCAGCGAAGCCGGGGATTATGACCGGAGTAATGCTGGCTATCGGGAGGGCGATTGGCGAGACAGCTGCTGTTATTTTCACTGCCGGATCATCGCTTAGGCTGCCCAGGACACTCCTGGATTCCACAAGGACCCTCCCTGTCCATTTCTATATCCTTGCCAGAGAGGGTATATCATTGGAAAATGCGTACAGCACGGCTTTTGTATTGATCCTCTTGATATTAGCGATTAACATAGCAGCGCACACCATAATGAATCGTCTCACTGGAAAAGAAAGATAGCGCCCGCGAGTGGAAGAATCGAGGTGATACCGGAATCTATGACTGAAACCGAAGCAGTTAGTGGTAGGGGCACAAGAGAAGATAACAACAGGGGCATTCCTGCAAGCGGAAGCACCGCCAAAATCTCTGCCCGAAATTTCAGCTTCTTCTACGGAGAACACTGCGCACTAAGAGACGTCAGTCTTGAAATCAGGCGAAATCAACTCTTCACAATCATGGGCCCTTCAGGGAGCGGTAAGACCACATTCCTTCGTGCCCTAAACAGGCTTGGAAACCTAATCCCCAACACCCGACACGAAGGCTCCCTCAAAATCGATGGGGTAGATGTATACGGGAAGGGAGTAGATGTAGCAGAACTACGCAGACGAGTAGGCATGGTTTTCGCGCTGCCTGTCGCGCTTCCTATGAGCATCTTCAGTAATGTCGCGCACGGGCCGCGAATGCAAGGGGTACAGCATCCAAAGGAGCTTGAAGAGATTGTGGAGAAGGCTTTGCGTGACGCAATTCTTTGGGATGAGGTAAAGGATAGACTGAGTGACAATGCATCACGTCTTTCCGGCGGACAGTTGCAAAGGCTTTCCATCGCACGTGTTTTGGCCTTGGAACCGGAAATCATTCTTCTTGATGAGCCCACATCCGGACTGGATCCCATTTCCACACTGAGAATTGAAGAGCTCCTCTGGGAATTGGTCGAGCGCTACACAATTGTCCTGGTGACACATAACCCTCTCCAGGCCGCGCGTATTGACAGCAAACCGGATCCGCCTATGACATTTTCACCAGGCCGAAGGATAAGAGGACTGAAGATTACGTTTCGGGAAAATACGGATGACACCGGTGGATGAATCAGGCATGAAGACCGTAGACAATATGTGAGGCTTTCGGAGGCTTATGGAACAGAAAGATAGCTACAACTACAAGATACGAGTTGATAACCTGAACCTGCATTTTGCCGCTAATCACGTGCTAAAAGGCATTAATCTCAATATCCCGGAGAATTTGATTACCGCGTTGATTGGGCCTTCAGGATGTGGAAAATCGACACTGCTAAAGTGCCTGAACAGGATGAATGATATTCTTCCGGATGTGAGAATCAAAGGACGGGTTCTACTGGGAGACGAAGACATCTATGCAGATGATGTAGATGTCACCAACCTCCGTAAGAAGGTAGGCATGGTATTTCAGCGACCTGTGGCTTTCCCGATCTCCATATACGAGAACGTGGCTTCCGCACCGAGAGTCCACGGGGTGTCGCACAAAGGAACCCTCGACAACATAGTCGCATCCAGCCTGGCAAAAGTCGGTCTGTGGGATGAAGTGGCTGACAAGTTACATAAGTCTGCGCTTACCTTGTCCCTCGGACAACAGCAACAGCTATGTATCGCCAGGGTCATAGCAAGTGAGCCTGAAGTAATCCTCCTGGATGAACCGTGTTCCGCCTTAGATCCGATATCTACCATGAAAATTGAAGAGCTTATGAGACAACTGGCGAAGAACTATACTGTAGTAATAGTCACTCACAGTATGCAACAAGCTGCCAGAGCTTCTGATTACACTGTGTTTATGCTTTCAGGCGAGATCATAGAGGCATGTCCCACCGGGGAAATGTTCACGTCCCCGAAGGACAGTCGAACTGAGAACTACATAACAGGAAGATTGTTTTAAGGGAGGGGTTAGAGGTGGTAAGGCCCAGAAAGAGATTTGAACAGGAGCTGGCCGAGCTTGATCAGCTTATCCTCCGTATGGGTTCCATTTCTGAGGATATGCTGAACAGGATGATACAAGCGCTCAAAGAGAGAAACGTGGAGCTTGCGGAAGAGACGGTCCGGATGGATGACAAGGTGGATGCGCTCAACCTTGAAATCGAGACTACATGCATAAGACTCATCGCAACGCAACAACCTCAAGCCCGCGATCTTCGGAGAATAATAGCCGCCCTTAAAATCGCCGGAGACGTGGAAAGAGTGGCAGACTATGCAGTGGACATCTGCTTAGTAGTGAAAGAGCTTGCGGATAAACCCCTCTTCAAACCCCTTGAAGACATCCCGAAAATGCAAGAGGTAGTCAAGAGAATGCTCCATGAGACGTTGGACGCTTTTGTCACAAGAGACTTGGACCTTGTTTACAAAATGATTGCTGATGATGAAGAAGTCGATACACTCTATGAAAACCTGTACGTCGAGTTAAAGGATTTCATGAAGCGAGACCCTGCCCTAGTAGATCAGGCAGTACCGTTAATTCTTATTACACGTTATTTGGAACGTATAGCTGATCACGTCACCAACATAGGAGAGCGTGTATTTTATGTAGAAACCGGCGAGCTCAAGGAGTTGCATGTATAGTAGTGGAGTAGCACGGCAGACTCACTGCAAAAGAGCTTCCCTGCCCCTCTTTGCTGTGTACGGTCAGCGAGCCGCCATGACTTTGAATAATCCCATGACTTACGGCAAGCCCCAGGCCAATTCCGCTGCTGTGAGTAGTAAAGAAAGGCGTGAATACCTTCTTCAGATCTTCCTCTCGAATTCCGCATCCTGTATCAGTGAAGCAAATCTTCACGTTTTCATCAGCGCCATTTTGGGAATCACGGGAGATATCGACTGTAAGCAGACCTCCGTCAGGCATCGCCTGTATTGCATTGAGAACAAGGTTTAGGAATACCTGTCTAATCTGAGCTTCATCCGCAAGGACCAAGAACCCATCCCTTGCGCCTTGAATCTCATTGAGTTTAATGGCTACCCCTGATTGTTCAGCCTGCGGCCGTATCACTTCCAGAACCCCTTGAACCACATGTTTCATGTCAGTGGCTTTCAGGTTAAACTCCTGCCTGCGAGAGAATACGGTAAGGTTTCTTATTATCGCAGAACACCTGCCTGCCTCGTCTTCAATGACCTTGAGAGTTCTCAAATAATCATGAAGAACCTCTTCCTTTTCAAGCTTCTTTGCAAGGTGTTCGGCGCAAGCAGATATTATACCTATAGGATTGTTGATTTCGTGGGCAATACCTGCTGAGAACTCGCCTACGACTTTCATTCTCTCAGCCCAACGCAACTGCTCTTCCAGGTTAACAGTGGCGGTAATATCTTCGACGACAATTATTGCGCCTAAAGGTTGCATCAAATCAGATGCGTCAGAGGAATCCTTTTCACCCCCATCCGCTTCGTCCAATGACATCAAAGGACATACCCTGCACGAAACCACACATTTGCATCCATCGGGATCAACATATTCAAACCTGTTGACTTCATGTATGATCCCGTCTTCAAGCACTTCTCTAAGTACGTCGATGACACCTGATTCTTCATCAAAATGCAGTATTTCGAAGAACTTGTGCCCAACTGCGGCCTCCCGTAACATCCCGGTGATATTCTCCATACCCGTATTCCAGGTAGTAACGGTTAAGTCTCTATCGACCACAGCAAGCCCAATAGTAACGCTCTCCAAGATACTTTCATTGTAGTCCTTCAATCTGGATAACTCCTGATAAGCCAAGCCCAACTCCTCATAGAGTTTGGCGCTCTCCAAAGCGGTTGAAGCGTAGGCTGCCAGGATGGTAAGCAGCTGGATGTCATCAGCGGTTCTATCATAGAGATTAGGAGTATAAGCGCTAAGAACACCTGCGACCTTACCCTGCATTACAATGGGCACAGAGAGGACAAAGGTCACTCCTTCAGATCCGACAACCTCCAGGTGAGAGCCGACCGGCCCATAATCAACCACACCCGACAAAGGCTTATTTTCCTTTATGACCTGGGCAAAGGGACTGGACTCCACTGGGACGGATCTCGTGCTTTCTATATATTGCGCAGGAAGTCCTATGTGAGATACGAGATTAAGGCATGTCTCATCAGGACTGAGGATTCTAATGGCGACCCCTCGTGACGGCACAAGGCTTCTCACAATAACGGGAATGCGATCCAGTATTCTTCCGGGGCTGCGAGCAACCATTAATTCTTTGGCAATTTCAAGCAGAGTGGCAAGTTGGAACATACGCCGGTTTAACTCGGTGTTATTTGCGACAAGCTCTTCTTGAAGAAGAATATCGTTTCGAGTAAGTTCGCCGACGAAATCCTGCATTGAAAGAAGGTGTTTTTCGGCTTCTGACACTTTTTTTCTGCTATTCGTGCTGATTACGTACGTGGGAATAAGCATTCCCACAGTAACTGCAATGAGCGCCCATCCGTTGACCATGAACATTACCTGTGACACCCCCGAGCGAACCCACAGTATGATGCCGTCACTCTGCTATACCATACTCCTTAATCTTGTTCTGCAGAGTTCTTCTGCTAATCTCCAAAATTTCCGCAGCTTGTGTACGGTTACTGTTAGTTGCCCTGAGAACTCTGATAATATGAGCTCTTTCCATTTCCTTCATTGATTTTGGCTCATACGAAGAGGCTATGTCCGACTCATACCGATTTGGCGCATTTATTGCCGGTAAGCCCATGAATAAGTTATCCGCCTCGATGACAGGCCCCTTCGCAAAAATTACTGCACGTTCAATGCAGTTCTCAAGCTCCCTGACATTGCCGGGCCAATCATACGCTATCAACGTCTCCATGGCTTCCTTTGAAATTGACTCTACCTTTTTACCCAGTGCCTCAGAGTAGTGTCTTAGGAACTCCTCAGAAAGCAAAGGTATGTCTTTCTTCCTCTCGCGAAGAGGCGGAATAAAAACAGGAACCACGCTAAGACGATAGTACAAGTCCTCCCTGAAATCGCCTGATGCCACCAGCTCAATGAGGTTCTTATTGGTAGCTGATATAATTCGCAAGTCAACCAAGCGAGTCTCAGAGCTCCCCACCCTCTCGAATTCTTTCTCCTGGGTAACCCTTAGCAACTTGGCTTGCATCGCAGGGCTCATTTCGGCAATTTCATCAAGAAATATGGTTCCTGAATCAGCCGCCTCAAATCGCCCTATCCTGGTTGTTACTGCAGAAGTAAACGCGCCACGTTCATGGCCGAAAAGCTCAGATTCCAGCAGTCCTTCGGGAATAGCAGCACAATTAACCTTAACAAACGGCTTTTCTGCCCTGTGACTGGAACCATGAATTGCTTTCGCCAGGAGTTCCTTGCCTGTACCGGTCTCGCCGTATATAAGGACACTGGCGTTAGTCGGCGCGACATAATCTATCATCTCAAAAATCTCTTGCATTTCACCGGTTGATCCGATCATCCCAAAATCTCGTTTTCCTCGGCCTTTGCCACGAGGCGTACGGAAAAACGACGCGCCCAGTTCAAGCGCGCTCGCTACCGTATTCTTCAACTGTTCAATTTTAAATGGCTTCGTAATGTAATCGTAGGCACCGATCTTCATAGCTTGGATAGCGGTATCAACCGATGAATACGCTGTAATCATAATAGTAACAGTCTGGGGAGTTTGGGCCTTTATCTCACGTAAGATATCAAGCCCGCTCATATCAGGTAGCTTAAGATCGAGAATTGCTACATGAAAATCACCCGAAGACACTTTTGAAATAGCGTCTGTGCCATTACTTGCTACATCTACTGCATAGCCTTCATCTGATAGGACATCTGATAAAATATCCAACATATTAGGCTCATCATCAACTAAGAGTACTTTCTGCTCCTCCAAGTTCGACATCCCTTTAGTATCCATGGTAATGATAAGACAAGAACTCTATGTACATGACAAAACAATCCACGTGATCTCTTGTTTCGACACTTGGATAGTATTTCCTTCTTATCTTACCTGTCCCTATCTAGGAACATCGAAACAGAACTCGGAGCGCTAACTCCATCATAGGCGCGAGCCACAGTCTTACCGTTCTCTACAGCAGCAAGTTTCTCTTCCAGACCTGCCTTGAGCTCTGACAGCACGGCACGAAGCCGGTTGTTTGCGAGTATCGCCTTGCCGTGTGCTATAAGAGCTCGTTCTCTGGCTCCCTTGACATCCTCATGAATCCGGCCGGTAAACTCCTTCTCCAGCTTTCTTCTCTCTTCTTCCAGCCGGGCTATGGCTTCTATGCGTTCTCCACGTCCTAACAGGCAATCGCATAGGGCTGAATAATCCCCCCGAACCGCCAATTGCTCACTACGCTCTGTGTACTCGATTACTTCCTCAAGGAGTCTCGCTTCAGCCTCGTAACTTTCGATGAAATCACGCACAATCCCCCGAGCCGGATTCATCTTCACTTTTGTGCTCACCCTCATTTCCTAAGCGCTATCCTCACAATCAACAGACACTCAGTCTAAATCAAAGTTGTTTCGCTGCATCGCTGTTCAATTCTAATAAAGCAGTGACGTGTATGACTGGGACATGAAACTGTTTAACATAGCACTTTGGGTGTTGACAAGAGTATATGCGCGTAGCAGAGATGAAAATTGAGTTCTCAAGGCTTTTTCTCGCATTTCCAACCGTCCCTCCAGACTTTTGACCCGTGAGTCAATGGTGTTAATCTGGTTGCCTATGGATTTCCGCTGCCGATCTATTATGCCGGTGGCTTTCACAAAAGGCTCCATAAGGTTACGTGTCCTCACTGCGACACCGTCTTCGGACGCAAATAGGTTAAGTACACTATCAGGGTTTTCTGCAAGAGCCTTGTTAAGCTTTGACTCATTGTCAATACTCAGCTGTCCACTTCTGTCACGGGTGATGCCAAGGTCAAACAGCCGTGAAATCCCCGGGGATTCCGCACCTTCCACCCTTCGCTGGACAGCCCTTGCCATCTGTGTCTTAAGGTTAAGATATGCGGCTTCACCTGCCAGATCTCCCCGTATACCCGCATGGGCATCAACCATGGTTTTGTTCTCTAAGAACTTCACTGTCGCATTGAAACTTGCAATGAATGCCTTTATCTTTGCCTTAATGGCATTTGTGTCAGGCTTGATTTCCAAGCTTACCCCCTCAGCCCCAAGTTCTTGGGACTTCTTGAGTGTCAGGGTAACCCCTGGGACAGCATCTGTCACAATGTTCGATGACCTGACGAAGTCAAGGCCGTTCAAGTTGAATTTGGCGTCTAACAAGTCCCTGGCGACAAGATAGCCTCCGCTTTCACCGGACGATCGGATTTCAGAGGATATGCCGCAAGATGCAAGGATGTTATGCATTTCACCTGCCTCGCTCAAGCTTACAGCGTTCTCGCTGCCTGAGGCTTTTGATTCGATTATAAGGCGTGATGTGCCTGTCTCTTCGCAGACGACAGTGGCACTGACATGAGCACCTGCTTCGGAGTTATTGATTTGACAGGCCAGATTCGTCAAAACCGTGGAGTTATCATCTCCTTCAAAGACAGAGACCGTAACTTCCCATGATGTGTCACCTACCGTAATCGTAAAGGTCTTGTCTCCTAAGCCTGCATTTTCCGAGATCTCAGTTTGAGATGACGAAAACCTCGCCGAAACCACAGTATCATTACGTGCAAGTCTTTCCACGAATATGCTATATGTAGCTTCTTGCGCATAGGGCTCAACCTGTGCAGTAAGCACATTCGTGTCACCGGATACTGCGGTCTTGGCGTCGTAAAGGCTTACGTCTCCTGTGGGAATAAGCGCATCCGATGCATTCCTTAAGGAGAGTAACGAAGAGTTGAGGTCTTGGAACATAGCTGACCTGGTGGAAAGGGTTTCCTTGGTCTTTTTCAAGGTATCCATAGGCCTTGATTCTATCGCCATATACTGCTTAATAAGCTCCTCAATTTGGGATGATTGGCCTCCGATAGGTGGCATTCCAATACTCACAACCCACACCCCCGCATTCTATCGCACCTCATCTAATACAAGACCGGCCAGAATATCTTGAAACTCGCACAGCCAAGACATTACCGATATGAGATCTTCCGGCGGCACGTGCCGGATAACCTCGTCAGTCAAGTTGTCTATGACCTTGATACTGATACGTCCTGATTTATCGTCAACACTGAAAGCTATCCTGATATTGCCTGTGGGCATTGGGCAACCTTTTTCGCTCTCTATCTCATCTGCTTGCACTTCAATAGGATCCAAGGTTTCCCAGGGCTTCTCTGAGGAGGCACGACTGCTGCTATTGATATCATCAGTCTTTTCCGCATTCACTGCGGAAATTTGCCCACATACCCCTTCGTAGAGCCTGGTGAACATGGTCATGCTCTTTAGGTTCACCGCTGCCAGTGTGTACTCCAAAGGGAATCACCCCGCTGCCTGAGGCGTGCTGACTGTCTCCCGTAATGCCGTCCCCCATGCCTCGCGAAGAGGACGTATCACAGAAACCGCCCCGTCAAAATCGCCTTCACGCACTCTATCCATTGCATACTGGTAAAGCCTTAGAAGCCCTACTGCTATGTCGCTTTGAGAAAAATCAAGCGCGTCAATGAGTTCAGCCAGTCCGCGTGAGGCTTTAGTCTTGTCTCGCATATTACATCCGGCCAACACATAGTCATATGCCATTAGAACCAGCCTCTCCGGACTTGCGGAAAGCACTTGCTGAGTACGGTAGGCGTCCGCTGCGTTTCCCGCCCGGTGATTCTGCCTGCCTTCCATTATGTCAACTGCAACATCCATCTGTCATAACCACCGCCTTTGGTTCCCTTATGTTCAGAAGGGGAGGGAGAGCGATTTCTCCCTCCCGGTT
>CZCA01000977.1_pt1 | contig 33931 bp, 37 predicted proteins | sample 591981 | NCBI WGS metagenome assembly CZCA01 (sample SAMEA3556810, study PRJEB10932) | anaerobic digester metagenome | reverse complement strand
TATGGCGGGTAAACTGACGAATGCTTTGGACAGTCTTAGGCAGGCAAATGAACAGCTGCAAATGGATATTGAAAAAGAACGAAAACAAGAAAAACAGCGAATTGACTTTTTTACTTCAGTTTCTCACGAACTAAAAACTCCTATTACTATTATCAAAGGAGAATTGGAGGGAATGATTTATCAGGTTGGTGATTACAAAGACAGAGATACTTATTTACGGCATTCACTAAAAACAGTCAATGATATGGAAAAGCTGGTCAAAGAAATTCTTGTAGCTGCCAAAATGGGCGGAAGTGATTTTCAGGTTTCAAAAGCAGAAGTTAACATATCTGAACTAATACAGAAATGTATTCGCAATTCTGGGGGAATGGCTGAGGATAAAGAAATTGCAATAAATATTACTTTGCCTAAAGATGTCAAATGTGTTGGTGACAAAGATTTATTATATCGGGCATTTTCAAATATTATAGGAAATGCAGTTCAATACTCTCCCGAAAAAGAAACCGTTATCATTAAGTTGAGTGATAATTTTCTCAGCGTGGAAAATACAGGAATTCATATTGTAAATGAAGATTTAGAGCAGATTTTTAATCCTTTTTATCGAGTAGAGAAATCTCGAAGCAGAAATACAGGTGGCAGTGGATTAGGACTCTATATTGTAAAAACAATTCTTGACCATCACGGAATGAATTATCAGATGGTTAATACCGAACAGGGCGTAAACTTCACTGTATTATTCTCTTAACTTTACAATAACAAAGGCGGACTGTTTTTGGACAGCCCGCTTTTGTTATATCCGAAATACTTCTTAACTCCACCTTAACTCCATTTTTGAAGACTAATATTTATTCAACAAAGGAGGTCAAACTAATGAACATATTTAAGAGAGCGTGCTTATACATAGTACGCAAATGGAAAAAAAGTATTTTAATTTTTGGTGTTGTTTTCGCTGTGGCATCGCTTGTAATTTCTGGGCTTGCAATATTGGATGCACAGGAAACACAGTCAGCTGAGCTTAGAGGAACAACAGGCACAAGCTTCACAGTCAGCCGAAACACATCAACAGGTGGTTGGGGCAACGGTAAAGGTGGCTCTTACAGTACACAAGAGTTTTTGTCAAATGAAATGCTTAAGAACATCGGAGGCATTGAAGGTGTTGAGGGCTATAACGCCTCTGTTAAAAGTATTTTGTGTTTATCAGATTCCAACGGCAATTTTTTAGAGCAGCTTAATCCTATTGGACACGCAGAAGTTGATTGTATGTTTTATTCTTTTGGTTGTATCAATTCTGAGTATCATTCTTTGTTTTTATCAGGTGCATTAGAAATGTGCGATGGAAGCACGATTGATACAGATATAAGCAATGGAGTTGTTATTAGCAAGGATATTGCTGATAAGCACAAATTAAAGGTTGGAGATACAATACAAGCAGTCAATGACCCATATTCTGGTGATAAAACACTCAATCTGAAAATCATTGGTCTTTTTGACATTATTGCAGATAAAACCGATGAAAAGAATAACTATGATGAAGCATCTTATTATGACTATGCCAACTATGCTTTTATCAGTGAGTGCGCAATGAAAGAAATGCTGTCTAATTATGCAGATGTTGGATATGCTTCTGCTGACTTTTTTGTAAACGACCCTCAAAAACTCGAAACCATAATACAAGAAGCACAAAATATATCTTCCATTAACTGGAACAATTTTGTTGTTACAGCGAATGACGAGGTCTATGAACGAACAGCAAGTTCTATGTCAAATGTGAGCACCTTAATTATTTCCCTCATTGTGATTGTGGTAATTATTAGTATTGGAATTATTACGCTTATTCTCTTAATGTGGATGAAAAGCAGAAAAAAAGAAATTGGTATCCTATTATCTATCGGAGAATCAAAACCTGCAATTCTGTTACAGTATCTCTTGGAAACTATTTTGATTTCCATAGTTGCTTTCCCCTGCTCATATTGGTTCAGTACTCTGATTGCAGGAAAATTAGGCGGACTATTTGGTAAAGATATTCAGAGCATTGCTGTTAGTATTCAGCATTTTGAAATTGTTTCCATAGTAGGTATCGTAATTTTATGCATTGCCGTTCTTATATCCTGCCTTCCAATGATGAGATTTAACCCAAAAGAGATTTTGTCGCAAATGGAATGAGGTGTGATATATGAATTGTTTGAAAAGGGCGTATTACCACACGATACGCAAAAAAGGAAAAACCGTTTTGCTCTTTACTGTATTGCTTATAATGGCAACTCTTATGTTGACCTGCCTTTCAATTTATTCAGCCACAGACGATGCTGCACGAGATGTTAGAAAATCTCTGATGGGAAGTTTCACTATCAATGCAAAACAATTAAACACGGGCTTGGGGGCAGATGTTGTCCAAGAAGTCCTAACCATTGAGGGTGTAACGGATAATTATGTTTTACGCAGCTATACACAGGCGACATTTAAAAGTGAAAATGGTTCTTTAATGAAAATAACTACGCAGGGAGCTGCTAATATTCCAGAGGGTTATGAAAACGCTGGGAAAATAGTAGGCAACTCTTATTCTGAAAAAGATAGTTATTTTACAGAAGCAGGATTTGAACTGATACAGGGAGAAGCTATCACACCCGAACAAAAGCAGGCAGCTATTATCCACAAGGATTTTGCAGACTCCAACAGTTTAGAGGTAGGCGATTATTTCACACTTGAAAATGTGATTGATGGAAAAAAATCAGTACGAGTACAGGTTGTTGGTATTTTCACAAGTAATTCACCTCAGGATGCTATTGGTGTTGCCCCATCATACGACTTGTACCAGAATGTTGTTTTTACTGATATTAAGACTTGTTCGCAGCTTATATACGGTACATCAGTAGAAGGTAGTCAATATGGTGATTTTTATGCCGAAGACCCAGAAAAATTGCCAGAATTAATTGAAAAGACAAAACTGATAACGGGCATGGATTGGGATAACTGTATTATTACGAAGTATGATAAAGACTATCAAAATGCAAAAGCAGCATTGACTTCGCTACAAAACATTGTAGTTATAGCCATTGTCGTAATAGCAATAGTTAGTGTTCTAATTTTAACTCTGATTTTAGTTTTATGGATAAGGAACAGGGTTTATGAAATAGGTGTATTTCTCGCAATGGGGATTACGAAAGCAAACATTTTACTTCAGCAAATTTTTGAGGTAATCATAGCTGCCGTTCCTGCATTTTTAATAAGTTATGGAACAAGTAAAATAATTGCTCAAATGGTAACAGACCGATTGATACAAGGGTTATCAGAGGATTTAAGTGTGAGTGTTTCGATTACGCCGATAGGCTTTGCTATTGTATCAGGAATTGGATTAGCTCTTGCCATGTTTGCTACGGCTCTGTCAGCATATCCAATTATGAGAGCAAAACCAAAGAACATATTAACGCAGATAAATTGATAGGAGGATATAAATATGTCGATATTGGAAATAAAATCGCTAAAGTATGCGTATGGAAAAGGGAAAATGGTTCTAAAAGGGATAAATACATCGCTTGATGCAGGGAAAATGTATGCAATCGTTGGTCCGTCTGGATGTGGAAAAACTACTTTATTGTCATTACTTGGTGGACTTGACAGCCCATCTGGTGGAGAAATTCTATTTAATGGTGAAAACATCGAGAAAACAAAACTGGCTACGCATCGAAAAAACAATGTGTCGTTTATCTTCCAGAGTTACAATTTGATTGATTATCTTACTCCACAGGAAAATGTTGCCCTCACATCTAAGCTGTCGCCACAACCAATTTTGGAGCGTGTTGGGATTACAAAAGAAGAAATGAAACGGAGTGTTCTTAAGCTATCTGGTGGTCAACAACAAAGAGTAGCAATTGCTCGTGCATTAGCATCTGAAGCACCGATAATATTAGCTGATGAGCCTACTGGAAACTTGGACGAAGATACTGCATCTGAAATAACTAAGATATTGGAGGAATGTGCTTATGCTGCTCATAAGTGCGTTGTTATTGTCACTCATTCCAACGAACTTGCGAAACAAGCTGATGTTATTCTTCGATTAAAAAAAGGAGAATTACTTACAGAGAGCAGATAAATAGAGAACGATAAGCCCACCGAATAAAAAAAACGGTGTTTGGGTGGGCAGTTTTGTCACGCCAATTATAAAAAATCCCTCCAAACACGGTTTTAAAGTTTGGAGGGATTTTTATGTGTTGGTGTAAATCCACCACACAGCTACTTGTTAGAAGTAGCGAATATACATCTACTTAGCCTTTCGTTTATCGGGAGGTAGTTCGTTAAAAAAATTACTGTTAACTCATGGGGGTGTTATGCCTCATTGCAAGAGCTAACAGCTCCTAATTATAGATATGGTTATTCTTATGCCCATTTTGGCTTTGCCTTAATGGGCATTTTTGCGTTCTGCTTCATTTGTATGCAGGACAAGCTTGCTTTTAGCGTTGGTTGCCGTTCTCCGCCTTTCAATCTGGATTTTCAAAAAATTCAGATTGGAGGAAAAACGAATGGCATACAACAAAGCCAGAGAAGAACGCAAATGGCGTTTATGGAAAGAAACCGAGGAAAAACAAATGAGACAATTAGGAGTTGACGAGAAAACCATAAAGAAGCTTCGTGAACACGATTGGGCTATCTTCAATGCAGACAGGCGATTTTATCAGAGAGTACAAGAAACAGGTACATACCTTGAGGAAGTTGCCGAGCTTGAACAACAATCCGAGATAAGAACTGTCGAGGACTTTCTGAACAGCATCGAAAATGAGCAGCTTTTTCAAGTGCTAATTACGGTGGACAGGCTGACGCTTCAAGCTATTTTGCTCAAAATACAGGGCTTTTCTGTCAGCGAGATTGCTGCTCTCATTGACCTTAACGAGCAGACCGTTTACAAACGATTGAACAGGCTCAAGAAAAAAATAAAAAATATTTTGGGATAGTGTCCAAAAACGCACTTTCCCACGGGCTACTGGGTGAGAGGACAAAAACTCTTACCCAGCTTTCCTTTGTGTGGCGAAAACGGGTTTGTTCCTTGACAACCGAATAATCATTCGCCGAATACATTCTTTTTGTGATTGTGATGAGCATAAGCGAGTAAAGCGGTACGCCAAGACCTGTTTAGTAACAGCGAGCGATGAAAGGTGGTGAGCCTTATTACCGACTGAAAAAATTGGGCAGCTCCCGATTTCGCCATAACCCACAAAGAGGATAATGATACTCCCGTCCAGTCAATAGTCCGAGCGTTAAAAGCGTCGCAGGCAATGAGGGCGGCTCTGTCAGAACGACAGTTGGGGTGAAACTCCCGTGGAGTCAGTTCGCTGCTGACCGTTTGGCGACTTCCCTGCGTTACTTAACGCATTGCATCTTCGGGGTGTCGAGGACAAATTGAGATGCTTCTATCATAATGCCAAATACAAGGCGGTCAAAAAAAGCAGAGTGTTGTTTAGATGCTCCCGACCTAAAATACTTCCTTGTGTTTGGCTGCTTACATAGGCAGGATATCCCTGCCTAAATTTTGATAGGAGGTCAAAATACTATGGAAAAAGCATTTAAGCGTGGTGACATCTACTACGCAGACTTAGGCCCCGTTATTGGCTCGGAGCAAGGAGGAAAACGCCCTGTACTTATCATTTCAAATGACATAGGAAACAAACACCGCCCTACGGTAATTGTTGCCTCAATCACAAGCAGAGTGCGTTCAAAAGCAAAACTGCCAACGCATATTGTGATTAGTGATTTTAAGGGGCTTGAAAAGAATTCAATTATTTTGCTTGAACAAATCAGAACACTGGACAAACAACGCCTGCAAGAGTATTTAGGTACGTTTGATAGGCGTTATATGCTGTCTGTGGATAAGGCTCTGGCAATAAGCATTGGCATTTCAAAAAAGGACTAACCCTCTTGTTATATGGTACAAACCGTATGGAATACATTATATTGAGGAGGTATTGACTAATGAAGTGCCGTGAATTTGTATCTATTGGGGAGCCAATTCCAGAGCTATCTGAAAAAGAACACGCAGCGTTTTTTTTGTTGTATCAAAGGTCAATACTCGATTCTCTAAAAAAAAGAGAACTGCTAAGCCATTTTCAATATGAACGCTGTATCGAGGAACTTGAAAAACAATATAGTACAAAAAATCACAGCCAAGCCTAATCGCTTGGCTGCTTACATATAAGTATGTAGAAATTTTTAATTTACACATTCGACAATTTATGCTCCAATTACTATACTTAAATACGGTAAGAGTGTTACCGAGAAAGGAGATTTTTCTATGAATAAATATGAACTATTAAATCAAGAGAGAATGTTGATTGACAATAAACGAAAAGTAGCGGCTTATTGCCGAGTTTCTACTGATAATGAAGACCAAGCCAATTCCTTTGAAAGCCAACAGCGTTATTTTAGACAGTATATTGAGCATAATCCAGATTGGGAGTTGTTTGAGGTTTTTGCCGATGAGGGTATCTCTGGTACGAACACAAAGAAGCGAAAAGAGTTCAATCGAATGATAGCCTGTGCCAAAAACGGCGATTTTGATTTAATTATTACAAAGGAAATTTCCCGTTTTGCGAGAAATACCCTTGATAGTATATATTACACCCGTGACTTAAAAAAACATGGCGTTGGCGTTATCTTTATGAATGATAACATAAATACCCTTGATGGCGATGCAGAGCTGCGTCTTGCCATTATGTCATCAATTGCACAGGAAGAAAGCCGCAAGACTTCTGAGCGTGTAAAGTGGGGACAAAAACGCCAAATGGAACAAGGTGTTGTTTTTGGCAGGAGTATGCTTGGCTATGATGTTCGTGACGGTAAAATGTATATTAATGAAGACGGTGCAAAAATCGTCCGTCTTATCTTTCATAAGTTTGTGAATGAAGGTAAAGGCACTCATGTGATTGCCCGTGAACTTCGTGAAGAAGGTATAGAGCCTATGAGAGTGAAAGAATGGCAGAATACGGTTATATTGCGGATTATCCGAAATGAAAAATATTGTGGTGATTTAGTACAGAAGAAAACGTATACTCCTGACTTTCTTTCTCACGAAAAGAAATACAACAGAGGTCAAGAAGAGTTTATTATATTGAAAGACCACCATGAGCCGATTATATCTCGTGAGTTGTTTGATGAAGCCAATCGTATTTTAGATGCAAAATCTCTTTCTCAAGAGGGCAAGGCAAAACACAGCAACCGTTATCCGTTCTCTGGAAAGTTAAAATGTGGTCATTGTGGTGCAAGTTATGTTGCGAGGTATAAAAAACGAAAAGACGGTAGCCAATATAAGGCTTGGCGGTGCTTTGAGGGGGCAAAATACGGCAGTCCTCATATTGACAAGGCAGGAAATCAGGTTGGCTGTACTGGACCAAGTATCCGTAATGAGGAAGCAATTCATATCATGTATCTTGTTTGTCAGAGCTTAAATTTTAATCGCAAAAAGATATCTGACAATCTCCTAAGCACTATTGAACATATAATCTCTATGGATATGGTGGGCGTTGATACGAAAGGATTAGCTGAAAAAATTGAGGAAGCCCTAAAAAAGAGAACAAACCTTATCGAACTTTATTCAGAAAGTGTTATTGACAAATCAGAGTTTACAAGATTACGCAAAAAGTATGATAATGAAATTGAAAGCTTAAAATCTATGGCGGAAAGCATAGAAAAGCAACAAGCTATGATTAATAAGCAGCAGGAACTAATGGCTGACATAAAAAAAGCCATTGACGAGCTTGTCAGTGGCATCCAGTATGAAGATGAATTTTACACACAGATACTTGATAAGATGGTCATTAACGACCGTGACAATATTGATGTTTACCTCAATTTGCTACCATACAAATGGAGTTATACTGTAGCAAAGAGTATTAACTGCACCAAAGGGGCTTTAGAACTGCCAAAAAAAGCTGAAGCCTCAGATTACTCCATTTCTGAGGCTTCACTACCTATATCTGTCAATATAGCCTTTAGCTCTGGATATGGCATACTATAACGTTGTGAAAGATACCTTAATGATGCACCTAGCTCCCCATCAGGGCCACCGTATTGGGTTATTATAAGCTGTGCCAATCTAGGGTTTGTTTGCTTTATATTAATTGGATATTGTAATTTTTTTTGATATTGCCACATTTAGCAGACCTCCTCTATGCTACTGTCCCATGGCCACGGGTTAGAAATCCATGCCCAACGGTTTCCGTTTTCATTGCTTTGCATAATAGGTCCGTAGTTTTCTTCGTATTCTTTTTTTAAGATTGCCGACTTTGTTCTATATTCATTTAATTTTTCAGCTATTTGATTATTGTTTGGGTGGGTATCCAAATATAAATGTAAATCAAGCATTGCAAAATCATTTGCGGCGATTTTTCTCATTAATATTTCACGTTCAGTCATTTTCTACTACCCCCACATCCAGAAAACGGCTTGTTTAACACAGGAAACATACTGCCAACAACTATACCGTGTTCTGCTGAATACAGTTTATCATTATTTTGATAGGGTATATATGCCATTGCCACTACTGGATTTTCTGGCAAAGGTGTTATGCCATATTCCATTGCTTTCATCATATAAATATCATCAGCCATACCAAAGCTCCTTCCTATTATTCTGGTACAACCCATTATATGCATAGCTTGTATAACTGGTTACTTTTTCATGTGTATTTTATTAAATGCTGCTAAGCCTGTAGCCAGCCTTCACAGCAAAGCTACCCCACATTTAGGACAAATCGAGAAAAAAGCACTGCTTAAACAAAATTTAAGCAATGCTTTTTGGGGGAAGTTATTTTTTAGCCTTTAACCATAAATGATTTACAGTCTACGCACTGGTCCATTGTTGGGTTTGGCTCATGAGTACCTATCTGCACACAATTTAGTGAGCAATAGTCCTGTGAAGTGCAATGATTTTTACATTGTGTTACTGTACACTTGATACTCTGATTTGCTTGACAATTATCCATATCTGCTCATTTCCTTTCATAAAAGAAGTCATATAAAAATTTGTGACGGATATTTCCGTCTAACATATTTTGTGTGAAAATCTAAAAAATATTCACAGGATTTTTTAAAAAGCATAAAATAAAATGAGGTGAGATATATGCTTTACATAATGAGAGATATTTTATTTATTTTATTAGCTGTCGTGGGCATAGCAGATATAACACGGACAGTTATCATATGGATTATGAGCTGTCACGATGATAAAAACGTGATAATCGTCATCCCCATTTATAGCAACACAGAAAACGCCGAACAATTAATACGCAGTACAATAGCAAAGGCTGATTACTTTGGAAAGGGCAAATGGCGTAAAATAGTTTGTCTGGACTGTGGTGCAACTAAGGAAGCGGTGGACATTATCAAAAAGCTATCCGCCGACTACGATTCATTGGAAATTCAAAGCAAAACAAATTTTGGAAATATTAGCTGATTATTATTTTTTATTGTAATATATAAATATCAAGTAGTTTTCTTATATTTTTCTTATCCTTTTCATCAGCTATCCCCCATCTTGTATCCCTAATATATGATTATCATGCTGTCCCCGTATTGTGGTGTCAAATAAGCACATACATTTATTACAGCACTAAAAAACATAGCTGACTTTTTAATAGCAAAAAAGCAAGACAACACAAATGTGAAGCCTTGCTTTAATAATTTGTTTAATTGCCACCTTGTAATATATCAGCAGAAGAAAACGTCCATTTTACCGTTCTCTTTACCATTAACAACATAGTAAGCAGCACTTTCCTCAGGCTTTAGGTAAATATCCAAGGTTTCAATCTCCTGTGTACCACCATTTGCCTTATATGTGTTTTTAACGTTCTCCACAATATTCTGGTAGGTTTCGCCCTTACTGCTGTACTCAACTGTAAAGTTAACCTTTGTATCAACAGTCTTTTTAGCAGCCTTTTTTGGAGCTGCAGCTGTTGTTTTCTTTACAGCTGGCTTTTTCTCAGCAATTGATGTTTCAGCTTTTTCTGCTGTAACAGCTTTGGCTGCTGTTGTTTTCTTTGGAGCTTCTACCTTCTCTGCTACCTTAGCGGCAGTTGTTTTTGTAGCTGGTGTTGCTGTTGTAGTGGCAGCTGTCTTTGAGGCTTCCTTAGCTGTAGTAGCTGTAGCTTTTGTTGCAGTTTTTCTTGTTGCCATTTACAAATACCTTCTTTCAATTATTAGTGCATCTCATGTGCAATTCACTGTATCATATTATATATTTCTTTTAGGCTGATGTCAAACAAATGCCTTGGTTAATGGGATTTTTCCATTTCTATAACAATTTTTTATAATAAAAGCTAATGTTATTAATAACATATCACAATAGATTTCAGAAAATCATTTCTTTTCTTACATTTATTGTGCTTTTCAAAAGGTGAGGATAATTTACAAGATATTTACTTATAATCCTAATGGTGTGGTTGTTCTTTTTTAGGATAGATGATATAATAAAGAGAATAATGATATTTTTTAGAAAAAAGTAATTTTTGAAAAGGATTTGATATATATGATTACTGTTAGTAATGTAAGCTTAAACTTTAGTGGTTCTGATTTATTTAAGGATGTAGACCTTAAGTTCACCCCTGGCAACTGCTACGGCATAATAGGTGCAAACGGCGCTGGAAAGTCAACCTTTCTTAGAATTTTATCTGGAGAGCTTGACCCTACCACTGGTGACGTTATTATACCAGAGGGCGAGCGTATGTCTGTACTGAAGCAGGATCACTTTGCATTTGATGAATATACCGTTATGGACACTGTTATTATGGGCAACCAAAAGCTATATTCTATAATGAAGGAAAAGGACGAGCTGTACGCTAAACCCGATTTTAATGACGAGGACGGCATACGAGTATCTGACCTAGAGGCAGAGTTTGCAGAGATGAACGGCTGGGAGGCTGAATCTGACGTTTCTAAGCTTATTCAAGGCTTAGGCTTAGATGAAGGTATTTTATATTCACAAATGAGCAACCTAACCGGTAACGAAAAGGTAAAGGTTTTGTTAGCACAGGCGTTGTTTGGTACTCCGGAAATATTATTACTGGACGAGCCTACTAATAACCTTAACATTAACGCTATTAGCTGGCTGGAGGATTTTCTAATGGACTATCTGGGGACCGTAATAGTTGTCAGCCATGACAGACATTTTTTAAACACTGTATGTACCCACATTGTGGATATTGATTATACAAAAATCAAAATGTACGTTGGTAACTATGAATTCTGGTACGAATCCAGCCAGATGGTTCAAGCCATGGTAAAACAGCAAAATAAAAAAGCTGAGGACAAAATAAAGGAGCTGCAAAGCTTTATATCACGTTTCTCTGCTAACAAATCAAAATCCAAGCAGGCTACCTCCCGCAGAAAGCTGCTGGACAAGCTAACTGTTGATGAGATGCCATCGTCCAGCAGACGATACCCATATGTTGGCTTTACACAGGAGCGTGAGGTGGGCAAGGAGATTTTAACAGTAGAAGGCTTAAGCAAAAGTATTGAAGGTGAACAGCTGCTAAATAACGTTTCTTTTAGAGTTGAGCGTGGTGACAAAATTGCCTTTATCAGTGATAAGGAAACATCAGTAACAGCGTTATTTGAAATACTTATGGAAAATATGGAGGCTGACAGTGGCACCTTCAAATGGGGCGTCAGCACAACCACATCTTATTTTCCAAAGGATAACTCAAAATATTTTGACAACTGTGATAAAAGCATTTTGGAATGGCTTGGTCAATACAACGAAAACAGTGACAGAACCGAAACTTTTTTGCGTGGGTTCTTGGGCAGAATGTTGTTTTCTGGTGAGGATGTTTTTAAACCTGTTAAGGTATTGTCTGGTGGTGAAAAGGTCCGTTGTATGTTATCTAAAATGATGATGGGTACTGCTAACGTATTGGTTTTAGACCAACCCACTAACCATCTAGACCTAGAATCCATCACAGCTGTTAACAAGGGCTTAGACACCTTTAAGGGTATTGTCCTGTTTACGTCCCACGACCACGAATTTATTTCTACTGTAGCCAACAGAATAATCTTTATTCAGGAGGACGGCATTAGAGATATTACCGCTAGCTATGACGATTATCTAGAGGAAAACAAGCTAAAAAGAGAGTAAGCCTTATGGATATATCATGGAACCCATGGCACGGCTGTCACAAGCTAAGTGCTGGCTGTCAAAATTGTTATGTGTACCGCACCGACGCTAAATATGGCAAGAACAGCAATGAAGTAAAGCAAACAGGTGACTATAACCTGCCAATAAAAAAAGCTCGTAATGGTGATTACAAAATAAAGGCAGGAGCTATAGTTTATACCTGCTTTACATCTGACTTTTTTGTTGAAGATGCCGACCTGTGGCGTGGTGATGTGTGGCGTATGATACGCACCCGCAGCGACCTTACTTTTTTCATAATAACAAAACGAATAGACAGATTTTATGTCAGCCTGCCCCCTGACTGGGGTACAGGATATGATAATGTAGTAATATGCTGTACAGCAGAAAATCAGTCAATGGCAGATTTTCGCCTGCCTATATACAAAAAGCTGCCCATAGCACATAAGATGATTATATGCTCTCCCCTGTTAGAAAGCATTAACCTGATGCCCTACCTAGACCACACCATCGAAAAGGTGACCGTAGGTGGAGAATCTGGTAGCAACGCACGTATATGCGACTATGAATGGGTATTAGATATACATGACCAGTGTGTGAAAAAACGCGTGACTTTTTGGTTTCAACAAACAGGTGCTAGGTTTAGAAAAGCAAACAAAATATATAGCATAGAACGAAAGCTACAGCACTCACAGGCTAAAAAAGCCAACATTAATTTTGATGGCACAAAATAAAAAGGGTGATTTACAATGGCAAAAAGTTCAAATCAAAAGTTAAAGCTACTATACCTTATGAGGATTTTTGAAGAAAACACAGATGACGATCATGCTTTGACAATGGCTCAAATAATCGCCAAGCTATCCGAATATGGCATACAGGCAGAACGAAAAAGCTTGTACGCTGATATTGAGGAGCTAAGAACCTTTGGGCTTGATATAGAAAAAAGGAAATCCAAGATATACGAGTATTACATAGCCAACAGAGCCTTTGAACTACCCGAATTAAAATTATTAGTGGATGCCGTACAATCCTCAAAATTTATTACCCACAAAAAATCCAATCAGTTAATAAAAAAGGTAGAGTCCTTGGTCAGCGTCTATCAAGCACAACAGCTGCAACGTCAGGTGTATGTTACCAACCGCACAAAAACAATGAACGAAGGTATTTACTACAATGTTGATAAGATTCAAAGCGGTATTTTGGAAAACAAACAAATTACTTTTCAATATTTTGAATGGGCGGTATCCTTTGGTACAAACGAAAAGGTGGTTAAGCGTGTAAAGAAAAACGGTGACCTGTATGTTGTTAGTCCATGGGCATTAACCTGGGACGATGAAAACTACTATATGATTGGATATGATGTTCAAAACGACAAGGTAAAGCATTACCGTGTAGATAAGATGATAAGCATCAGCTTAACCGATGAACCACGTTTAGGTCAGGAGAACTTTCAGCAATTTGACATTGGCAACTATGCTAAAAAAATATTTGGTATGTTCGGTGGTCAGGAGGAAACAATCAGACTGCAGGTTAACAAAAGACTGGTTGGTGTGGTGGTAGATCGTTTTGGTACACAGATTAACATTGAACCCAAAAACGAGGACAGCTTTATTGTCACCATAGACGTGCTGGTTAGTCCACAATTTTTCGCATGGTTATTTGGGCTTGGTGAGGATGTAATTATGCTGTCACCTGACACCGTTATTAAGCAATACAAAAAACAGATTAAAAAAATATCAAAACAATACAAGCAGATTTAGCACTATACCTTCATAGCACACCAGAAAAAATATAATATGCTTTTTAGCTGTTGTCCTATTAAGGATTACCACAGCGTGAATATTTGTTCGCTAAAAAGGATAATCAACATCAAAGTCCGTACTATAGGACACCTTAAATGGTATCATATGGTTGAGGAGTGATGAATAATGATTATCAATTTTTGTTTGTTGGTGTTTATTTTAGCGGCATTATATAAGATTATAGGTATGATGAACCCCTGCCTGTTATCACCGCTGTATGACGCTATATCCACAAAGCAGCCACCACAGAAAACAGCTGTAAAGCCCAAACATCCGTCCAAGGCTTTATCATTACAGCCTATTACTATAAGGCAAATAATGAAGCCCTGCAGAGTGGACACTGACAGACAGCCTTTACCCCGTAAACGTATTAATAAAAGGGCAGCGTAGCATAACTTCATTTAGAATAGGAGATTTTTTATGAGTATCAAAATAGGTATTTTAGGATATGGAAACTTAGGCAAGGGCGTTGAATGTGCAGTAAAGCAAAATAACGATATGGAGCTAACCGCTGTATTTACACGTCGTGCTTCAGAAACAGTTAATATACTAACACCTAATGTGCCGGTATATAATATCAGTCAGCTGGAGAATATGCAGGGTGAAATTGACGTTCTAATCCTGTGTGGCGGCAGTGCCACAGATTTACCGGAACAGACGCCAAAATATGCAAGGCTGTTTAATGTTGTTGACAGCTTTGACACTCACGCTAACATTCCAAAGCATTTTGACAATGTTGACAAAATGGCAAAGGCAGGTGGCAACGTTGGTATAATCTCCGTTGGCTGGGACCCTGGTATGTTCTCATTAAACAGATTGTACGCAAGCGCTATCCTGCCACAGGGTAGCAACTATACCTTCTGGGGCAAGGGTGTCAGCCAAGGACACAGCGACGCTATTCGTCGGGTTGAGGGTGTACAGGACGGCAAGCAGTACACTGTGCCGGTTAACGAAGCCTTACAGGCTGTACGCAGCGGTTCTAACCCACAGCTAACCACCAGACAAAAGCATATCAGAGAATGCTTTGTCGTAGCTAAGGAAAACGCTGACAAGGCACAGATAGAATCAGATATTAAAAATATGCCTAACTACTTTGCAGACTATAACACAACAGTCCATTTTATATCTCAGGAGGAGCTAAACGAAAAGCACAGTGGCATACCCCACGGTGGTTTTGTAATTAGAAGCGGTAAAACAGGCTGGAACGCTGAAAACAAACACGTTATCGAATACAATATTAAGCTTGATTCCAACCCAGAGTTTACCGCCTGCGTTATTGCTGCATATGCCAGAGCGGCATACAGACTAAGTCAGGAGGGTCAAAAGGGTTGTAAGACTGTATTTGACATAGCACCAGCGTATTTGTGTCAGCAAACAGGTGAGCAGCTACGCAGCAGTATGCTGTAACTAAATAATCTATTAAAGGTTGGGGTAATATAAAAGCCCCAACTTTTATTATAAATTATTATTGTTATATAGAATAATGAATATATACAACACAATTGTCACATAACAATTAATCATAGAAAAATCATCTTTTATGCTTTTTAAAGGGTTCAGAAAAGCTATAAGCTGTCTGAGAGTTTTCAAAAGCTTAGTAAGATATAAGCCTGTATAGGAGGGAAAATAATGATTACCTTTGAAGAAGTAAAAAACAGTCCTGTTATAAAAACATATATTGAAAAAGCTGATGAGTCACTGCTGGCACTGGGATACACCGAGCATAGCTATCCCCATGTAACCAAGGTGGCGTTAACAGCTGGACATCTGCTAACTACTATGGGCTACAGCCAGCGTGAAGCTGAACTGGCACAAATTGCTGGGTTTCTGCATGATATTGGTAACGTTATCAACCGCATTGACCATGCACAAAGCGGTGCTGTTATGGCATTTAGACTACTGGATAATATGGCAGCCAGCCCAGAGGACACCGCCACCATAATAACAGCTATTGGCAACCATGACGAGGGTACGGCTTTTCCTGTTAATCCAGTGGCAGCTGCCCTTATTTTAGCCGACAAAAGCGACGTACGACGCTCTCGTGTGAGGAACCCTGACATTGCCACATTTGATATACATGACAGGGTTAACTTTTCTGCTGTACGTTCAGACCTAAAAATTAAGGACGAACGTACTGTGGTAGAGCTAAATTTGGAGATAGACACTAACGTATGCTCTGTTGTAGACTACTTTGAGATTTTTCTTAACAGAATGATATTATGCAGAAAGGCTGCTGAAAGGATCAATCTTACCTTCAGACTGATTATTAACGACCAAAAGCTGTTATAAACAAAGGTGGATATAATTTATGCAATATTTATTTATAATAAACCCAGTGGCGGGCAAGCGGGATTTTGTAGAGTTACTTATGGATAAAATACACCTTCTGCAATCCAAATACCCTATTAAGGTAGTGGTCACTCAGCACGCAGGTCATGCCAGAGAAATAATAGACAGCAATGTAGAAACCTTTCATGGCAGCCAGCTGTACATCTTTGCCTGCGGTGGTGACGGAACATTGAACGAGGTTATTAACGGTGCATGGAAATACCCCAATGTATCAGTTGGCTGTATTCCATATGGCTCTGGTAATGACTTCATAAAAAGCTTTGAGCATTTTAAAAAATCAGACTTTTTAAATATAGAAAATATGATAAACGGCAGCTCCCTGCCTGTTGATTTACTTTTTGTAAATAACATTGCCGGCATTAATATGGTAACTGCTGGATATGACTGTGCCGTAGCAAAGGAAAAGGACACCTTTAAAAAATTGCCATTGGTATCTGGTGGATTGGCCTATAGATTGTCAGTCTTACACTGCCTTATTTCAAAGCTGCACCATCAGTTTACCTTGGTAGCTGATGGTAACGTCATACACGATATTAGCAACGATTACTTGTTTGCTATAGCCGCCAACGGAAAATATTACGGTGGCGGCTACAAGTCCGCACCAAAAGCCAACTTATGTGACGGCTACATAGATTTTGTTAGAGTGCCTACCCTACCTAGATTAAAATTCATACAGCTGGTTGGCAGCTTTAAAAAAGGCTATCATTTAGACGACCCTAGAATATCCTTTATAAAATGTATGCGGTGTAAAAAGCTGGAGATAAAATCTAACAAAACCATTGATGTTAATGTAGACGGTGAGATTATTCCCATGAAAAACCCTGTAATAACAATAAAGCATAATGCCACAAGGTTTATCCTACCAGCACAAACCTCCAAAATAATAGAGCCTATAAAGGATTTTTCCTTTAAAGACAGACAAATGGCAGGTGCAGTAATAAGTAAAACCTCTAAGGATTAGGTGCAAAATATACAAACGCTCCTTTCACCAATATATCTTAATTTTTTACATAAGTTTACATTAGGTCTTGTGTTACTAATTTTTTTCGTATATAATATTAGTGGCGAAAAATTGTCCAAGTGCATCACTTTTGGTATATTGTAGTAAAAGTGGTTGTAAACGACGTATAAAAGACAGAAAGGAAGATTTCTTTATGAACAATGCAGAAAAACTGCAGCTTCAAATTCTGGCGTGTAAGTCAAGAATGGGTGCAATCATTGGTACCTACAACGCAAAATCTGGTCATCCAGGAGGCTCCCTATCAGCGGCTGACATATATACTTACCTATATTTCAAAGAAATGAATGTAGATGCTTCTAATCCAAAAATGCCCCAGCGTGACCGCTTTGTTTTATCAAAGGGTCATTGCTGTCCTAGCCTGTACGCTACCTTGGCATTAAAGGGCTATTTTAGCTTTGACGAGCTTAACACCCTGCGTCATGTTGGTGCTATGCTGCAGGGACATCCAGACATGAAAGGCACACCTGGTATTGATATGAGCTCTGGCTCATTAGGACAGGGTGTTTCCGCTGCTTGTGGTATGGCCTTGGCTGGTAAGCTGGATAACAGCAATTACAGAGTTTACACTCTATTAGGTGATGGCGAATGTGAAGAAGGTCAGGTATGGGAGGCTGCTATGTTCGCAGCTCATCATAAGCTGGATAACGTATGCTTCATAGTTGACTGTAACGGTTTACAGATTGACGGTCCAGTAGCAGAAATCGGTGGTATAGAACCACTAGACGAGAAATTTGCTTCCTTTGGTTTTAATGTTATAAAAATTGACGGTCACGACTTTGACCAAATAGCAGCTGCCTTTGCTAAGGCAAAAACAGCTGATGGCAAACCAACTGTAATTATCGCTTCTACCATAAAGGGTAAGGGCGTATCATTTATGGAAAATCAGGTTGGCTGGCACGGTACAGCACCTAACAAAGAGCAGTATGAGCAGGCTATGTCTGAATTAGAGGCTCAGCTAAAAAAATTGGAGGGTGAGCAATAATGGCAGAAGTAATAAATAAAGCAACAAGAGAAAGCTTTGGTATGGCACTGTGTGAGCTTGCCAAAACTAATGATGATATAGTAGTTTTAGATGCAGACCTAGCCGCTGCTACAAAAACATCAATCTTTCAAAAGGCATACCCTGAACGTTTTATTGACTGTGGTATAGCAGAGGGCAATATGATAGGTGTTTCAGCTGGCTTAGCGGCGGCTGGTAAAGTACCCTTCGCTGCCTCATTTGCAATGTTTGCAACAGGCAGAGCATACGAACAGATTAGAAACTCTGTTGCATACCCTTGTCTAAACGTAAAAATTGCTGGTTCTCATGCTGGTATTTCCACCGGCGAGGACGGCGCTACGCACCAGTGCTGTGAGGATATAGCATTAATGAGAACCCTACCAGGTATGACGGTGCTGAATCCTGCCGACCACTATGAGATGATAGAGGCTGTAAAGGCAGCCTATGCTCACAAGGGTCCTGTTTATATTCGTTTAGGCAGACTGGCTGTAGATAGCTTTAATGACCCTGCAACATACAAGTTTGAGCTTGGTAAAGGTATCACACTGTGCCAAGGCAACGACATAACAATTATAGCTACTGGTCTAGTTGTTAGAGAGTCATTACTAGCCTGTGAAGAGCTGAAAGCTAAAGGCATAAATGCACGTTTGATTAACATTCACACAATCAAACCTATTGACAGAGATATTATTATCAAAGCTGCTAAAGAAACTGGCAGAATTGTTACTGTTGAGGAGCATAACGTAATCGGCGGTTTAGGCGATGCTGTATGCGATGTTGTATCAGCAGAATGTCCTGTAAAGGTTACAAAAATTGGTGTTAACGACAAGTTTGGATATTCTGGACCAGCTAAGGAGCTGTTGGAAATATTCGGATTATGCAAGGATAATATTGCTAAGGTTGTAGCTGATATAGTTAACAACGAAAAGTAATCTATATTTATTATATTTCACAACACATTGTCATAATATTTTCCTATATCCGACTTTATATCTCCGTATAGCGTCTGTCTGATAAACCTTTGTTGCGGACACTATATGATATTTACATTTCCCAACGGAATTTGATAAACCGTTAACGTCTTTCATGACATAGCCTCCTGTGTTTTAGAGTCAACTCTATTTTATCACGGGAGGTTATTTTTTTACTATAAGGACTCTGCTCCCCCTAGCTCAGTTGTAGAAAGTTTTTCCCATTTGGTGACAAAAGAGCGGGGGCATATCAAAAGATATGCTCCCGCTTTGTAGGCTTGTATGTATAAACCCATGTGTATTATTGGTTAAAAATATAAATTACATTTTCTCCAAATTGGCCTTCATGTCTGTTGGCAGCTCGCTTTCATCAGCGGAGATAAGCAGGGTAATCTTTGTGTCTGCGTTATCAGCTAAAGCGGACAGCTTGTTTACAAGCTCCTTTAGAGCATCCATATCCTTGCCACATATTTTAAATGTGCTATCTACAAAAATATTAGTAACATCGTAGTTACCAGCACAAATACCACTGATAAAGCCATACAATACATCATAACCACTAATCTTGTATTGATCGGTATCAATCAATCTTGCCTTGTGTGTTACATCATAAGTAAGCTTTGCACCCTTTTCAATTACAACAACGTTACCTGCTGTTGTAGCTACTGCTTCATTTGCAAGAGAAATTAATTTCTTTGTTTTTCCTGATCCTTTATTGCCTATTAGTAATGTTACCATTATAATAACGCCTCCCTAATTATATTGTACCGCCTAAAGCGGTTATCCCCTAATAATTCATACCAATTATTTTAGTCTGGCTTCCAAGGCTGCTTTTTCACTTTCATAGCCTGGTTTTCCCAGTAATGCAAACATATTTTTCTTGTAGCTTTCAACGCCTGGCTGGTTAAATGGGTTAACACCTAGCAGATAGCCGCTGATACCACACGCTTTTTCAAAGAAGTAAATTAGGTATCCCAGCTCGTATTCGGAAAATTCCTCAATATTAAGAACCATATTAGGAACGCCACCATCGTTATGTGCCAGTACTGTGCCCTCAAAAGCTTTTTTGTTTACATAGTCCATTGTTTTGCCTGACAAGAAGTTAAGTCCGTCTAAATCCTCTGCTTCTGTACCGATTGTAATTTCTTTCTTTGGCTTTTTAGCCTGAATAACAGTTTCAAACAAGCTTCTTCTGCCGTCCTGAATATACTGTCCCATAGAGTGCAGGTCAGTAGAAAAAACAACAGCGGCTGGTAAAATACCCTTGTTGTCCTTGCCCTCGCTCTCACCAAATAATTGCTTATACCACTCTGCCATCATTGTAAATGCCGGCTCATAGCTTACAAGTATTTCTACCTCTTTACCCTTGCTATATAGAATATTTCTAGCTGCTGCGTATTTGTAGCAATCGTTTGTAGCTAAATCATCATTGTTAAAATCTTCCTGTGCTTGCTTAGCACCGTTCATCAACCCATCTAAATCTGCACCTGATACGGCAATAGGCAATAAACCAACAGCTGTTAATACAGAAAAACGTCCGCCTACATCATCAGGTACTACAAATGTTTCGTAGCCCTCTCTGTCTGCTAATTCCTTAAGAGTGCCACGGCATTTATCTGTTGTACAATAAATTCTATCCTTGGCACCGTCCTTACCGTATTTTTTCTCCAAAAACTCACGAAAAACACGGAAAGCAATAGCAGGCTCTGTTGTTGTGCCTGACTTAGAAATCATATTGATAGATACGTCCTTGCCATCGCATAATTCTAACAGCTCAGCTAAAGCTGTAGAGCTGATTGAATTACCTGTATAATAAATGTCAGGAGTGTCCTTTTTCTTTGCGTTATAGTTCTGGGAATGCAAAAACTCAACCGCTGCTCTGGCACCTAGGTAAGAACCACCAATACCAATAACGATAAATATATCAGTATCTTTTTTAATTTTCTCAGCTGACTTTTTAATACGAGCAAATTCTTCCTTGTCGTAGTCAGTAGGTAAAGTTACCCAACCAATAAAGTCGTTGCCTAAACCTGTACCTTTATGCAGTGTTTCATGTGCTGTTTTGACCTGTGCTGACATAGCATCAAATTCATGCTCATTTACAAAGCCTGACAAATATTTGCCTGAAAATGTAGTAGCCAATTTGAAAGTCCCCCTTGAAAATAAACTCTAGATATTTTCTTACTTTACTTATCTATGTTATATATTCTACAATACTTAAACTATTTTTGCAAGTTTCCTTTGTANNACGAAGTATCCAAATAAAAGTGCAAAAACAGAAGAAAAACTCATTTCTTCTACGGAGTTTTCTGCCACTATGGGGTATTCTGCTAAAACCTCATTTTCCATAGTGTATTCTATTGTACCCAGCTTATCTCCTTTTTCCACCGGTGCTGTTATTTCATCTATCAAATTTATATTTTCCTTCACCTGATTGTTCCTGCCCTTTTCCACAACAAAGCAGCTGTTAAGGTCTGCTGTACCCTGCACCTGTGTGTCCATACCCTCTACAACCTTTACAGGCTGTATACCATCAGACAGCTTTGGTACATAAACAGCAAAGTTAGCAAAGCCATAATCCAAAACCTTAGCGGCATCAGAAAATCTGTCCTTACCTGTGGTACAGCCCAATACCACAGCTATAAGCGATAAACCATCTCTGTTAGCCGTTGCAGATATACAGCTACCCGCCTGCCCTGTAGTACCTGTTTTTAGCCCTGTAATACCGCTGTAGCTTTTTAAAAGCTTGTTGGTGTTCACAATTTGTGTTTTACCATCACGCAGGTTATCCATCCATATGGAGGTATAATTGAAAATTTGCTTATGCTTTATTAGCTCCCGTGACATTAACGCAACATCATAGGCGGACGTTAAGTGACCGTCCTCATCTAAGCCGTTGCAATTTTTAAATGTGGTTTCGTTCATGCCAAGCTCCTTGGCTTTAGCGTTCATTTCTGCTACAAAAGCATCCTCTGAGCCTGATACTGTTTCTGCCAAAGCAACTGCTGCATCGTTAGCAGAGGCAACAACTGTGGCTTTTATCATATTATCCACAGTCATAGCTTCCCCCTCCTCCAGCCAAATATCCGACCCGCCCATAGACGCCGCATGAGCAGAGGCTGTTATCATATCGTCCATATGCAGCTTACCGCTGTCAATAGCCTCAAACACCAATAACAATGTCATAACCTTTGTTATAGAGGCACAGGCCCGCACCTCATGACAATTTTTATCAAACAAAAGCTTACCTGAATCAGCCTCAATTAGCACAGATGAGGGTGCTGTTATCTCCTCACCAGCCAAGGCACATACTGTTACAGGACAGGATAACGCTGCCGCAGAAACCATAGTAAAGGCTAACACTATACTGATTATTCTATGGGCTTTCTTCATAATCACACATTCCTTTCACCCCTATTTTACAATAGTAATGATATGTGACAGCTCCTATAATTATGATACCAAACAAAAAAGGTGAAACGAATACAATCATCGTTCCACCAATACTTTTAAATAATAATACACACGCTATGTGCAGATATACCCATCCCGCTGCCTGTAAAGCCCAGCTGTTCCTCCGTTGTAGCCTTTACGCTGACAGCATCAATAGACACATCACAGGCATTGGCAATATTTTCTCGCATTTGGTCAATATAAGGCTTCAGCTTTGGTTGCTGGGCTATAACAGTGCTGTCTACATTGCCAATGGTGTAGCCCCTTTCCACTAAAGCTTTGCATACCTGTTTTAACAGCTCTATGCTGTCTGCGTTCTTGTATTTGTTATCATTATCTGGAAACAGCTTTCCAATATCACCAAGTGCCGCCGCACCCAGCAGCGCGTCCATTATAGCGTGAACAAGGACATCTGCGTCAGAATGTCCAAGCAGTCCCTTTTCATATGGTATTTCCACACCACCTAATATTAGCTTTCTGCCCTCTACCAGCTTATGTACATCGTAACCGTGACCAATACGCATAGGGTTATACCTCCATATTCCTTCTATTAGACAAAATGCCTTCAGCCAATATAATATCCTCAGGTGTTGTGACCTTTATATTGGTATAGCTGCCTTCTGTTACATACACCCTTTGACCCAATGCCTCTATGAGCTGACAATCGTCTGTATAATCCCTGCCCTGCTTTTCAGCAGCTGCCGCCGCTTTTACATAAAGCTTTGTTTCAAAAATTTGGGGTGTTTGTATAGACACAAGGGTACTTCTATCTGGAGTATCAACTATACAGCCATCATGGTTTACAACCTTTATTGTATCCTTTACAGCTACACCCAAAGCTGCAGCCTTATATATACAAGCATTTTCTACTGCCCTATCTATATCCTGTGGCAGCACCAGCGGTCTGGCTCCATCATGTATGGCTATAAGGTCGGCAGTGTTTTTTACAATATTAACACCCTTTAACACAGATTGCTGTCTGGTGCTGCCACCTGCTGTTAATGCGGTCACCTTTGTAATACCATAAAGCTCTATTAATTTTTCTATTGCTTCTGTATCTTCATTTCGGCACACCACTACTACGTTATTAACCAGCCTAGATTGTTCAAATGCCATTAGCGTATGCACAATTACCTCTGTATTCATAAGCTTAATAAGCTGTTTACTAATAGCCTTGCCCATTCGTGTAGACGAGCCTGCACCTACAATTACAGCAGACACCCTCATAATACTTCCTCTTTTCATTATTATTTCTGTTACAGCATTTATCCTGCCTTTGTTGCATTTTCAGTGGAGCCTTCCCCTGTTGTACCCTCTGTGGCAGGTTCAGTAGCATCATGCTTACCGGGAAACAAGGATTTTTCTGTTATTCTAAATAAATCCTTACCTAACTGCTGTACTGTAACATCATTTATATTTGACAGAGCTATAACCTTTATATCATCCTCAAAGGACACTAAATCAACACTGTAAAAAACCTGGGTGTTTCCCGTATGGTAATAATAATCACCTTGATAATCAATAAACCAGCCATAACCGTAATTAAACCCAGATTTACTATTTGAAACGCTGGCTGTCAAAAAATCTCCGCTAACTACCCTTCCGTTGTCAAACCCATTTAGCCACTTAAACATATCGTGTGTGGTAGAGGTCATCTCACCTGCCGAGTAAAAATATGAGCTGTCAACCAATGTGCCTTCCTCTCCATCAACAGTTAGGTAGCCCCTGGCTGAAGCGTCTGTCATACACATAGAGGAATCATACATAAACAATGGATCTAAAATCTCCTTTGTCATATAGTCCTCATAGCTTTCGCCCGTCACCTGTTCAATAATTAAGCCTAACAAATAATAGTTGGTATTGGAATAATGAAAATTACTGCCAGGGTCAAGCTGTAGCTCCTTTTCATTAAACCAGTCCATAAACTCCTCTTTTGAAAAAGTAGAATCCTGTGACCGTTCATTAGTTTCCACCATATAAATATAATCATTAAGGTAGTCAGGAATACCCGATGTCATAGTCAGCAGATTGTCTATAGTAACCTTTTTACCATCCTTGAAATCTTTAAAATATGTATCCAGTGTATCATCAACGGACAGCTTACCCTCCTGTGCCAGCTTTGAAATAGCAGCAGCTGTAAACTGTTTAGTCACTGAACCCAGTTCATATTTAGTTGTAGTTGTATTTTTCACTTCATCCTTTATGTCACTGTAGCCCATAGCCACATCTACCAGTATTTCATCACCTGCACCTATTAGCACAGAGCCACTAAAGCTATTTTCCTCCAGCTTACACATAATCTCTGTTTTCAGCTGTTCCAGCTGTGCAGCAGTGAACCTGGACTCTATAGGCTCTGTGGCAGGTGGCGTTGGCTTTTCTGTTCCGCTATAAGTTGCCTCCTGGGCATTAACAGGTACTGACCCCTCATTATCTCTAGTTTGAACTGTACCAATCCATACAACCGTACACAGTATAATCGTAAACACTGCTATCATACATATCTTATACCATTTTTTCATTATAAATACCTACCAAGCTTTTATTTGTTCTTGTCGTCTAATCCCAAGTCATTATTTATACGCCTAAATTTTTCCACTGCTGTGGTATTAATGGAGCTGTAACAGCCCCTTGTCTGGAAGCTAACATTTCTCTTAATAAACAGTCGGTCAAATATACGCCTACACCATATAAAAGGCAGCACCACAGGTACCTTGCCCACAATAGGGTATGAACCCTCTAACGCTTTTTTATTTGGGAACACCTGTCTAATAAAGAACCCAGCCTTAGAAGGGGTCTTCCCCGCCTTGGTCTGCATAGCACTACGCAATGCTACATTATTTTCTAATCGGCCATATGAACCGCAGGTCATAATAAACATTGACAATTCGTCCTCTGCTAAGCCCTTTCCTGTAGGTGAAAACCAATCGTAGGAAAGTGATGTCATTACCTTTTCAAACCTTGTATATCCAAATTTATTTAAAACCTTATTAATGTACTGCCAGTTAAGCTGTTTATTATATTTTTCTAAAAACACATAATAATCCAGAACAATACGTGGTGCTAAACCACCATAAAAATAATGCTTAACAGCATGGACATTCATGTAAATATATGTATCCTCTAATGCTGGAGTATATGTATGTTCACACTGGTTTATAAGCGTAGCCCTATCCCAAATATTGTGAAAATAATCATATTCCATGTTTTCTTTAGACAATAAATTTTTATGTAGCTCTATAATTAAATATGGCATTTTTGTATATTCTATGTGTACCTCACCGTCAGGACCTGATACAGAATATCCAAGCCTGCTAATAATTTGTTTTGCTGAAGCTACACCTTCATTTTTTACCAGTATATCTAAATCTCCCATATATCTCATATCGGTCTGAGGATACATCGGCTTCATCACAGAACCCTTTACAGCTATATTATCCACCCCTTGCTTTTCAAGCTCATCCTGAAGCTGCTGCAATTCAACAATTTGATTGCTGTCCTTTATGATATTATGAGTTCTGTTTTTCACGAATTGTTGAACAATATCCTGTGGTGGCTTCTGCTCTGGCGGTAACAGGTCAACGCCATATGATACACAGCTAACCAAGCTAGTGTCCATAGATAACATATAGACACAGCCCCAATTAAACCTGCACCCTGATAAATCAGGCACGGTATTGTTAACAGCACCAGTCACCAGCCTTAACATACATTTATAGTCACCGTAATGGCTATCGTTTTTTTCTGCCACCCTTAACCTCACCCCACATTAAATACTGCATATATCTGTATAAATTCAGATATAAATGCGTATTGATATAATCAATAAAGGCTGCCCAAGCAATTTTTATTTGTTATAAATAAGTACATACAATTATAAGTCATATTTTAAATAAACACAACTAAAATAATAACCCCTTATCCGTCAAATTTCTATATAGCAGCGTAAAATAAACAGGTATAATAGACTTCAACAGATTTATTTTGTCATAGGGTGCAGACTGGTGTTAACAAACAACGGCTTTTTTACACGTCACATATGTATATTACAAAAAATCAAATACACATATTTAACAAAATTTACTTTTACTTACAAAAAATATGTTGCTTTTGCATATAAAAGTGATATAATCTAATCATACAAACTTTTAGGAGTGATATATATGAATCCATTAATACTACATTCAATGACATACGGTATGTACGCTGTGGGTGTAAAGGGTGAAACACGACCATCTGCCTGTATTGTAAATACTGTTGTTCAAATAACAGCCTCTCCTATGCAGATTGCTGTATCGGTTAACCATGGAAATTACAGCAATGAATGTATTAAAAAGAATGGTATGTTTACTGTTTCTGTACTATCAGAGGATACCTCTGGCACTATCATCGGTGCTTTAGGCTTTAACTCTGGCAGAGATGTGGACAAGCTTGCAAATGTTAACCACAAAATTTTGCGTGAGGGCTTGCCTGTACTTAGAGAGAACATATGCTGTTGGTTTTTGTGCAAGGTGGTTGACACAATGGAAACCAGCTCACACACTGTCTTTTTAGCTGAAATTATTGGCGGCAGCGACAAGGCAACAGGTAATCCTATGACCTATGACTACTATCACAAGGTAATCAAGGGCAAAGCACCAAAGACCGCACCAACATATCAGGCGACTGAAAGCGAAGAAGGTACAGAGGGTGCTGACAAATATATATGCACAGTATGTGGTTATATTTACGACGACCCCACACACCCCTTTGAGGAGCTACCCGATGACTGGGTTTGCCCTATTTGTGGTCAGCCAAAATCTGTGTTTAAAATAAAATAAAAGATACAAAAAAACAGGGCTTAGCTGATTAATTATTAGCTAAGCCCTGTTTTATATAAAATTAATCTAATTCAAGTAAAATTAATCTTCAATCTCTGGAATAATTTTAGCAACTGTCTTTTGTACATATACACAATCCTTCATATTAATTATGCCATCACGGTCATAATCACCCGCTCTGAAGTTATCATCGGTTAAGGTAATTAACTTTGATATATGCTTTTGAATTACCACAACGTCAGCCATTGTAATCCTGCCATCCAAATTAGAATCGCCACGTTTCATCTTTTTGGGCTGCAAAATCAACCCATCAATAGCGGTTTGAATATTCTGTACACAAATGTTAACCTTTGCCTGTAGGACGTTAGTATCAGCTGCCGCCGTTACACCGTTATCGTATGCGGTTTGCAGAACATTAATTGTTTCCTCGGTGTACTTACTTTTATCATTTGTCAGTATATTTTCAGCATTGGCTATGATTTCTGTTAGCTCAGAAATATCAGCACGAGCCATTAGATTTCTAATAGCAGTATTCAAATTAGCGGCAGCCTCTTCCTTTTCGGCATATGTTGCTGTTTCGCTGTTAATAACAGCACTATTAGTATCATATGCTTTCTGAAGCTGTGCTATAGAATCACCTGTAAATTCATGGGATTTATTATCTAAAATATCCTTAGCCTTAGCTAAAACCTCCTGTGGTGTTTCATCCCCTGACTTTATAACCAGACCATCTATTGCAGCATTACACTTTTCTGCTGTCTGGTTAACAATTTCCTGTGTTGCCTCTTCAGAATCATAAACCAGTCTGCCGTTGTTATAGGCATTAACCAAGGCTGAGTATGTTTCCGGCACATATTTTGTTACGTCACCGCCCATAATAGACTGCATATCATTTAGGGCAATATAAAGCTTTGTCTTATCAGCCTTAACAGTTAAGCCGCTAATAGCGTCTATTAAATTTTGTGCAGCAGTATCAATTTGACCTTGTATAGAAAATTTGTAATCATATACAGACTTAGCCTCATCATATGCTGATTGCAGCGCTTTTAAAGATTTTTCAGTATATATTGATGTATCCCCATCAAGCTTTGGCTTACCATTAATTAAAGCCACATATAAATTGTTTTTATTAAGCTTATCAGTGGCCACAAAGGTGATTGATTGTGAACGTGCGTATTCCTCAGCCCTTGAACCAGATATGCCAAAGATAGTAACGTCATGACTGTTATAAAATGGCAGGTATCCAAATTTTGTTACAGATGGGGGAATATAAATATTTTTCAGGCTGGTATCACCTGCAAAAGCATAGTCACCAATAGATTTAACAGCTGACGGTAATGTAACATCATTAAGCTTTTCACAATACGCAAAGGCAAAGCTGCCAATTTCTGTTAATGCGTTACCATCAAATATAACCGTTTCCAAGGAAGAGCATCTATTGAAAACAGCAGAGCCTAGACGCTGTAAACCAACAGGTATATTAACCGTATGTATCCCTGTGTCGTCCTGAAATACGTTTTCCTCAATAAACTGTAAAGAAGCGGGTAAAATAACCTTTTCTATTGTTGCGTCCTTTGTGAACGCATTTTGCTCTATACCTACTACTATATTGCCGTCCATATTAGCAGGTATATTTAACGTACCCGTACCCTTTAATGGGCTGTCTACAGAATATCCCTTTACCACCGCACCATATGTGTAGCGTTCATAGGTAAAGCCGCTATTATCAAAGCCTAATGCCATAGCACCTGTGCTGGCAATCATTAAAAGTGATAGCATTGAAGCTACCAGTGCATATGAATATTTTTTTATTTTTTTCATAAATCTGCCTCCTTGCAAAAATTATAACAAAATCCAATGCTTATATCAATGGAAATTAATTTTGTTTATTACATTAAAATCCATTATTTTTTCATAGTAAAACACCTATTTTTTATCCACCTAACACCACGTCGCAGCCAATAAGTATTTACCCAGCATAGCACATAACATTTATATAAAGGGTTGTCACAGCGTATTGCTTTTTTTCTGCGTTTAAAAGCGGTTAAAACACCTATAAGCTGTTCATTGGTAATGCCATATTCCATATCATACTGGTTATCACCACACATAACATATGTCCCGTCAGACTTTTTTTTTATTATTCGGTGGATAACATAAGCACCGTTTTTTCTGCGGTATAAGGGAATATCATATCTTTGTATTTCATCTATAACAGGTGAAATAGTCACCGTACTGACACCACCTAACAGCATGGGCTTCATGCTCTGTCCTTGTGGTGTTATTGTAACGCTGCTGCCACGGGCAATAGCATCTGATATTACTGGCATAATGTCATTTAGCGAGACCTTATTTTCCAAGCAAATCAGCATCCTTTAGCTTTTGGATAAATTTGTCTATATGGGTCATAGCTGTATCAGCATCAATATCATATTCGTCTGTTATTTTTTTCAGTAAGGTTTTTTTATCTGTATCGTCCTCCATCAGCTTCCATAAAAATGCACCAGTGTCGTTTAGGCTGATAATACCATTAAAATCAACTGCAGTATCCCCTATAGGCACAACAACAAAAGCATCCGCCATAGGTCTAAGCAAAAAGCCTGATTTTATTTTCATACAAGCATCTCCTATCCCGTATTTGGTAAACAAGTATTTTAGTCCATTATACATTATTGCCTAGGTTTAAGCAACCACATTGTTCATATGGCAGTTAAGATTATAGTATTAAGAATTAAATAAAAACCACCCTTAAAAACCAAAGAGAATAACGCCCTGCAAAATGATGTGACCTGTAGAAGTTAGTACCTATTAACAGCTAAGAGCATAATCAACAAATTATGTTTTATTTTATCTTGACCGTTCCTGTCAGCCTAGTGAAATTAACCCCTTATATGTCTAACTAGCATATTTACAATACGGACAGGCGGTGTCACAGCAAAGGCAAGACAGCTTAATATTATTCACTGCCATCTATATCCATGGATTCTTTTATATTTTCATCTGTATTTTTATCGGATGATAAAGTGGCTTTCTTCTTTTTCATACCCAACTTATATGCGACAAGCATCAATGTCCCTATTGCCACTACGCAGCCACCGCCAATAACAAAATACCATATGTTATTGCCAAATAGGCTGGCAATACCGCTGTCATCACCCCCGCCAAACAGCTGTGATAATAAACTGTCCTCCTGGTCCTGTGATTCCTTATCCGGTGATAATGCTTTGGCGGAACTGCTTTTGGAGGAGGCTTTGCTGGTTGCTTTGCTTTTAGAGGCAGACGAAGAGCTAACATTGTTCTCCGCCCTTGTACCTGTAGCTGACCCCGTAGAGGTTACTTCCTTTTCTGTAATTTCTATTTCATATTCCATAGGGTTCCTTGATGACAGCTGGCTCTCGTTCACAGCCACACTGTCTGATGCTGATACTGTAATTAAGGTTTTAACAGGTGTATCCAAGGCCGTAAATTTTAAGTTAACCAGCGGGCTGTTACCTGTTGTTATACTCTTGCCTGATGGATTTAAATATATTATCTTTACTGTGTTTTCCTGTGCATATGTGTCAATATTACCAGTGTCACCAGCTGCCAGCGTGGCACTGGTAAATTTCATTACAGTGCTGTCGTATGTAATATTAACCATTGTTACACCAATGCTTTCATCGCCGTCGCCAGACATAGCGATAAGGGCATTAATGGGTTTTTTAACTGTATTTTCCATGGGTATATCCAAGCTGCAGTCCAATGTAAAGCCACACACATCTATGGCTGTAGTAAAAATCAAAGCTATTACTACACAGAAAACTAGCCAAGCCTTACGCTTAATCATTTCCATTAAACCGTGCCAAAAAGGACTTTGTTCGGTCGTTTTGTGTATTTCCAAACACCTGGTCAGGTGTGCCACTTTCTACAATAACGCCGTCGTCCATAAATATAACTCTGTCAGCTACATTTTGTGCAAATGCCATTTCATGAGTAACAACGACCATTGTCATTTTCTCGGCTGCTAACGAACGGATAACCTTTAATATTTCCCCTGTCAGCTCTGGGTCTAAAGCTGATGTGGGTTCATCAAACAACAATAAATCTGGCTTTAACGCCAAGGCTCTGGCGATAGAAACACGCTGCTGCTGTCCGCCGGACAGCTGATATGGATATGCGTTTGCCCTATCCTTTAATCCCATTTTATCCAAAAGCTCTAAGGCTGTTTTTTCAGCCTCCTCTTTAGGAGTACCCAGCACTGTAACAGATGCCTCCGTAATATTGCGAAGCACCGAAAAATGTGGAAACAGATTAAAATTTTGAAATACCAAGCCTAGGTGCAAACCTATTTTTACGCATGACTTTTTGTCAGCATACACAGCTTTCCCGTGTTCATTATTACACACCAGTGTATTTCCGCATATTTCTATTTCACCGCTGTCAATAGTGTCCAGCTGCATAATACAACGCAATAGGGTGCTTTTTCCAGACCCTGACGGTCCAATAATTGCCAGAACGTCACCCTCATTAACATCTAAATTTATATCCTTTAAAACCTCTAGCTTACCAAAGGACTTCTGTATATTTTTAGCTGTAAGCATTTTCATATTATCGCCATCCTTATTTATAGTAACTTAGCTTCTTTTCCAATGCAGAGAACAACAGGGTAACTACCCCGTTCATTACCAGATAAAACAATGCCGCAAAAATATACGGCACTACGCTAACTGATGAGTTGGCAAAAGCCTTTGTAACATTCATCAATTCAACAATAGATATAGTCAGAGCCAATGACGTATCCTTAACCAATGTAATAAACTCATTACCCATAGGTGGTATAATACGTTTTATCACCTGTGGCAGCACAATTCTAAAAAATGTTTGTGATTTAGAAAACCCAAGCACCTTAGCCGCCTCGTATTGTCCTGTTTGTACGCTTTCTATACCGCCACGAAAAATCTCTGCAAAATATGCAGCATAGTTTAGGGAAAATGCTATTATACACGCAAGAAAGCGGTCAAACTTAATTCCAAGGAATGGCATACCAAAGAATATAAACATCAGCTGCAGCATAAGCGGTGTTCCTCTCATAATCAGCAGATAAAATTTCACAGGGATGTTGACAATTTTTAATTTTGACATTCTGCCAAAGGACAATACTAGGCCTAAGGGCAATGCAAATAAAATCGTCAGCAAAAATATAGAAACAGTTAGCTGAATACCACCTAGCATTTGCTGTAAAAGTACTGAATAATCCATTTTGTTGGTTCTCCTTTATGTAAAATATTTATTATTTTGTTTTATATAGCCACACATAAGCTATGATTATGTAAAGCAAAACAAAAAATGGTCTGTGGCAAGCAAAACGCTCACCACTAACGACCATATATGTATCACTATATTATTTAATAACTGTGATGTCTTTACCAAACCAAACTTTAGAAATTTCTGCCAGCTTGCCATCGGCTTTCATTTCCTTTAACGTATCATAAATTTTGTTAGCTAGGGCTGTATCACCTTTTCTGAAGCCAATAATATAATCCTCATTTGCAAGCGAAGCGTCTGCACCGTCCTTTTGCACAAGCTCATACTTGTCAGGCTCCTGCTCCATATACCAGCGGGCAACAACCTCATCAATTCCTAATGCCACTACTGTACCATTTTTAAGCTCCATTAAACCATTTGTATAGCTGTCTACACCAACAACCTCTTTTAAGCTGTCCTTAAAGGCTTTGTTGTCATCAGAGTTTAAAGCAGCCTCAGCAGATGAATCCTTTTGAACTGCCAGTGACTGACCGTTTAGTGAAGCCATTGAGGTATAGTCCGAGCCTTTTAATGTCATCAAAACCTGCTTATTATTCATATATGGTTTTGTTACATACATATTGTCTGCACGTTCCTGTGTCCAGCTTAAACCGTTCCAAATGCAGTCGATGTTACCGCCGTCCAGCTCCAGCTGCTTGCTGTCCCAGTTAATAGGCTGTGCCTCCAGCTTTATATTCAAACGGCTGCACACCTCTTTTGCTAGGTCGATATCAAAGCCTATAATATCGCCTGATGAAGTATCCTTGTAGCCCATTGGCGGAAATTCTGGATCCAAGCCCAAAACCAGCTTTCCTGCTTGTTCTACCTTTGTCCAGCTTTCATCTGCAGCTGGTGAATCAGCCTTAGATGATGAGCCACCGCTGGCGGTTGATGATGCAGGTGAACCGCCACAGCCTGCAAAGGCAACCGTAACCATTGCCAAGGTTAAAAACATTGCTATAATTCTTTTCATTACAAATACCCCTTAATCTTTTTTCGTATGAAAGTATACAACAGAATAGTACCATATTACTGCAATAAAGTAAATAGAAACGACATTTTTTACACGGAAATCAATTTTGCCTAACGAGTCTTAAAATATTATTTTCGTTTAATAAACAGTC
>CZCA01001898.1_pt1 | contig 34305 bp, 27 predicted proteins | sample 591981 | NCBI WGS metagenome assembly CZCA01 (sample SAMEA3556810, study PRJEB10932) | anaerobic digester metagenome | reverse complement strand
AGCTTTTCCGGCACTACAACCCAACCCAGGCGGAAGCCGCTCATGCAGTGAGTTTTGGAGAGACTGCCGATGGTAAACAGGTTTTCCACACGTCCTGAAAGTGAGGCAGGGCTGCCGGCAAAGCAGAGGCCTCTATAGGTTTCGTCCACGATGACAGCGAGATTGGAATTGCTGCAGATTCCTTCCAAGGACTCGGCATCTTCATCTCTGAGGAAGAAGCCGCTGGGATTATTGGGCGAGCTCAAAACAAAAGCTTTCACACCCTTTTCCAGGATGTGACGATGTCTTTCCCAATCCACACTGCGCAGGTCTTTACTTATAGGGATGCGCACTATCTCTGCACCCAAAAGCTGCAGGATGCTGATGTAAGCCGGATAATCCGGTTCCAGGACTGCTACCGCATCACCCGGATTGATGAGCGAAAACAGGCTCAAAAAGATGGCTTCTTGAGCTCCGTTGGTCACGATGATTTGTTCCTGCGAAGTGTTTGTATACAAGGCAGCGACTTGCTCTCTCAATTCCATCAAACCGGCATTGGGAGTGTAGCGCGGCGTATATTCATCCAGGAGTCTTTTCGCTTCGTCTCTGAGGTTGGAAGGCAGCTCATAGCTCAGCTCGCCCAAAGCCAGATTTATAGCACCCGGGGCGGCAGAAGATATGATCCTGCGCATCAGGGAAAGCTCAACGCTCTCAAAGCGAGAAGCTTCATTCAAAGATATGTCTGAGCTCATCTTCCAGTCGCAGGCCTTGATCGGTCTTGGCGTCTCTATACTTCACGATGATGGGGCAGTAGATGTGAAAATCCGGATTTTGCCTGCTTTTACGGCTACCGGGCACCACCACGGCACCGGGCGGGATGGTGTAAGAGCCGTGCGGATCCATCTCCAAAAAGCGGTTTTGAGTGAGATCGAAGACGGGTGTGGAGGCGGTAAGTATTGTTCCGGATGCGATTACAGCTGCTTTGGACACCATCACGCCCTCATAGATTCCGGTATTGCCGCCTACAAAAGCGTCGTCTTCAATCACTACGGGACGTGATCCTATGGGTTCCAAAACACCGCCAATCATTGCTCCTGCAGAGAGATGCACGTTTGCACCTATCTGAGCGCAGGAGCCCACCAAGGCGTGTGAATCTATCAAGCTGCCGGAGCCCACCCAAGCTCCGATATTGATGTAAGCGGGAGGCATAATCGTAACCCCCGGAGCGAGATAGCAGCCGGTTCTGGCAGAAGTGCCGCCGGGTACGACACGCACCTGATCTGAGAGCGAAAAACGCTTTTCCGGCAAGGTGTCCTTATCGTAGAATTCTTTGTGTGAGCTGTGCGGCATCCTGGCAAGTTTGCCCATTCTGAAGCCGATTAAGATGCCCTGTTTCACCCAGGCATTGGTGACCCAGCCCTCATCTGAGGGCTCGCAAGCGCGGATTCTGCCTTGGTTTAGGCCGGCGACGAAGCTATCAAACAGCGCTCTGTCTTCAGGCGTAAAATCTTTGGCGCCTTGCTGATAAAGAGAGATGATCTTATCTTTCATGTTGATAACCCTTAACGTGTCTTGATTGCGTAAGATATACGGCGCATCGCTTCTTCCAGATAGCTGCGCGGACAGGCAAAGTTGATCCTGCTAAATCCGGAACCATCCACGCCAAACTTGCGTCCGGGGTCCAGAGCCACTCTGGCTTTATTTGTAAGAAAATCAAAGAGATCGTTGTCGTTCATATCCAGCGCAGAGAAGTCTATCCAGGAAAGGAAGCCGGCTTCCGGCAGGTTGACTTTCAGCATGGGGAGATGCTTATCTATATATGATTTGATGTACTTACGGTTGCCATCCAAGTATTGGATCAGAGCCTCAAGCCAGGGCTCGGCGCAGGTGTAAGCAGCCTCCAGTGCACAGATGCCAAAGGTATTGCCCGTAAAGAGATGCAGGCTATTGTGGAGATCGTTTATCTTCTGACGCAGCTTGGGATTGGGCACAATGGCAATTGCGGTGGAAAAGCCGGCGATATTGAAGCTTTTGGAGGGTGAGATGCAGGTGATGAGCACATCATCGTAGCTCTTCATGCTGCCCAAACCTCTGAACTGAAGGCCATCATAGACGATATCCGCGTGGATTTCATCGCTAAGGATAGGCACATTATAGCGCTTGCACAGGTCGCCCATGAAGCTGAGCTCCTCCTCGGTAAACATACGCCCCACGGGATTGTGAGGATTGCAGAGGATGAAGAGTGATGCCTGGCGGATCTTGGCCTCAAAGTCTTTTTTATCAATGCGATAGTAGCCATTGTCATTGACCAGGGGATTGGTGAGCAGGCAGCGGTCGTGATCCTCCACAGCACTGAAGAAAGGCCGATAAACGGGGGTTTGGATCAATATCTTATCCTTGGGCTTGGTGAGGGTAAGCACGGCCAGATTGATGGCGGGAACGACGCCCGGAGTGGTGATCATCCAGTCTTTTTCCACCTCCCAGCCATAGCGTCTGGAGGTCCATCCCTGCACCGCTTCAAAGAAGGAATCCGCCCTGAAATTGTAGCCAAAGATGCCATGTTCCAAGCGCTTTTGCAGCACTTCCTGGATGCAGGGCGCAGCGGGGAAGTCCATATCGGCCACCCAAAGGGAAATCAAATCGTCACGGCCATAAAGCTGCGTGAGCGCATCATGCTTGAAGCAGCCCGTATTCTTGCGGTCTACTACTTTATCAAAGTCAAACTTCATTTTCAGTCTCCTGTTTTCCAAAGGTTAATTCTCTGAGTACATCTATCATTTTTTTGAGTTCGTCGTTCATGCCTATATGTGGTGCGAGATCAGCGATATTGAAGAGGATTTCTATCATTCTGGGGAATGATGCAGCCGTTTTATAAACCTGTCTCTTCCCTTTGAGATCTACATATCCGATGTACACATAGTAGGTTATGCGCTTTTCCAGCACTACGGATTTGGTGTTTTCCCAAGGAATGGGGATGCCTCTTTTGAGCACAAACCTCAGCCAGAGGCATTCGGGCGTGAAGATAACCTCGTTGAGGCTGGTCAAATGCCGATACAGCGAGTCGATTCCGATGTAAAGGATTACCAGCAGCGTAACCTTGATAAAATTGGACGAATCCAGATTTACCCGGGTAAACATCAAGTTGAGCGCAGAGATGATGAGCACTGTGTTGATCGCAATGCCAAAGAGGCGCCGAAGCGGGTGCACTCTATAGCGAACGGGCATACTGTCTCTTACTACTCTAAGTCGCGGTGAAGTGTGCATTTATATACCTCCCATAGTTCTTTTGCGGATGCCAATATCGCCTCGGTAACGGGCACGACGTCAATCAGGTTGTGACGATCATAATCGCCATGAAAATCGCTGCCGGCAGTCTGCAGAAGTCCATGCTTTTCAGCCTTTTGCACAAATTCCTGCACATCAGCGGCGCTGTGATCCGGATGCCAAACCTCGATGCCATCTACGCCCATTTCGATGAAAGTGTCGAGATAGCCAACGTCATAAAGCTTGCCCGGATGTGCGACTACAGACTTTCCTCCAGCTTGCTTGATCACCTCCAAAACCTTGGGCACGCTCATTTCCGGTTTGCCCACATAAGCCGGTCTGTAGTTGCCGATGTATTTGTCGAAAGCCTCATTTTTGTTTGCACAATAACCACGGGCCACCATGGCTTGGGCGATGTGAGGCCGCACGATCAGCTCCTGTTCACCGGCAAAGATGAGCACTTCATCCAGCTCCAAAGGCATACCCAGAGCTGTGAGTTTATCCACTATCTTTTGAGCACGCTCATGCCTGCCGACATGATAAAAATCTGTAAGTTTCTTCAACCCGGCATCGTGTATATCCAGTGAATATGCCAAAATATGCACGTCATGGCCTTTATGGGTGGCACTGATCTCCAGGCCGGGCAAAACCTTGATCCCGGGGTCAGAAAGGTCGTGTTCCAAGTAGGCGTCCACAGTGTCGTGATCGGTGATCGAGATGAGGTCCAGGCCTATTTGCTTGGCCCGTTTTACCAGAGCACGCGGACTCATCGCTCCATCAGACGCCGTGGAGTGCAGATGTAAGTTGATCTTTTGAATTGAATTTATCTTTGTTCTTATCATAACTATTATTTCAATTGACATCAAACGGCAGGTGCATTTTTAGTCAATGGATATTTTGCAACTCGGCAAAGCGCCGAAAAACAGGAGAAAAATCATGCAATATGAACCTATCAAAGACCGCATTGCAAGCCTGCTAAACGGCTGTGCATACTTTAGGGTCCTGCTTTATAAGAAGCTGGACTTGCTGCTTTTGCGCCAAAGATATGTGAAGAGCGCGATAGACAGGCATTTGAAACATGGCCTAAGGCAGAGAGTATATGACGCCGGCGCAGGCTATTGCCAATATAGCTGGCACATACTTCAGAGATGGAGCGAGGCAAGGGTTTTTGCGCTGGATTTGAAGGTGGATTATATCAGGGATTTCGCCGCCTGGCTCAAATGCGAAGATAGAAAGAGGTTTTCCTTTACCCGGGGGGATTTGCAAACCTACCGGCCCAAAAACAGCTACAATCTCATCTTGGCCATAGACATCCTGGAACATATTCCAGACGATATGGCGGTGTTGGCCGGCTTTTATAACTGCCTAGAAAAGGGCGGGAATCTGATCATCTCCACGCCTTCAGATACTGATGAGGCGGCAAAATTCACAGCCGAGCACGTGCGCCCCGGCTACAGCATTCAGGAATTGGTGAGCAAGCTGGAAACTGCCGGCTTTGAGATCGTGGAAAAGCGCTACAGCTACGGCTTTTGGGGCTCCCTGGCCTGGCGGCTCAGCATCCGCAATCCGCTAAGATTGATCAATAAAAGCAAGCTATATTTGGCTGTGCTACCCTTCTATCTGCTGGCTGTGCTGCCTTTTACGACTCTTTTCAACCACCTGGATATGAAGTGGGAAAATAAGAGCGGCACAGGCATAATCATCGTGGCCGAAAAGTGATGGGTGAGAGTAGGTTAGATATCCAAAAACAGTTGTTCGCCGGATGCGTCGGAACCAAGATCGAGCCTGCTTAGGCCCACGCCCAAAAGGCGGATCTTGCGGCTTTCATCCCAGTTTTCCACCAGGAGCTTCTGAGCGTGCTTGAGGATGGTCTTTTCATCTGCAGTGCTTTGGGATAAAGAATAGCTGCGTGTGATGAGCTCAAAGTTTTCGTATTTGATTTTAAGCATGATGGTTTTCCCTTGTATCTGCTTGTTATGCATACGGATAACTAATCTCTCCACCAGCTCTTTCAGGTTTTGTACCAGCTCCTGCATATCCGAAATATCCTCGTTGAAAGTATGCTCGCAGCTGATGCTTTTAGGCTCGCGGTAGCTGATCACTTCACGCTCGTCTATGCCGCGTACAGCGTTGTAAAAGAACAGGCCCATCTTGCCAAAGTGGTTTGCCAAATCCGCCGCACTCCACTCATATAAATCCGCTCCGGTGTGAATTCCCATTTTCTGCATCTTGGCTGCGGTGACATTGCCTATGCCATGAAACTTGCCTATGGGCAGGGCAAAGAGGATTTCAGGGGCATTTTCGGGAGTGATTTGGCTGAGACCATCCGGCTTTTGCAGCTCGGAACCGATCTTGGCCAAAAACTTGTTGAAAGATACACCCACAGAACAGGTTAGCCGGGTTTTCTCCAGGATTTCTTGCTTGATGCGTCTGGCGATCACCATACTGTCCGGTTCGTTTATCAGGTTGGCAGTCACGTCCAAATATGCCTCATCCAGTGAAACCGGCTCCACCAAAGGAGTGTAGCGGTTGAGCACTTCCCGGATTTGGGCTGAAGCCTCCCTATAGAGCCCAAAATTGGGGCGCACAAAGATGGCCTGAGGGCAGAGCCTCCAAGCCTGGCTGCACGGCATAGCGCTGTGGACACCAAATTTGCGCGCCTCATAGCTGCAGGTGCTCACCACGCCCCGGCTGTTGGGGGAGCCACCCACAATCAGGCATTTTCCCTTCAGGGACGGGTCTTCCCGGATTTCTATGGCGGCAAAGAAGGCATCCATATCCACGTGAATGATCTTTCTCATGGCAGCCTAATAATCTATGGGGCGCCAAGCGTCAATACTTTTGTAAAAGAGCTGCTTTTTCCTTGCATGAACCTGGCGCTGAAAAGGTGGGCTGAACACCTACTATTATAGTAGCCATTAAATTCTTTGCAGAAAACCGATGCTCAAGTCAACATTTGCCTTTTAGCCTATGCTTTCCTGCCTTGGGATTTCCTTGCCCCTCGTTTGCGTAACCCTTGGGTTTTCTATGGGTTACTTGTGGATCCCAAAGGAGACCCACAGGAGCCCCTAAGGGAGGCCGCATGAAATCGACGTTTTAGAGGGCGGTTTTGTTTTCGCAAAACTGGTGCGTTAGTCAAATATTTCAAAAAGGCCTTCAGTATCTGGATGGCGAAAAGGGATAAAAGTGACCCAAATTCAAGGCCAGAAAGTGTGCGAAAAACCACATTAAGGAAGTGTGAAATTGCCCAATCACAGACTCCACTATTTCCCCGGAAATCGATGTGAAGTATCCGCAGCAAGGTGGACAAAAGCAAGAATTTAGGTTTTACTGGCCTAATTTGAGCGAATTTTCACTTGTCTGATGATGTGCTCGTGATTAGTCTATTATAAAGAATTCACGTATGCATTTGAGTATGTGTGATGGATAATAACGCTTGGAGGTAGTTGACCAATGACAAAAACAGGAGCTTTGAGATTATGACTACCAGCGAACGCGAACTGCGCTGGATCCGGTATCTGCTTATCGTGATCGCCTTACCGGTGGCAGCTCTTATTCTTAAGACTTTGCAGGGGATCTTCATTCCTCTGGTGATCGCTATTTTCCTCTCCTTTTTGTTTGCGCCACTGATCAACAAACTGAAGGAAAAGAAGGTGCCCATCATTGTCATCATTGCCATAATTATGTTGGTGTTATTCATTAGCTTTTTGATAATTTCCTCCTTGCTCTACAGTGCGGCAGAGAGTTTGGTGACGGGGCTACCCAAATATCAGGAAAAGTTTTATTATCTTATTGAAAGTATAATCACTTGGGGGCAGCAGCTGGGTGAGAGAATGAATGTTGCCCTGGAGATAGCGCCTGAATTTGATTATCAGCGGTTGATAGACCCCGGCAGCTTTTCGATCACGAAGATGGTGTCGGATACCATGGGTGGCTTTATCAGTCTGCTTTGGAACATCTTTTTGGTGCTGGTATTCCTGCTCTTTTTGGTAAGCGGTGCCACCAGCATGGAAACCAGGCTCAAAAACGCTCTGGGAGAGGATCAACAGCAGCGCAACGTCGATACCATCAACCGTATCCAGTCTCAGATCCAAAAATATCTGATCACCAAGACGTGGATCAGCGCCGCAACTGCTATCGTGGGCGCAATTTGGATGTGGATTTTGGATATAGACTTCATCCTCGTTTCTGCACTACTGCTGTTTGCACTCAACTTCATTCCCAATATCGGTTCCATCATTTCTTCGTCTATTCCCTCGCTGATCTGCCTCTTGCAATATGGTTTTGGCTACAAGGTCATCATTTTTGCTGTTTTGATCACCGCTACGCAGATGCTGTTTGGCAACATCATTGAGCCTCAGGTTCAGGGCGACAGGCTGAATCTGGCGCCCATTATGGTGTTGATATCCTTGATCTTATGGGGCTGGTTGTGGGGTATACCGGGGATGTTTATCTCGGTGCCGCTCACATCAGCTATCAATATCATACTCAAAGAGATAAACCCCAATAACGTGGTTTCCGCTCTGATCAGTGGCGAGTGAAGAGATGCGGCGACACTTTTATCGGAAGTTCTCCGCATAAGGGGAACTTCCGATTTTTGAATGCGGTATAAATTTTCTATCTGCGAGATATGCAGCCTTCTATGGTTGTTTTTTGCCCTTTGAACTCCACTTATAAGTTGACACAAAACTCAATCTAAAAATAATGTAGTCTATGAGAAAAATAGTTTTACAGCGCATTGATGCTGTTGATATTGAAAAGTTTCCGAAAGGCTGGAGCCTGATAGGTTTTTGGGCTCAGGAGGAGCTTTTGTATCTCGCTTTGACGCCCAATTCCAGGCGCCGCTACGAGCTGATGAAGCAAAAGACTGAGGATAACACCCTTATTTCGGAAATGTTTATCAAGGCAGATCATGTGCGGATAGAGCCTTTGAACACTGCGTTGCAAGGCTTGATCCAATACAAGATTACGCTTCAAAATAGGCCGCCCAGTATGCAACACGTCTTCAATCGCTGGGAAAACTATGTGTATCTGGCACTTAACGCCTACCAATACCCCTTCATCCGCACCACTGGCAACACCAACGATGAGTGGCTTTATCTGGGGCCTTTTCGCGATAGATTTGCGCTGGCAGATGCCCTGGATGCAGTATGCAAAATCCTGCGTTTACCGCGATGTGAAACGGGTGATTGGCCGTGTTATCGGCTGGAAGAGGGCAGTTGCGCAGGCTGGTGCAGGAGCTTGAATGAAGAAGAAACAAATGAGGAGTATTCCCTGGATAAGCTGGACGCTCTGCTCAAAGAGAGCTTTCTCAAGCCTTCCGATGGAGTGTTGGAACTGCTTATCCAAGAAAAGGATAAATACTTCAATGATCTGGAGTTCGTCAAGGCGGATTTGCTCAGCGACGAGATAGAAATTCAGGCCAAATATCGTGATTGGCTCCAATTCCTGTATGTGGCGCGGCAGCTTTCTTGGGAAGATGAGCTTGTGCAGGTGCAAAACGGGCGCCTAATTAAAGTAAAGACTAAGGAAAGGGACTATAACTTCCTTCCAGACAATACAATATATCGTGATAATGAAAGATTGGCTCTCAACTTGATGGATGTGGATGAAGCCCGCATCCTCTATGACCACTGGATGAGCCAACATCAAGGAAAGAAAAATGTTTGATAAGATCAGTAAACTTGAATGTGTGAAACAAGCCCGCCAAGGTAAGGTGCGAGATATCTATGACTTGGGTGACAGGTTGCTCCTGGTTACCTCGGATCGCATCTCTGCTTTTGATGTGGTGTTTGATCAGCCCATCAAAGATAAGGGCATTATCCTCAATAAGATAGCCGTAAGTATCTTCAAAGCTACCTCACACATCGTGGATAACCATCTAATCAGCTCTGAAGTAAAGGATTATCCCCAGGAGCTGCATGAATTCAAGGATTATCTTGAGGGACGCAGTATGTTGGTGCAAAAGACGCGGGTTATTCCCTTTGAATGCATCGTGAGGGGCTACATCAGCGGCAGTGCCTATGGCGAATACATCAATAAGGGCACGGTTGGCGGCAAGGTGATCCCCAATGAGATGAAAGAAAGTCAAAAGTTTGATTCTCCGATGTTTACGCCTTCCACCAAAGCAGAGGAAGGGCACGACGTCAATATCAGCTACCGCACTATGAAGGCGCATATGGACACATGGATAGCGGAGTTTCTTAAGGATAAATCCTTGCAACTGTATCATTTTGGGCATGATATGCTCTTGAAGAAAGGCATCATTTTGGCGGATACCAAGTTTGAATTTGGCAGCTACCAAGGCAAAATCATGCTCATAGATGAAGCTTTAACCCCCGATTCCTCAAGGTTTTGGCCTGTGGATGACTATGAGGTAGGCATCAGCCCGCCCAGTTATGATAAGCAGTTTATCCGCAACTATCTGCTAAACATCGGATGGGACAAGCAGCCGCCCGCTCCTGAGCTACCTGAAGACGTGATAGCACAGACGAGAGATAAATACCTGCAAATATACAAGATTATCACCGGAGAAACATTGTAATGCGAAAATTCATCTGTATCGTGGACGACGAAGAAGAACTCGCCATCAATCTGAAAGTGCAGTTGGAAGCGATGCGTCCGGACTGGACCGTGAAGGCTTTTTCCAACGGTATTGACGCCCTGAAGGTGATTCATAGCGAAGATGTGGACTTTGTGCTCATGGATATCGCCATGCCGGATATGGATGGCTACGAGCTGTGTTGGCGCATCATGGATTACGATCCTAAGATTGGCGTGATGATGATGACCGGCTTTGGCTATGACGCCAATCACGTGTTGGTGCGCGCCAAAGAGGACGGCCTCAAAGAAGTAATATACAAGCCCTTTGACATAGAAGAGCTACTGGAGCGAATTGATAAGCTATTGAGCCAAGACGATCAAGAAAAGTGAAAAGACAACGCCTCATTCAGAGATACTGGCAGCAGCGTTCCCTACTAAGTGACCTGCTCTATCCTGCGTCTCTGCTTTATGAGCGGCTTGGGCAAATCAAACAAATGAGGCAGGCCGGCAAGGCTTATCTGGCGCCTTTCAAGGTGATCGGCATTGGCAATATCAGCAGTGGAGGCAGTGGTAAAACTCCTCTTACCATGGCTTTGGCAAAGGCAGCGATAGAATCAGGCCTCAAAACCGCGGTTTCGCATCGGGGCTATAAATCAGCCATGGAAAAGAAAGCCGGCATAGTGTCAATGGGAGAGGGATGTCTCTACGATGCAAAAACCTGTGGCGACGAAGCCTGGATGAGCGCCACCAAGCTGCGTAAAGCCTATGTAAGCGTAGGCAGGGACAGGGTGGAGCAGCTCAAGCAGTTGGCCGCTCTGGAGGCGCCTCCTGAGCTGGTGTTTATGGACGATGTCTTTCAAAATCAAAGCTTTATCAAGGACGTCAACATCGTCTGCTTCGACGCTCGGGTGGGCTTGGGTAATGGCAGAGTCATCCCCGCTGGATACCTCAGGGAATCCGTCTCAGCTGTGGCAAGGGCAGATATCTGCGTCATCAATCGCAAAGACCCCGGCATAGAAGTGGAAGCTTTGAAAGCTGAGCTGAGTGAGTGGTGTGAGCATATCTTTGTGGTAGATCATAGCTTCTGCGGTTTTGAGGATTTCCAGGGTAATGTGGTGGACGTGGATGTGAATCAGCCCTCGCTGTTGCTTTCTGCGCTGGCTTCTCCCCAAAGCTTTGAGGCAACGGCGCAGTCTGTAAATATAAACTATCTCACTCATTACAGCTTCCCTGATCACTATTCATTCAGGAGTCGTGAGGCTTTGAAGCCGCTATTTGAGCAGATTAGGGGCGATGATATCAAGCAGATATTCTGTAGTCACAAAGACCTCCCCAAACTCATCGCCCACAGAGACCTGCTGCCGCTCTTACGTGTGCTCATGATCGAAGCAAACCCCTTTCAAGTAAACGCCTTATGGCAAGCAATCAGGCGGAGGATGGCACTATGATACATGCAGACAAGATACAGCTGGCCTTCTTCTTTCTTATCTCCTACCTGCTGTCCAGAGTATTTGTGCGCTTTGAGCTGCCTAAACGCTTGGTCTGGTGGCTGATAGAAGAAAAGCATATCACCATCTCCAAGCTCAGCTGGTTCATCATCTTTGGCACGACGCTGCTTTCCATGTTGATCGCCAACGTGGTGACCTTGATGACCATGATTCCCGTGCTGGACCTGATCCAAAAGCAATATAAAGGCTCGGCTCAAAATGAGTCCCGCTTTGGCACCTTGATGATCCTGTCAGCCGTGTGGGGAGCCAATATCGGCGGGATAGGAATGCTCACAGGCACCACCACCAATGGCATCCTGGTGGCTTTGTATGAGGCTTATAAGTTCCCAATCAGCAGCCAGTTTACCTTCCTTTCCTGGATGACGTGGGCTTTGCCGCTTTCCCTGATTCTGTGTGTGGGTGGGTGGTTGGTTTTGATGCTGGTCTTCAATCCCAAAAGTAGGATGGAAGGCGGTGAGTTGCGCTCGGAACTCTGCTGCGAAGGCCCCATTTCACGGGGTGAGAAAATCTCCATCATCTTGGCGGTTATCTTCATAGTCTCTGCCACTTTACTATCCACGGGCATGAGCCTGGTCAACGCCTATCAAACAAGAATAGGGGCAGATGAATATCAGGCCTTCAACTGGTTGCAGGATGCGATGTTGATCTTGAGTATAGTCTGGACATTGGCCTTTCTCTATATCCTCTTTATCCATAAGTTTAAATTGCAAGAGGGGCAACCGCGAGGCATATTGCTGCCCAAAGAGTACATCCTTCATGATCTGCCTCGCAAGGGGCTTTTGTGGATTGTGGCAGGTGGAGCGATCACCCTTGTCCTGGTGGCACTCAAGGTTCCCAAAGCTGTCGCAGAGGTAGCAGTTAGGTGGATCACAAATGAGCGTTCCGAATTCCTCTTGCTGCTCATCGTGGGCGCCATCGCCACCTTCACCACGGAGCTGATGAGCAATACGGTGATACAGATCGCCATGTTTGTCAGTCTCTTTCCGCTCACCAAGGTATATCCGGATATTGGATGGCAGACCATGCTGGTAATCACGCTCACCAGTGGCTGTGCTTTCATGAGCCCCATCGCCACGCCCTCCAATGGCTTGGGCTTTGGCTGCGTTAAAAAGATAAGCCTGCGTCATATGCTTACTGCAGGCTTGTTGATGAATATCTTTTCGCTCCTTGCGATTACTTCTTGGGTAAACTACGTCGTTCCTGTGGTGTTATCCTGGTTTGCTTAGGCTCACATATTGAGCGGCAATGGCGATAGCAGCTGTCTCAGCCCTGAGTATTAGCTTGCTGATCGTGATCTGATCCAGCTTTTCCTGTTCCAGATAAGCTATTTCCGCTTCGTTAAAACCACCCTCAGGGCCGATAAAGAAGCAGGGCTTTATGTTTGTGGACAGCATCAAATCACCGAGCCAGATATCCGGCCTGTGTTCGCTGCAAAAGACGGGAGTATAGCCTTGCTCCTTTGCTTGCTTGATGGCTTCCTTAAGGGTGTAAACGGGGTTTACACGAGGCAACCAGGGGTTGTCACACTGCTTGATTGCAGCTAAGGCAATGCGTTCAAAGCGGGAGATGTCCTCGCCTTTGCGCACAGAGTAAGCGCTGATGAAGGGGTAGAATTCCGTGCAGCCCAGCTCGGTACACTTTTCCACGATCAGCTCATCATGCTTGTTTTTGAGCAGTGAAAAAGCGATGGCAAAGGGGCTGACAGGCTCATGATAAGTGGCTTCCTCCAAGAGCTCAAAGCGTACGCATTTCTTGTCTATCTCTTTGACGACGGCTTTGCATAGAGAGCCCTTGCCATCGTTGAGCAGGATGACATCATCGGGCTTGACCCTCAGCACACGGCTGAGGTGGTGATATTCTTGCCCGCCAATGCAAGTGTTTTCGTTGAGTTGAGGATGATAGACAGAGGGCATGGGCTTCCTTTAACTAAAGATATTCTTGAGGCGATTCAGGAAGCTGTGTCCGGGTTTCATCTCACGCTTGCGGTCAAACTCCCGAAGCTTTTGGTAGAGTTCAGTTTCTTCTCTACTGATACGGGTGGGGGTGACCACTGTCACTTTCACGATCTGGTCTGCTCTCTCTTTGCTGCGTAAGCCCTGGATGCCCTGTCCACGCAACCTGAACATACTGCCGGACTGGGTTCCGGCGGGTATCTTCATCTTGGCTTGCCCTGTGATGGTGGGAACAGTGATCTCATCTCCCAAAACCGCTTGCGAGATGCTGATTGCCTGATCCAGCATGATGTTGTCGCCCTCTCTATAGAAAACGTCGTCCTCTTTCTCATGGATAAGCACAAGGATATCTCCGCGTGTGCCGCCTCTGGGGCCGATATTGCCCTGGGCGCGCCTTCTGAGGTATTGACCTTCTGCCACCCCAGCGGGGATCTCGATTTCCATTTCTTTGATCTTGTCCTGACGACCATCACCACGACATTTGGAGCAACGATTCTTGATGATCTTGCCTTCGCCGCGACAGGACGGGCATTCGGTGATCGTCTGCATCTGACCAAAGAGGCTCTGTCTCACTGTTCTCACCTGGCCGGTTCCTTTGCACTGGGAACAGGTTTCTGCCTGACCGTCTTCGCTGCCGGTTCCTTTGCATTTGTCACAAGGGTCTTTGACTGCAATCTTGATCTTCTTGGTGGTGCCCAGAGCGATCTCTTTCAGGTCTAAAGACAGCTCGATCTGCATATCCTGTCCACGGTTTGAGCTTTGTCTGGTGCGGGCTCCACCAAATCCTCCTCCAAAAAGTCCTTCAAAAATGCTTCCGAAGCCTCCGGAACCGAAGATATCGTTGAAGTCATCAAAGTGGCTAAAGTCGCTCCACTGGAAGCCGCCCTGACCGAATTGGCTACTCACGCCGGCGTGGCCAAATTGGTCATAGCGTTGACGCTTGTCCTTATCAGAAAGCACCTCATAAGCCTCACTTGCCTCCTTAAACTTCTCTTCTGCTTCCTTGTTGTCCGGATTCTTGTCCGGATGATATTGCATGGCAAGTTTACGGTACGCTTTTTTGATCTCAGCTTCATCTGCGTCTTTGCTGACGCCTAACACTTCATAATAATCTCTCTTATTTGCCATTTATACTCCCGTTAATCTTTATTAAACAGAGGGGCAGAGGCAATGCTCCGCCCCCTTTTAGCAAGTATTGTCTATTGATCGTCCACTACCTCAAAATCTGCATCAACTGGGCCTTCATCAGCGGGTGCTTCCTGGCTTTGTGCTCCGGAAGGATCAAAACCAGAGGCATTGGGATCAGCTCCCGCGCCCTGCTGTTGAGCCTGATTGTAGATGATCTCAGAGAGCTTGTGCGCCTTCTTCGCCAGCTCTTCCTTGATGCTTTCGACTTGAGTGGTGTCCGTGGCTTTCTCCAGCTCTTCCTTGGCGGTTTTGATGGCTGCTTCCAGCTCTTCTTTTTCGCTGTCGGAGAGTTTATCGCCGTGCTCACCCAAACTGCGCTCGATGCTGAATATCAAGCCATCCAGCTCGTTTTTGGCTGTGATGAACTCCTGACGCTTCTTGTCCTCTTCAGCATGAAGCTCTGCTTCCTTGATCATGCGATCAATGTCTTCTTTGCTGATGTTTCCGGCCCTGTCAATCTTGATGGATTGTTCTTTGCCGGTGCCTTTATCCTTGGCAGAAACGTTGAGGATACCGTTTGCGTCGATATCGAAGGTCACTTCAATCTGCGGCATTCCTCTGAGAGCAGGCGGGATGCCCACAAGGTCGAATCTTCCCAAAGGCTTGTTATCAGAGGCCATGGGACGCTCGCCTTGCAGGACGTTGATGGTCACTGCGGTTTGGTTATCAGCAGCGGTAGAGAAGACTTCGCTCTTTTTGGTGGGAATGGTAGTGTTTCTGGGGATGAGCACAGTGCAAACACCGCCCAGGGTCTCGATTCCCAAGGAAAGAGGAGTCACGTCCAAGAGCAAGACGTCTTGCATCTTATCGTCTCCAGCCAGGATGGCGCCTTGAATGGCGGCTCCGAGAGCAACCACTTCGTCAGGGTTCACGCTGCGGTTGGCCTTTTTGCCAAAGAACTTCTCCACTGCTTCCACCACGGCCGGGATGCGGGTGCTGCCGCCAACGAGGAGCACTTCATTGATGTCTGAAGCTGTGAGCTTGGCATCATCCAAAGCGAGGGAGCAGGGCTTGAGTGAGCGCTGCACCAAGTCTTCTGTGAGGCGGTTAAACTCTGCCAAACTCAGGTCCATATTCAGGTGCCTGGGTCCGGATGCATCAGCGGTGATGAAGGGCAGGTTGATGTTGGTGGTTTGGGTGCCGGAAAGCTCGATCTTGGCTTTCTCAGCGGCTTCTCTGAGACGCTGCATAGCCATCGGGTCTTTGGACAGGTCGATTCCTTCCTGCTTGTTGAAGTTGTCCAGAATCCATTTGATGATCCTTTGGTCAAAGTCATCGCCACCCAGGTGAGTGTCGCCGTTGGTGCTCAAGACCTCGACCACTCCCTCGGAAATATCCAAGATAGAGATGTCGAAGGTACCGCCACCAAGGTCAAACACGGCCACTTTCTGCTCTTTTTTGTTTTCCATGCCATAAGCCAGAGCTGCGGCTGTAGGCTCGTTGATGATACGCTTCACATCAAGACCGGCGATCTTACCGGCATCTTTGGTAGCCTGACGCTGGTCGTCGTTGAAATATGCCGGGACGGTAATCACGGCTTCGGTGACGGTTTGGCCCAGATAGGCTTCCGCCGTCTCTTTCATGCGTGCCAGCACCATGGCTGATATTTCTTGAGGTGTGAAGTCTTTATTTTCACTTTCGATCCTTACGGCAGCTTGGTTTTTGAGTCCGGCCACCACTTTGAAGGGTACTTGAGATATCTCGTTGCCCACTTCGCCGATGGAGCGGCCCATAAAGCGCTTGATCGAAAACACGGTATTTGTGGGATTGGTAACGGCTTGGCGCTTGGCCAGTTGTCCTACCAATCTGCTTGAGTCTTTTGTAAATGCCACCACGCTGGGAGTGGTTCTGCCACCCTCGGCGTTGGTGATCACTACGGGTTTACCACCTTCCACCACTGCAACGCAGGAGTTGGTGGTTCCCAGGTCTATTCCTATTATTTTTCCCATTTATTCCTCCAGGGTACTTTCATTATTATTGTTGTTATTTTCTATAGCTTGACCAGATGAAACAGCCACCTTGGCGGGACGGATCACGACGTCATGGCTCATGTAGCCGTTTTGGATCACGGCTGTGATGATGTTTTCTTCCTCATCGGAAGGAATATGTGCCAAAGCTTCATGAAGAGCGGGATCAAATTCCGAGCCCAAAGCCTCGATCTTGCGAACGTTTTCACTTTCCAAGACTTTTCTAAGCTGCTGCTCGATCAAGACAAAGCCTTTGATCAGCTTGTCTTCCTTCGCCTCTTCGTCCACTTGTTCCAAAGCGCGCTCCAGGTTGTCCAAAACGTCACACACTTTCAAAGCCAGCTTCTGAGTGGAGAGCTTGATCCAATCCGCCTTTTCTCTATTGCTGCGATTGCGGAAATTTTCAAACTCCGCCATCGAGCGGATGTATTTGTCCTTCAATTCGGCGATCTCGATCTCCAGCTCTGCAATCCTTTCTTCAGGAGTGAGTTCCGTCTCAGGTGTCTGAATATCAACTTGGCCGTTTTCTGTGTCTTTTTGTTTCTTATTCTTTGTCACTTATCTATCTCCTATCTCGGTATCATCATTCCACGCTTGGTGGTGTCTGTTATGGTGAAGCACATCTCCCGAATCAAGGGGATTAGCTTGCGATAGTTTGTCCTCAGCGGTGCTACAACTCCCAGGTAGCCTGGAATGCCAAACACCTCATAACGCCCATAGATGAGGCAAAAATCCTGCCATTGAGGCTGGCCCATGTTCTCGCCGATGAGCACGGTTACGCTTTCGCCGGTGTCGCAGTCTCGCATCATTTTCAGCAGCAAGTCCTGCCTCTGCACCAGGTTCATAAAACTGAGGATATTGCGTTTATCATCAAATTCAGGTTGCTCCAAAAAGCTGATGCTGCCATCGAAATTGATATAAAAGTCCGATATCTGGATGAAGGCTTTATGCAGCTCTTTGAGGAACATATTTACCAAAAAGTTGTCCTTGTGCATCTCCTCACGCATTTCCACCAAGACCTTGTTGGCGATGTCATACACCCGCAAGCCAACCAGCTCGTCGTTTAGATAGCGAACCAGCCTGCGCAGCTGTGCGTCGGTGATTTCGTGATCAAAGCGCATCACCATGGTCTTGTCCAGCCCGCTATCAAGGCTCATCACAAAGATAAACTTGCCGTTGCCGATGGGGAAGACCTCCAGGTTGGCCAGATAGCCGCTGGAAACTTCAGGTTCGGCTACAAAGCAGAGCTGTTCAGTCTCACGGGCGAGCAGTTGCAGGATCACGTGCAGGGCCCGGGGCGTATCTTTATAATAGCGCACCAAAAGCTCCCGCAAGAGGTCCATGCGTTCAAAGGTAGTGCTCTCAATCTGCGGTGCTATCAGGTTGATGTATTCCCGATAGCCCTTGATGGTGGGCACTCTGCCGGCGGAAGTGTGAGGTTGGCTGATGAAGCCGCGTTCTTCCAGCTTCATCAAATCAAGGCGCAAAGTGGCTGAACTCACGTCTGTGAGATACTTTTCATTGAGCATGCGTGAGGAAACCGGCTCCATACAGAGGATGAATTCATCAATCACTGCAGTGAGCGCTTGTCTCAAACGTCTTTGAATTTTAGTCATGTATTGCACCTTGCCTTTTTCGTATTTTAGCACTTCGATCATCGAACTGCTAATTTATGGACAATATAATCGAAGTTGCAAAATTGTCAATCGAAAAGTGAGACTGCTAATGCTTATTTTAGAGTTGAAGAATGATGTTGTAACTCAAATAACATCCGGAACCCCGATGCAGAGCCATTCTAAGACTTTTTGGCGCCAGGAAGGCAAATCAAATAATTATGCCTCAATGATGCATATACTATCGGGCACAACCACAATTTCGGCTCAATTGAGGACAAAGTCCAACCAGGGTTGACAGGTGCTGAGAATAATAGACGAGATGCAGGGCATTTTTTCCACCAGTTTTTTGGGATATAAAATAGCAGAAAAACACCTGGCAAATGCCTATTGATTTAGTAGGTGATCCATGACAGGTCGCGGTAGTCCAACCGACAAGCCATTCTGAAATATTTGACACGGGAGCCGGTTTTGCGAAAACAAAACCGCCTTCTAAAACGTCGATTTGGTGCGGCCTCCCTTAGGGGCTCCTGTGGGTCTCCTTTGGGATCCACAAGTAACCCAAAGAAAACCCAAGAGTTACGCATTTGAGCGCCGAGGATACCCGAGGGTGGGGCAAGCACGGTCAAAAGTCAAATGTTGATTCAAGGCATGGTTTTAAGCAAGCATTTTCTGGGCATTAAGAGGGGGATTTGCCGCCGATTTTGCTCATTGCGTCGGCAGGAATAAGGTGCCGGGTGTGGACGCAAAAGAAAAGCAGAACGTCCTGATCAGCTGCTCCATGCATTCAAGCATAGAGCAAGTGTTCAGTGCATTCTGCTCTAATGTTGTAAGGTTAATCTTTTGCTACAGCACCCATTCACCGATGCTTTTGGTGAGGGATTGAGCATCCAGGCCAAAGAACTGGTAGAGCTGATCCGAGGGTGCGCTGGGCGCATATGCATCCACGCCTATCTTGAGCTGTTTGGCGCAGAGTCCCTCTTCAGCCATGCGGTCTGCCAGAGTGGTTCCCAATCCGCCCCAGATGAAGTGATCCTCGATGGTGACCACTTTGCCTGCCTTGGCAATGTCTTCCAAAAGGCTTCTATCCAGGCTCAAAGGGCTGGAGATGTAGTAAAGTTTGGGGAAAACACCCTGTTCACGCAGGGTGTCCACGGCTTTGATGGTATTGGCTACCGGGGTGCCGCAAACCAGCACGCAGCCTTGGTTTCCTTCTCTCAGCAGGTCTGCCTTTCCATATTCAAAACGGTAGTCCATGGGGTACATCAGCTGGTTTGCCTCTGTTTTGAGAATGGGGATCTTGGAGCGCCCCATGGCGATCACGTAATTGCCGGGCTTGTCTATCAGCCATCTGATGATGCGGTCTGTGTGGTTGGGATCGGCGGGCAGGATGATGCGGACACCGGGGAGAGTTTTGCACAAAGAGATGTAATCTATGCTCTGGTGTGTCTTTCCGTCTTCTCCCACATCTATGCCGGAGTGAGTGAGCACCACCTTGAGGTTGGCGTGGTTGATATCGTTAAGCCTCTGCATATTATAGACTTCAGCAGCGCCGAACATTCCAAAATCCGCCCAGAAGGTTTGGATGCCACAAGAGGACATGGCTCCCGCTGCCACGCAGGTGTTGTGTTCCATGATGCCTGCCTGGAAGAATCTATCCGGGAAGGCTTTGGCAAAGCCATCGGTCTTCACGCTTCCGGAAAGATCGCAATCGAAGACAGCGATAGGCGTGTGGGCGTCTTGATTGATCTCGCCGAGGTCCTTGATTGCCGCTCCCCAAGCGCTGCGGTTGTCCGTCTTTTCTTCATAGACAATGGGCTGTCCTGCTTTGAGATCGGCCTTCAAGCTGAAGTGATCTTCCATGGAAGCTGCAGGAGAAAGCTTTTGCTGGGCACGGATAGCCTTGTATTCCTCATAGCGGTTTGGCTCGTCCAGCTGCTTCAAAGCCTCTTCCAGCTGCTCAGGTTTGAGTGCTGAACCGTGATACTTGGACTGATTCTCCATGAAGTCCACGCCTTTGCCCATTACGGTGCGGGCCAGGATCATCACGGGCTTTTCCTGCTTTTTTGCTTGTTCTAAAGTGTTGAGAATCTGGCGGAAATCATGTCCATTTACTTCCATAACCATCCAGCCATCGGCTTCGTAGCTTTTGCGGATGTTTTGGGGCATCACATCGTTTATGGAGCCACTGATCTGGAGGCGGTTATAATCCACGATGGCGCAGAGGTTGTTGAGCTGATATTTGGAGGCCATGAGCCTGGCTTCTGCCTGTTGCCCTTTCTGTTGCTCTCCGTCGCCCATTAATACGTATATGCGTGCGTCGCTATTTTTCATCCTGGCTGCCAAAGCCATGCCCACTGCGGCAGAAAGGCCTTGGCCCAGGTTTCCCGTAGTCCATTCCACACCGGGTGTTTCCCTTTCAATATGGCCTTCGTAGCGGCTATGCAAAACTCGGTAGCCGGTGATGGCATCTTCCAGGGGGAAATAGCCATTCAAGGCCAAGATGGAATAAACGGCGGGGGAGATGTGGCCGATGCTAACTACCACTCTATCACGGTCTTCCAACGTGGGGTTCTGTGGATCGTGGCGGATGGTGTGGTAGAGACAGTTTAGGATATCAATGGAACTCATTGAGCCTCCGGGATGGCCACAACCAGCGAGGGTAGTCATGGTCAAAATGGCTGCTCGTGCTTCTTTACTGCGGGCTTCCAGCATGGGGATGCCGGTCAATTCTTGCTTGCTCATTTTTACCTCATGGATGTTTATGGGCTTAAAAAAAGTATCCCCCTCGCTACTTGGGGCAGCGAAGGGGCCTTCTATAAAGTGGTGGAGCATAGGGGGATCGAACCCCTGACCTCATGACTGCCAGTCATGCGCTCTCCCAGCTGAGCTAATGCCCCAATCAGTTTCGCGATTGTTTAGGTTCACTTCCTTCAGAAAGGGCTTTTTTGTCAAGAGTATTTTGTAAATTGTGGCAGATGTGAGAGCTAACAACTTGATAACACGTATGTTATTAATTGAGGTAAAAGGAGGCGCAATCCCGGCTGCAGAAAGGATAAAAGGGAGGGTGCTGTCTCTTTGGCACGAAAATTGCATCAGGATGAAGAAAACACTTGACCAATTTGCTCACTTTTGGATAAACGTGTTTTCAAAGAAAAGAAAGCCCATGGAGAATCAAATGAAGAAATGCTATTTAATCCTGGTTATGGTGCTCGCATTCAGTTTGGCGGGTGCTATAGTCATAGAAACAGGCTCCTTCCGCAACTTCCTGTATGGCACGGAGCCAGGCTGCGCATATGATAACTGGGTATCGCATATCGCCGAAGGCCTCGCCTCGCCCGGCTATAACCATTATGCCCCTTATGACAGGCAGACCAACGGCTTTGGCAACTTCCGCACCATCACCCCCCTGGAGGGTGTTCAGTGGAGTAGCATCATAAACCATATGATCGATGAGAACTACACACAAGCGGAAGCCATGATCCAGTCCAACGACTTCCCCTATCAGGTAGTGCAGTTTAACGATACCGACACCGGTCGCACTTACTATCTTTTGAGGGAAAACCTGGATATGAGCTATTATGATGACAACGGCACTCCGGATGATCCTCATGACGATGAGAACGGGGCTTTTGCCTATGCTTGGGGGCTGTATCTCTTTAATCCCCAAGCTACGAAGCCCATCATCATCACTGCCCCGCATCCTTGTGACGACTTTCCCACGCCCGCCGTCGCAGCACTCGCCTTGGAAGAGCTGGATGCACGCTTCCTGTTGATCAGCGGCGCAGGGCGCGAGGCAAAATGGACTCAATCAGGCCCATATTACAACAGCAAATCTCTCTCCGATCCCACTCGTGTGGCCGCACATCCTTTCAACTATGCATATCAAAAGATGGCAGATTACATCCGGACTCAATATGACATGAGGGAGTTTTCTGTGCAGATCCATAGCTATGACTACGATTTGCACATCGGCTATCCCAACAATCAAATCTCTATTGGCAATCCACAGACCTGTCCCAATCTGCCGGTTCGAGACCTCTCGGATGCACGTAATGATATGATAAACCAGGCACCGGAATATATCCACCCGGCAAATACCATCGGTACCAATGAAGCCGTTCATGTGACAGACTTTTATGGCGTCAACTACAATATCCACGAATTTACCTGGAGTGATGGGGTCAACGAATACCCTGTGAACGACAAGATAGACCTGCCCGGCTATTCCATGAACAGCCAGATGCTCTACACACTTTCCGGCTGGAACGATTATGATAGCTACGATCCCTTCTTCCACGTTGAGATGGATGAGCTGCCAATATGTTATGAACAGACTGAAAACAACTTCCATTGGTTTTATGGCTGGGATGAAGCTACGCAAAAGTGGAGCCTGGAAAACCGCTTTACCCGCTTTTTGGAGTTTTACTCGCCTTGGGTTTATCACCTCAAAGCCGTGATAGATGATACGATTGAGATGGATAATGGCCAGGCACCTACACCGGTGGAAAACCTCGCCATCGTGTCTGCCGGCCTGAGCAACGTGACTCTCTCCTGGGATAGATGCTCGGATTTTGACTTTGATACTTATGAGATTCTCTATGCTACCGAGCCGATTGGCGCGGATAACTTTGCCATCTTCGATAGAACCAATCACAGCTTTCTGGCCTCTCAAGCCTGTGAAAGCATCACTGTTACCGGACTCAACAACACCAACATCTATTACTTCAAGATTCGTGGCAAGGATAAAAACGGAAACTACTCTACCCTGAGCAATGAGGTTTCCACCTCTCTGGCACCTGCTGCCATCAATAGCTTCATGGTGAATGGAATGCACGAAAGCATCAGGCTTGCCTGGAATGTGAACTTTCAAGACAACAACCAAGGCTTCAAGATCTACCGCAAATCTGAAGGGACGGAATATGTGATGGTGGATAGCTGGGTCACCAATCCCAGTTTAGCCCCGGGCACAGGCCTCTTTGAGTGGTGGGATTTTGACGTGGCAAACCATGAGGTATACACTTACAAGATCAGCTGCACAAACACCTCTGACGTGGAATATATGCACAATTTCCCCACTTCAGCTCATGCCATGCCTGTGCACAGCATCAACATCCGCAATGAGTCCGGGAGCCTTACAGACTGCATTACCTTTGGCAACAACCAATTTGCTACAGACGACAGGGACAGCTACTGGGATATCACCAAAAACGGTCCCAGTGGAAACTATGTCTGGAACGCATTCTGGCAGCCAAGATGGGGCAATCAGGGCACGCATCTGGCTCAAGAAATCAAGGGCGGCTACGATGTGAATAATGAGCTCAAGACCTGGACTATGCGCACTCGCTGCTCTCAGGTGGGCCCAATCACCATCGATGCCAGCGATACCTTTGGCAGAGGTGAAAAGCTCTGGTTGGCAGATGGAGGCGTCTATCACAACTTGCTTGATGGGCCCTACACCTTCGAAAATACCAGCTCTGCCGTGCGTACCTTTACCCTCTTCTGGGGGAATATGCAGCCCACAATCAGGCCTGCCGCCATTCCCAACCAGGTGTTGCAAGGTGGAAGCACTATTACCTTCAGCTGGAATTATCTCTATCCGTTCCTGGTGGAGCACGTGGAGCTTTCTTTGCAAAATGAGACCGATAGCCTCCTGGTGAGCAACTACATGACCAATGCCCAGAGCTCTGTAGATTTCACCGTGCCTCAGCAGGCAGATATGCCCAATGCCAAAGCGGTTTGGGATGTCTATGCGGTGGATGGAGTGCATACGCGCTTTGTTTCGCCCTATACCTTGGCACTGGTTCCTTCCATGAACAACGCTATCTTCGCGCCGGGCTGGCAGATGCTGCACAATCCTTGGCCGGAATATCCTGCCACTGTGGCACAGGTATTTGGAGCTGATTCCAGCGCCTACACTATGGATGCGGATGGAAACTGGACGCCTGCGGCGGACTTTGTCTTCGATAGTCCCATCTGGGTGAACCCGGCAGACGTCTCCTTCTTCGGTTCCGCCACGCCTATCCAAGGTTTGGAATACAGCGTTGACCTGCAAGACGGCTGGAACCTGGTTGGCAATCCTCATCTCTGCATCTACGAGCCGGAAAACCTGAGATTCAATGTGAATGGAAACATCTATCGCTTTGGTGAAATGGTGAACCAGGGCCTGGTCTCCAATGCGATCTTCACCTTCAAAGATGGTCGCTACCGGTTGGCAGAACGCATCGAGCCCTTTGAGGCTTTCTATGTCAGATACTACGCCAGCGATCAGGTATCCAGCCAGATAAACTTCTTCCCCTATTGGGAGTCTTATGATGTGACGCCACCTCTGGCTCAGAGCAGCATCGATCTGATTGCTACCGCAGCCAACGGTGTGGATTGGGTCAGAGTGGGCAGCCATGAGTATATAGATACGGAAGTGGGCTTCAAGCTCAACCTTCCCAAAGCACCCAAGCCTCCCATTGAAATGCCTCGTCTCTATGTGGTTCAGCCCGATTCTACGGCGAAGTCGGATCAGGAATATCACAGCTTCTTCCACAATCCCATGACAGTTTCTGATGAGGTAGAAGAACATCTGTATTATGATCTGGTCCTTGATGTGCCCAACACGGATCCTGTCACCTTCTCTTGGGGCGAAAGCACGCTTCCGGCAAGTTGGCAGGTGGCTTTCTTTATCGAAGACCTGGCTTATTACAGCATCTCCCCGGATGAACTGGTCTTTGAGCCTACCGAAGCCGGCATTTACAACTGTTCCATCCGCCTCAGCAACTATCAGGTTCCCAACGACAGACCTGTGGCCGCCATGATCGGCAAACCCCTGGCCTATCCCAACCCCTTCAATCCGGATGTAAATATCGCCTTCAGCTTGCACAAAGCAGGCAACGTGAGCGTGGATGTCTACAATATCCGCGGTCAGAAGGTGCGCAACCTCAGCAAAGGTGCCATGCAAGCTGGAAATCACACCCTGCATTGGAATGGAAAAGACAGGCAGGGCAGAAGTGTGGCCAGCGGAGTCTACTTGGTGAGAATCCAAAGCGGTAAACACAGCCAATCCGTGAAAGTGATGCTAATGAAATAAGATAAACACACCTCTCGATAGAAAGAAAGCTTGTGGATGCCTTGGTATTTGCAAGCTTTCTTCTTTTGTGGCTCAAAACCTGGAGGATAGGGGATGCTCCTCAAGGTAGACCTGCTTGAATCTGCAGAACACGCTATATCGGAAGGTGCAGCTCCATTCTGAGGCCTTATATTCAGGACACAAAAAACCCCGGAGCTTAGTCCGGGGTATATGAGGCTTGTTGAGAGTTAATTTAGATAAGGCCCATATCGCACATGGCGTTGGCTACTTTCACGAAGCCTGCCACGTTGGCGCCTTTCACATAGTTGATGTATCCATCGGGTTGGGTACCGTGTGTACGGCATGCTTCATGGATTCCTTTCATGATTGCATGCAGCTTCTCATCCACTTCTTCGCTTTGCCAGCTAAGGCGCATGCTGTTCTGAGTCATTTCCAGGCCACTGGTAGCCACTCCACCTGCGTTGGCAGCTTTGCCGGGGGCAAAGAGGATCTTGGCTTTCTGGATCATCTCGATTGCCTTGGGTGTGCAGGGCATGTTGGCGGCTTCGGTGAGGCACATGATCTTGTTGTTGATCAGGTTTTGGGCATCTTCTTCGTTCAGCTCGTTTTGAGTAGCGCAGGGGATTGCGATATCCACAGGAACTTCCCAAGGACGCTTGCCGGGGAAGAACTTGGCGCTGGGATACTTGTCTGCATAGTCCTTAACGCGGTCGTTGTTGGATGCACGCAGTTCGGTCATATAGTCGACCTTCTCGCCGCTGACGCCATCTTCGTCGAGGATGTATCCGTCAGGACCGGAGATGGTGACGACCTTGCCGCCCAGTTCGTTAATCTTCTGGACTGCGCCCCAAGCCACATTTCCAAAGCCGGATACGGCTACTCTCTTGCCCTTGAAGCTTTCGCCGATGACTTTGAGCATTTCTTCTGTAAAGTAGACTACGCCAAAGCCTGTAGCTTCAGGACGAATGCGGCTGCCGCCCCATTCAAAGCCTTTACCTGTGAAAACACCGGTGAATTCATTAACAAGCTTTTTGTAATAGCCAAACATATAGCCGATTTCACGACGGCCAACGCCAATGTCGCCTGCAGGGACGTCGGTATTGGGGCCGATGTGACGATAGAGCTCAGCCATAAAGCTATGGCAAAAACGCATAATCTCACCATCGGAACGGCCGCGGGCGTCAAAATCTGCTCCGCCTTTTCCACCGCCCATGGGCAGGGTGGTCAGGCTGTTTTTGAAGGTTTGTTCAAAGCCCAAAAACTTCATCACAGAGAGGTTGACGCTGGGATGGAAGCGGATGCCACCTTTGTAGGGGCCAATGGCGCTGTTGAACTGAACGCGATAGCCGCGGTTCACGTGCACTTTGCCTTGGTCATCCATCCAGGGGACGGCAAATTGGATCACTCTTTCGGGTTCGACGATGCGCTCGAGAACGTTGTACTGCTGATAGCGGGGTGTAGCTTCATACACATCCCAAACAGTCTCGATAACTTCTTTGACGGCTTGCATAAACTCAGGTTCGTGAGAGTTTCTTGCAGCAACTTTGTCCATGAATTCATTAAAGGTCATGGTGTTCCTCCATTCTTATTTTTATTGTTTAAGCCATGATTATTAAAGGGCAAATTATGTCAAGGATTCTGTGAAAGAATCTTCTCGACCATGGGTGCACGCAGTCTGTAAGGGCTGGGGAAACCTGATCCCAACAGGGGACGCAGGTAGAATTTGAAGGCGTCGGTGACGTTGTTTCCTTCTGCATTGATAAACTCATCCGGCATGAGGCGCGTCTTGCGGGCCACATCACTGAGCTTTTCCAATCGATAGTTCACGCTGTAGAAGCCGGTGCGTTGGATGCTGACGGAGCCATCGAGGTTGTGCCAGAGAGCATAGTGAGCTGCACGTTCTCCCACTTCTCGGGCTTCACGCTGGTCCACATCGGAGACGCAGCCAAGGAAGGAGCGTTGCAGATAGCCGAATGTATCGCTGCGTACACGCTTGATGCCCAGTTTCTGCTTCACCAGATCGCTGAGCAGGTCACCTAACATGCCGGTTCCGGAGAGCTGCACGTTGCCATGGGCGTCTTTCTCGACTGTATCGGTGAGTTTGGTGATCATGGGCGTTCCTTTTTCATCCACGATGCCTTCAGAAACTGCCACCACACAGCGTCCATAACGATCATAGACCGCTTTCACATCTGCCAGAAACTGGTCTCTATGGAAAGCACGTTCCGGCAGGTAGATGAGGTGTGGCCCATCATCGGGATACTTCTGTGCCAGAGCGGAAGCAGCAGCCAAAAAGCCCGCATGCCTGCCCATCACGATGCCGATATAAACACCGGGCAGGGCACGGTTATCAAGATTTACACCACCAAAGGCAGAGGCTACATAGCGTGCTGCGGAACCGTAGCCCGGGGTGTGGTCGTTCATCATCAAGTCGTTGTCGATGGTTTTGGGGATGTGTATGGCTCGAAGTTCATATTCCGCCTTGTCCGCTTCCTCATTCACGATGCGCACCGTATCCGCAGAGTCGTTTCCACCGATGTAGAAGAAGTATCTCACACCGTGAGCCTGCAAGACCTTGAAGATCTCTTGGCAATACTTCTCATCCGGCTTGTCCCGGGTAGAAAGCAGAGCACTGGAGGGCGTATCTGCCACCAACTCCAGATTGTGCGTGGTTTCTTGAGTGAGGTCCACAAACTGTTCATTCACGATTCCCTGAACGCCATACAAGGCTCCATAGACCCGCGTTACTTGCGGAAACTTTCTGGATTCCAGCGTGGCGCCTACCAGGGATTGATTGATAACGGCAGTTGGGCCGCCACCTTGAGCGATTAACACTTTTCCTTCCAACTTCATCACAAACCTCCTTTATGAGTTAGATATTTATATTATCGCATTCTATGTCCACTTTTATTTGCATCGCTTTCTTGTCCAGCAGAAAATGCTTGCCCAAATAACCGTAAATAATTTAATGGCATCCGGAGGTAGAATGAACTACATCGTTTTAGCCAGAAAATACAGACCTCAATCCTTTTCCGAGGTGTACGCACAGGATCATGTGACCGAGATCTTGCAAAACTCTATCGAGGCAAACAGAATTGCCCACGCCTTCCTGTTTACAGGGCCGAGGGGAGTGGGGAAGACCTCTATGGCGCGCATTATGGCCAAGAGTTTAAACTGCATCCACGGTCCCACCGCCCATCCTTGCAACGAATGCGCAAATTGCGTGGATATCACGGCGGGTGTATCCTCGGATGTGATCGAAATAGACGGTGCATCCAACACCAGTGTGGATGATGTGCGAGATTTGCAAAAAGAGCTGGTTTATGCCCCCACCCAATCCAAATACAAGATTTACATCATAGACGAAGTGCACATGCTCTCCAAGAGCGCCTTCAATGCCTTGCTCAAGACCCTGGAAGAGCCGCCGGACAATGTGGTCTTCATCTTTGCCACCACCGAAGCTCAGAAGGTGCTGCCCACCATCGTTTCCAGATGTCAGCGTCACGATTTCAAGCGCATCCCTGTGGAAGCAATAGTGCGACGTCTGCGCGAGATCTGCAAGCTGGAAGGCATCAAGGTTGACGAGGAATCCCTGCATCTGATCGCCCGCAAAGCCGATGGTGGGATGAGGGACGCTCTGTCACTGATGGATCAGGTGCTCTCTTACTGCCTCAACGATGTGAGCGTGAGCAAGGTGAGGGAGATCTTCGGCGTGATCCCCACCATGGTGTTCAGCGAGATGTTCAAGCTGATCAAAGCCCGCGATTCCGCTACCCTGATCAACCAACTTCACGAAGTGTTGGATGCCGGCATGGACGCCGGTGAGCTGTTGGTGAACATGACGGAATTCATCCGTGTAGCGCTCCTGCGCAAAGTGGGAGTAGCCCCATCGGACATCACCTCCGAGGAGTACGCCATCTATGATGAAGTAGCCAATCTCTTTGCGCAGGACGACCTGCTTTACCTGATCTCCACGCTCATCCAGGCCCGCAATGAAATTCGCACCAGTTCCAATCCCCAGTTATTACTGGAAGTGCTGATGCTGAGGCTCTGCAAGATAGAAGAGATGACCGAGGTGAGCGAGCTGATCAAGCTGGTAACAAGCGGAGTGCAAGCCGTGAGTCCCGCACCGGTTAGAGCGGCAAGTCCTGCTCCAAGCACCCCCAAAGCCGCTCCCCAGGCTCCCAGAAGTCAGCCCACCAAAGCTGCAGTTCAAGCCGCAAAGCCTGCCCCTCAGGTATCCGCATCTCCGGCTGCTCCCGCTCCTGCTCCGGAGCCGAAGCCTGAACCAGAGCCAGAACCTGCCCCGCCGGCCGATCTCAAGTTTGACAAAGCAACCATTGAGCAGCACAAAGACCAGCTCAAAGCGCGTCTGCAGAAGAAGCTCCGCTTCGGTCCCGCTCATGCCTTCTGTGATGCCGAGATAGAGAAGTGTGAAGGTGACAGGCTGTGTTTGATCAGCAAAAGCCCCACCCTTCATGACGCTCTTAGCTCGCATAGAGAGGAGATAGAGCAGATATTGGGAGAATTCTTCAAACAAAATGTGCGTCTCACGTTGGAGCTGGCCAGCGATAGAGCCGCACCCAAGATAGAGATCAAAGAAAAGAGCATCCAAGACATCAAAAACGAAGACCCTCTGCTTGCCAAATATATAGACATCACCAAATCAAAACTGGGCCCCGGATCTTGAACCTGATTTACCTGCTATTCATCATCAGCACTCCCTTTCACGTGATCCTGCTCCTGGCAGCGACGATCAATCTCTTCATCAAGAGAAGTGAGGAGTCCGATCAAACACCCGGCATCAGCGTGATTGTTGCCGCTCGTGACGAAGAGCACAACCTGCCCCGTTTGCTCAAATCTCTGGACAAGCTAAACTATCCCAAGGACTTGTATGAAGTCATCATCATCAACGATCATTCCACCGATGGCACCCTGGAAATCCTCGCCAACCACAAGGTAGATTACAATTTCCATTACATAGATTGGCAGGGCGAGCAGGAAGGAGTGACAGGCAAGAAAGCGGCACTATTACAGGGAATAAATGCTGCCAAACATGACATTCTGGCCTTCACGGATGCAGACTGCGTAGTGCCTCCCAATTGGCTGCGCGGCTGGGCCAAAGCCTATGCTGATGACGTGGACTACGTATTGAGCCACGCCCTCATCCTACGGGATGAAAAAGACAGCTACATGAGGATGAAATGCTTTGAGGATGGCGTTTATTATAGCTTGGCTGCTTTGGGGATGAGCATCAGACGCCCCTTTACCAGCGTTGCCTGCAATATGTCCTATAGAAAGAGCACCTTTTTCAAAGCGGGCGCTTTCGACGGCATCGGCCATCTGGCTTCGGGAGATGATGATCTGCTGTTGATGAAGATGATGCCCCACATCCGCAAGGCCATCTATTATCCCTCACCGGAGATGAGAGTGAGATCGTATGAAGGGCGCGACATCGTGAAAAGGCACAACACAAACATCAGAAGAGCCTCCAAGTTGCGCTACTTTCCTCTGTGGTTGCAGGGCATAGGTGTGGGCGCCTTTCTACATTTCGTCTTTTTTTATCTCACCCTGATACTGCTGTTTTTCTATCCCGGCAACAAGCTGCTCTATATAGCTTTGGCAATAAAAATAGGCGCCGAGCTCGGGCTCTGTGTCTCGCATTCTGTTGCGATCAAGCTGCCCTGGCTCGGGGCCCTTTATCCCGTTGCGATTGTTGCTTTCCCCGCACAGTTTATCTTCTATGCAATCTGGGGAAGCATCGGGAAATACAGCTGGAAGTAGATTACATCTCGATCATCTTGGCCTGGATGTAGTTGAGCTCGTTGAGTTTGTTCACGAGCGCTTTCAGGTCTTCATCCTTGCCGTCCACTTCCAAAATGATCAGGCCATCATTGGCACAGAAATCTTCGGAAATCTGGTGCAAACCAAGACGTACTTTGATGTTGCAACCGTATTCAGTGAGGATATCCTGAACCTTGGCTGCTTCACTTGAACGGTGATCTACTTTGATCAAAACTACTTTGTAAGTCATCGCTTACCTCCTTTATTCCATTTAATAATACACACTTATTTTGTCCACCACTATTTTGGCATCCACGGTCATTCACTCTTTTTATAGTGATTCTTCACGCGTCGCAGTGCCTTGCCGCGCAATTGCTTAGTCTGCTCGTTGGTGATGTTCATTCTCTGGGCAATCTCTTTGATGGTGAGCTTCTTTTCATAACTCAGCCTCAGCACCTCTGCTTCCCGCTCCGGCATATCCGCCGGCAGCTTGAGGCGTTCGCTCACTTTTTCCGGATTGCTTACCGCGGGATTGTGTTCTGCATAGTTTTCAATGTAGCTCGAGCCCACAAATTCCTGATCCAGCGCCTGCAAGATCTGCTTTTTGATCCAGTAGACGGCATAGGTGGAAAACTGTGTTCCTTTTGAGGGATCAAACCTGTCGTATGCCATCAATAAGCCTATCATGGCTTCCTGTCTCAGGTCTTCCAGAGGTATGCCATAGTTTTGATAGGTCTTGCAGATTCCATAGGCCAGCTTGGCATAATCCCTGATCAGCTCATCTTGATTTTTGGGATAATCTTGGGGCATGATTACGAGGCTTTACTTGCAGGGATCACAATCTTGAAGGTGGTTCCTTCGCCCAGGGTGCTGGAAACGTCGATGGTTCCATTGTGCAGCGCCACTATATGTTTTACGATGGCCAGTCCCAGCCCGGTGCCTGAATTGCTGCGGCTGCGCGAGGGATCAGCCACATAAAAGCGTTCGAATATACGGGGCAGATGCTCCGGGGCGATGCCGCTGCCGTTATCGCTGATTTCAATGGTGAGATCACTATCGGTGGCTTTGCCTCGGATCAGAATCCTGCCATTTTCGGTGTAGCGCAGCGAGTTTTCCACCAGGTTGATAAAGATCTGTTCAAACTTGAAGGGATCGACGCAGAAACGCGGGTGCGTGGGGTCGATATCTATCTGCAGCTCCACATCCTTATCTTCCAGCATGGGGCTCAGGATGAGCTTGATATTATCAAAGAAGGTGGGCAGGTCTATTTCTTTGAGATTGATGGAGTAATTTTGTTCCAGGCGGATGAGCGTCTGCAGGTCGTTGATGAGGTTGATCAGGCGGTTGGTATGGTTTTGGATAATCTTCAGATAGCGCATATTCTGAGGGTCTGCAGTCTCTTCCATCGCTTCGGAGAAGCCTTTGATCGCCGTGAGCGGCGTGCGCAATTCATGTGCCAGATTCACGATGAAATCTTTCTTCATCTTCTCCGCACGGTGTATATCGTCTATGTTTTGCATAAGCAACACGGTACGTTGCGCATCAGGGTTTTGAGAGCCGCTCAGCAAGTAAGTGTGGCCTCTGAAGTTGATTTCCTGTATCCTGTGTTCTGAGCTTACGCCGAATTCTTTGATATAATTGAGCAGCGACACATTGCGGATGACCTCCCAATAATACTGCATCCTGCCCTCATCATAGAGATCAAAAAGCTGAGCAAATGCAGTGTTTGCCCATTCTATCTTGCCTTCGGCATTGATAGACCACAGGGCGTCCTGAATGGTGCCTACGATGAGCCGCAGCTCCTCTCTATGGATGGCGAGGTGCCCAATGGTGCCGTCCAGCTTGCCCAGCATCTTGTTGATACTCTGGCCCAGCTCGTTAAACTCTTCCACATTAAGGGTGGGGATGCGCTGACTGTGGTCGCCCATACTCACCTTTTCGGTTATGTCTTTGATCTCTTTGTATTGGCGATTGAGAAGTCTGAAGGTGAGAAATTGGACCAACGAGGTGGAAAGCAACATGATGAGCAGGGTGGGCAGCAATTGCATTCCGGAGCGCAGCAACACCCCCAACAGTATAAGGTTAAAAGCGTTAAAGATGATCAAAGTGCCATTGAGGCTATGCTTTTCCATCAGTTGTCATCCTCAGGCGGCTCAAACTTGTAGCCCACACCGCGCACATTCACGATGCAGGAGCTGTAATCTTCTATCTTATCACGCAGGTTTTTGATATGTACGTCCACGGTTCTTTCGATCACTATCTTGTCGTTTCCCCAGAGGTAATCCAGGATCTGGCTGCGGCTGTAAACCCAACCCGGACGCTTGGTGAGAAGTTGCAGGATCTTAAACTCGGTGAGGGTGAGGTCTATGCGTTTGCCGTAGAGGTAGGCTTCGTAGCGGTTGAAATCCAGCTTGAAATCTTCGGTGATCCTGAGTTCGTTCTTGGCAGTTTCCCAGCTTGCCCTGCGCAGGATGGCACGCACTCTGGCAATCAGCTCTTTGCTGTCGAAGGGTTTGGTAACATAGTCATCCGCGCCCAGCTCCAAGCCTTGCACGCGGTCTTCTACCTCGACACGGGCTGTGAGCATCAGGATGGGGATGCTTTCCGTGGCGGGATCGCCTTTGATCTGTTTGCAGGCTTCCATACCATCCAGATCAGGCAGCATCAAATCCAGGACGATCAAGCTGGGCTTTTCCGTCTTCAGGGCTTCGAGCATGGGTGTAGCTCTTTCAAAGCACTTGGTCTCATATCCTGCGGCTTGCAGCTTCAAAGCCACCAGCTCCAGGATATCGGTTTCGTCTTCCACTATGTATATAAGTTTCTGCATGAAATACTCCTCGTATTGGTTGTATACATCCTTTTCAGAGGCGTGATTTTTGACAAGGGAAAAGTGTTATTTGGCAATCAATAATTCTTAACAATCATGCTATCCAAGCCACAGAGCCGGCGTTAGTTAGCCCTATTATTTCTTAACAGGATCTTAACAATAATATCTCAAGCTTGTCTTGATGCCATCATCACCGGTGCGAGATCACAACCCCAAACCGGCTGATTGAGCACCCTGTGAATTAATCCTCTCTCCATAAAGGAGAGGTAATGGTGTAAAAGCCCGGGTTCATTTGCTTGGGAAAAGTGCCAAATTTGGGGCTTAATTTGTTTGCATAAAACCGATGCTTACATCAACCTTTGACTTTTGCCCGGGCTTGCCTCACCCTCGGATCTCCTCGGCGCTCGAATGCGTAACTCTTGGGTTTTCCATGGGTTACTTGTGGATCCCAAAGGAGACCCACAGGAGCCCCTAAGGGAGGCCGCATGAAATCGACGTTTTACGAGGCAGATTTGTTTTCGCAAAACCGGGGCGCAAGTCAAATATTTCAGAACACCCTACTTTTCCCCTCTGCAAAATTGGAGAAATGCGGGCGGGATTTC
>CZCA01001485.1_pt1 | contig 34553 bp, 31 predicted proteins | sample 591981 | NCBI WGS metagenome assembly CZCA01 (sample SAMEA3556810, study PRJEB10932) | anaerobic digester metagenome | reverse complement strand
CTTATCAGGGAGGCTGCAATACGCATGCCTGATCCAATCTCGCAGTCTCTCGGTTTCGTAGGTGCCTTGCTGCTTGGAGATGCAGCGGTATCAGCCGGGCTTGTCAGCCCCATCATGGTGATTGTCGTTGCCGTCACCGGCCTTTCATCGTTGATAATTCCCCATTACCCGACGGGCCTTGCAATCAGACTCTTGCGCTTTCCGCTCCTATTCCTCTCGGCAAGCCTGGGGCTTTTCGGATTGATAGCCGGCCTGATAGCCATCGCGTTGCATCTGGGAGGCCTGACATCCTTCGGCGTCCCGTACCTGGAGCCCATGATGAAGCCTAAGGAGCTGGTGCGCGACGTAATATGGCGGTCGCCTGAGTACTTGTTCCAGGAGCGTCCAGAATATCCGTCTCCTCTGGATCGCATACGCCAGAAACCCTTCATGCGCACCTGGATTCCCGAGGTAGCTGAGAAGGCGCGTCGGGCGGGGCAGGTGCCTTCCGATTCTCCTGACCAGGACGGGAAAAGCCCTGATAATGGTCACGGCAATGATGGCGGCCAGGGGGGTCGACGAAACTAGCGCCCAGGTGGCCACTGTGCAACCTAGACGCAACTGACGGGGGGTGGCAATGGCGTTGCGCGGCAATGCGAAAGATGAGATCTACTACACTCAGGTGGTCGTGCTCGTTGCTGTGATCGTTTTTTCCACAGGGTTTCTCGCAGCGGCCAGATTGTTGACGCCGGTAGCAGGCACGGCGGCGTGGATATCGGTTGTGCTTGGAGGCCTTGTGGGACTGGCAATAGCATGGCTCGTCGGATCGGTGTCATTCGCTTTTCCAGAGCAGAACCTGGTGAGGATTGCAGAAGACGTATTCTCAAAACCCATTGGGAAGGTCATCGGCCTCACGTTCGCACTATACTGCGCTATCATACTGGTACTGGGCACAAGAGAGTTTGTGCTCGCCATATCCATCTCCTTCCTCGAGAAGACACCGCTAGTTGTGACGACTGGCGTTTTTGTCATTTTGGCTGCTTACGCCGCCTATCTAGGCATTGAGGCAATAGCTCGCGTCTGTTTCATCTTCTTCGGAGTGGTGATTGCGTCAATCACAATCCTGGTCATTTTCGCTATTCCTGTGTCAGTTCCAGCCCGCCTTCTGCCGCTGGCAGGCAAGGGACTACTACCCGTGGCCAGGGGGGGATTGCTTGCAGCGTCATATGCCGGAGAAGCAATCGTATCGCTCGCGTTTCTCAGGCATCTGAAGGACAAGCGAAGTGTGTCCCGGGCAGTGGGAACAGGTGTGGCCATTGGCATGGGCATAATTACTCTTGCTGTGGCCTTTGGCGTAATGATGCTGGGCTCTGGAGGAATATCCCAAGTAACATACCCCATAATTCAGACTGCTCGTACGGTTGGGGCCGGCGAGTTTCTTGATAGGGGAGAGATCTTGTTCCTGTCGTTATGGTTTTCTGTTGCCATACTGAAGCTGGCTTCAGTCTTCTATGCCGCGGTGACAGCCATTTCAGACCTGTTCAACATTGCCAACTACAGGCGGCTGATCCTGCCCTTCGGAATAGCGTTGATGGTTGTCAGCTCAGTTTCTGAGACCGTTGTCGAATCGTTTGTTGGGGTGGAGTACTTCTTGCGCTATGGAGTATGGTATGCTATTGGACTCTCGGGCTTGCTGGCGATCGGCAGCTACATGTCAGGTCGTAGGAAGGGTGGTAGAGAGAATGGGAACACGGAGTAGACGTCACGCTGAATCGTCGGAGTCCTACAGCCTGCCTGTAATGGAATGGCTCACGATTGCCCTGGCCTGCATGCTCTGCGTCGCGTTGGTCTTCTTCTTCAGCGGCTGTTGGGATGCGCGTGATATCGACAACACAGGATTCGTCATGGGAATGGGCGTGGATGAATCGGACGATGGTCGGATTACCGTATGGGTTCAGATGGCTCTCCCTTCTTCTGCCCCGGAGGCGGAGGGCGGATTCCCCAGCTGGCTTGGTTCTGCGACAGGCAGCACAATAATGGAAGCTATGTCGGTGCTGAAAGCCAAGTCGGCAAAGACACTGTTCCGGGGGCATGTGAGGGTGCTAGTTATCGGGGAGACGATTGCCAGGGGAGACCTGAGACCAATTCTGGATTTTATGGCCAGAGACTCGCAATTCCGCTACAACTCATGGGTGGTGGTGACATCAGATCCTGTCAGCAAGGTTTTCGAGGTTGAGGCAGAACAGCAAAGCATGGCATCAGCCTACATCAACGACTTGATGCGGCACGCAACACTCTCTTCAATAGCACCACAATCCAGGTTTAGAGATCTCATGAGCACATGGGAGGAGCCCGGTGACCAGCCGATTCTGGCCAGAGTAGGGTTGGTGAAGGCGGAGTCTCCAGAAGAGGGCGGCGGCCAGGGACAGAAGCAGGGAAGCACGGAGGGGCAGGGAGTTGAGGAGGGAGACGGGCAGGGAAAGCCAGCCGAGGACGATCTGGCGATAGGCGGATGCGCCGCGCTTCATGGCGACTCGATGGTAGGGTGGCTCACTCCTGTAGAGACCGCAATGGTCCTCATGGCCAGGAACAAGCTGAAGGAGTATTCATTCATCCACGAAGTGGCAGGTCGCGATGGTGGTAGAGTCGGAGTGCAGGTGCTGCACTCCCGGGCAGAGCTGAAGCTTCCGCCCAGGGGAGAGATGACCGGAACGAGCTTGCCCGGGGCGGAGGTTCGAATAAAGGTAACCGGCCGCGTATACATAAGGGAAGTGACATCGGAAGAACAATTCGTCGCACTGGAGGCTACTCGAGACTTGAACCGAGGTCTGTCAGAGCAGATTGAGAGGGAGATGAAGTCGTTGATAGAGGCGGCGCAGACGCGGCTTGGGTCTGACATTCTGGGCATTGGGGAGGCAGTGAGAAGGCAGGTTGCATACGAGACTTGGGAACGCGAACTCGCCCCTAGATGGCATGATCTCTTCAAGACGTTACGGATAGTTCCGGAGGTAAACTTGAGAGTGGAAAGGCAAGGTACAACCATGACTTCGCCTCGGCCTCGAGCCTGACGGCAATCGGGAAAAATGCCTTCTGTTTCAAGAGGAACGGCCTAATGATATAATCAAGGTGCTGAGACGTTCAGGATGGTGATTGTCATGTCGATTACAGTGCGCTTGAGGGAAGACCTCAAGGCGGCGATGAAATCCAAAGATAAAGTAAGGAAATCCGTAATAAGGCTGGCTCTAGCCGGGCTGAAGAATGCTGAATTAGAGAAGGGCTCGTCCCTGTCTGACACGGAAGAGATCGAAGTCATGGCAAGGCAGGCGAAGATGAGGCGCGACTCGATAGAGGAATATGAGAAGGTGGGCCGGTTCGATGCGGCAGATGCAGAGCGGGCCGAGATGGATATTATCATGGGATACCTTCCCCGGCAGGTTTCTGAGGATGAGATAAGGCGGATCATCTCAGAGGCTATTGCTGAAACCGGCGCGGCAGAGCCCCGCGATATCGGGAAAGTGATGGGAATCGTAATGCCTAAACTGAAAGGGCGTGCGGACGGGAAGTTGGTCAACAGCATTGCCAGGGAGATGCTGGAGACAACAGGCGATGCGCTATAGGTTTTCATGGTCAATTTGTGTTGAGAGGGGAGGGACTCCTGCTTGAAAGCGAGAAGAGGCGTAACAGGAGCATTCGTCTTGGCGCTGTTTGCCTTGACACTGCTCATGCCATGCAAGACATGTGCTGCAAACCCCAGGGTTTACGTTATTCCCCTTCGAGGACAGATCGAGCACGGGCTAGCGTCGTTCATGTCGCGAGGGCTTCGTGAGGCTGCTGAGGCCCGGGCAGATGCCGTCATTATCGATATCGATACGCCAGGAGGGTACGTTGATGCCGCACTCAAGATGCGTGACGCCATCATTTCTTCCGAAGTAAGGACCATAGCCTACGTCAACTCAAGGGCATGGTCTGCAGGTGCTCTCATTGCCATAGCCTGCGACGATATCGGTATGAAGATCGGGAGCTCTATGGGCGCCGCTGAGACGAGGCCCAAAGAAGAAAAATACATCTCTGCAGTGCGCGCGGAGTTTGAAGCAACAGCAGAGCTCCGCAACAGGGATCCGATAGTGGCCGGGGCGATGGTAGATGCGGATGTGGAGATTCCTGGTCTGATAGAACGAGGGAAGATACTTACGCTGACGGCCACCATGGCCGAGGACCTTGGCTTTGTCGAGTACAAGATCAGGAACATGGATGAGCTTCTGGAACAATCAGATCTTACAGGCGCCCTGTTGGTAGAGGTTAAGCAGACTTCGGCTGAGTGGTTCGCCAGGTTACTCACGAATCAGCTGGCGGCTGAAATACTTCTCACATTAGGCCTTATTGGTCTCGCCATAGAGTTGTTTACACCCGGGTTTGGCATCCCTGGCACTGTAGGCATTGTTTCGCTTGGCCTCTTTTTCGGGGGCAGAATAATGGCAGGACTTGCCGGGTGGGAAGTGGTTGTCCTATTCCTGGTCGGTCTGATTCTACTTCTGCTTGAGGTCTTTGTGATACCAGGGTTCGGCGTGGCCGGGATTCTTGGCATCGTAAGCCTAATAGCCAGCTTCGTACTGAGTTATCCTACACCTGGCGAGGGTGCTGCTGCTTTGGCAATAGCGATAGGCATAGCCATAGTCATTGTGGCGCTGATGGTATTCTTGCTATCTCGCGGGGGCAGGAAAGGTCGTGCGCCGGCAAAGCTGATCCTCGACCATACTGAGGCACCTGAAGAAGGATACGTAGCGGTAAAGACGTACGAATCGCTGGCAAATGCTGAGGGAGTTGTACTCACCCCTCTCAAACCTGTGGGCGTTGTGGATTTCGATGGCCGCAGGGTTGAGGCCATATCAGAAGGGCTTTTCGTCATGAGGGGGGCTCGCGTTCGCGTAATTCACATAGAGGGCAACAAGGTGTTTGTGAGACCTATTACCGACACAGGTCAGGAGGATTGATTGAATGGCCATGAGCTGGATAGTTCTGATTATTGTCATCGTTTTCTTGCTGGTTCTCCTCAGTTTCGTTCCGATTGGGCTTTGGATTTCCGCATGGGCGGCCGGAGTGTCCGTGGGGCTTCTCACTCTTGTGGGAATGAGGCTGCGACGTGTTCCGCCGGCCAGAATAGTGTTGCCAATGATCAAGGCTGCAAAGGGCGGCATTCCGGTGACCGTCGATAAGCTCGAAGCGCACTACCTTGCCGGAGGAAACGTGGATCGAGTGGTTGACGCTTTGATAGCGGCACAGAGAGCTGACATAAACTTGAGCTTCGAAAGGGGAGCGGCTATAGATCTTGCAGGCCGCAACGTGCTTGAAGCGGTTCAGATGAGCGTGAATCCAAAGGTGATCGAGACTCCAACGATTGCGGCAGTGGCAAAGGATGGCATCGAACTGAAGGCCAAGGCCAGGGTTACGGTGCGGGCAAACATCGACCGTCTGGTGGGTGGAGCCGGAGAGGCAACCATCATTGCCAGGGTCGGCGAGGGCATAGTTACGACTGTGGGCTCTGCAGAGAGCCACAAGGCGGTGCTGGAGAATCCCGATGAGATATCCAGAACCGTCTTGAAGAAGGGTCTGGATGACGGCACAGCCTTTGAGATCCTGTCCATCGACATTGCCGATGTAGACGTGGGCAGAAACATTGGGGCCCGCCTCCAGATGGATCAGGCTGAGGCTGACAAGAACATCGCACAGGCCAAGGCTGCTGAGCGCAGGTTCTCGGCACTCGCCCTGGAACAGGAGAACAGAGCGACGGTTGAGGAGATGAGGGCCAGAGTTGTGGAGGCCGAGGCAGAGGTTCCGCGAGCGCTGTCTGAGGCGCTTCGGTCCGGTAACTTCGGAGCGCTAGACTACTACAACCTGCTTAACTTGATGGCTGATACGCAGATGCGCGACTCAATCTCGAAATCGACTGGTGCTCCTGGCCCGTCTGAGGGACCGGGTTCAGGGCCGGGTCTGAAGTAGAGCTGACCAGGCATATACGCATGCGAGCCGGCGATGGGGCATAATGGTCGACAGGCGCCCTTGCCCCTTTGGTGAAAGGTCGGCTGTTTCTATGGAATGCGAATGGGGGTGTTTCCCACATGGATATTAGCGACCTCCTGGCTCTGGTCGTATGGATCATAGTCATCCTCTCATACGTCGTGCAGCTGGTTGTAAAGGGCTTCAAACGGGCTGAAGAGGAAGCACTCAGAAAAGCGGCGAGAGAGCGTGCCCGCAGTCCGCTTGAACCCAAAGGCCTGCGACGGCTCGAAGCTTCTGCAGATGTCCGGGAAAGTGGTGAAATGGAGCCCATGGTGGCATCCGAACCTCGTGAAGTTTCGGATGACTGGTGGGGACCGGAACTCGACGCCGCTGAGTTGAACGAGGAAGATAGTTTCGAGTTGCCAGATACGGCCAGGCGGTCGTTGGCTGAGGAGCGCGCCGAAGAGCTCATCCGCGAACGAGAGCGTGAAATGGCCATGCCGGGTTCATTGGAGATGGAAGGAGAGTACTCTCCTGAACCGTCATTGAGGCCGATGGACCAGTGGGTCGTTGATGAAGATGATCTAATGCTCGCCTGGGAGATGGCGACCGGGATTGAGGATGAAGCGGAAGCCTTCAGGCGTGAGATGATTCAGGACTACCATGCCGATGCTGCAGAATCATGGCTTGTACCCAAGGGGGGCGTGCGCCGGGAGCAGGTTCTTTCAGGAGTCGTCTGGGGGACGCTTCTGGGACCGCCCAGATGCAAAAGGGACAGGAGGCCCCGGCGTGCGTCGTGAGAGATGCAGGTTGGCGCGGGTGTTCTGGCCGGCGGAGGGCAGCAAACCCTCGAGACGCTCGGTTGACAGAGGTGGCAGAGTAGGCTAGAGTAGAGCTGTAGAGAGCAATCTAATATGCGTCTTCGCGAAAGTGCGCCTAGGGTTCCACTTTCGGTGCCAGTTACTGGAAGGCTCGGACCGAGCGGCGCAGGCGTCCGGAATGGCGCTACACCTTGAGGGATAAAAGCCCCGGCGGTTAGGTTTCGTAGTGATAACCTAACGCCGGGGCTGAGCTTTTTAGGGAAAGATGAAACCGATAGCGGAGATTCTGGGGAAGGGGGAGGGGCACCAGTGGTGTTCAAAGGTTATCGAGTCGGAATTGTCATGGGCAGCGACTCTGACATGGGCAAGATGGGTAGAGCAACGGAAGTCCTGTCTAATCTGGGCATAGAGTGGGAGCTCAGGGTGATCTCCGCCCACAGGACGCCTGAGGCGGCAGCAGAATATGCTCGCAGTGCTGAGGAACGCGGACTCGCCGTGATTATCGCCGGGGCAGGCATGGCTGCGCACCTTGCAGGGGTGATGGCCTCGTATACGATATTGCCAGTGATTGGAGTACCGCTTTCTGGCGGCGCACTTGGAGGGTTTGATGCGCTTTGCTCAACCGTGATGATGCCGACGGGTGTACCCGTTGCTACTGTAGCGATTGATGGCGCAGCCAATGCGGCGCTCCTTGCAGCCCAGATCCTGGCGTTGAGCGATGGAGAGCTCAAGCTGCGCCTGTTGGATCAGAGGGAGAGCCTGGCGGAACGAGTCAGAAATGCCGATAGCAAAGTCCAGGCAAGTAGTAGTGAGGCGGAGTAGCCTGGATCAGTATCAAGCAGGTGTTCAAGGCCGATGAGGGAGGTCCCATGCACGCAGAGGCGAAAAGCCGATGCGCATATGAGCTTTTTGGAGGTGCACAGGGTGAAGTATGTGGCTCATGTCAATATCCAACTAAGGCAGTCGGTGCTGGATCCGCAGGGAGAGACGGTAAGGTCTGCCCTCGCGTCAATGGGATATGGCGGGGTGCAGAAAGTCAGGATTGGCAAGAGGATACGTGTTGAGCTTGAGGCTGCAAGTACGGCCGAATGCAGAGAGATTGTGGACGAAATCTCCCGGCGTGTGCTCGTGAACCCGAACATGGAGACTTATGAGTATGAGATCAGGGAGGAGTCCGGGGAATGAAGTTCGGGATAATCGTGTTCCCAGGTTCCAACGGTGATAATGACTGCCGGGTCGGAATTGAGGCGGCAGGCTTTGACGCTGGCTTCATCTGGCATCGCGATACCTCGGTGGCCGGTTACGATTGTTTGGTGCTTCCGGGAGGCTTCTCATACGGCGATTACCTCCGGCCCGGCGCAATAGCGCGCTTCTCGCCGATCATGGATTCGGTGGCGCGTTTCGCCGCTGACGGAAAGCCTGTGCTAGGGATAGACAATGGTTTTCAGATTCTTCTCGAGGCCGGAATGCTGCCCGGCGCGATGCGGAGAAACGTCGGAACCAGGTTTGTCTGTGACTGGACCAATGTCCGCGTTGAGTCTGAAAGGACGCCGTTTACATTGCTCTGTGCTAGAGGCGATGTCCTGGCATTGCCTGTAGCCCACGGTAGCGGGAACTATTTCGCTGATCCCGACACTCTTGCACGGCTCAAGAAGGGACGACAGGTCGTGTTCAGGTACTGCAACGAACTGGGAGAGGCCGCCTCTAGGGCCAACCCGAACGGAAGCCTTGAGAACATAGCGGGGATATGCAACGAGACTGGCAATGTAGTAGGAATCATGCCTCACCCTGAAAGGGCGTGCGAGGCAATCTTAGGTGGAACTGATGGCAGGCGCATCTTCGAATCGGCTGCAGAATGGGTACGCGGGGGTGTAAAGGTTGGCCAGGGCGCACAAGAACGATGAGCACGTGTGGCGGTCTATGGGTGTATCTGACGAAGAATACGAGATGATCGTGGACTTGTTAGGAAGAGAGCCTAACTATGTCGAGCTGGGCATGTTCTCGGTGATGTGGTCTGAGCACTGTTCCTACAAGAACTCCAAGGCTGTTTTGCGGGGCCTTCCCACAACCGGCCCCCAAGTGCTGCAGGGGCCTGGAGAGAATGCAGGCATAGTGGATGTAGGTGATGGATTGGCTGTGGCCTTTAAGATCGAAAGCCACAACCACCCTTCTGCTGTCGAACCTTACGAGGGAGCCGCTACTGGTGTAGGCGGCATCGTCCGCGACATATTCACCATGGGCGCAAGGCCAATAGCCTCCCTCAACTCGCTGTGGCTTGGCGATCTAGAGTCGGACAGGTCCCGGATGCTTTTCGACGGCATTGTTTCGGGGATATCGGGGTATGGAAATGCCGTTGGAGTTCCGACTGTGGGAGGCCAGACGGTATTTCACAAGTCCTACGACAATAATCCCCTTGTAAATGCAATGGGTGTTGGCGTGATGCGGCAGGATGAGATAAAGCGCGGCGCGGCCAGCGGCGTCGGAAACTCCGTAATGCTTATTGGATCCACTACGGGGCGAGATGGAATACACGGGGCCACATTCGCATCTACCGACCTTACTGACGAGGCTGTGGAGAAGAAGTCGCCGGTTCAGGCAGGCGACCCATTCCGAGAGAAACTCCTTCTAGAGGCTTGCCTGGAGTTGGTGGCACGCGGTTGTGTGCTTGGAATCCAGGATATGGGCGCTGCTGGCCTTACGTGTTCCTCGTGTGAGATGTCGGCAAGAGGCAATGTCGGAATGGTGATTGACATCGACAAGGTCCCGTGCCGGGAAGAGGGCATGACTCCATACGAGGTGATGCTCTCGGAATCGCAGGAACGCATGCTTCTGGTACCTGTGCCAGGCAAGGAACGTGAAGTCCGGGAGGTACTGGGGAAGTGGGGTCTGCTTGCCGAGGAAATCGGGACGGTCACGGATGACGGACTGATAACCCTGATCCACGGAGGCAAGGAGGTGGCCCAGGTTCCGGCAAGGGCGCTGACTGATCATGCGCCAGTGTACCACAGAGAGTCGGTGCGCCCTGAATACATCGACGAGTTGGCGTCATACGATCTCGACGGTGTGAAGGGGCCGGCGGATCCAGGGGCAATCCTGGTTCACTTGATGGGCTCGCACAGTATAGCGAGTAAGAGGTGGGTTTACAGGCAGTACGACTCCCAGGCCGGTGCCGGTACAGTGATCGGGCCCGGATCTGATGCAGCGGTCGTGCGCCTTCCAGGCACAGCCCGCGGCATAGCCTTGACGTGTGACTGCAACTCCAGATACTGCTACATCAACCCTCGCCTGGGCGCATCTCATGCAGTTGCAGAGGCTGCACGAAACCTGGCTTGCACAGGGGCTCGCCCACTGGCAGCAACCAACTGCCAGAATTTCGGCAACCCGTACAAGCCTGAAGTCTTCTGGCAGTTCAAAGAGTGCATTGAGGGCATGGCCGACGCATGCCGTGTGCTCGACACTCCGATAACCGGTGGCAATGTAAGCCTGTACAACGAAGACGGCGAGACTGCGATCCGTCCCACGCCTGTAATTGGCATGGTGGGCGTCATAGATGACGTTAGCGCTTCGGTTCCCATGGGATTCCGCCAGGAGGGAGATGCAGTTGTCCTCCTGGGCGAGACCTATGACGAAATAGGCGCATCTGAGTATCTTGCAGAGATACACGGAGTTGAGGCCGGGCGTGTCCCTTCGATTGATCTGGATGGGGAGAAGCGTCTCTGCGAGCTCCTGGTAGAGGCTGCCCGCAGGGGAATCACGAAATCCGCCCACGATCTTTCAGAGGGGGGCTTCGGAGTTGCTCTGGCTGAATGCTGCATTTCAGGATCGCTCGGAGTCGAGGTAAGCGTAGAGGGTGATATCGCTGCTGATCGGTTTCTCTTCAGCGAAAGTGCAGGCAGAGCTCTGGTCAGTGTGGACCGCGGCGACCTGGCGACCTTGCTGGGCCTTGCAGATGAGATGGGCGTTCCGGCCCTGGCCATAGGCGAGGTAGGCGGTGAAGCCTTAACAATCACATACGCACAAGCGAGAGGCGATGCAGTTGGGCAAGGCACCAAGACCCTCATCGCTGTGCCTATCGCGCAGCTTGCGTTGGCTTACGAGGAGGCGATACCGTGCGCCATGGAGAGCTGATCGAGCTGGAAGCGGACAAGCCCAGGGAGGAATGCGGCGTTTTCGGTGTTTGCTTCAATGAAGGTGCTGCTGTTGCTGCATACTACGGGCTCGTCTCCCTTCAACACAGGGGACAAGAGAGCGCAGGAATTGCTGTATGTGATGGGCCGAGAATCCGTGTTGTGAAAGGCCCGGGGCTAGCAACTGAGGTCTTCGAGGGTGATGCCCTCAGCAAGCTCCCGGGGAAAACAGGCATAGGCCATGTAAGGCACGGGATTCGGGAGGATAACGATCTCTCGGGCACGCAACCCTTCGTCTTCCACCACAGAGGTGGCATGATGGCAGTTGCTCATAATGGAAGCCTGTCTAACGCTGGCGAGCTGCGCGAGAAGTTGGGGCGCTCAGGCGTTGTCTTCCAAAGCGAATCAGATTCGGAGGTCATTGGATCCCTCATCGCCCGCCACTTCTCTCTGGGAATGGTGGGTGCGATTGAACGAGCGATGGAGGAGTTGGAAGGGGCCTACTCCTTCGTCGTAATGGCGGATGACCTGGTATATGCTGCGCGCGATCCTTACGGATTCAGGCCGCTCATTGTGGGCTCGGGTCATGCGGGATGGGCTGTAGCCTCCGAGTCATGCGCCCTGGATGCCGTGGGGATAACCAAGATGCGAGATGTGCGCCGGGGCGAGATTGTTGTCATCTCCGATCGAGGGATGAAGTCCATTTCTACTCGGGCATCACAGCGCAAGTGTGCCCCCGCAACCTGTATTTTCGAGTACATCTACTTTGCGCGGCCGGATTCAGTGATCGACGGTATCGGCGTTGCTGCAGCGCGCGAGGCCTTCGGCGCTAAGCTCGCCCGGGAGGCTCAATTTGACGGCGATGTCGTAGTCGCAGTCCCTGAATCAGGAGTCACTGCGTCACTGGGTTATTCCGCCGAGAGCGGGATCCCGTATCGGCAGGGCCTTACTAAGAATCGCTACATCGGGCGAACCTTCATCAGGGACTCGCAGATGGAAAGGGAGATAGGCGTACGGCTCAAGCTGAATGCGATTGAACGTTCGTGCGCCGGTAAACGTGTAGTGCTGGTGGATGATTCCATAGTGCGGGGCACTACTGGAGCACGCCTCATAGATCTTATGAGGAAGGCCGGAGCTGTCAGAGTTGACCTGGCAGTCTCGTCTCCGCCGATCAAGTTCCCTTGCAGGTACGGCATTGATACGGCGAGCAGGCAAGACCTTGTGGCTGCTGTCAAAACAGAGGACGAGATACGGGAGATGATAGGGGCGGACGCCCTGCACTATCTCTCCATCGATGGGATGTTGGAAGCCATCGGAGAATTGGCCGAGGCGCGCGGCTGCGAAGAGCCCCCAAGATTCTGCACCGCATGCCTGGATGGCAGGTATCCTGATTCCGTTTCAGGCCGTGACTTGCGCAGAGCCGGGAAGGGATTGTCGTATGCTGACGCCGGCGTCGACATTGACGAAGGAGAGCGTGCAGTAGAGCTGATGAAACCGGCAGTGAAGAGCACGTTCACAAGTGGCGTCGTCAGTGACATCGGAGGCTTCGGTGGTCTGTTCAAACCCGACTTCTCTGGTTTCGAAGAGCCAGTTCTGGTCTCCGGTACAGACGGCGTGGGAACCAAGCTGAAGATTGCGTTTGCAGCCGACCGGCATAACACCATCGGCATCGATGCAGTTGCCATGTGCGTCAATGATGTGCTCGTGTCAGGAGCCGTGCCCCTCTTTTTCCTCGACTATATAGGCTGTGGAAGACTGGATGCCGGAAGAATCAGCGAGATTGTGGGAGGCGTGGCTGAAGGCTGCAGGCAGGCCGGGTGCGCACTCATAGGCGGAGAGACCGCGGAGATGCCAGGGTTCTACCCCGACGGCGAGTATGACATTGCAGGGTTTGCTGTGGGCGCTGTGGATCGCAGGCAGATAGTAGACGGATCGAAGATACGTCCTGGAGATGCCGTGATCGGCCTGGCGTCATCAGGGCTCCATTCCAACGGTTATTCCCTCGCTCGCAAGGCCCTGTGCGAGGAGGGCGGATTCCTGCTTTCAGATATTCCGGAAGGCCTCGATCGTTCGTTGGGCGAGGAGATGCTCGAACCTACGAGGATATACGTGAAGCCTGTGCTCTCTCTCATGAAGCACGTCGAGGTGCTTGGAATGTCTCACATAACCGGAGGCGGACTCGTCGAGAATCCGCCGAGGATTCTGCCGCCAGCCACTTCCATGCGGCTCTGCGTAAACACGTGGCGCCGACCGCGCATCTTCGACATCATAAGCCGGACGGCCGGGGTCGAGCGGGAAGAGATGTTCAGAGTATTTAACATGGGAATAGGTTTCCTGGTAATCACTCGCGGGAAGGATGCGGAGAGAGCAGTCGATTTTCTGATGGGTCATGGAGAAGATGCCCGCATCATAGGCGAGATAGTGGCCGGAGACGGCCGAGTGGAGTTTGAGGGGGTGTAGGCGTTGCGCATGGTGGTACTGGTTTCAGGAAGAGGTTCCAACCTCCAGGCCATCCTCGATGCAATAGAAGATGGGAGGCTGGCCGCGGAGGTGGCAGCGGTCATCTCCGATGTGCCTGACGCCTATGCCCTCAAGCGTGCCGAGAGGGCAGGGGTGCCCACATACTGCATTGAGAAGCGGGACTATTCGTCGAGGGCGGATTTCGAAACTGCCCTTGCTGATTGTGCCGAGGGAGCCCGGCCTGACTTGATAGTACTTGCAGGGTTCATGAGAGTGCTGGGTGAGGCGTTTCTGGACAGGTTTCCTGGTAAGGTGATCAATATTCATCCATCGCTTCTCCCGTCATTCCGTGGTCTTGAAGCTCAGCGCCAGGCCCTGGAGGCCGGTGTTCGATATGCCGGATGCACGGTCCATTTCGTGGACCTGGGCGTAGATTCGGGCCTGATCATCGATCAGAGAGTGGTGCGGGTCTTGCCCGGGGATGATGTGGAGACGCTTTCGGCGAGGATACTGGAGCAGGAACATGATCTGCTGGTCGATGTGATCAGGCGCTTTGGGGCTGGATTGGTCTGAAAGAGCAAGAAGGGAGCGATGCCTGGTGGCTACGGGCAGGGCGTTGATAAGCGTCTATGACAAGGAAGGAATCGAGGAGTTTGCCAAAGCCTTGGCAGATCTGGGGTTTGAAATAGTCTCTACGGGAGGCACTGCCGCGCTTCTTCGAAAAGCGGGAGTAGAAGTGAGGGATGTCTCGGAGGTCACCGGATTTCCGGAAGTCCTGGATGGCCGCGTCAAGACTCTTCATCCAAGGATACACGCAGGCATTCTTGCAAAGCCTACGCGCGAGCACATGGAGGCCTTGGAGAGCCTGAACGTGACTGCAATAGACATAGTCGCAGTCAACCTGTATCCATTTGAGCGTACCGTCGAGCGGGGAGCCGGAATGGCCGAGGTGTGCGAGAACATCGACATTGGTGGCCCCTCCATGGCGCGGGCTGCAGCCAAGAACTTCGAGAGAGTTGCCGTTGTTGTCAATCCCAGGCGATATCCAGAGATCATATCGGAGTTGCGCGAGAGTGGCGAAGTCTCCCGGTCCACGAGAGCTGCTCTGGCGGCTGAGGCTTTCCACCATACGGCCGCCTATGATGCGGCTATTGCCACCTATTTCGCAGAACAGATAGAGAGTCTGGACGGAGCGTCGGATGCGAGCCCTTCGTGTGGAGCAACTCGGGCAAAGTCCCCCGGGGATCATTGGATCGTCGGAGGCTCCAGGGTGCAGTCGCTCAGATACGGTGAGAACCCGCACCAGGTAGCTGCCTTTTACAAGTTCTCCGGCGCCGCGCCGAGAGGTTTGGCTGCGGCAAAACAGCTTGGAGGAAAAGAGCTGTCGTTCAACAATCTGGCAGATGCTACAGGCGCCATAGGTGTCGTGAGCGAGTTCGATGAAACGGCGTGCGTCATCGTCAAGCATGCGAATCCATGTGGGGTAGGAATCGGAGAGACTGCCCTCGAGGCGTACAAGGCAGCCCTCAGTTCTGACCCGGTGTCGGCTTTCGGGGGAATCGTCGCCTTCAACCGCACAGTAGGCATCGACGAGGCGAAACTGATGTCGGAGATATTCCTTGAAGTCATAGTTGCTCCTCGTTTTTCACCAGAGGCAGTAGACATCTTGCGCGGCAAGAAGAACCTGCGCTTGATTGAACTGGCTGAGTCGGACCTGAAACCTTACACAGGGTGGGACATACGCCCGGTGCTCGGAGGCTTTCTCGTTCAGAATTCGGACAGCGCAAAAGCGGTTCCACTGGAGCTTTCAGTAGTCACAAAGCGAGCTCCGGAGGAAGATGAGCTTGCCCAGCTCATCCGCGCGTGGAAGGTCGTCACCCATGTTCGTTCCAATTCAATAGTCCTGTGGAACGGAAGCGGCACTGTTGGGGTGGGTGCAGGGCAGATGAACAGAGTCGGCGCCGCGGAGATCGCGATCAGGCAGGCGGGCCAGAAGGCCGTGGGTTCGGTAATGGCGTCAGACGGCTTCTTCCCGTTTGGAGACACTGTGGAGCTGGCCGCTAAGGCAGGAGTTCGCGCCGTGATACAGCCGGGCGGATCCCTGCGGGACAGGGAGTCGATCGAAGCGGCTGATGCCGGTGGCGTGGCAATGGTCTTTACCGGAGTGAGGCATTTCAGGCACTAAGCAACTCGCAAGAGGCGTCTTGGCCTAGTAGAGCGGCCAGGCTCTGAATTGCGCAGGCATTTGTCGAGACTTACTTAGAACGGAGGGTGCATTCATGGCAACAAGGTCGCCACGCCCCAGGATCTTAGTGGTCGGATCCGGGGGGCGGGAACATGCAATAGTATGGAAGCTGGCTGCAAGTGATAGAGTAGGCGAAATGTATGCAGCTCCAGGAAACGCGGGCATTGCGCAGCTGGCCAGGTGCGTGCCGATTGATGCTGCCGACATCGATGGGCTGGCGAGGTTCGCCCGGGAAGCCAGTTGCGACATGGTCATAGTCGGCCCGGAGCTTCCTCTCAGCCTCGGCCTGGCCGATAGGCTCGCTTCTCAAGGCCATGCAGTATTTGGACCGACTGCAGCCGCGGCTAGAATTGAGTCATCAAAGGCGTATGCCAAGGGTGTAATGGAGCGGGCTGGGATTCCAACTGCCAGCTATGAAGTGTTCGACGATCCTTTCAGGGCGAGGCAGGCTGCAGTTGCAGTCGCGTCTCGCGCGGGAAGCGTAGTAGTGAAGCTCGATGCGCTTGCTGCCGGCAAAGGAGTTGTCGTGGCCCATGGCCCGGAGGAGGCAGGAGCCGCAGTCGATTCCCTGGCGAAAGGCGCTGCAGGCAACGACGGCTTCCGGCTGATAATAGAGGAGTGCCTGGAGGGTTATGAGGCAAGCATCATTGGCATCAGTGACGGGAAAGATGTAGTAACGCTTGTCCCTGCAAAGGATCACAAGCGAGCATTCGACGGCGACATCGGACCAAATACAGGGGGCATGGGCGCCATAGCACCTGCCCCGGGAATCGACCGCGACATGCTGGAATGGATCAGCGACAGGGTGTTGCTTGCGGCCGTCCGGCAGATGGCCCAGGAGGGCGTTCCCTTTGCGGGCGCGCTCTTTGCAGGGCTTATGATAACCGATGATGGGCCAAAGGTGCTCGAATTCAACTGCAGATTTGGGGACCCTGAAACTCAGGCTATCATGCCGCTCCTCGGCATTGATCTGCTCGATCTTGTAGAAGCCTCATGCCATGGCTGCATAGGCCAGATGAAGGCGGATTTTAGGAAGGCCAATTCGACCTGTGTGGTGATGGCCAGCAAGGGTTATCCGGGGCATTACGGCACAGGGGCTCCGATTCGTATTCCGACGGACCTTCCTGAAGAGACTGTCATCTTCCACGCAGGCACCAGGATCGCAGATGGTCGGCTTGTCTCAGCTGGCGGCAGGGTGCTGGGAGTCACCGCTGTCGGTTCTTCTACATCCGAGTCGCGCCGGTGCGCATACGATGCAATAGAGCGCATAGGGTTTGAAGGGGGTTATTGCCGATCTGATATTGGCCTGGGCATCGGGCTCCCTGGCGAGGACCTTTAGATCACTAGCCTCGACGGAATGGCTCACTCGAGCTGCTCCGTGAGTATCGGAGGTATTCAGATGTGTGCAGCGCGTTCGACCCGGATAGTGGAGCGAATGTCTGACGCGCTGGGCGTGCCAAGGGATGTCACTCTCGACCTGCCCCGGCTGAGCCTGGAGGGCAACGTCAGGCTGGTGCTTGAGAACCACAAGGGCATTATCGAGTTTTCCGCTGATCGCCTGCGCGTCCAAACCACTGCCGGCCAGGTATCAATAGTCGGACACAGGCTGGTTCTGAGGGGGATTAACAGGGAGCGGGTTGTGGTAGAAGGAAGGTTTGACAATTTAGAGTTCCTGGGGTGGGAGGTATCCTGAGATGTCAGGATCCAGCCTGTGGGAGTGGGTCCGTGGATATGTTATAATCAAGGTCACAGGCAGGATGCTTGAGAAATTCGTGAATATGGCCGCGGCCCGCCGCATAGGGCTGCATGACGTTACAACCCTTGGACCCGGGATGATGCTCGCCAGAGTGAGCATTGATGACTACAGAAGGTTGGGTCCGATCCTGAGGGCCTGTGGATGCTGGGCGACTGTGGACCAAAGGGTAGGGGCCCCATTTCTGCTTTCAGGGCTTGCCAGGAGGAAGCTCCTCTTTCCGGGGCTTGTGATCTTTGTTATTCTCTTGCACGTGATGTCATCGATCCTTTGGACGATCGATATCATCGGAGCTGACGCAGTTCAAGAAGGGATGATTCGGGAAATCCTCTGCGAGATGGGGATTACCAGATGGGCGCTTCTGTCATCCGTTGACTGCGACGCCATAACATCAGAGATCACGAAGTCTGTTGAGAGCTTGGCCTGGGCAGGTGTGGAAACACAGGGTACTGGCCTTATTATTCGCGTGGCAGGGAAGGTTCTGCCCGACGCTCCCACTGCGCCTGTTGACCTCGTTGCGTCGGAAGATTCTGTAATTGTAAGGCTCATCGTTCTTGCCGGTCTGCCACATGTAAGAGAGGGGCAGACAGTCGTGGCAGGGCAAGTGCTCGTGTCAGCGAAAGAGCCCTCAGGCGGAGCCGGTTCTGTTGTGCACGCTAGGGCCATCATTGAAGGGCGTGTTTGGCGTGAGGGGCGTGGAAGGGTTCCCCTTATTGTTGAGCAGCGGGTGAGGACGGGGCGCAAGGCGGTCCAGTACAGGATCGTAATGGGCAACATCGACTTCAAACTGGGCAGGGCAGGGGGCTTCAGGGCTTACGATACCAGCGAGTATAGAAGGGACCTGGGCTTTCATGTAGAATTGGTCAAGATTGAGCGGTATGAGATTTCCGTTACGACGACATGCATCAGCCGCGGTGAGGCTTACGTGTTTGCCCGTGCATCTGCCGAAGAGTCTGTCCGTGGCAGGCTTCATCCGGAGGCAAGGATCGTATCTGTGATTGAAAAGGTGTCTGACGAGGCGGATATGGCTGATGCAGTTGAAGTGGTACTGATTGTGGAGACTATTGAAGACATAGGGATGGCGCGCGAGCGGTTGTAGGCGGCTGTGTTCGAAGTCTGATGTTCGCAGTCAAGCCGAAACCTCAAGCGTGTGATTTCTATGTGTCCCATGAAAGAGTATTTTCTCACAAATGCCACTGGAAATGTGGATCAATTGCGAGAGGGAGGGAGCAATCTCATTTGAGCAATCCGGTTGTTGAAGCTAGGTTCTGCACACACAATAACGCAGAGGCAGCTGCGCTGTTCGGTAACCGGGACGAGAACTTGAGGTTGGTTGAGGAACTGCTTGAATGCAAAATAGTAGCCCGTGCCAATGACGTGACTGTGATAGGACCGGAGGGATCTGTCAGCAAGGTTCTGCGTGTCCTCTCCGATCTGCAGTCGGCTGTGCGCGCGGGCAATCGTATTTCGGGCCGTGAAACCAGGTATTCCGTCATGTTGGCGCAGAAGGAAAGGCCCGAGACTCTATGCTCGGTTTTGAGTGATGTCGTGCAGGTAACGGCGCGCGGGAAGCAGATCCGCCCACGGACCGTAGGCCAGAAGCTATATGTAGATGCAATGAGGAAGAACGACATAGTCTTCTGTATTGGGCCTGCCGGAACTGGTAAGACGTATCTTGCGATGGCCATGGCTGTGTCGGCCCTGAAATCCAAGAGCGTCAGCAGGATAATACTTACGCGCCCTGCTGTAGAAGCAGGAGAGAAACTGGGATTTCTCCCGGGCGACCTGCAGGAGAAGGTGGACCCCTACTTGCGGCCGCTATACGATGCACTCTTTGATATTCTTGGCGTTGAGGTTTTTGAACGCTACAAAGAGAAGGGCGTAATCGAGATCGCACCCCTGGCATATATGCGCGGGAGGACGCTGGATGATGCATTCATCATACTTGACGAGGCTCAGAACACTACGCCCGAGCAGATGAAGATGTTCCTGACTCGCCTCGGGTTCTCGTCGAAGGCAGTAGTCACTGGAGATATTACCCAGATAGATCTTCCCAACAGGAAGTTTTCAGGGCTTGAGGATGTCAGGATTGTGCTTGCCGGAGTCGAAGGCATTCAGTTCGTCCACCTGAACGACCAGGATGTTGTCAGGCATGAGCTTGTGCAAAGGATAGTCCAGGCATACGAGAGGTTCGATGCTGAAAGAGCCAGGAAAGAGTCACTAGATGTCGACCTATCCACTTGAGGCTTTGAGGCGTCATAAACGGAAGGAGAAGGGGTGATGCCGTTGGCCCAGCCGTCCAGAAAAGAGAATTTACATGGATTCGGCGAAAGCATAAAGGCATTCCTCAGCAGCAGGATTGCGGTTGCTTTGGCGACGGTCATACTTGGTTCGCTTATCGTAGCGTCAGCGCTGTTGCCTCAATCCGTTGCGCTGGAAAAGGGGCAGTTCGCCAAGCGCGACATTCAGGCCCAAAGGACGATAGTGAACCGTGTTGCCACAGAGAAACTTCGGGAAGAGGCTCGAAGGGTGTACTTGAAGAACGCTCCCAGCTTCCCCGACAACTATGAGATAAATCAATCTTACTCCTACATGGCCGAGGAGACGGTTGAATCAGTCTTTGACGCCATTTCTTCGGCCTCCCGCGAAATCCCTGAAGGAGACATTGAGGTAATTGCGCAGCATGCTGCCGGAATCATTGCGGACGACATGGGGATCGTAGCTTCGGAAGCAGATCTTGCGCTCCTGGCTTCAATGAATGAGATGGAATATGAGGATGCGCGGGAGGCGGCCGCAGCTCTTGTAGGAAGCGTTATGCGGGAGAATCGGATAACCGATGACAACCTGCAGACTATTGCGGCAGGTATTCCTGGGGCCTTGTCGGACAGGGGCCTTCCAGACGAATGCGTAGAGCCTGTTTCGCGCCTGGTCATATCGGCCATTCGCCCTAACCTCTCCCTCAGCCTTGCAAAAGTGGAGAAGGCTGCGGAGGAAGAGGCTGATTTGGTCCAGCCAGTCTATGTTCAAAAAGGCCAGAACATCATAAGACGCGGAGAGCTGGCTACGGAAGAGACGATAGAGATCCTGAAAGACCTGGGTCTTCTCGGAGCGCGCGGCTCGATACTGGGCTGGGTGGGTGTAATCTCGTTCACTGCGTTAGCTGTTGGCTACACCGGCGTCTACATCAAGAGTTTTCCTGCACGGGCTCCGAGGGAGCGCGGGATGCTATCCCTGGTGGCCATAGCTGGCCTCCTCGTATTGCTCCTCGGGAGTATTCTTGTGAGTTTGACCCCGGATTACGCGGCTTACCTGGTGCCTGCCGCGTTTGCTACTATGGTTATCTCATTCCTCGCGTCCCTGGAGATAGCTTTGGTGGTTAACCTGTCAGTGGCTGCTCTTATAGGAGTCTTGTTCCGGGGCAACATGTTCGCGATGCTCGCGTCACTTGCGGCTGGAGCAGCAGGGGCCTATGCAGCTCACGACCTTCATGAACGGTCGAGCATGACTCGTGCAGTTTTGGCTGTCGGTGTGTCGGTTGCCACGGTATCCGTCTGCTACGGGCTGGGATTTGGTGAACCGGAAATAGTGTCCAGATGGTATTTGGGATTTGTGAATGGTATAATATCGACCGTGATGACGCTGGGGTCGCTTCCGTTCTTCGAGACTTTGTTCGGGGTATCATCCTCCCTTCGTCTCCTGGAACTATCGAATCCCGGCCATCCGCTTCTCCGGCGGCTTCTGCTGGAGGCGCCTGGCACTTACCATCATTCGATTCTTGTAGGGAACCTGGGTGAAACGGCGGCCCAGGCCATAGGAGCGGACGCGTTGCTCGTGCGTGTGGGTGCGCTTTACCACGACTGCGGCAAGCTTAAGCGCCCGTATTTCTTTGCCGAGAACCAGTTTGCGCAGGCTAACCCGCACGACAAGATCAGTCCGGCCCTCTCCACGCTTGTCATAACATCGCATGTGAAAGACGGGGTGGAGTTGGCTAAGCAGTACAAACTTCCTGCGCCGGTTGCCGGCATGATCCAACAGCACCATGGCACCGGCCTGGTTTCGTTCTTCTATGCGAGAGCTTCTGAAAGTGAGCGAGATCTGTGCATAGACGAAAAGGACTTCAGGTATCCGGGGCCGAAGCCACAGACGCGGGAGGCAGCTGTTGTGATGCTTGCAGATTCGGTGGAGGCGGCTGTGCGTTCAATGTCTGACCCATCTTCCTGGCAGGTTAAGAACGCCGTAAGGAAGATAATCAGGGAGAAGTTGAATGACGGCCAGTTGGACGAATGCGACCTCACCCTCAGGGAACTGAATGAGATAGAAAACGCTTTTATCAATGTCTTAAGCGGGGTATACCATGAGCGGGTCGAGTATCCTGAACTGCCATCAAACGAGCCGTCGGCAAATGGCGGAAGAGATACGGCAGGGAGCTCGGCCAGGGATGAGGCTGCGGGCTTGTCTTCGAAACAGGCCGCGAGCGGCGAAACTGATACCAGAAGCGCCATTGGCGATAGGAAAACGCTCGGGAGGGACGAAAATGCCCGCTGAGATTCTTAATAGGCAAGACAAGGTCGACGTTACCGATGAATTAGAAGCAGAAGTAAAGGGGGCAGTTGCAATAGCGCTACAGATGGTTATGGGACACAACAACTACGAAGTGGACATCAGCTTCGTTGATGATAAGGAGATTGCTCAACTCAACGAAGCTTACAGAGGGGTTCCAGAGCCGACTGATGTTCTCTCTTTTCCCCTGGAGGATCCGGACGAGCTTGTGGCAGATGATGGTGAGTGTGTTGAAATAGCTGACTGCCCTGATTGTCCTAACGTGATTCCTCCTACTGAATACGATGGAATGTACTATGAATTTGCGGCAGCGGAAGAGGTTCTTCTAGGTGATGTAGTCATCTCGCTGGAACGCGCCTCTGGTCAGGCCGAAGATTACGGGCACTCGCTTTCGAGGGAGGTCTGTTATCTCACCGTCCACGGCGTGCTGCATCTCCTTGGCTATGATCACGAAGAAGCCGAGGATGCGGCCTGCATGAGGAGACTAGAAGAATCAGTCATGAATAGGATCGGGCTGCCGCGCTGAGGTGGGGGCGTGTGTTTTGAAGGCGCGCAATCTACGCGAAAGCTTCAGGTACGCTGGCATCGGAGTTGTGCAGGCGCTAAAGAGTGAGAGGAATGTGCGCATACATTGGATTGCGGCTATAACCATGGGAGTAGTCTCCGTCCTCTTCAAATTGAGCGCTGAAGAAGTTGCAATAATGGCTCTGGCTGCAGCAATGGTTATTACCGCAGAGATGGTGAATACTGCTATTGAGCACTGTGTGGATCTTGTTACTAAAGAATATGACTCTCTGGCGGCTGAGGCAAAGAATGTCGCTGCCGGCGCCGTGCTGGTGTCGGCGGTAGGAGCTGCAATAGTCGGAGTCCTCATACTAGGTCCCAAGGTGCTGTCTACGATCGCGTCACGGCTAATGTGAGGTGACCGCCTACATGTCTTCCAAGCCAAAGTCTGATACCACCAAGTCAGTCCGCAGGCAGCGGCAGTGGCTGACAGGAATAATAATAGTTCTTCTGTTCGTCAATATCCTGGTGCTTGCCCGTGCTGCAGAGCTGATCACTTTCCCGGGTGAAGTCTCAAAGACGGAATTGCTCCGCCAGGGCGCCTTGTCCCTTGCCGACTACTATGAGGGGCAAGCGATCAAGCTGGGTGTCGATCGCAATACCGCAGTTCGTGATGCTCTTGCCAAGTTCAAGTTTGAAGTCTCTAAAGCGAATGACGCTGAGTCCATCGCGTATATCATGGGATACTACGGAAGGGCTACGGGGGATGTGATCGAGCGCGAGCAGGAGAACCGCAGGCGTGAGGCTGTTCTCGCGATAATCAACTCTGATCCGCAGGTGATTGCAGTTACGGGACAGGCCATGATAACTGTCTCAGTAGGGCAGGACGGAAGGATTGTAGTGGAGGATGCAGCTCATGTTCTGTCGCTTACCGCGATAGACTCCATTCAGAAGAGTCCGGCTTTGACAGGGTTGACAGGGGCGATAGATATCGAAATTGCGGGTGGCAAAGCTAACGTCATTACGCCCAGAACAATGCAGGATAGGGTGCGCTTGCTGCGGGATGAAAGCGACTCTCTGAGGCTTTCGCTTGATGAATTGAGGCGTGCAGCCGGATACTCTGCGCTAACGGGATGGGGAATTGCCGTATCGATGTACGATGCCGAATCAGGCTTCACAAGCGATGAAGTGGTTCAGGATAAGGATGTGCGCGACGTAGTCAACGAGCTGTATGCCGCAGGCGCTCAGGGAGTCGAGGTTGGCGGCCAGAGGCTTGTCGCTACGTCCTCAATACGTTCGGCCGGCCCGCAGATTCTTGTGAACCAGAGTCCGATACCGGTCAACCCGGTTGTCATAAAGGCTGTGGGGGACCCGCAGGTGCTTGAGAGCAGTCTTGACCTCATAATAAACTCCCTCAAACGATGGGGGATCAGAGTGGAAGTGGAGCGGTATGACAACATTAGCTTATCGCCGTACCGCGCCCAATGATAAGCCTATCAAGTGGCGGAAGGTAAGGAGGCGCAGAGTCGTCAGAATGGGCGAACTGGATTGGTTTGCCCTACTTCTGCTGGCATCTATTGTGCTTCTTTTCGACGCTCTTGTCATAGGGCGGCATGTTGGAATCATAAGGTTGCCAGGGGAGTTGAGCGTGCTCGACATGGCGAGGCTCGGCGCAATGAACTATGTTGACGTGCAAAGAACCATGCTTCAAAGGGATGAATTCGCCGGTGTCGGAAGCGCGGATCCGGTTTTGCGCGGCGCAGCTGAAGGTCTGATTGGTGCGCGCAGTACTGAAGAGATAGGGCGTGAGCTGGCAGAGGCTTCTGCCCAATTGTACGAGGCTGTTCAGGCGGATCGGCTCAACGCGGCCAGAGGGCGGGTTCTGGAACTTCTCAGCCTTGACAACAGGGTCGAGAGCTATGCAGGACAGGGCGCATACATTCTGATCACACCCGGAACTTCCGGGTCGCAAGTTCAGGACAGGCAGAATGCGCTTGAGAAGTCCACCCGCACGGCAATCAGCGACGACCCGTTGATTGCCAGGTCGCCCACGGCAATAGAGGTTGTTATAGACCAGTCGGGTGTCTCGTTTGATACGGGAGATCTTGCAACCCAGGCTGAAGTGCTCGCGCGGGAGATCGACTCCCTCAATGAGCAAGGTGCTGAATTGAGAAAGGCTGCCGGCCTTTCTGAGCTGGAGGGCGCGGGTGTCATGGTTCTGGCGTACGACGCCCCGTCAGGCTACGGCTTCCACGAGATAGTCCACCAGAGGGATGTCTCTGAGATTCTGGATAGGCTCTTTGCAGCCGGAGCAATTGGCGCCCAGGTCGGGGGCGAGCGGGTAATCGCTACCTCATCAATCAGATGCATCGGCCCCATAGTTCTGGTTAACCAGCGTCCGGTTGCGGTTAACCCAATACGAATATACGCTGTGGGGAACCCCCGTTCGCTGGAACGGGCCCTCCAGCCGATGGTGTCTGAGTTCGCCAGGACCGACAAGCGGCTTGAGATCAAGCGCGAGTCCAGTCTCTCTCTTGCTGCTTATCACAAAGGAGGCCTTCAGTGGTGACGTCTGGCCGATGCCGAAGTTTAGTGATTATCTTCATCACACTGGCTGTCGGCACGGCGCTTGTGAGGCTTCACATCCCGGCGATGCCTCTCGGCCGAGAAGCATCGCCTGAACTGTCTCTGCCTGATGAAGCCGGGGATACTGACGCCATTACAGATCCCCTCACAGGCCTGTACCTTCTTCCGACAGAAGATGTGGACTACTTTGCTGCAGTCATTGAGAATTCGCCGGCAGCAAGGCCTCAGCGTGGGCTTGCCGCCGCCTCTTTGGTGTATGAGATGATGACCGAGGGTGGCATCACTCGATTCCTTGCGTTCTACTCGCAAAACTCATCTATTGCCATCGGTCCCATAAGGAGCGTGCGCTCCTACATCGTAGATATTGCCGCCCAACACGGCACAGTCCTGGCGCACTGCGGAGGAAGCCTGGATGGCCTGCAGATGATAGACAAACTGGGCTACCCTTCGGTAAACGAGCTTGAGAACGGAAGCGTCTTCTATCGCGACAAAGCAAGGCGTGCCCCGCACAATCTCTATGCGAAAGCAGAGTCGATTGTCAAACGCGCATATGACATGGGTTATCCAACTAAGTCTGCTCGCTCAGGTTACGTTTTCACAGAAGAAGAGGCTGGCAGGCAGGCGAGCGCGAACGACGTGACGATATCGTACTGGCCTGGATATTCAGTAAAGTGGGAATATGATATCGGCACAGATTCCTGGCTGCGTTCCATTGCGCAGGAGGCGCATGTCGACCTGAATACCGGAATGCAGATTGAGGCAAAGAACGTTATCATCGAGTTGGTTGAGACTCGAGTGGTGGATAGTGAAGGCAGGTTATACATGGAGCTTGCAGGGAGCGGAGAGGCATTAGTCTTTAGTCGCGGCCAGGTGACGCGAGGGCGTTGGATTCGAGACTGCTCGCTGAGAGAACCTGCGGTCTATGTCAGCGAAGCCGGCGGCAACATTCAGCTGTGCCCTGGCACTACATGGGTGCAAATCGTGCCGACGGGAACCGCGGTCAAGATCAGCTCTGTGTAGAGGGAACTCGGGGGTGGATGTAATTGTCGGAGAATGTCACAGTCATAGATGTGGCACACACTCAGAGATCCGATATTGAGGACATGCTTGTACAGGCAGCACGTAGTGCGCGCCAGAACGCTTATGTCCCTTATTCCGGCTTTAGAGTCGGAGCGGCAGTTCTCGCCGATAGCGGGCGGATTTATGCTGGCTGCAATGTAGAAAATGCCTCTTTCGGAGCAACAATATGTGCAGAGCGAACGGCTTTCGTCAAGGCGATTTCGGAAGGCGAACGAAGATTCCTGGGAGTGGCTGTATGCGGAGCTTCGCCTGAGCCGGTCAGTCCGTGCGGAATATGCCGTCAGTTCATGGCCGAATTTGGGCTTGACATGCCAGTAATCATGGCCGGGGAAGGAGATGCCAGGACCATCATGACCCTGCGCGAACTGCTTCCCCTGGCGTTCACATCGGAGGATATGGAGTAATTGAAGTCCGGGTTTGTGTCAATAGTGGGCAAGCCCAGTGTGGGCAAGTCCACGCTTCTCAATAGTCTAGTCGGCGCGAAAGTCTCGATAGTTTCTGACAAGCGCCAGACCACGCGAAACAGGATAAATGCCATAGCGAATCTGCCCGACGCACAAGTAGTCTTCATTGATACCCCTGGAATACACAAACCCCGGCACGGCCTTGGCGAGAGGATGGTCGAGGCGGCCAGGGGAGCCATGGAAGGGGTTGACCTCATACTGCTTGTGGCTGATGCGACGTCTCCCGCCCGAGCCGACGACCGGGCTGCTGCGTCGTACGTGGCAGACTGCGCTGTTCCCGCATGGCTCATAGTCAACAAGAGAGATCTTGTGGATGCTGAGGGGTTGAGGCGCGCTGAGGAAGCCTGCCTGGCTCTGGGCGATTTCAAGAAGGTTAGGGCTGTTTCGGCTGCGACCGGCGAAAACATGGATGGCCTGCTTCGAGAGATAGCCGATGCCATGCCGGAAGGGCCGATGTACTACCCGCCCGACGTAGTCGTAGATCGTCCTGAAGAATTCCTCATCGCGGAGCTGATTCGCGAGAAGCTTCTTGAGTTGACTCGCGAGGAGATACCCCACTCAATAGCAGTTGTGGTTGAGGAGATGACCCCCCGGGACGACAAGGACATAGTGGATGTGAGGGCCGCTGTGTACGTTGAACGCGAGTCGCAGAAGGGAATTGTGATAGGGGCGGGCGGCAGGGTTCTCAAAGAGGCTGGAATTCGAGCCAGGCTTGAGGCCGAGAGGCTGCTCGGTTCGCAGATCAACCTGCAAACCTGGGTCAAGGTGCGAAGGCGATGGCGGGATGATCAGTCAATCCTTGACAGGCTGGGATATTCAGAGTAAGGTTGCGAGCAGCGCTAGGGCGAAGGTCGCGGCGGACCGGGGAAGGGACATGCATATGAGGGTAGATGATTTCGACTACGAGCTTCCTGAAGAGCTCATTGCGCAGACTCCAATAGAGCGAAGGGACGCATCCCGGCTGATGGTTTTGAGGCGCGATGTCCAATCCATAGAGCATAGGTCCTTCTCTGACCTTCCCGCTTTCCTGCGCTCGGGGGATGCTCTCGTCATAAATGACACGCGCGTCATCCCGGCCAGGCTCTGGGGACGGCGAGAGACCGGGGGCAAGGTTGAGCTCCTGCTCCTCGAGGAGACTGCTCCCGGAGTCTGGGAGTGTTTGGCCAGACCCGGAAAGCGTGCCAATGTGGGTGAGCGGCTGTCGTTTGGCAGTGGTCGCATGACAGGTAATGTGCTCGAGAAGACGGAATACGGGGGCCGAGTGGTCTCATTCGAAGCGCCCGAGGGCGTAGACAGGGTCGTCGATGAGATAGGCGAGATGCCTGTTCCCCATTACATAAGGGCGGCTCTTCGGGATAGCGAGAGGTATCAAACGGTATATGCTCGAACGCGGGGTTCGGCTGCGGCGCCCACTGCGGGCCTTCATTTCACCCCTGAGCTTCTTGGAGAGGTGGCCCGCAAGGGAGTTGAGGTCGTTCGCATCACTCTCCATGTAGGGCTGGGCACTTTCCGTCCTGTGAAAACTGAGAACGTTGAAGAGCATGTGATGCACTCCGAGCACTACCATGTATCGACTGAGGCTGCGGAGGCCATCAACAGGACTAGATGTGCCGGTGGGCGGATTGTGGCTATAGGAACGACGACCGTTCGCACGCTGGAGACTGTTGCGGAACCGAACGGGCTGATTCGGCCGGGCGACGGATGGACGAGCATATTCGTATACCCCGGATATACCTTCCGTTCCATTGACGCAATGGTCACGAACTTCCACCTTCCGAAGTCGACTTTGCTCATGATGGTGTCGGCCTTTGCCGGAAGAGAGTTCGTTCTTAGTGCATATCGCCAGGCGATAGCAGAGCGGTACAGGTTCTTTTCGTTTGGAGATGCGATGCTCATACTGTAGTCGGCGGCATGCTGGAAATGGAGTTTGATTTCTACGGAGTGATGCTTATTACGGCAATAGATTTCAGGGTTGAAAAGCGATCGGACGACACCATGGCACGAGCAGGAAAGTTGCTTACTCCGCATGGAGAGGTTCCAACGCCTGTGTTCATGCCAGTGGGCACGCAGGCATCAGTGAAAACCGTTTCTCCGGAAGAGCTGCGCGAGATCGGGGCAGGTATCATTCTGTCTAACACGTACCATCTGTACTTGCGCCCCGGGCATGAGCTGATTGAGAAGGCAGGCGGATTGCATTCGTTCATGTCATGGGATGGAGCCGTATTGACCGACAGCGGAGGATACCAGGTATTCTCTCTTGGGCCTCTCCGAACCATCACAGAGGAGGGAGTAGAGTTCAGGTCCCACATTGACGGTTCGCCCCATATGTTCACTCCTGAGCGGGTGATGGAGATCCAGATGGCTCTGGGCGCAGATATTGCAATGTGTTTTGACGAGTGCACTCCGTACCCATGTGATTACGAGTACGCCAGGGAGTCGGCCGCCATGACTGCGCGCTGGGCCGAAAGGTGCCTTGAAGCTCATTCCAGGGAAGACCAGGCTCTTTTCGGGATTGTCCAGGGATCTGTCTATCCAGACCTCAGAAAGAGCTCAGCGGCTGACATATCATCGCTTGGGTTCCCGGGGTATGCGATTGGCGGGCTTTCTGTGGGAGAGCCGAAGGATTTGATGTACTCCATCTTGGACGAGACTGTTCCTTGCCTTCCGGAGGATAAGCCCAGGTATCTTATGGGAATAGGGTCACCTGACGCATTGCTTGAGGGTGTTGCCCGGGGAGTCGACATGTTCGACTGTGTCCTTCCCACCAGGGTTGCGCGAAACGGCACTGTGTTTACGCGTGAGGGCCGAATCATAGTGAGGGATGCGTCTTATGCTGAGGATTTTCGGCCGCTTGATCCGGGTTGCGATTGCTACGCGTGCCGGAACTTCTCAAGAGCATACATACGCCATCTTCTGAAAGCCGGTGAGGTGCTGGGGATAAGGCTTACGTCCATACACAACCTCAGGCACCTTGTAAGAATGATGGAGGAGTGCCGTTCAGCCATTGTCGAGGGGACTTTTTCGGAATACAGGAAGGAACAATGGGAGATCTGGTATAATAACTAGGACACAAGCAGAATGGGAAATGGAGGTAAGTATCGAATGGAAGGACAAGCAGGCCAGGCCCCAAGCTTACTAGGAGCTTTGCTCCCGTTTGTGGTACTGATGGTGCTATTCTATTTCATGCTGATCAGACCACAGAAGAAACAACAGCAACAGCGCGATGCGATGATTGCGGGATTGCGAAAGGGCAACAGGGTAACCACCATAGGCGGCATATATGGTGAGATAATCGACATCAAGGATGACGCAGTGCTGCTCAACATTGCCGGGCAAGGCGAACGGTTGGTCGTACGGTTGGCCAAATGGGGAGTTCAGGACGTGCTCGGTAAGGACAACGTGGGTAAGGAAAAGGAGACGGACGAGAAAACCTCATAGTTCGCAAGGCACGATTGAGGAGGCCTCTACATAATGACTAACAAGAGATGGGCCGTGCTTGCCGTCTTGGCCGTCCTGGTGGCGGTGCTGCACAGCCCCGCGGGTGCTGTCAGCACTGCCACAGCTGAAGAGGTTGCTCGTGAGTATCTTACCGCCTTTCAACAAGGCGATTGGCGTCGAGCAGAGGGGTTTGCGGACGATGCAGCCTTGTCATGGGTGGAATACGTCGGATCCCGCGAGGGCAAGACTGACGGTTTGGCTTCAATCATGGCAATAGAGACGGCCAACCTGGGCGACAGTGTGCGTGCCAAGATCTACTACGAGAACTCAGATGGCCAGGTCAGGCTCAGATACCTGAAACTGCGCGACATTGCGGGCCGATACAGAGTCGTGGACGACAAGATGCTGGGCGGGGAGTGGATATCCCTTTCCTATCGAAAAGGCTTGTTCGCCAAAGCCAGGGAGATAGGGGGAGTACGGGTTCGGGTAGTCGGGATACTGGAGGTGCCCCCGGAGATCAAGTTCGACATCATTGTGGAGAACGTCTCAGGTCCCGGGGAATGCTTTATCTACCCTTCGCTTGAGGCTTTTTATGTCGTAGAAGCTGACGACGCAGTCCGTGGAAAGTACTTCGCGCAGCCGCCAGCTGCCGTGCCCGAGAAGCCGCTTCCAGTGGGAGGTGCGATGCGCACCTACGCAATAATGCCTTTCTGGAGTGTGGACTCAAGATTTGCGGGCAGGGCCATCAAGAGCCTCACATGGACGCTATACGTGCCGTACGGGCCCCTTGACCAGTATGCATTCGACTACATTTGATCACGTAAATGGCATATTACCGCGCCGCGCCGCTTCGGCGCGGCTGTCTTATCATTGTGAGAGAATCTGTATCACTACTACGCTGAAGAAAGGAGGCGCTACAGGCAGTTGACTAAGAAGATTGCCCTAAAGGACGTGAAACAGGATCCGGAAATAGATGCGTACATAAAGCGCGCCATGGCGAATACTAAGGCGATAGGGTTCACGGAACACGGGTACAGGCATGCAGGTTTGGTATCTAGCATTGCCCATAATGTACTGGTTAGGCTTGACTATCCTGCGCGAACTGCCGAAGTCGCTGGAATCGCAGGCTATCTCCATGACATAGGAAACGCTATTTCCCGTGACCACCACGGGCAGAGCAGCGCTTTCATAGCGATGAGCGTTTTGACGAGAATGGGAATGGATCCAGACGAAGTAGCCGTGGTCATGGCCGCCGTCGGTAATCATGAGGAGGAATACGGGCACCCGGTCAACGAGGTTGCGGCCGCAGTAATACTGGCTGACAAGAGCGATGTGCACAGGACGAGAGTGAGCAAACGAGAGATTGCGACTTTTGACATACATGACAGAGTCTCCTATGCTGCTGAGCGTTCGTTCCTCGAAGTTGACTCGAAGAATCGCATCATTACCCTGACTGTAACGATTGATACGGAGATATGCCCTGTAATGGACTACTTCGAGATCTTCCTTACTCGCATGCTTATGTGCAGGCGTGCCGCTGAAGTTCTTGAGTGCGAGTTTAAGCTTGAGATTAACGGCGTTTGTTTGCTCTAGGCGGTTGCTATGAGGAATCTGCACGCGCTTCTGAAAATACCGTCTATCAGCTGATCGGAGAGGGGGCCTGCACGAAATTGGTCGCTCGGCATTGGGGATACCAGGCAGGAGACGATATGGCGGCACTGCTATCGATGCTCTAGGTGCTCTGGATCTGTGTGCCTGGAAGGCAACATGGCGGGAGCTGGAATCAAAGCCTCCACACGGTGCAATACTACTTCAGGCATAGCACTGATGCGGAGGGGTCTATCTTGCGTTCATACGACGACCTTGTCAAACACGAGGGAAACGCTCTGCTATTTGCCGCGGTAGAAATATCTATAGTGTCATCACTTGCGGGCCGCCCCATGCATGTGCACGCAGAGGGCGTAAGGGGAACAGGAAAGACAACGATCTTCAGATCTGCCGCCGGTATTCTTCCGACAATAGAACGAATAGCGGAATGCGAACAGAATTGTCGGGTATGGACGCCGCACTGCCCCGCTCACCGCGATCTTCCGACGTCTGACCTGAGCGGGCTGGCGTCGGAGCGGATCCGCATGCCTTTTCGCGAAATCTCACACTCGGCCAAACTGGGGACTGTTGTGGGAAGCATTGATCTGGCACAAGTTATGGATCGAGACAAGCCTCATGCTGCCCTGCTTCCGGGAACCATTCCAAAATCGAATCGGGGAATTCTCTTCGTCGATGAGGTAAACCGGCTCGCTGACACTTCGCCTGAGCTTACTGATGTTCTGCTGGATGTGATGGGAACCAGGCCAGGGCGTGTGCAGATTGAGGAGGCAGGCTTGCCTGTTGTCTCGATGCCGGTGGAGATCAGCGTTTGGGCGGCGTCGAACCCTGATGAGGATCCCGGGCCCCTTGAGGACGTCAGACGGCAGCTTTCCGACAGGTTCGACCTTTCTGTGGAAATGGGACGAACTAGCCAGGCTTCGATGATACGGCGGATCCTGGAGTACGATGAATTTGTGGACCCGAGGGCGCACATGAGGCGGTTGGGTAACGGGCTTGATATTGGAAGCGTAGAGTGCTCTGACAGGCTCAAGGCTTCGCCGATCTGCGCTTGCAGAACCCGGATTGACCCGCAGGATGCAGGCGAACTGCCGGAGGCCGCAGGCAGCCAGGCCAGTATGTGCGGCTCGATGGCTTCAGGAAGTTGGCCGGGGCGGTTGACGGCTGCAGCGCTGCTGGCTCCTAAGGTAGAGTTCTCTGATGACCTCCTTGAGCTTCTGGCAAGCATCTACGTAGACTTTGACATCGAGAGCATCAGGGCTATGGAGTCGGCGAGGAGTGCAGCTCGTTGCAGGGCGGCGTTGGCAGGCCGCAGCTGCGTTTCAATGGAGGATATTCGAGTAGTGCTGCCTTTGGCTTTGCGCCACAGGGTTGATGTGGCCACTCTGGCAAACATACTCAGGTATGTTGATGCATTGCAGGAGAAGTCAGGGCATGGCCATTCGCGTCCAGGCGCCCCTGCGAGCTATGGCGGACTTGCGCGGCCAGAGGTTGGGCCGCCAGGGGCGCCCGAGGCCGCGGCGGGCACCGCTGACATATGCGAGGCCCGACGCTTAGGGCGCGACGAACCGCTTTCCAGACCGCCTGGCCTCCGCAACAGTGGCGAGTCTCGATCGGGCTCAGAGAATGCTGAAGCAACCGAGCAGCCGAGCGGACTTGGATATGGCGGTCCCGGGCTGAGAGGAATCCTCCATAGGTTGCTTGAACGAATGAGGTCGGAGGAGCACTCCGGCAAAGAGTCGGCGGAGAGCGGAAGCAGTCATCGACCAGGCTCCAGAAGGGCCGGGCACGGGTTCCGGGGCGCAGCCGGAGAACCAGATGGAGGAGAGGATGGGGGCTATGCGGGTGGAGCGCGTCCGCAGCCTGAATCCGGTCAGGTGAGTGAAGTATGCCCTCCGAAACCTGCGCTGCCTATAACAGACATCGGTCCCAAAATCGTGTTCCTCGAGGATGACCTGGCTTGAACGTCGAGGATCTTCTCAGGTTCACTCGCGATGCCAATCAGGAGCTGAGCATCGGACGTGGCGTAAGGATAGGCGAGACTGCCTTAGTGTCAAGAAGGGTGCATGTAATCGACCCCCGCCATCCCGAACAGGCTGAGGTTCAGTGCCACCTGGATGCAGGACAGGTCTTCTACCAGCGATCCTCTCCAGATGATGTGGTCCATATTGACATCTTCCACGAGCTGGCAGATGTTGACCATCGCGTGGCGGCTGCGGCAATAAGACGGGCTGTTGAGGATTTCTCCCGTGAGATGTCCACGATTCCCGGACCCTTCCTTGCCCTCAGTGGGCCTATTTGGTCCATTGCTGGGCTCGCGGATTTCATCGACGTTCAGACAGGGACAGGCGGCGGACGCGTCACGGGTACGCTCAACTACGGAAGGAAGGCATCGCTCAGGCTTGCCCATCGTGGACACGTTCATGTTGCCTCATACCTTCCCCCTGAAATGGCGGGGCTGATATATTACATAGTCCGCGAGGTAGAATCTGCAATCCTGTCGAGCGGCACCGGCCTACGCCAACTAGAGCGAATCGAGAATGCCCTTTCATCTGGTCAAGCGCCGCTCGATCTGTCTCCTTATTCGTCTCCTACTGATTCATACATGCGCCAGCCTAGTTCCGATCACGGGGAGCAGAGTGTCCAAAACTTGATGAAGCAAGCTCTGGATGCCTGCGTTGACTTCGGGTCTGTAGCCAGCTTCAGGTCGTTTCTTGAATGCATGGCAGGTCCAAACAGGCGTGAAAACCCCTATGCGTTGCTGGAACGGGAATTTGGGGATGCTGAGGGAATGTTGTCCAAGCTGCGAACCCTCGAAATCGTGGACGGAGAGGGTGCCGGACTCGAACTTACAGAAAAAGGCAGACGCCTTGAGTCTTTTCTCAGAAGGTTCGCCAGAGAGGTGGAGAATCAGGTGCGCCGCATCATCCGGCG
>CZCA01000764.1_pt3 | contig 34612 bp, 25 predicted proteins | sample 591981 | NCBI WGS metagenome assembly CZCA01 (sample SAMEA3556810, study PRJEB10932) | anaerobic digester metagenome | reverse complement strand
TGGAATCCATCCACAACCACTCGGCATTTGCGTGCCATGTTGAAGACAAGAGGATGGTGTAGGTGTCGGTTCTTGAGATTGACTCCCTGAAAAAATCATTTGGCTCAGTTCCCATATTCGACGGGGTGTCGCTGTCGGTAGCCGAAAACGACCGCATTGGCCTTGTTGGCCGAAACGGCAGCGGGAAGAGCACGCTCCTTCGAATCATCGCCGGCCTTGATGACTACGACTCGGGCCGAGTGGCGCTTACTTCCGGCTGTGAGGCGAGGTATCTCGCTCAAGGGAAGGAGTATACCTCAGGCAACAGCCTTTACGATGAGATGAAGAGGGCTTTTGCGAAGACATTCCAGGTAGGCAAGGAAATGCGCGATCTGGAGAGGAAGATGTCCGATCCCGAGGTGATAGCATCAGAGCGCAAGCTCGATATGGTGATGCGCCGGTACTCTCGGCTTTCCACAGACTATGAGCTTTTGGGAGGCTATGACTACGATGTGCGCATCAAGTCCACCCTTTTCGGACTGGGGTTTGCCGAGGACGATCTTGACAGAGTTATCGATACTCTAAGCGGAGGCCAGAAGGTTCGCGTGGCTCTTGCGCGAATGCTGGTTGCTGCGCCGAACTTGCTGCTCTTGGATGAACCGACGAATCATCTGGACGTGTATGCGTGCGAATGGCTTGAAGATTATCTCAAGGCTTTCAAGGGGGCTTTCATAGTCGTCTCCCACGACCGATACTTTCTCGACGCGACGGTGGATCGCATATGGGACATAGACGATCTCAAGGTTGTGTTGTATCCAGGCAACTACACTTTTTTCACGGCAGAGAAGCAGCTTGCAAAGGAGCGACAGGCCGAGGAGTATCAGCGGCAGCAGGAGAAGATACAGAAGCTTGAGGCGTATATAAGGCGCTACAAGGCGGGAAATCGCAGCACAATGGCAAAAAGTCGGGAGAAGATGCTGGCGCGGATCGAGCGCGTCCAGAAACCCCGGGAAGGCCCTTCAATGAAGCTGTCGTTTGGAAAGGCGGCGCGCTCCGGGCGCCTGGCGCTATCGGTCAGCGGGATATCCAAAAGCTACGGCGAGCAGACTCTCTTCGGGGAAATGGACTTTGTCGTGGAACGCGGGGAGAGGCTGGGCATCGTTGGGCCTAACGGTTCCGGCAAGACGACGTTTCTAAGGATAGTCGCTAATGATATCCCTCCTGATTCGGGCAGTGTGGACTTTGGCGAGAATGTGACTTGCGGTATATTCTGGCAAGACCTCGCAGGCCTCGATGATGAGCTGACTGTATTGGACGAACTGTACCACGCTCGCGATTGGACCCTGGGCGAGGCCAGAAGCTTCGCGGCGCGCTTTCTCTTTCGGGGCGAAGATGTGTTTAAGCCTGTTAAGGCGCTTTCAGGGGGTGAGCGCAATCGTCTGATCCTTGCGAAACTGATCTTGAAAGGCCCCAACCTGTTGTTGCTCGACGAACCCACGAACCACCTTGACATTGAGGCCCGCCATGCATTGGAGCAGGCGATTGATGAGTTTGAAGGCACTGTGATATGTGCGAGCCATGATAGATATTTTCTTGACCAGACTGCTACATCTACTCTGGAAATCGCGGATGGCCAATGGAAGCTGTATGACGGCAACTACAGCTACTACCGGGAGCAACTTGCCAAAGAGAGAGCTGAATCTTCCCGCGCGGCTGCTGAGGATGCTGAGAAGGAGCTTAAGGCCAGGCTGAAAGCTTCCGGGGTGTCGCTTGCGCGCATCAAGCCTGTGGGCAGAGGCAGGCCCGGACGGGCAGGCGCTTCCGACGGCACCGGGGCCGGTCAGGCTCGCGTTGTGGCTGAAGCTATTGAGGCTGAGATTGAGGCGAAAGAGATGCGCCTTGGCAAAGTCGAAGAAGAACTCGCCTCTGAGGAATTATACTCCGATGGTGAACGGGCGAGGGATGTTGTGTTGATCCATCGCCAGCTTATGGATGAGATTGAAGCTCTGTATGAAGCATGGGAAAGAGCATTGAAGGAAGTTGAAGTGACTGGGGGATGTGAGGATTGACACTTAGGGTTGGGGCCTACACCGAGGCGTGTAACGAGGCAATGAAGAAGGCTCGGGAGCTCGGAGTATATGCCATCGTGCGAATCCAGGACAAGACCGAGCGCGCAGTGGGCGTGGTCAATGGGCAGACTGACGTCTTGAGCGTTGAGGAGATCTCCGGTGTGGGTGTGCAGGTTTTTACCTTTGAAGGCTATTCGGGGTTTGCCTCATCTGACGTGATAACATCGGAGTTCCTCGTGGAGCTAGTGGAGTCTGCGACGAATCTGGCTCGCACATCTGGCAAGTACGGGGCTGAGCCGTCCAGGGAGATAAACCAGGCGAGGCCATTGATACGCGACATTGATGTCCATGTGCCCATGGGGCTCGACAGCATTTCACACAAAGAGGAAGAACGCCTTGTCTCTGAAATATGCAGGGCCGCGATGGAGATAGACCAGAGGCTCGCTGTTCGTTCCTTCTATCGCATTGCCAATGAACAGTGGAGGATAGTGAGGAGTGATGGCACCGACACGATGTTCTCCATACCGCGGTCGGCTGCGATGAGCATGATGACCGCCAGAGGCAATGGAAGGGCGGCAAGTGCAAACGCATCCCTGTCGGGGGCGGATGCAGGAATCATAGCATCTGTAGAGGGGCGCACCCGACTTGAGAAGCGGACGCGCAAGGCGGCGCTGACCGCTCTTGCACTCCTTGACGCGCCGCGAGCTTCGGCGGGATCATACAGGGTTGTCATAGATTACGCCCTGGCCAAGGGGCTTGCCCATGAAGCTTTTGGTCATGCGGCAGAATGCGATGGAATGGAGACTTCGATCCTGGGCCTAAACGGGAAGTTCCGAAAGGGCCATCGTGTTGCGTCTGAGATTGTGAACATCGTTGACGGTCCCGTTGAAGGGGATTACGCATACCAGCCCATATCGGCCAATGGTATCCTTCGAGAGACTGTGGAGATTGTCAGACGGGGCGAGCTCTGCTGTGGCCTGGCTGACGTTTTCTCGGCGCAACGTGCAGGCGTTCCTATTACGGGAGCAGCGAGGGCTGAAAGCTACCGCCATGTCCCTGTGCCGAGAATGACGAACATACGGATTACTGTTGAGGATCCCCTGCCCATGGAGAAGGAGTTTGAAGACGTCAGGCCTGATGATGTGAGGGATGCGCTGGCACGGGAAGGCCTCCTTCGCGACGATGAGCCTGTCTTGTATCTTTCAGGATACAAAGGAGGCCAGGTCAATCCGGCAAAGGGCGACTTCGTTTTCAACTGCACTGCTATCTACGAACTGACCCCGGGCGGTATCCGTCTTTTCCAGCCTGCGATCTTCAGTGGAAAGATCCTGTCGGCGCTGGGGTCGATCATGGCAGGAATCGGAGAACCGATGATCGACGCAATGGGTACGTGTGGGAAGGCAGGGCAAGCGGTCCCGTCAAGCGGGGGCGGGAATATGTTCCTGGTGATCGATAGAAATGACGAGATAATGATCGGGGGAGTATGAGATGTCCTCTGTTGATGAAATTGCTGCAGCACTGAAGAACACGCTTTCCGAGGCGGCGGAGTGGAGGTTTACGGTGAAATCCGCGAACTCGGTGGATATGGGAGTTGATGATTCGAAACTGGGCGGCCCGTATAGTCCCCCGAGATCGTCAACGGAGATCACAGGGAATGTATTTGTCATATGGGAAGATGGCCGATGCAGCCGTGGAAGGATCGACAGCGGTATCCTGAATCGTCTCCCGCGCGAGATGGAGCTATGGCGATCTTTGGCCTACCGTGATGACGATGCGGCGCACATATGGGAAGTTGAGGCACCTACAGATGTGGAGCTTTGCGATTGCAGCGTTGCCCTCATGGTGCAAGGGGATTCAACACCCATTCTGGAGGCGGTTCATGAGATAGGCGAGGCTGCCCGCGACAGCGGATCTATGGTAGTCGATTCTCGAGTATCTTGTTCTTGTGGCGAGACGATTGTGGCAACGTCCAAGGGGTTATGGGCTACTTACTCTGAAACGAGCGCCATGTGCTACTGGTACCTCGACAAGACTCTCGGTGATAGACGCCATGGCAGAACCAGAGAAACTTGGCATAATATCAAGCAGTCTGTGGAGCGAACTGCAAGAATTGTGGATGCAGCTCGGCTGCCCGCTTCTCTGGGTTCCGGGAGGATGCCTGTCATCATATCGCCTGGTGTGATGGATTCCTTCATAGGCCACTATATAGCCTCCAACCTGAGTGGGGAGAACGTAGCTGAAGGGAGATCCAGGTTTGAGGTCGATCAGTTTCACAGTGGCGAGCGTGTGCTAAGAGATGACATGCAAGTCATATTGGATACTGCTGTTCCAATGGGCCCCGGGTCGTACCCGTGCACCGTTGAGGGGGTCCCCTCCGGCCGGACCGATCTTGTACAGGACGGGCGACTCGTTACGCCGATACTCAATCTGAAGTATGCTCGCAGGTGCAGCATGCAGCCTACTTCCTTGCCTCAGCGGGGGCTGTCGCCGGGTTATGCGGGTATGTTGCTCAGAACAGAGAAGATGGAGACCGCAGAGTCGCTGGTTGAGGAATGCCAGAATGCGCTGCTGGTTTGTGGAGTACTGGGAATGCACACCCAAGATCCTGTCACAGGTAATTTTTCGCTGGCGGTGCCTGAGGCGGTAGTCGTGAAAGACGGGGAACTGCTGGGATCGACAAAGGCAGTCATATCCGGCAATTTCTTTGATGCTCTTGATTCCTCGAGGACTCGGTTCGGCTTGGACGATGATCATCCCAATCCGTGGATGGAGTTTCTCTGTCATGTGAAAGTGGGGTAGGAGAGGCGTAACCTTCACAGCGATTCCCAGCCCACTTTCATGCCGAGCGGCAAGGGGCCACGGTGGCTATGTGCGACGAGCGCGAAAGGAGGAACATGGGCGTTTGGCCTCGGAGTCATTGGGATTACCGCGGCTTGTGGACATGTTGGAATATGATGATGCCAGGAGCATCAGAAAATCCTAAATGGAGGGCTGATGATGAAGCTGTCAGAAAGGGCCAGGGCGATCAGACCGTCGCTTACTTTCGCAGTTGAGGCGAAGGCGCGCGAGATGCGTGCCAGGGGGATTGATGTGATCGGATTTGGGGCGGGAGAACCTGACTTTGATACTCCTGAGCATATCCGTAGGGCCGGTATCGACGCGATAAACAGTGGATTCACGCGCTACACTCCCACGGCGGGAATTCCTGAGCTGAAAGAGGCTATCGTCGCAAAATTCCAACGCGAGAATGGGCTTGAATACAAGCCATCGCAGATCATTGTCTCCTGCGGGGCCAAGCATAGCCTATGCAATGCGTTTCAGGCCTTGTGCGGGCAGGGAGACGAAGTCATCATTCCTTGCCCATATTGGGTCAGCTACCCCGACCAGGTTAGGATGTCAGGGGCTACCCCTGTGATCATCGATACGACATCAACCAACTTCAAGATTACTCCCGAAGCACTAACAGAAGCAATTACGCCGAGGACTCGTGTGATCGTCTTGAACTCGCCGTCAAACCCAACGGGAATGATGTATTCAGAAGATGAGCTTTCAGCCATTGCAGATATCGTAGTCGAACATGATCTATTTGTACTCTCCGATGAGATCTACGAGAGGCTTCTGTACAGGGGAACGAAGTTCATCTCTATAGCGTCGCTTGGCGAGGAGATCAAGGCGCGTACCCTGGTGGTCAACGGGGTTTCTAAGACATATGCGATGACAGGATGGCGAATAGGCTATGCTGCAGGAGATGCCGACCTTATCGCAGCTATGAACAGGATTCAGAGCCACAGCACTTCCAACCCGTGCTCAATTTCGCAAAAGGCTGCTTTGGCGGCGATAACAGGACCTGACGAGCCTATTGAACATATGGTGGAGCAGTTCCGCGTGCGTGGGGAGTACATGCACGAGAGACTGTGCGGCATGCCGAAAATAGAGTGCGTTGAGCCTGTCGGGGCCTTTTACTGCTTTCCGAAGGTATCGGGCTTTTATGGAAAGTCGCTGGGCGGAATAGAGCTGAAAGACTCAATTAGCTTCGCCGATGCCATACTGGAAAAAGCTCATGTTGCGGTCGTGGCGGGCGCCGGGTTTGGGACCGAAGACTACATAAGGATGTCATACGCAACCTCTCTGGAGAAGATCAAGGAAGGGCTGGATAGATTCGAGCAAGCTCTCAATGATATGAAGTAGAAGTTAAGCAGAATTGGTGTGGCCATCGAGATGGAGGTGCAGTCGATTGAGAATAGCTATCATAGGCGGAACTGGGGTGTATGACCCTCGCATACTCTCCAATGTCAGAGAGGAGACTATGGATACTCCTTACGGCACTGCTGGCTTGAGAATAGGGGAATACCGGGGCGAGGAAATAGCATTTCTCGCGCGTCATGGGTTCGGACATACTGTTCCGCCCCACATGATCAACTACAGGGCGAATATTGCTGTCCTGAAAATGCTGGGAGTCAAAAGAGTCATTGCCACATCGGCGGTTGGCTCTCTTAACCCTGATATGCCTCCTGGCATGTTCGTCTTCTTGGATCAGTTCATCGATTTTGCCAAATCCGAGGTGCGGACTTTCTTTGACGGAGGCGAACACGGAGTCGTCCACCTTGATTATGGAGAACCATACTGTCCGGAGATACGAGGCATCATGTACGAAAAAGCGAACAAACTGGGGATTGAGGCCATAAATGGCGGTTGCTATGTATGTGCCGATGGACCCCGGTTCGAAACTCCTGCAGAGATCAAGATGTTCGAGATTCTCGGCGGAGATCTGGTCGGAATGACGAGCGTTCCCGAAACTGTTCTGGCCCGCGAGGCTCAGCTATGCTACTCATCCATTGCCATGGTGACGAACTGGGCGGCGGGAATCTCGCCGACTCCCCTGACGCATCAGGAAGTCGTCGATATCATGGAAGCGAATGGAGAGAAACTGCGTTCTCTGATCATGGCAACCATAGAGGAGTTGCCCGAAGAGCGAGGATGCGGATGCGCCGCAGCAGGCGTTGAGATTCCGTGGCTTGATGAATACAAGAAGGCCCATTGGAGCCAGCATGGGAGGAGTGGAGCATAGGGAATGCATGCTTCAGTTGTGCGCGATGAGAGCCTTGCACCGCAAGGGCGCGCCAAGATAGAGTGGGTGAGAGCGCACATGCCTATTTGCGGCGCTATCGAGAGAGAGTTTAGTCGGACGATGCCGCTTGAAGACTTGAAGGTTGCAGTCTGCTGCCACCTGGAGGCCAAAACCGCCAGGCTTGCTATGCTGCTTGCGGCAGGCGGAGCCCGGGTAGCCGTTACGGGGAGCAACCCTCTGTCGACGCAGGACGATGTGGCTGCCGCACTTGCTGAGGAATCTGGAATTTCGGTGTATGCCTGGCATGGCTCAACAGATGAAGAATACTCTCAATTTCTCGATATGGCTCTGGATATCGGGCCTGATGTGCTAATGGATGATGGCGGGGATCTGGTCAGCAGGGTTCACACGGCAAGAAAAGCGCTCCTTCCGAGAATCCTTGGCGTGTGTGAGGAGACGACCACCGGTGTGCACCGCCTTCGTGCTATGGAAGCTGCAAGAGAGCTCGCTTTCGCGGCAATAGCCGTAAATGACGCCAGGATGAAGCGGCTCTTCGACAACAGGTACGGCACGGGCCAATCTGCGTGGGACGGGATCATGCGCACAACCAACCTCACAATAGCAGGCCGCTGCGTTGTGGTTGCAGGTTACGGCTGGTGTGGAAGGGGCCTTGCGATGAGGGCTCGCGGCCTCGGCGCAGACGTTGTAGTTACGGAAGTCGACCCTGTTGCGGCGTGCGAGGCGTCCATGGACGGATTCAGAGTGATGCCTATGGAACGCGCTGCCTGCGAAGGGCATTTCTTCGTTACCGCCACAGGATGCCGCGATGTGATCCGAAAGGAACACTTCGAACGGATGCGTGACGGTGCGATTCTGGCCAATGCAGGCCATTTCGACGTGGAGATATCGAAACCCGACTTACTGTCAATTTGCACTGGACCACCCAGGCAGGTGCGGCCCAACATAGAGGAATACAGCACTGCGGGTGGGCGCCGTCTCTATCTGCTTGCCGAGGGGCGCCTGGTCAACCTCGCCGCAGGCGATGGGCACCCGGTCGAAGTAATGGACATGAGCTTTGGCGTGCAGGCGCTCTCTATTCTGCATATTGCGGAGCACGGCAGGGAACTTGAGCCAAGGCTTTACCCTGTTCCATCCGAGGTTGACCACCGCGTGGCCGGGCTTGCTCTCGAGGCCGCCGGGATATCCATAGATGCCCTTACAGGCACGCAGAAGAGGTATCTTGAGGGCTGGCAGGCTGGAACCGTGTGATTCTGCCTGTGTTCCATGTTTGCGGTGCAAGCAGGAGGTGTAAGCAGCAAATTGAGTGTTTTGCTGATTGAAGATGTAACATTGATGACTATGGACCGAGGTGGGCGGATAATTCCAAAAGGCGCTGTGCTTGCGGACTCGGGGGAGATAACGTATGTTGGCCCGGCCGCTGAGCTTCCTCAAGAACTCTCCGGGGATGTCACGCGGATTGCGGGACGCGGCCGCGTCGCGTTGCCCGGGCTTATCAATGCCCACACCCATGCCGCCATGACGTTGTTCAGGGGATATGCTGATGATCTGCCACTGCAAGAGTGGCTCGAAACCAAGATATTCCCTATAGAGGCAAGGCTTACTGCTGAAGATGTCTACTGGGGAACTCTACTTGCCTGCATCGAGATGATAAGGTCCGGAACCACGACATTTGCTGACATGTATTTCTTCATGGACGAGGCAGCCAGGGCAGTAGAAGAGTCTGGCATCAGGGCGTCACTCTCGATTGGCATGGGTTCGCTGGACGGAAAGGGCGATGAGAAACTCGCCAGAAGCGCGGAGTTCTGCGAGAAGTGGCACGGAGCGGCGGGGGGAAGAATTACGACGATGCTCGGTCCGCATGCTCCTTATACTTGCTCGCGCAGCTTCCTTTCTAAGGTGGCCCAGCGCGCTGCCGATCTCGGAGTAGGTGTTCACATCCACATATCCGAAACAGAGCGGGAAGTGAGTGACTCGAGAAAGCAGTTTAGGATGAGCCCTGTCAAGTTTGTTGAGGCCGGCGGCATTTTACAGGTGCCTGTTCTGGCGGCCCACTGCGTTGCCGTATCGGATGAAGACATAGATATCCTTGCAGATTACAAGGTGAAGGTGGCTCATAACCCTGGCTCCAACATGAAACTGGCTTCAGGAGTCGCTCCAGTGCCAAAGATGATTGAGTCCGGGATAAAAGTGGGTCTTGGAACCGACGGGGCGGCAAGCAACAATAACCTGGACATGATAGAGGAGATGCGGCTTGCAGCTTTGCTGCACAAGGTGTCGCTCAGGGAATCCACGGCAATGCCTGCCCGGACCTGTCTCGAGATGGCAACGATTGATGGAGCTATTTGCCTCGGGCTTGAGGATTCAATAGGCTCGATAGAGGTTGGCAAGAGGGCAGACATAATCCTTATGGATTTTGATGCTCCACATCTTTCCCCTACATCGACTGTGGACCTTTCATCACACATAGTCTACTCATCGTGTGGAGCGGATGTGAGCACTGTAATAATCGATGGCCGGGTAGTGATGGATGAGAGGAAGATCGTAGGAATAGATGAGGAAGAGATCATGCTTGAGGTTGACAAGCGGGCCTTGCGTCTTGTGGCAGGAGGATAGTGCTGCTTGATGCTCGAGAGAGCGTGGCCGGCAATGCTGTGCGGGCATAGCCAGCCAGATTCTTTGCTGGAATTGGCTTCTGCCCCGAGCTCAGCCATATTCAGCGCGGATTTGCGCTAATAAGCTGTGGCTTTGAACGACAGACTAATCTCGAAAGGGGGTTAGTCTTGGGTGTTATGGCAAAGGAGGCAGGCGCCGGGTACTGACATGGAGATCGCTTCGGAAACGACTCCGGCTGCCAGGAGCCCAAAAGGGAAAGGCACGCGCACTTCAGGCACGAGATCTGGGACTGGTAGAGCAACCCAAAAGGATACCTATCTTACAGGCGGTGTGTCAGTTTCGCCGATGCCGATAACAGCAGGCGAAGAAGTAACCGTAAAATACAACGGCCTTCTGGCAGAAGCGGGTGCCGATAGCATGTATCTGCACGCGGGGTTCGGGGCAGCGGGGGCATGGCACAGTGTGCTCGATATCCCGATGTCGCAAGAGAAGCCAGGCGTGTGGAGGGCAACGATTCCGTTAGATCCCGGGGAGACATCTCGACTCAATTTCTGTTTCAAAGACCGGGCTAGTAACTGGGACAACAACTACGGCCTGAACTGGAGCTTTGACATACACAACGGGTAGATCTGGAGCCGCGAGCGTCTCCTGTATGCCAGCTGCTCAGCCAGGCTCACTGAGGCCAAAATCCTTGGCCGGGGTGACAATGAAGAACAGAGGCGAGGCCCATGCTCGCTTCTGTTTGTCTTTTTGCCTTGTCGTAGCAGGCGGGGCAAGTGGGCAACTTGGGCAATTCGAGTCCTTTACAAACGTGAAGGCCTCTGCTATAATCAGCAGTGGACATTGCGTCCGTTGGGGAGTCGTCTAGTGGTAGGACGTCAGACTCTGGATCTGATTGCGAGGGTTCGAATCCTTCCTCCCCAGCCAATTTCATGGCCCCGTAGTCTAGCGGTCTAGGACGTCGCCCTCTCAAGGCGAAGACACGGATTCGAACTCCGTCGGGGCTACCAGAAATTATCCGCCCTGAGTTCTGTCAGGGCGTTTTTTTATGCTACAGGGTTTCTCGGAGTGCGCGCGGCAATGGTCTCCAGGTCCGACGGGCGTGCAAAGTAGAAGCCCTGCGCGAAGTCCACACGCATGTCCATCAACGCTGATAGTATCTCTCCATTCTCCACGGATTCTGCTACTGTCCAAGCGCCGGCCACATGGACCATGGAGCTTATGGCTTCGACAATCGACCCGTGTGCGGGATTGCCTGGCATGCCCCGTACGATTGCGCCTGCCACCTTGACTATGTCAACCGGGAGATTGCTCAGGTAGGCCATGGACGTATGTCCGGACCCGAAATCATCTATGGCGAAACAGCACCCCAGCGTCTTCATGCGCTTCATCCAGTTGCGGACTGCTTTGAGGTTGCCAAGTCCCGCCGTCTCGGTGATCTCAAATCCTAACCTCCCCGGTGCCAGCCCGCTTCGGGACACACACCTTTCCACCTGGGCAAGGAAGGACGATCTGCTGATGCTTCTTGCTGAGAGATTCATGGCAATATTCATGTCAGGCCTTTCGTTGAGAATGGCAATCACTTTTCTCAGCACCCATAGATCTACCTGCGGTATCAGCCCGATGGCTTCAGCCCATGGAATGAACTCGCCGGGCGGGATCACTCTGCCATCGGCACTTTCTATGCGAACCAGGGCTTCGTAGAGGCGAGCCGTGCCTTCGCCCCCTACCCATTTCAGGGCATTATCATACTCAGAGGACGCGGTTTGTCGTAGTCGTGAATCGCTCTTGTGGCGATTGATAGAGCCGATGGGGAGGATTGGCTGAAAGTGCAAGATAAACTTGTCATTCTCCAGTGCATCCTCTATCATTGCAATCCTGGCATAGGCATCAGGCTCACCTTCAGTGCCGTCGGCAGAACCGCTGAGAGACACGACCCTGTTCTTGCCGGACTCCTTGGCCTGGCAGAGAGCCGAATCAGCTCGGAGTGCCACATCTTTCGCAGAGGATTCTCCATCTATTCCGCATACTCCGATGCTTGCTGTAAGGTAGATTCTGATCGGGGCTACACCCATTTGCACTCTCATGCTCTCCAACGACTCGCGTATCCGTTCTGCCGTGACCATTGCCTGGTCAAGGGTGGGAGTGCGGGCTAGTACGGCGAAGGCATCATCGCCGAAGCGGGCGACAAAGTCCTCGTCCCTGACCTGGTCTGCTATATGCTGCGCCACCTGTACCAGCACTTCATCGCCTGCTCCATACGAGAGGGTGTTGTTGAGTGTTCGGAAGTCGTCTACGTCGATGAGCAGGAGGGCACTTCGCCTGCCAAGCTTTGCAGCCTTTATGGCCTCTTCGATCTGGCTGATAAGGGCGGATCGGTTCGGCAAGCCGGTAAGTTGGTCCCGACTGGCTGAGTGATGCTGGTTCTCAGGCTTCAGCTTCCTGCGGGCTGCAAGAAGCCATGCAGCCAATGCTGCCACGAAGACCAGAGCCAGGATCATGGTTTCCCATGGCGTTGAAAGCAGCCTTGACCAGACAGATGGGCTAATTGCGAGGGAAGGAGAGGCACCTATGATGCATGCAGGGGTGTAAGATACCGGGGCGCTGCCGGAAGCTGGCTGAGGAAGAATAGCCTCATCAATGGGGCCGAAAGCACTTACTGCGCCAGACTGCATGCTGCCTCGATGGTCGTGATCTGCGTGGTTCGCTCTGAGGGTAATCACCGAGAGAAGAACCGCGGCTACAACCAGAATCAATAAGGCCGAGTCTGCAGAGCTGAGATCTCCAAGACGTTGCTGTCGTGATAATGGCAGTATCATGGGGTGATCCCCCTAAAAAAGCAAGTAGTTGCGGCTGATATGAGTCGCACTGGAGCAGCTATTCTCATTGTCTGACAATAGCCTTCGACAAAATAGATGAAAAACCTTCACAGTGCGGCTCAAATATCACCCGGGTGAGATTTGAATATATGGGAGGATATAGAATTAGAAAGAGGAAGACATCAGGTGGAGGCAGCGCAGTCCCGAGAGCCGTCCGCTTGCAGACAGATGCTTGCTTCAAGAGCTCAGCATTCCGGCCCGGCGGTCTCGCGATGGTCCGCTCATGGCTGGGATGCCGCGTCCAACTTATGGAGAGGGGGGTTCAACATGCGCAAGAAGCTGCAATTGGCAGCCGGTATGGTGATAGTCGCAATCACTGTCGGAATCTGTGGTTGCCTGAGGCACTCGCAAGTGGAGGCGGGCACTGGATCCATGTCTGTACGCGCGTCGATCAGTTCTATTCCGTCGGCGGCATGTCCTCCTGAAGTAATCATCATAAGGCTGACGTTGGGAGGGTTGGAGGTCGTAGAGGAGCTTGCTATTGTAGATGACTCTGCATCAGGGCTGATTCAATCCTTAGCGGCTGGAATGTGGAATGTTGACGCGGCTGCGGTTGACGGTGAGGGGGATGTGATCTACGAAGGGAAGGCTAAGGTAGAAGTGGCACGGGATGCGGTTGCTCGGCTCCCAATAACCCTGAACCCGGTGCCGGGCAGAATCAGATTCGTGGCATTGGCTGACGGGTTGCCAGAGGCCGGCTCCATATCTTCTGCGGAGTTCTGGGTGTATCATGCAGGGGGTACTTCAGCCTATCGTTCCTATAGGGAAGTGCCGGGCTCCGGAGGTCGTTTTGTCGTAGAGGACTCAGGCTATGTTCCAAGATCATATGACCTACGATTGGTCTTTCTAAGGGAGGATGGATCAGCTCTCTACGAAAGCGACTACATAGGCCTGGGAGTCTGTCCGGGCAAGAAGACCACAGTTAACTGGGCTCCTGGATTCGGGGACCTTTCAGTGGAAGTCGGTTTTCGGCCCTGCCCAAGTGCTCCAACGGATGTGGCCGTCAGCATTGATGATACCCATGCTACGGTGTCGTGGTCTCCTGTTGAAGGGGATACAATTGACCACCATAGGGTCTACTGGCGTTATTCCACCCAGGATCGATACCTTACATCTAGATCCAGTGCTGTAGAAGCTCCGGCGTCGTCAGCTGTAGTATCTCTCTCTTCTCGTCAGCGCGGCTCGCAAGTAAGGTTTGTGGTGGTTGCGAGAGACATATTTGGCCAGGAGAGCCTTCGCAGCGATGAAGTTTCAGCGGAGTACAGGTGACATAGCCAAAAGAGTATGCCGCCTGCCAAACGGGCGGCATACTCTTCATGTTCACCATGTCTGTTCAAACCTGCAGCACTAATTGGGCGATGCTGAAGTATATAAGGAGGCCTACGGCATCTACGATCGTTGTTATGAGAGGGGCCGACATTACGGCCGGATCAACCCTGAGTGCCGTAGCCACAATGGGCAGAATCGCGCCTAGCACTGTGCTAAAAACGACTATTGCCAGGACGGCTAGGGAGACAACGATTCCTATTGCTGACGAGCCTCCAACTCGCCATGCTCGGAGGAAGCCTATGCCTGCCATGACTGCTCCGAGCCCGAGCCCTACCACGAGCTCACGTGCCATGACTGCCCATATGTCGCGGAGCCTTATGTCCCTCACTGCGAGACCTCGGATCACCACGGTGGATGCCTGAGAGCCGGCGTTGCCCCCGCAGTCGATGAGAAGCGGAACGAAGAACGTCAGTTCAATCATGGTTTGCATTGCCGTGCTGAACTTCTGCATTATGCCCCCGCTTAGAGACGCTGCCAAAAACAGCACTAGAAGCCACACAATACGGCTGCTCCATAGCTCCTTGATGCTTGAGGAGAAATAAGGATGTTCCAGTGGCGTCGTTCCTGCGATCTTCTGAATGTCCTCTGTGGCTTCCTCCTCGAAAACGTCGAGAATGTCGTCTGCTGTGATTATTCCTGTAAGCTTGTTTTCCTTATCAACAACTGGCAAAGCTAGAAATCTATACTTTTTGAAGAGCTGAGCTACGTCTTCCTGGTCTGCTTCTACCGGAACTGATAGCACATTCGTATTCATTATGGCATCGATGCGAGTGTCCAAAGCTGCTACGACAAGGTCTCGAAATGACAAGACTCCTACCAGCTGCTCATCGTCGTCAAGCACGTAGATGTAGTAGACCGTTTCGGCCTCAGGTGCCACTCGCCGAAGCTCTGACAGAGTCTGCTCCACAGTCCATTCGGAGTGGACTGACACGTATTCGGTGGCCATGATGCCGCCTGAAGAGTGTTCATCATATTGGAGCAGCTCCCGGACATCTTCGCCGTGAATATCCATGAGATCCAGAAGTGTTTCTGCCTTGGCTGCGGGCAGCTCTGCGATTAGGTCGGCAGCGTCGTCAGAGTCCATCTCTCTGAGTATCTCAGAGGAACGCTCCGCGCCCATCAGCCTGATCAGCTCTGCTTGATCTATTGGCTCGAGCTCCTCAACGATATCAGCTGCTACATCTGCGGGTATCGCATGGAAAAAGGTGCTGCGTTCAGCCTCGTCGAGTTCCTCGAGGAGGTCAACGATGTCGGCTGGATGCAGTGTGTCCACGAAATCAATGAGGGCTTCTTCGGTTCCGGTGGCCAGCAGCGACTTTATTTGCTCAGTGACATGTGTATGGGTTTCATGCACGATAACACCCCCTGATACGGGGCGCTCACCAATCCTCGGAGAAGGTCGACGGCGCCCCGGATTTTGTTTTGCCTAGGATAAGTGACCGCTGCACAGAGCTGGATTTTATTGTGTGCTCTGTACTGCCGGGGTCTCCGTCCACTTAGTCTTCCTCCTTTTGATAGTCATTTAGAAACCTAAGAGCCCGGTTCGATAGCGTATCAGTCGCCTTGGTAATTATACTATTCGTCCAGCAAATTGTCACTTCTGCCAGTGCGAAAAGCCGAAATTCCGTGCAGAAGGAGTCAGATTCCAGCGCAGGGATTTGGTGCCGCAGCATGCCAAGGGGAAGGGAGTTCAGTGGAGCCTCGGCGCCTTGAGGGAAGGCGCAAATGGCGGCAGATATGATAGAATCAAGATGAACACGGCTTGGAGCCGAGATGGATGTGGGGTGCGCCTTGTGATGTCGAGGGCGGGTTAGCCGATTCAGGAGAGGTGTTCCCTGCAGGCGTGGGGGTGTACCGATGTCTGATTTGCGAAAGGCGGCGCTGGTTGCGGTCAGAGATTGCATGGGAGCTGCGGCGGGCGAGAATGTGCTAGTCATCATGGACAAGGGGACACGCTCTGTGGGCATGGCGCTTTTTGAAGCTGCTGTGTCTCTTGGATGCGAAGCTATGGTTGTCGAGATCATACCACGCAAGAGAAACGGCGAGGAACCTCCTCAGCCGGTAGCAGAGCTGATGAGGCACGTGGATGTTGTGCTTGCTCCTACTAGCAAGTCGATTACTCACACTGTAGCGAGAGGGAACGCATGCAAGGCAGGTGTCAGAGTCGCCACATTGCCGGGCATTACCGAGGATTGCATGGCCCGTACTCTTGTGGCAGATTATGATGGAGTGGCAGAGAGAGCGGAGAAGTATGCCAGGCTCCTATCAGATGGCAAGAACGTGCGCATCACCAATGCCGAGGGCACTGATATCTCAATGTCTCTGGAAGGCAGGACGGGAATGGCCGATACTGGCATTTACCGCGCGCGCGGAAGTTCAGGGAACCTTCCGGCAGGAGAGGCTTTCATTGCACCAGTGGAAGGAACGGCCAACGGCGTTTTCGTAGTGGATGGGGCGATGGCGGGAACGAAATTCGCGGGCACCAAGATCAAGATAAATGTGGTTGACGGGTACGCCGTGAGCATTGAAGGCGGCGAGGCTGCCAAAGCCATAGAGGACATGATCGGTCCTCTGGGTATGCCGGCACGCAACATAGCTGAGCTTGGGATAGGCACTAACGACCATGCCAGGATTACCGGTCAGGTGCTGGAGGATGAGAAAGTCATGGGCACGATCCACATCGCGCTGGGTGATAACTCCAACTTCGGAGGGAATGTGCGAGTCGCAAGCCATCTTGACGGAATTGTCGTTGCCCCCACTGTAGAAGTGGATGGTGTAGTCATCATGGATTCCGGGAAGTTTATCCACTGACGGACTCGAGCGAACACTCTATGTTGCCCTCTTGCCTGGGGGCGCACAAAATGGAGGGGATAGCAGATGAGAAGGATCATCCGTAAGATCCCTGGGCAGATTCGAGTTGTAGGGTTCAGTGGCGATAGGAAACGGCGTCCATACGAACTCACCGACAGCGATGTTGTCGATGCCATACTTGCCGAAGTTGAGTGGGAAGAAGAGGGGTTGCCCGGCGTCAACCTTGATGGATGGTGGTCAGACAAGTGGTCTCCGCCGGCTGGAAAACCTGAAGAGGGCTGAGTTGCCGACATCGAAAGGGCAGAAGTCCGATTGGCGGCGCTGGCGGTGCTGGGGACCACAGGCAACTGGACTTGGTCACGAGGATCCCGGGTACTGATTCACTGATTACGATTATATAGGCGGACAATGGGTGGGGACTCCCGCTCTTGTTGAGCGGGTGTTCCTGCCTGTTCGCATGTTCTTCTTTTTTGTAGTGAGGGGGTGGTCATTTGAGGGAGTTTGCTCATCTTCATCTGCATACACAGTACTCCCTCCTGTGACTGGATGGCGCCTGTAGACCGGGCGAGCTTGCCAGTCATCTTTCGGAGCTGGGAATGGACTCATGCGCAATAACTGATCACGGGTCGCTATTTGGCCTTGTTGACTTCTATCGGGCTTGCAGAGGGCAAGGAGTGAAGCCGATTCTCGGTTGTGAAGTGTACGTGGCTAACCGCACTATGCGCGACAGAACCCCACAGGTGGATGATACCTCGCACCACCTGGTGCTCCTTGCCGAGAATAATACTGGCTATTTGAACCTCCTCAAATTGTCCTCTATGGGCTATACCGATGGTTTCTATTACAAGCCCAGGGTGGACAAGGAAGCCCTTGCTCAGCACTCGGAGGGCTTAATCGCCCTTTCTGCATGTCTGTCAGGGGAGATACCTTCCTGCATTGCGAAGGGGCGGCTTGAGGCTGCCGAGGCTGTTGCCAGGGAGTACCTGGAGATATTTGGGCATGACTCCTTCTTCCTGGAAGTCCAATCGAACGGGATTCGTGTTCAAGAGTCAGTCAACAGGCACTTGGCCCAACTGGGCAGGAAGATGGGTGTGCCTCTTGCTGCAACCAATGATGTGCATTACCTGCGGCGCGAGGACGCCACTGCCCATGATGTACTCCTCTGTATCCAGACCGGTTCGGTCGTAGATGACCCGGCGCGCATGAGATTTCCAACGGATGAGTTCTACCTGAAGTCCCCGGAGGAGATGTACAGAGAATTCGCAGAGATCCCTGAGGCATGCGCGATCACGGCGCGCATAGCAGAGCGATGCAACGTTGAACTGGATTTCGAGACCTTGCATATGCCTGAGTTCAAACCTCCCCGTGGAGAGACTCTAGATAGCTATCTGAGGAGGCTGTGCGAGGAAGGAGCGATACGCCGCTTCGGCGCCATTTCACGTGAAGTGAGCGAGAGGCTCGATTATGAGCTCGGAATAATCGAGCGCATGGGTTACTCCGGCTACTTTCTGATAGTGTGGGACTTCATACGCTTTGCCAAGAGCCGGGGCATATACGTCGGTCCGGGAAGGGGTTCTGCTCCTGGAAGCCTGGCCGCATACTGCCTGGGGATAACCGATGTTGACCCGCTTGCCTATAATCTGCTTTTCGAGCGATTCCTCAATCCGGAACGGGTGAGCATGCCCGACATTGACGTGGATTTCTGCTACGAACGGCGAGGCGAAGTCATCGATTATGTGGCTGAGAAGTATGGTTCAGACCGGGTCGCCCAGATCATCACGTTCGGAACCATGGCCGCCCGCGGTGCAATAAGGGACGTGGGCAGAGCCCTCAGTTTCGGCTATGCGGAGGTTGACCGCATGGCCAAGCTCGTACCTGCCGAGCTGAACATGACTATTGACAGGGCTCTTGAAACATCTCCTGAGCTTGCAACCGTCGCGCGTGAAAGCGAACGTAATCGTATGCTGATCCAGATTGCCCGTGCAGTGGAGGGCCTGCCGCGTCATCCTTCGGTCCATGCGGCGGGAGTTGTGATTTCAAATGACCCGCTCACAGAGCATGTTCCGCTCTACAAGTCCACCGACGGCGTATTGACAACTCAGTATCCTATGGAGGATCTTGAACGTCTCGGCATTGTGAAAATGGATTTCCTTGGGCTGCGAACTCTCACTGTCATTGGCAATACCTTGGAAATAATCAGGCATACGCGCAACGAGGAAGTGGATATTGAGAACATACCCCTTGATGACTCTGCTGTGTATGACATGTTGAGGCGCGCGGAGTCAGAAGGCGTATTCCAGCTCGAAAGCAGTCTCTTTCAGAACATGCTTCGCGAGGTCAAACCCACGCAGTTTGAGGACCTCATTGCCATTGTCGCTCTCGGACGGCCGGGTCCAATGGTGATGACAGGGGATTTCGTTCGCGGCAAACATTACCATGAGACGGTGAAGTATCCCCATCCGGCGTTGGAGAAAGTACTGAAGCCCACATATGGCGTCATGCTCTACCAGGAGCAGGTGATGCAGGTCGCAAGCGAGTTGGCCGGATTCAGCCTGGGTGAAGCAGACATTCTGAGGCGAGCCATGGGCAAAAAGCAGCCTGAGGCCATTGCGGGCATGAAGGATAGGTTCATGGAGGGAGCGTTGGGGCGAGGAGTGTCGGAGCGCGCAGCTGAAGAAGTTTTCTCGCTGATAGAGAGGTTTGCGGGCTACGGGTTCAACAAGTCCCACAGCGCAGCCTATGCCCTCATATCGTACCGGACCGCTTACCTGAGGTGCCACTACTTCCCTGAATTCATGGCGGCTACCCTCACCAGCGTGATGGGGTCATCAGAGCGTGTTGCTATGTACACTGATGTTTGCAGAGCAAACGGTGTAGATGTGCATCCGCCTGACGTCAACGAGAGCTATAAGGGATTTACCGTCTCCGGCGATACGATACGCTTTGGTCTTGGAGCCGTCAAGAATGTGGGTGAGGGGGCTGCGGAATCCATAATACTGGCCAGAAAGCGTGGGGGCCGATTTGTATCATTCGCCGATTTCTGTGAAAGGGTAGACCTTGCGGCAGTCAACCGGAAGGCGTTGGAGAGCCTGATAAGGTGCGGGGCGTTCAGCGAGTTTGGCAACAGGCGCGCCCTGCTTGCAATCATGGATCAGGTGTGCGAGCATAGTGCAGTGCGCCAGCGCCATCAGGAGGCAGGGCAGGCTTCGTTTTTCGACCTGTTCGATAAACCGTCTGATTTTGGCGCTGCCGATATTCCTTTGCCGGATGTGCCCGAGTTCACTGAAACGCAGGTTCTGGCCATGGAAAAAGAGCTTCTTGGCCTCTACATCTCAGGGCACCCTCTGGCATCGTTCGCCGATAGCGTGCGCAAGGTAGCCAGTGTGTCAGTTCGCGACCTGTCGCAGGCACAGGAAGGAACCTATGTGACGCTGGCCGGGGTGATCAACGGACGGAAGCAGATAACGACTCGTGCGGGGCAGCCCATGGCGTTTGCGCAGATGGAAGACTTGACAGGCCAGGTGGAAGTAGTGGTCTTCCCCAGGACCTATCAGGAGTGTGAGGGGATTCTCCTGCCAGACGCTGTGGTTGTAGTGAAGGGCCGTGTGGATGTGAAGGATGAAAGCATCAAGATACTGGCCGATTCTATTGCTGAGCTTCCGAAAACACTCGCCAACAACGGAAATCTTTGATATTGTATTTGGTTAGGAGCGGTTTCGTTGAATAAGAATGCATCGATCGCAGGAGGGCAAGAAGAAATAGAGTAGAAGCAATGACTGACGTTGTGTATAGGAACGGACAGACTAGACTCGAAGGTCCAGTGAGGAGGATGAAACAGGATGTGGACGGTTGTGCATATTGCGCCCAACAGGCCGGAGGCGGAACTTGTCAAGAACATGCTCGAGGGAGAAGGCTTGTTGGTCATGTTGAGGCCAATGGGAGTCCCGCAGATGGGAGATTCGGCGAGCGTAGAAGTGCTGGTACCGGAAGCCGAGGCTGAAGAGGCCCGTGCCATCCTGGACGATTCCGACGAATTATTCTAGTGACAGGCGGCGTGGATGATTGGGGGAGTTATCATGAGACGTATCGCAGTGCTGACCAGTGGCGGAGATGCACCTGGCATGAATCCGTGCGTGCGCGCTGTGGTAAGGAAGTCACTCTACCACGGCCTTGAGGTTGTTGGTGTGAGACGCGGCTTTCACGGCCTCGTGGCGGGCGATTTCATGGAAATGAAATCAAGAACAGTGGGAGACATTTTACAACGTGGCGGAACTATTTTGAAATCTGCTCGTTCGGAGGAATTTAAGACTGAAGAAGGCCGTGCCAAGGCGCTTCTGCAGATACGGACGTGCGAGATTGATGCGGTTGTTGGAGTCGGCGGTGACGGCACCTTTAAGGGCTTGCACTTGCTCTCCCAGATGGGACTCCCAACCGTAGCGATTCCCGCTACGATTGATAACGATATCGGATCGACGGAGTATGCTATTGGCTTTGACACGGCGTGCAACAATGTCCTTGACGCGATAAACAAGATACGTGATACTGCCACTTCACACGAGCGCACGTATGTGATAGAAGTTATGGGGAGGAATTCCGGCCACATTGCTCTGGCAACCGGGCTTGCCGGAGGTGCGGAGAGCATACTGATCCCGGAGATAGAATACGACATACAGCAAGTGTGCACCAGAATAATTGATGGAGCACGCCAGGGCAAGAGCCACAGCATAGTCATTGTGGCCGAAGGTGCAAGCGGTGCACCCCCGGTTTCTTCCGGCGGAACCCTCACAGAGGGTGCTGCCTACAGGGTGGGGCAGCAGATCGCACGCATAACAGGTTTTGAAACCAGAATCATCGTGCTTGGACATATTCAGCGAGGTGGTGCTCCTTCAGTACGCGACCGTATCCTGGCCACGATGTTTGGCGCCAAAGCTGTTGACGTCCTATTGGCGGGAGAGGGCAGCGCTGTCCTTGGCATGTTCGACAATGATGTTCGGGCGGTTTCGTTTGAAGAGGCTCTTGCGATGAAGCGCCCGATAAATATGGATTACTATGAGTTGGCCAACATTCTCTCAAATCTGTAATTGTGTATAAGCGACTAGCATTGGGGCACGTGTTTGTGTGAGATGAGTAGTCGCCCTCAACATCATAGTTATCTAGTGTAGACCACAGTATACGTTTTGGACCATTATGGTACAATAAGGCCTGAAATGGCGGAAATAAGCTGGGGAGGGCATGAAGTGAAAGCGACAGGAATAGTCAGACGTATTGACGACCTCGGACGGGTTGTGATACCGAAGGAGATACGAAGAACACTAAGGATTCGCGAGGGCGATCCGCTTGAGATATTTACTGACCGTGATGGGGAAGTGATTCTGAAGAAGTACTCTCCCATGGTTGATCTCAGTCTGTTTGCACAGGAGTACGCCGATTCGCTCAATGAGGCGACGGGTTGTATTGCAGTGATTGCAGATGAACATGAAGTTGTGGGAGTGAGCGGTGCCCCGAGAAAGCTCTTTTTTGAGAAGAGGATTTCCGAGGATGCAGAAGGGATAATGGAATCCGGCAAGACATTTATGACTAGCACTCCAGGTGAGAAGCCTGTAATTGACGGAGCCCAGTTCGCATCTCAGGTTGTGGCACCGATACTTGCTGACGGCGAGCCCGAGGGTGTTGTTGTTCTGATGTCGAAGGAGCCCAGAGAGATGGGCCCGACAGAGATCAAGCTCGTAGAGACTGCGGCGGAGTTCCTGGGCAAGCAGTTGCTGCATTAACGCAGTTGCGCATCTGGCAATCTGCCCTCGTCTGTCGGAATCAGGTTCCAGAGGGCCTGTGACGGGAGGCTGGGGTCCCGGCGAGCCGAATTGCCAGCCTGGTGACATACATAGGAAAACCTTGAAGCATAAGCCCCTGCGGGATGGTTCCGGCAGGGGCTTGTCCATTTGGAGCACTGTAAAGCCCAAGCTGACCCCGGGCGGGGCGTCCTATTGCGCTGTGAGGCGGCCCGTGGTAGAATAGTGACGCGCCGAAGTGGCGGAATCGGCAGACGCAGATGACTCAAAATCATCCGATCGCGAGATCATGGGGGTTCGAGTCCCCCCTTCGGCACCATTCTCCTTCAACTGCATACAGGGCTTCCCGAATTGTCGCGGGCACTGCAGGCAAATGGCTGGGCGGTGGCCGTTTTTGTGTTTTCTGCAAGGCGATGACAGTAATTCTCACAAGAACGAACATGGATCAAAGGAGTGTTTCGCTCATGGCAGGAAGATTCGTAATCAAGCAGACGAAGACGGGAACCAAGTTCGACCTGAAAGCCGCAAATGGGGAAGTCATCGCATCTTCGGAAGTCTACTCCTCTGAAGCCGCATGCAAGAACGGAATTGAGAGTGTGAGGACTAACGCTCCTAAAGCGTCCGTTGAAGACCAAACCAAAGAGGGATTTGTGACGGAGAAGAACCCAAAGTTTGAATTGTATAAGGACAAGGCCGGCGAGTATCGTTTCAGGTTGAAGGCGCGAAATGGTCAGGTAATAGCGACGGGAGAATCGTACAAGACAAAGGCAGCGTGTGAAAACGGGATTGATTCTGTTAAAAGGCACGCAGCTGAAGCGGACGTAGTCAAAGAGGCCGAGTAATAGAAAGCGGAGCGAACTTGAAGGCGGGCCCTCATCGGAGGTGCCCGCCTTATGAAGTTGGCGCACAATATGCTCGGCAAGGGGCGTCCTACCGTGGGCGGCCAAGTCCTATCTCGAGAGACTTGCATAGACTGAAAGTGCACTGGGATCGCTTCCTTCGTCCGCCATCAGCGAGGAAATGTGCCCGGGGAGGAGAGGGTAGGTGACTGAAATGCTCACTCCCAGCTTAGAGGATTATCTTGAGGAGCTGTGCAGGCATCTCGACCACCATGGGACAGTGCGACCGAAAGACGTTGCACTGAAGCTGGGCGTATCTATGCCGTCTGTAACCAGAGCTCTACGAAGGCTTTCCGACATGGGGATGGTTGCATACAGGTCTCGCGGCAGCATCAGGCTTACCGAAGAAGGCAAGATCGTGGGCGACTACCTGGTGAGCCGGAATTACGTGTTGCGCAAGTTCCTCATGGCAATAGGGTGTAATGTTGGTGTGGAGGATGAGGCCGAAGCCATGGAACACTATCTGGCGCCGGAGACCATAGATAGGATTGAACTCCTTACCCGGTTTCTTGACGACAGCGAGAACAAGGCCAGGTTTCACGATTTCTGCGGCGGCATCCCGGGGACAAATACCAAACAGAGTAGAGGATAGGTGACCGCCTGGTGGCTCCTCAACCTGTCATGACCGTATTCATGCGAGGCCAAGGGCCCGCGCCGCGCAGGCAATGAAGGAGCATGCAGCGATCGCTATGGCTAGTGGTATGATCGCGGAGAGCATCGTCCATTTCAGGCTTCGAGTTTCTTGCCAGATTGTGATCAGAGTTGTACTGCACGGAAAATGGAGTACAGAGAAGACCATGGCATTTAGGGCAGTCAGCCACGTCCACCCATTTGCGCTCAACGCCTGTGATAACTGAACCATATTCTCAGATTCCACCAGTGTCGAAGAGGATGTGTAGCACATGAGCAAGATAGGGAGGACTATTTCGTTTGCGGGCAGGCCGAGGATGAAAGCTGCAAGGATGAAACCGTCGAGTCCCATGGCATGCCCTAAAGGCTGCAGAGATGTGGACATGCGGAGAATGGCTGGTTGTCCCGATATGGCAAGGTTGCCAAGAATCCACACAAGGGCTCCTGCGGGAGCCGCTACTACCATTGCCCGCCAGAGCACATGCAGTGTTCTATCATATATTGATCGAACGAGAACGGGCAGGATTTGCGGCCTTCTGTAGGGTGGCAGTTCCAGTATGAAGGAAGACGGCACTCCCCTGAGAAGCGTTCTGGATAGCGCCCACGAAACGGCCAGTGCAGCGCAGACTCCAAGGACGACTGCTGCAACTACCAGAAGTGAAGCGGTCGCCGACTTCAGTCCCTGACTTGTGTTGGCAGTAACGATGAATGCGGCCAGAGCGATGAGTGTGGGGAAACGTCCATTGCATGGCGCGAAGTTGTTTGTCAGGATTGCAATCATCTTCTCCCTCGGAGAGTCTACTATCCTGCAGGCCACCACGCCTGCGGCGTTGCAGCCGAAACCCATTGCCATGGTGAGGGCTTGTTTGCCGTGGGCACCGCAGCGCTTGAAAAGCCAGTCCATGTTGAAGGTTACTCTCGCCAAATAGCCGAAGTCTTCCAGCAGGGTGAAACAGGGAAAGAAGATTGCCATGGGTGGCAACATGACCGAAACAACCCATGCCAGAGTCCGGTAGGCGCCAAGCACAAGAACTCCGTGCAGCCAGTCGGGAGCGTTCAAGGCCTGGAATATCGCGCTAAGATGGGATTCGGCCCAGAACAGCGCGTTTGCAAGAAACTGAGACGGATAGTTTGCGCCGATGAGCGTAACCCAGAAGACTGCCCCCAAGAGCGCCACCATTATTGGAATGCCCAGCACTTTCGAAGTGAGCACATCATCTAGCGTTCTATCGAAGTCGCCGTGAGCTGAAAGTCCTACGGTTACTGCCGCCTCTGCGATGTCATGTGAACGCTGATACAAGTCTATTACTGTTTTATCCTGACCATCGTGATTATCAGGGATCTCGCAGGAAGAGTTCATGGGCTCATTGCCTCTTTCACCCTTGTCAAGGCTGAACGTTTTGCGGCTGCTGATTCCCCCCGATTGACTGAGTGCAGTATCGCATTCTTCAGCTGATCCAATCCCTCGCCGGAACGGGCTGCAGTCAGGACCACTGGAACGCCTAGCTCCCTGCTGAGGACCGCCTTGTCTACATGTATTCCTTTCCGCCTGGCTTCATCGACTAAATTGACGCACAGTATGACGCTATCCGTTATCTCGAGAACTTGAAGGACCAGGTTGAGGTTTCGTTCCAAACAGGTGGCATCTACCACGACAACAATTGCTGAAGCCGTTCCAGAACATATGAAATCCCGGGCAATTCTCTCTTCCTCCGACGCGGCGAGCAAAGAATACGTCCCTGGCAGGTCTACCACGAGGATTGTGCTGCCGCTGATTCTAAGCGGCCCACTTGCGAGGCCAACAGTCTTGCCCGGCCAGTTGCCTGTATGCTGGCGCAGCCCAGTGAGTGCATTGAAGACAGTGCTCTTGCCCGTATTGGGGTTTCCAGCTAAGGCTACTACGGGCACTTTCCTTTCGGGCTGATCTGGGCAACGTTTTCGTTCAGACGAATGACCGAGAATAGACAAGAAGCTCCTCATCAGCAATCACTCTTCCTGACGATAATCCGGCCCGAGTCCTCCTGGCGAAGGGCTATCACTGTCCCTCTCACAAGATAGGCTGTTGGGTCGTGGAAGGGGCTTCTTCTTATCGGCGACACCTTCGTACCGGGAAGGAATCCAAGGTCAAGCAGCCTGCGTCTTGTAAGGCCGGTAGCTGTCAGTTTGACAATGGGGCCTTCTGTTCCGAGAGGCATGTCTCCGAGAGGGCACAAGTTGTCTTTGCGGTCTTTTGAGTACATTCGGTTCCAGCCTCCGCATCAGCTATGACTTAGCCGGGGCTAAGTTCGTGTTGCGTTGACAGGATATGATTTGAGGGGTGTGCTTGTGCACCTTTAAGATGAGGCATTCATTGATTGTGCATATGTCACGGCGTGGCGGAGCAAACATTGCGATGCCGGGTGTTTGCTGGTTGGGACACGAGGAGGCTAAGGGGTAAGGGGCCTTCATAACATTCCTGTCCGCTCCTGCGCGTTCTGTTGACACGGCTCAGGGTATGGAGTATGCTCATAGCAACTAACGTAAAAACTATGAATACCATATGGATCAGGCGATTGCCCCGCGTAATAATGCACATTGGCGGGGCAATGGGGCTGGGCCGTGTATGGCAGCAGGAAATAGGCCTGCGGGACCGTGATGTAAGTTCGGGTTCTGCGGGTCTTTTTGTGCTCCGTGAACACCGACAGGCAAATATGGGGGTATTAATGTGCTAAGCGAGGTCGATGTAAAACATCTAACCGGCCTGACGAGCGAGGAAGCTAGCAGGCGGTTTGCAGATGAGGGCCCAAATGAGCTTCCGGCTAGCCGGAAACGTTCAATGTGGGCTATCGTCCTGGAAGTAGTGCGTGAGCCCATGTTCGTGCTACTCGTTGGATGCGGCGCTCTATATCTTCTGCTGGGCGACACCAAAGAGGCAGCCATGCTTCTGGGTTTCGTATTCGTCGTAATGGGCATAACCATCTACCAGGAGCGGAAGACGGAAAATGCCTTGGAGACTCTGAGGGATCTTTCGAGTCCACGCGCTTTGGTGATAAGGGATGGGCGGCAATCGAGGATACCAGGACGAGATGTAGTGCGCGGAGACATATTCCTGGTCTCTGAAGGAGATCGCATTCCTGCTGATTCTGTTCTTATGTGGGGCATCAATCTGTCGGTAAACGAGTCATTGCTGACGGGAGAGTCTCTTCCTGTAAGAAAGATCGCAGCTAGCGAACAGCCTGAATCTGTGGATATGGGACGCCCGGGCGGAGAAGACACTCCATTCCTGTATTCGGGAACCCTTGTCGTGCAAGGCCAGGGAGTTGCCCTGGTTAAGGCTGTCGGAATCCAGACTGAGCTGGGGAAGATAGGTAAGGCGTTGCAGACAGTTGAGCCGGAGGAGACGGCTCTCAACCGCGAAACAGGACGCTTGGTACGCAACCTAGCGATACTGGGCCTCATCCTCTTTGCGATTGTGGTTATTGCTTACGGCACGACGCGAGGGAATTGGATTGATGGCATTCTGGCCGGAATAACGCTGGCAATGGCGATGCTACCAGAAGAGTTTCCGGTGGTCTTGACCATATTTCTTGCCCTTGGCGCTTGGAGAATGTCCCAGAAGAATGTTCTTACGCGACGAATGCCTGCCATAGAAACGTTGGGAGCGGCTACGGTACTCTGTGTAGACAAGACCGGGACGCTTACGCAGAACCGGATGTCTGTCAGCAGATTATCGGCTGGGGGAGACTTCTATGATGCTGCAGGCGCGCGAGCAGACGGGCTGCCCGGGAAGTTCCATGAGATTGTGGAATTCGCGATCCTGGCCAGCGAGAAAGATCCGTTTGACCCAATGGAGAAGGCATTGACGGAGTTTGGCCGTGAGCATCTCATGAATACAGAGCACTTGCACGATGATTGGACCCTTGTGGAGGAGTATGCGCTCTCCCGCGAACTCCTGGCACTGTCACATGTCTGGATGTCTCCCCACGGAAATGGGGGTTCCTACGTCGTGGCTGCCAAAGGCGCTCCCGAGGCCGTTGCAGACCTATGTCATCTTGATAAGGAGAGGACACGTGCCCTCCTGGCGGAGGTCAGCGAGATGGCCGCTGACGGGCTTCGGGTGTTGGGTGTGGCTAAGGCAGAGTATAAGACGGGCGATTTGCCCGAGCGGCAGCATGATTTCGCGTTCGAGTTCATCGGCCTGGTAGGTCTTGCGGATCCTGTAAGGCCTGCTGTCCCCGATGCTATTCGCGAGTGCTATCAGGCGGGCATCAGAGTCGTCATGATAACCGGCGATTACCCCGGCACTGCGCAGCACATTGCGCGGCAGATTGGCCTTGAGCCGTCAGACGTAGCGATTACAGGCCCTGAGCTGCAAGAGATGTCCGATGAGGAGCTGAGGGACAGAGTGAAGACGTGTTGTATCTTTGCACGCATGGTCCCTGAGCAGAAACTGAGGCTGGTGGAAGCGCTGAAGGCTGATGGCGAAGTCGTGGCGATGACGGGCGACGGCGTGAACGACGCGCCAGCTCTCAAGGCTGCCAACATAGGTATTGCGATGGGGGGCCGCGGAACTGACGTTGCACGCGAGGCCGCCTCGTTGGTGCTCTTGGATGACGATTTTTCGTCCATTGTCAAGGCTGTCAGGCAGGGACGCAGAATCTACGACAATCTCAGAAAGGCAATGGCCTACATTTTCGCCATACATGTTCCCATCGCCGGACTATCTCTGATTCCGGTGTTGTTTGGATGGCCACTCGTGCTCCTCCCGGTTCACGTGGCGTTTCTGGAGCTCATAATTGATCCGGCATGCTCCGTAGTATTCGAGATGGAGCCGGAAGATGCTGACGTAATGAGAAGGCCGCCCCGAGATCCCGCCAAGCCTCTATTCGGTGCTGAGCTGATGAAAGTTGGAATCGCCCAGGGCCTCAGCGTCCTGGCGTTCGTGACGGCGGTCTACATGATCTCCCTGTTCGTCTTGAATCGTGGGGAAGCTGAGGCGCGGAGTTTGACTTTCACAACGCTTGTCCTGGCGAATCTCGGATTGATTCTTGCCAACCGTTCGTGGACCTCCACGACGCTGGCGGCGTGGCGAAGGCCTAACCCGGCTTTGAAATGGGTTGCTGGCGGAGCTCTTGCGTTCCTCACGCTGGTCTTGAGCGTGCCCGCGTTGAGAGCTTTGTTCCACTTCACCGTCCTGCATCCTGTGGATATTGCCATCTGTCTTGTGACAGGGGTGTTGAGCATTCTATGGTTCGAGGTGTTCAAGGCCTATCGGAGGGGCACAGACGGCTAGCAGAATTGCCCACAAGCCCGATAAGTCCGGATAGAAAGACCTGAAAGCGAAATGTGTGGAGCAAGAGTGCGAGGCCCCGCGTGAATATGGGGGCCCCGCACTTCCTGCGCTTGTTCGCGTTGGGTGTATGAGATTGCAGCTTGCTATCAGAACTTCATGCCAAGCGAAAGCCTGTGGCTGTCGGGGAGAATGTTGTGAGTCTGATATGCGTAATCAATACTGAACCCGGAGACTGCAAAACCTGCTCCAGCCGACACAGAAGTCCGGCCTGCGCCGAAAGCTCCGCCTGCTCTGAGCCTGATTCTGCCGAGTTCATATTCTCCGCCGACGCGTCCCTCAATGCCGTCCTGATATATAATATCCGCTGCAATGAGCAGGTTCTCTATTGGGTACAGGGCTACGCCTGCGCCGAAGCACCGGTCAAAGGCATCGGTGTAGCCTGACTCGTATTTCAGCTCACCGGCTATGTTCTTCACGACGGCTCCGATTCTCAGCTTGTTGCTTGGGGTTGCAAACAGGAGACCTACGTCGCCGGTGAATCCCTTCCCCGAGTTCTCGGGCAAGGTCTGGGAGTAGTATTTGACTGCTCCGCCTATGCCCAGCTGGGGCAGGATGGCGACTCCGCCGCCTGCGATAAGAGTGAAGTCGATGACGTCGAACACGCCGGTGTTATTGGCGAATTCGTCCGTCTCCTCGATTCCGGACGCGTCCAATCTCAAGGCGCCTACGCCCACATACTTCTGGGAATATGCTGCAGCCATGTACCCAGCTGCCTGGCATTGCTGCGTGTACAGGGAGCCAATGTGCCGTTCGGTCAGGAAGGCAAGGCCAGCAGGGTTATAGTATATGGCAGCGGCGTCGTCTGCAACGGCTATGTGTGCGCCACCCATGCCAAGCGCCCGCGCTCCCATCCCTATGTCCATCATTGCCGCCGTGCCTAATGGGTTGTCGGCGGCGAGCGCCGACGCGCCTATGGCCAGGACGAGAATGAGCGTAAACGCTAGCGCTGATATTCTCACTCGCATTAACCGCTCCTCCTTAGGTGAGTGTAGTGTTTGGGAAGCCTTGGTCGGCTGGGGCGACCGCGTAAGCGGCCGCCCGGCCTTTACTCTTCAAGCCAGGTTTAGCGGCTGACTACCAGTCTTCCAACTTCGGATTTCTCGTGGCCGCTTACTGCGACGTAGAGATACACTCCGTTGGCAACCGGCCTGTCGCCTGATGTGAGGTTCCATTCATGAGCATGTGCCGCAGCCAGAAGCTCTGCGCTGTAGACAAGGCGTCCCGCGATGTCGTAGACGTAGAGCGTCGCATCAGCGGCAAGGTCATAGTAGAATGTCACGCTGTCACGCGCCGGGTTCGGAGCAGCCACTATCTTGCGGGCGAGAACCACGATGGTGAACTCGTCGCTTGTGGCTTGCCCTGTCGCACCTTCCGGATCGACAGCTGTGGCCCTCAGCATGTACCGTCCACCCTGCTTGACCTCTGAGGTATCCCAAACGTACTTGCCGGTATTTGCCTGATTGGCGGCGATGATCTGCCAGGCCTGACCTCCTGCAGGACTGTACTCAAGGGTTATCTTGAGATCGTCTGCGTCGTCGTCAGGGTCGGCAGCCTCCCACTCTATTGTTTGTTTGCCTGTCCAGACTGCTCCAGCTTCAGGCTTCACCATGGCCACCTCGGGCGGGAGGTTGACGACCTCTATGGTCTCTTCCGCCACGCCAGTGAGCTCGCCATCGTCAGTGACGGTGAGCTTGACAACGAACTTGCCCTTAGAGCTGTATTTGTGCTCCGGATTCTGCGTGTCGCTTTCGGCGCCATCGCCAAACTCCCAGTGCCAGGCAATGATCTCGCCGTCATCTATGGTTTCGTCAGTGAATTTCACCATGTCGTTGATCGTCGGCGAAGCCGGCGTGAAGCTGAACGCCGCCTGCGGCGGAGCATTGACTATCTCTATCTCGTGCTCTGCGCTGCCAGTTTCGTCATGATCGTCGGTGACAGTGAGACGCACGGTGAATGTGCCTCTCTCGCCATACTGGTGCTCTGGGTTCGCTTCATGGCTTTCAGCTCCATCACCGAACTCCCAGTGCCAGGCAACGATCTCACTGTCATCAGTCGACTCATCGGTGAACTTCACGACGTCCCAGACAGTTGCCGGGGATGGGGTGAAGCTGAACGCTGCCTGCGGCGGAGCATTGACTATATGGACCTCATGCTCAACGCTGCCAGTTTCGTTCTGGTCATCTGTCACCGTGAGGCGCACAGTATACACGCCTGTCTCGTTGTACTGATGCTCCGGGTTAGGCTCAGAGCTTTCAGCCCCATCGCCGAACTCCCAGTGCCAGGCCACGATCTCGCCGTCATCGATGGATTCATCGGTGAACTTGACGATGTCGGTGACCGTTGCTGGGGATGGAGAGAAGCTGAACCCTGCCTGCGGCGGAGCACTTACTATCTCTATCTCATGCGTTATCGAGCTAGCTGCATTATCGTCGTCTATGACTGTCAGCTTGACCACGAACGTTCCGGTGGAGCTGTACTCGTGCTCTGGGCTCCACTGGGCACTTGTGGCCCCATCGCCGAACTCCCAGAAGCATGCGGCTATCTCGCCATCATCGGTGGACTCGTTCGTGAACTTCACGGCTTCGCCCGTCTTGGCAGGCGAGGTGAAGCTGAATGCTGCGATCGGCGCTGCATTCCCCACAATGATGCTCTTCTCAACGGTCCCTGTGAGCCCGCCGTTGTCGGTCACGGTGAGCGAGATCGTGAACTCGCCCTTCTCAGCGTACTGATGCTTCGGATTCTGCTCAGAGCTTTCCGCGCCGTCGCCGAACTCCCAGTGCCAGGCAACGATCCAACCGTCATCAGTCGACTCGTCAACGAACTCTACAACGTCAGGCCTTGTTGCAGGCGATGGAGTGAAACTGAAATCTGCGGTTGGTGCGTTGTTGATGATGGCGAACTCGTCCGTCACGAACTCGTGGAACGCGTCTCCAGGGTCGGTGACTTTCGCTCGCAGCCGGAAAGTATCGCCAGCTTCGCCCACTTCGATGGTGTTCCACTCGAAGGAGCCGGTGTTGGCAAGTCCGGTTCCGAGTTCGTGCCACTCGCTGCCGTCGCGAGTCCAGGCAAGGTCGATCAGGAGGTCATCCCCATCATCATCAGGGTCGGTTGCCGTCCATTCGATTTCGAACACCCCGTGCAGCTCAGCCCCGCCCTCAGGCGCCGTTATTGCGACGGCCGGTGCGGCATTGAGCTTGAGCTTTACTGGGATGGTTGCAAACGGACGGTACGGGTCGTTGGCCGACACGTACAGATAGAGCGAGTATGTGCCGTATGCGGCGTCAGGGGATCCCAGCGTCAGCTGAACCTCCTGGCTTCCTCCAGGCACAAGGTATCCTGATGTCGGATTGATTCTGAGGATCGATCCGATCGGCGCGAAGCCTATTGCCAGTCCGTCCTCGATGTACGGGGCGTTGTAGACTACCTGCAGGCCGTCTGTGCCTGTGGTGTTCTCAATGCCCACGGTGGCGCTTGTAAGGTTACCGATCATCTCGAGGTACTGGAATACGATCGTGCCGTTTGGATAGAGAATTGCCTGGAATGTGTAGGATACCGACTCTTCCCACCACTCAGCTACTTCCTGATACTCCACGATGAAGCGGCCCGCTTCCTGGTCGTGGTAGTAGTAGACATTGCCCGCCGTCCCTGGATCGAGGTCATCCCAGAAGACCGCAATCAGGTCGTTAGGGTCGGATGGATCAGGTATGGGGGTGTTGGTCCATTTGCTGCTTGCAGTACCGAACGTCAAGTAGCCGTTGGAACAGATGCGAACCTTCGTCTTCAGGTCTCCGTAGAACGGGAAGGAGAACGGGAGGTTCACTTCTGCGATGGATTCATCACTTAGCGGGAGCCTGGTTCCTACGCCGCTGATCTCGAACCAGTCGAACTGGGGACCGCCTGTATGGTGGCTATCGATCCAGACGTATCCATACTCATCAGGTCCGCCAGCGCCAGCTCCTGCATAACCCCGGGGTTCGGAAGTGTAGTCGCCCTTCGCCGGCTCTGAAGCGACGTATTCTATCCACTCAGGACTTCCGGCGAAGCTGGGAGTGACTGATATCTCGAAGTTCATGGGCGCAACGCCGGTGTTGCTGACTGTCAAGACCGTCTGCTCTTCTTCTCCGGCTGGGACGATTTCGTCGAACTCCTCAGGTTCTACGCCCAGCACAGGCAGCCACTTGACTGTCACTGTCAGCTCGGCGATTGCTTCAACTTCGTTTTCATCCACTACGTGGAAGACCACTTCGTAGACTCCAAGGGCAGTGTAGATATGCTCGGTTGTAGCTTCGTGCACTGGGTCGCTGCCATCGCCGAAGTCCCACCACATATCCGTTATCGGCACGGCGCCCGGCTCAACGGTGGCGGCGAAGGCCACTCGAAGCGGAGGCTCGCCGATCTCAGGGGTGGCTGTCGCCTCGACAATTGTAGGGCCTGCTTCGATGTTGATGATCAGGTCCACGTAGAGGAAGGCGTTCTCAGGATCATTCGTCGCTATCTCAAGATGCTGCCTCACGACACTGCCGGGCTTGCCCAGCTCGGCCGCATCGATCGTGACCTCGAGCTCCGTGGTTTCACCTGTTGGGACTATGCCGCGTGTTGGGTCTACTGTTATTCCTCCTGCCAGAGGCATCTCGGTATTGATCAGGTACATGTAGCGGTTGTCCTGAGATGTTGCCCACAGGTTCCCGTCGCTGCCCAGCGCGAGCCCGGCCCCGCTGTAGTCTCCGCCGTACGGATGCGGGAACTGGTGCACGACTTCGAGTGTCTCGAGGTCAAGCCCGTAGATCATGTCAGGAGCACCGTTGTTCGATACCCACAGAATGCCGCCTGGATGCCATGCAAGTCCCGCGATACTCACAGGGAATGTGTAGGCTTCGATGACTGCGCCAGGCGTGCTCCAGCTCGGCCCCATGATGTGGTAGATGATATCCTCGTTCCATCCGCCGATGTAGAAGGTGTCAGTGTCGGCGTCATAGGCAAGGCCGCGCTGTGAGATCGAGGTCCATGCGCCGCCAGAGGTTATCGACATTACGACCGCACCTGTCTCCACGTTAAGGCCGTATATGCCGTTGTCGCCGCCGACGTTGACCTGCCACATCAGATTTCGGTTGCTATCGTACGCCATGTCGCCGGGCCATGACCCTGCCCACGGCGTGCTGAAGACCGTTCCGGTGTGGACGCCTTCCGGCGTGA
>CZCA01001049.1_pt1 | contig 35065 bp, 27 predicted proteins | sample 591981 | NCBI WGS metagenome assembly CZCA01 (sample SAMEA3556810, study PRJEB10932) | anaerobic digester metagenome | reverse complement strand
CCACAAAGGCAAAGACGGCAGAGGAAGTAAAAGTGGAGGTAAAGGCAGAGCCAAAAGCCACAGCAAAGAAGACTGCTAGAAAGACCACTGACACAAAGGCAAAGACGGCAGAGGAAGTAAAGGCGGAGGTAAAGGCAGAGCCAAAAGCTACAGCAAAGAAGACTGCTAAAAAAGCCACTGCCACAAAGGCAAAGACGGCAGAGGAAGTAAAAGTGGAGGTAAAGGCAGAGCCAAAAGCCACAGCTAAGAAGACTGCTGAAAAAGCCACTGCCACAAAGGAAAAGACGGCAGAGGAAGTAAAAGTGGAGGTAAAGGCAGAGCCAAAAGCCACAACAAGGAAGACTGCTAGAAAGACCACTGCCACAAAGGCAAAGACGGCAGAGGAAGTAAATGCGGAGGTAAAGGCAGAGCCAAAAGCCACAGCAAAGAAGACTGCTGAAAAAGCTACTGCCGCAAAGGAAATAGGCGATAAGAAAAAATAGTAGCAATATGTAAGCGGATTAATATTAATTACTAAAATATAATATATAGAAATCTAATTCGGGAGGTTGAAAACCAAATGTATCCAAAGCAAAATACAGTCGCAATGATACTTGCCGGTGGTCAAGGCAGTAGACTTGGCGTACTAACAAGAAAAATTGCAAAACCCGCAGTGCCATTTGGCGGAAAATATAGAATAATAGATTTTCCTCTATCCAACTGCGTTAATTCAGGTATCGAAACAGTTGGTGTACTTACGCAATATCAGCCACTAGAGCTAAACGAGTACATAGGTAACGGTCAACCATGGGATTTGGACGGTATGCTGGACGGCGTACATTGTCTAAGCCCTTATCAGCAGGTGAACGGTGCATTTTGGTATTCTGGCACAGCAAATGCCATTTACCAAAATATCAACTTTATCGACCGTTACAGCCCAGAGTATGTTGTTATCCTGTCAGGTGACCATATTTACAAAATGGATTATTCCAATATGATTGCAGAGCATCAAAAAAATAAGGCGGATTGTACCATTGCGGTTATAGACGTACCATTAGAGGAGGCTTCTCGATTTGGTATTCTAAATACCAACCCTGACGGCTCTATATATGAGTTTGAGGAAAAGCCAGCACACCCCAAAAGCACCAATGCCTCTATGGGCATATATGTGTTTAACTGGGATAAGCTGAAAAAGTATTTGGAGGAGGACGCAGCGGACGAAAAATCCAGCAATGACTTTGGCAAGGATGTTTTGCCAACTATGTTAAACGCAGGGGAGCGACTGTTTGCATATAACTTTTCAGGCTACTGGAAGGATGTAGGAACAATCGAAAGCCTGTGGGAGGCTAATATGGATTTGCTTGACCCACATACTACCTTGGATTTAAGCGGTGAGAAAAATAAAATCTATTCAAAAAATCCTATTATGCCACCACATCACATTGGTGAAAACGCTAAAACACAGAACTCATTAATTTCTGACGGCTGTAACGTAAACGGAAGCCTAGAGTTTTCCATACTGTTCGCTGGTGTAACCGTTGGCAAGGGTGCAGTGGTTACAGATTCTATACTAATGCCTGGCGTAGTAGTAGAAGAGGGTGCAAGGGTGCAGTATGCTATTGTAGCTGAAAACTCTGTAATAGGTAAAAATGCAGTTATTGGTCAACGTCCAGAGGATACCCAGTGCAAGGATGACTGGGGCATTACCGTAATAGGTGACAACGTAAAAATTGGTGATAACGTTGTAGTACCACCTAAGTCTATGATAGATACAGATGTTCAGGAGGTGGAAGGGTAATGAAGGGAAATAACGTTTTAGGCGTAATATTTGCTAACAGTCATGATGACAGAGCGTCAGAGCTGACTGACAAGCGTACAATGTCGTCAGTACCATTTGGCGGTAAATACAGGTTAATAGATTTTACCCTGTCCAATATGGTGAACTCCGGTATTAACAGTGTGGGCGTTATTGTTCGTAAAAACTTCTTTTCACTAATGGACCATGTAGCCTCTGGCAAGGCATGGGATTTGTCCCGTAAGCGTGGCGGCTTAAAGATATTGCCGCCGTTTATTCAGGGGGATAACTCCAACAACACTCCTATAGAATGTCTGTACTCGGTAAGAGCTTTTTTAGAGGACTGTAAGGAGGATTATATGCTGCTGTGCGAATGTGACTGTGTGGCAAATATTGATTACAGCCAAATGCTGGAACAGCATATTAAGAACGAAGCCGATGTTACCATGATGTATGTAAGCGCCACTATACCTGAAGCCAGAAAAGAGCCTATGGTGTTAAAGCTGGGTACTGATAACAGGATAGAGGAATTGCTTATTTCTCCACAGGTTGAGGGCAGCTGTAACCTAGCGTGCAGCTCGGTGCTAATTAGTCGTCAGCTGCTGCTGGATTTGGTAAAGGACAGCGTTTCTAAAAATATGCTTAACTACAAAAGATGTATTTTCCAAAACAATATTAAAAACTATAAATTTTATGGTTATGAATATACGGGCTATAACGCATTGATAACCTCTATGAACTCATATTTCAGTGCTAATATGGCGTTAATGAACCCAGCAGTACGCAAGGAGCTGTTTAATGCTGACCGTCCAATATACACAAAGGTACGTGATGATATGCCTAGCCGTTATGGCTTAGGCTCCAGCGTGAAAAACTCCTTGATTGCACAGGGCTGTTTAATTGAAGGTCATGTGGAAAACTGTGTAATCTCAAAGGGTGTACATATAGGTAAGGGTACAACGGTGTCTAACTGTGTAATTATGCAGGATACCAAAATAGGAAAAAACGCCAACCTAAGCTATGTTATTTGTGATAAGGATGTAGTAATCAAGGATGACCGTTCCTTGTGCGGGTTTGAGTCATATCCTATATACATACAAAAGCAAAGCGTTGTCTAACATATCATAATACAATGATATAAATATAATGGTTGTTAAATAGCTTAAAATGTGATAATGTGTTATCATTGAATATATAGTAAATAAATAGCAAGCGGAGGTAAGAAAAATGAGAATTTTATATTGTACCAGCGAAGCAAACCCTTTTGCAGGTTCAGGCGGATTGGCAGATGTGGCAGGCTCATTGCCAAAGGCCCTGCGTCAAAGAGATATTGACTGTCGTGTGGTTATGCCCTTATACGGTGATATTCCGCAGGACTTAAGGGATAACCTACATTATATAACAAACTTTACTGTGCCTGTTGCGTGGCGTCGGCAGTATTGTGGTATTTTTTGGACACAGTACGATGGTGTTACGTTCTACTTTGTAGATAATGAGTTTTATTTTAAAAGAGCTGGTCTATACGGCTTTTTTGATGATGCAGAGCGTTTCGCCTTCTTCTCCCGAGCAGTGCTTGAAATGCTGCCGTATATAGATTTTCACCCAGATTTAATTCATACCAATGATTGGCAGACAGCCTTAGTACCTACTTATTATTATTTCTTTTACTCTCACAACCCATGGTACTATAACATTAAAAGTGTATATACTATACATAATATACAGTATCAAGGTATGTATGGCTGGGATGTAAACGAGGAGTGCGTTGGCATACCTGTTGAGGATACAAAAATGCTGGAGATGGACGGCAAGCTAAATATGGCTAAGGGTGCAATTGAAACCGCTACCCGTGTTACAACTGTTAGTCCGTCATATGCCAATGAGATATTAGACCCTTGGTTTGCCTGTGGATTAGAGAAAATTTTAAAATACCGCAGCTATAAGCTGTGTGGCATATTAAATGGTATTGATAATGACAGCTACAACCCTGCTACAGATATGCATATGTATGCTAATTACTCACCGGATCATATGGAGGGTAAGGCAGAGTGTAAGCGTAGGCTGCAGGAACGCTTAGGGCTGGAGCAGCGACCTGATATTCCAATAATCTCTATGGTTACCAGAATGGTAGGACATAAGGGCTTAGACCTAGTTAGAATGGGTTTGGAAGAAATCATGAACAATAATGATGTTCAGTTCGTAATTTTAGGTTCAGGCGAACAGGAGTACGAGGATTACTTTAGCTATATTCAAAGTAAATATCCGGGACGTGCCTGCTGTTGCCATGGATATATTCCAGAGCTTGCCAGAAAAATTTATGCTGGTTCTGATATTTTCTTAATGCCGTCCAAAAGCGAGCCATGTGGCTTGTCACAAATGATAGCGCTGCGTTACGGTACTATCCCTGTAGTTCGTGAGGTTGGCGGTCTGCGTGATTCTATACAGGACAGTCAGTACGGTGTAGGTAACGGCTTCCAGTTTGCTAATTATGATACATATGATATGGTATGTGCATTAAAACGTGCCATTGGTGGATATTGGGACCGTGACGGTTGGAAGTCCTTGGTGTACCGTGCCATGACCAGTGATAACTCATGGTCACGTTCGGCACAGGATTATATCAACGTGTACGCAGATACTATTGATAACTGGAATTAATTCTATTCCCCTTTTTCAGGGCATATGGCTGTTTGGCTGTATGCCCTGACTTTTTTTGTTTTGTGGTTAGGATGGCGGTTAATAGATGCGAATATATTAAAATTACATATTCATATTTATTTATGAAATGTTAAATATGAATTATATGTGTTCCTAAAATAAAGACTTGTAATTTATGAATTTTCTGGAAAATTATACAGACACTATATATAGATGGAACACATCTGGTGGTAGTTAAATTTGTAATATTTAAGGGAAAATCATATTTTTGGGAGGTGAACTAGACTACAAAGGTTACAATTTTATAAACAATAGGATAAAAATACAGAAAATTATTGTGGGTAGTGGCAGAAATTAGCTAAAAACAACTACAAAAGCTTTAAATTTGTAATATAATAATTTTTTTAGTTGATTTATAAGGCATATTTACTGTATGCTGTTTAAAAAAATGTAATAAAATTTATACAAAAAATAGTTTATGCAGGTTTAAAATTTGTGTAAACGGGCTTTATTGGGAAAAATCCTTGAAATTTAACTACCATTATGTTACACTGTAACTAAATTGTTACCAATTACAGGCTTTATGTATTTCCCTATGGGACATAATAGCTGTAATGACAATTTCTTTTTAAGCCCATGGTCGGCTTATGAAAAGTGTAACAAAATAAATTTTTATATTATCACAGGAGGTATCTTCCAATGCAGAACGAAGGACGCAAGAAGACCAGAACTGTAGTTTCAATACTGTTATCAGTATTAATGCTTTGCTCAGTTATTACGGTTGGCACTACAACAATGACTGCTGACTCAGCTACCAGTGAGGGCTTAACTGCCCATTGCCTTAGAGCCTACAACGAAGGCTGGGCATATGTGTGGGGCGGCATGAGCGAGGGCGCTGTGGATTGTACAGGTATGATTGCTATGTACAATGGTGTCGGCGGTGTTAGAACTGATATGGTAAGCAGTTCGCAAAGTGCTGGTTTAGACTGGGGCTATGTAGATTACAGCTCATATGATTATGGTATTCCTAGAATACACGGCTTAGGACTACACAAACCAGGTCACGTTGGCTTATATGTAGGCAGCGGTATGGAAATAGACGCTCGTGGTACTAACTGGGGCGTTTGCTACGGCGATATGGACGAGCTTCAATGGGTGGAGTGGTACAAAATAGTTGGTGTTGATTATCCAACAAACGGCTGGTTCTACTTTGATGGTGACTACTTCTATTATGAAAATGGTCAGTACATTGTAAACACAAGCAGAACAATCGGCGGTGTTGATTACAGCTTTGATTACAACGGCTATTCAAACAAAAAGCCTAATTCAACAGGTGATACAGATTATTCAGGAGATTCATCAAGCAGCTCCTCCAGCTACCTAAAGGTTGGTTCACAAGGCTCTAAGGTAGAGGAAATACAGAAAATGCTGAAAACCTTAGGTTACTTTGATGATGACATTTCAGGCTACTATGGCACATATACAGCAGCTTGTGTAAAGGAATTCCAGGAGGATTACGACATAGAGGTTGACGGTGTTGTTGGTCCGGAATTTTTAAGCACAATTAAAGCAGCAATCGACGCTAAGGACGATGCTGCCGATACATCAGATGATGACACTGATTCATCAGAGGAAGCAACGCAGGCTCCAACAGCAGCACCTACTCAGGAAGAAACTGACACTGTAACGGAGGAAGCTACAGAAGAAGCTACAGTGGAGGCTACAGAGGAAGCGACACAAGAGGATACAGAGGAAGCTACCGAAGCAGTAACAGAGGAAGCTACTGAAGCTCCAACAGAAGCTCCTACACCTGCTCCAACAGAGGCTGTAACCTTTGTACCAACAGAAGCACCAACAGAAGCTCCTACATCTGATGGTACTCTAAGATATGGTGACGCAGGTAGCGATATAACAGCTTTACAGAACAGACTGACTGAGCTTGGCTATTATAACAGCCAAATTACAGCAGTATTTGATGATAACACATTAAACGCTTTACACGCTTACTTTAACGCATCTGAGCTAAGACAGAATGATGAAATCACAAAGGCACAGCTGGAAACACTTTATTCTTCATTAGCAGTAGCTGCTCCAAAGACAATAACTGCATCAACAGCAGAGGGTGAGGATGTAGCTGATATTCAGGATAAGCTGGTAACTTTAGGTTATATGGATACAAAAACAGGTACATATGACGCTAACACAGAAACCGCTGTAAAGGTTGCACAGTCTAACTTTGCTATGGAGGTTACTGGTCAAGCAGATGACGAGTTTGTAGAGGCGTTGGATATGGAAGCTACACGTCAAAGCTCACAGGTTGTTGAAAACGCAACAGTAAAGACCAGCAACAGCAAGGATGTTGCCTTGGCAGCCCTAAGTGCTGATGATTTCAATACGGTTTCACATAACAGCGACAACGGTTCTGTTACAATGATATGGGTAGCAGGCATTATGTTTGCACTGGCAGGCGGTGCTATGATAGCATATCTAAAGCACAGAAAAACTAGAGCAAAGTCTAACCACGCTGAATAATTGCATAATAGCTTATAAAATTGGCTATTTGTCAATAGTTGGGGTAAACCCAAAATAAAAGAGATAAAAAGAAGCGACAGCATTAAGCTGTCGCTTCTTTTACGCTTTAGCGACTTTTTCAATTTTTCTCCTGTATTTTGGGGTGAAAACTATATGATACTTGCACATCCATTTTGAATGTGCTAAACTTTATGACATAAGATGTCATCCTTTCGCTTTATGATAAATTGGCTTGAACACCTTTATTATAGCACGGATGTCGTCTTTTTTGCTAAAGCATGAATCTCACCCGCACAGCGGGTGGTTTTTTATTTTCATAGCGGCAAGACGCTATGAAAAAGGGCTCTTTGTCAATAGCTGGGGTAACCCAAATAAAACAAAAGTGAAGCAAGGGATGGCGTTAAGCTGTCCCTTTTTTAAAACCTAAAAACAAAAGCAACGAAGGATGTTTAATAGGAAAGGTCAATAGGGTGTACCCCTTGTGTGGGGTACACCCTATCAGGAGGTAATATAAGCTTTTTATAGGATAATGCAGATTAAACCGTTACAGCCCTCGTTAATAATTTTTTCTATTGTTTCCTTCATTTTGTTTCTGGCGTCCTCTGGCATACGGTAAAGCTTGTTGTGTAACCCCTCGTTTACCAGCTCGTGCAAGGATTTGCCAAAGATGTTTGATTCCCATATCCTGCTTGGGTTTTCCTCGAACTCCTTTAGCATATACTCTACCAGCTCCTCTGACTGCTGTTCTGAACCAACCAGTGGTGTGATTTCTGTGGTGATGTTGGTTTTCATCATATGAACAGATGGGGCAGAGGCTCGCAGACGTATGCCGTATTTTCCACCCTGCTTAATAATTTCCGGCTCCTCTAGGGACAATTCGTCCATGGTAGGCATTACAATGCCATAGCCCTTTTCGGTTACATCATCATAGGCGGAGCGTATTTTATCAAAATCCTCCTTAACCTTGGCAAGCTCCATAACACAGTCCAGCATATCACCCTCGTCGGCAATGTTAAGACCAGTCTTTTCACCTAACACCTTGTAGAATAAATCATTGTTAAGGCTTATTTGCAGACGGCTTTTGCCACAGCCCAAATCTATGGCTGTTATGTTAGCGTTGGAAACATATTCACAGCGACTGACAGTATCTATTATGCCCTGCACCTGTCGAATTTTACTTGCCGTTCCAGCTGACTGCTCAATGGCATTATATATAGCACCCTTTAGCCAGTGGCTTTTTTCTAGGGAGGTAACCCACTTTGGCATATCTACCTTAATTTCCTTGATAGGAAATTCAAATAAAATCTGTGCCAGTATTTGCTTTATTTGGTTTTCATCCAGCTCCAAGCAGTTAACAGGAACAACAGGAACCATATATTGACGGCTTAGCTTGCCTGACATGGCGGTGGTTTCGGGAGAATCTGGGTACATACTGTTTAGCAAAATTACAAAGGGCTTGTTAATTTCCTTTAATTCGGCGATAACCCGTTGTTCTGCCTCCTGATACTCCTCACGGGGGATGTCGCTGATGCTGCCGTCGGTGGTTATGACCAAGCCAATGGTGGAATGGTCGGTTATTACTTTTTTAGTGCCTATTTCTGCCGCCATATTAAAGGGTATTTGCTCGTCATACCAAGGGGTTTTTACCATGCGTGGCTGTTCGTCCTCTATATAGCCTATGGCGCTGGGAACAATGTAGCCTACACAATCTATCATGCGAACATTAAGCTTTGCGTTGCCCTCAATAGTAACCTCCACGGCCTCCTCTGGGATAAACTTTGGCTCGGTGGTCATTATAGTTCTGCCAGCGGAAGATTGGGGCAGCTCATCAATAGCACGGTCACGTCGGCTGGAGTTTTCTATATTGGGTATAACTAAGGTGTCCATAAAACGCTTTATAAATGTAGATTTACCTGTACGAACAGGGCCTACTATACCAATGTAAATATCTCCGTTGGTACGCTGTGATATGTCTTGATAGATATTTCTTTCCTCCATAATTACATCCTCCCCTTTTATATATTAGGAATTAACAGCATTCTGCCCTGCAGAACAGTATCATCTGTTAAGTCATTTTCAGCCATTACCGCATCACAGCTAACGGCGTATTCACGGGCAATGCTCCACAGGCTTTCTCCATCACCTGCATAGTACAGCGTCAATGCTGACTGGTGGTCACGCTGTCGCAGATGCTCCTCGTTGGCTGTAGCCTGTGACACACACCTAATAACCTTGCTGTCAAAGACTGGTGCTGACAGCTTTATTTCTATACGTAAATCTAAATTGTCAGTGCCGTTAAGGCGATAGCTAATAGATGATACGGCGGCGGCTGTTTGTACAACAGGCTGGGCAATATCACAATGTCCCATAGGATAGGTGAAGTCAACTATACGCTCGGTGTAGAAGGGTGTACCCTCACGGTCCTCAGCTAAAACACACACATTAACCTTGCCCTTTGCCATCAGCTGACCTTCCTCAACCATGGCAGTGGCGGTGCATTGCTCGTTCCACAGGTCGATAACCTTTGTAATGCCCTCTGTGCCGATTTCCACTGTTGTTTTAGTAATGCAGGTTTCCTTTGGCTGGGAAGCTAGGCTGTTGACGGGTGTTTGGTTAAATACTAAATCTAAATCATACATGGTAGAGTAAGCGTCGGAAACGACGGTTATTTCCTCCTCGCTGTAGGCGACAGATGTGGCAACCATCTTTACCTCTACGTCAATGGATTGGTTTTTCTCCTGTGCATCACCACCGGTATGTATCTCATAGGTTAATATTTCGGCGGTGACATCACAGGCACAGCTGTCGGTTACCCCGTCTACGTCTAAAATTTGACTAAAGGGCATGGTGTATTCCAGCACCTCTGTGTTACCTGTATCTAGGTCTGTCATATAAAGCACCTTTACACCGATGTCACCCTTAATCATCAGCTTGTTGGTTATAGCCTTTATGTCGCTGACGATGGGCTGCATATCAGTGCGTAAAACAGCTTCAATAGGAGGCTTGCTGCTGCCTAGGACAATGCTGTCCTCTACGGTAAACTGCTGTTGTCCAAGGCCACACAGGGCAGATACTGGTATTTGCGTGGTTTTTACCTGTACATCGTCGCCGTCTATGCCTTCGGCAAACTCCTTTTCACATTTTGATATAACAGTAGCACATATGGAAAAAGCACCGTGAATGTCCAATCGGCGAGGGCTTAAGGCACGACAGTTTAAATATTCTGGTTTAACGGCAGATGTGGCTACGGCGTTTTGCGGTGTGGTTTTCATATTAAAGGACGAGGTAAATGGCACGCTGTGTTCGCTGGAGCGTACAGATTTTTTTATAGCATCTAGGTATAGTATCTTTACTATGGCAGTACCCTCTATATCCAACCTGTCACCGCTGATATTTCTGGTGTAGATTTTTGGATATACACGGCATTTTAATATACGCTGTATGTCGGGGCAATAGTCCGGCAAGCTGAAATCTAGGTCGATAGGCTGTTCAATACATCCTTCAAATACCGTTTCCCCAACAGACAACTCTTTTTTTGACAAAACATATTCCATTATATAATCTCTCCTTTTTATACCTGTCCGTTACAAGGGACGGTATTTGTTTCTACATTAAATCTATGTGCCGGTGTGTAGGAATATTACAAATGTGACGCTGTATTGGACTATATATAAAAAATTTTTAAAAAGTGTTTACCTGTGTGCATTTTTCCACTGCTTAAGAGGGAATAGTGGAGGGATGTTTTTATGAATGATAATTTTTTTAATCTTAATGACACACAAGCTGATACACATACATTTAAAAAATTGCCTAATGAGCTCTTTACTAATGAAAAATATATACCTATGTCACCGTTGTCAAAGCTGTTGTATGCACTGCTTTTAGACCGCATGGGCATATCTATTATGAATAATTGGTCAGACCATAATGGCAGGGTGTATATCTACTACACCGTAGGGGAAATTCAGGAACAGCTTGGCTGCTGCTTTAATAAGGTCAGTAAGCTGTTAAAGGAGCTGGAGGGTGCTGACCTGATTGTGCGTAAGCGACAGGGCTTGGGAAAGCCTAATTTGATATATGTAAAAAGGCTGTGCTATACATCAAATGGCAGTGTCAGGACATTAAAAAAGGACACTTCCAGAGCTTCACAAAATGAAGCTCCAAAGCTTTCAAAAACACAAGGTAATAATACTAAGGTTAATAAGAATGATAATAGTAACACTGACCCATCCATCAGGGACGTTTATGAGGAGATGATGGACATAATGGAGGACAATTCCTTTTCTGATAAAAGTATTGCTAATACGGGTGCAATGCTGGAGAGGGTAAAAGAAAATATAGATTATGACATTTTAGCTAAGGGTGACAACGGAGAGTTTGTAGAGGAGCTGGTAAGCATAATAGAAAACGTGTTTAACGGCTCTGCCAAAGCCCTGCGGATTGGCGGGGACAGCATACCACGCTGTCAGGTGCAAAGGCGTATGCTAAGCTTAAATGAGGCACATATAGAATATGTAGTAGAACGAATAATTAATAACACCTCACATATAAAAAATATACAGGCCTATATGCTTACAATGCTGTACAATGCACCCAGCACAATGAACAGCTACTATATGGCACAGGTGGGGTATGATATGAGGGATACAATATAAATAATTTGTAAATGTGCTTTTATGAGTATGGAAGTCTGTTCATTAAAAATTAAAATTGTATTAATAATTTAGATTTATTCATGGAAAATTAGCTAATATGACAATTTTTCCAAATAGAAAAATTAGAACTTTATAATTTGTTGAAATAAACAAGTCTGTGGGGTATAATAATAACTAATTTGATAAAATGGCGGAATGTGTTGGTTTTGCTACCGTTCGCCTTTGTATAATTATTAATAGGAGGAGAAAAATATGCCAGATTTAACCATTGCTTTTACAGTGCTTATTACAGGTTTTACCGTCGTTTTTGCGGTTTTGATTTTACTTATTTTTATAATCAAGATATATGGTACAATTGTTTTTAACGCACAACAAAAAAGTAAACAGAAAAAGGATGCAGCATTAGCTGCCAAAAAGGCAGCAGAGGAACAGGAAAAGGCACAGCAAGCGCCAAAGGTACAGGTGGACAGCACACCGGTATCGGAAGGAATATCTCCTCAAATTATTGCGGTTATAGCAGCTGCTGTTGATGCTATGTATGGTGAGGGTAACGTAAAGGTGAAAACCATTAAAAGGTTGCCACAATCACGTCCGGTATGGAGCACAGCCGGTCTTATGGATAATACCAGACCATTTTAATTAACAAAAATTATATATCGGAAAGGATTGTGTTTTAATGGAAATTTTGAACGGATTTCTAGAATCATTACAGGGCTTATATACTAACTCGGGTTTAAGCTCCCTAGTATGGCAAAACTTTGTAATGATTATTATTTCTATTTTCTTGATTTACTTGGCTATTAAAAAGCAGTACGAGCCACTGCTGCTGTTACCAATAGCATTTGGTATGTTATTGGTTAACCTTTTCCCAGCTATTATGGCAGCACCGGAAACCACCATGGTGTCTGTGTCTGACTATATGGCAAGCCACGGGGGGGAGGCGGGAAACTACGCCACCACAGTAATGGACGGTGTCCAATACTACAACGTACCTAGCAACGGCGGTTTGCTGTATTACCTGTATCAAGGTGTTAAGCTGGGTATATATCCACCACTAATCTTCCTGGGCATTGGTGCTATGACTGACTTTGGCCCACTAATTGCTAACCCAAAAAGCTTTATCCTAGGTGCGGCAGCACAGATTGGTATTTTTATCACCTTCTTTGGTGCTATCCTGTTAGGCTTTGATGCAGCACAGGCAGGTGCTATAGGTATTATTGGCGGTGCTGACGGTCCAACAGCTATATTCGTTACATCTAAGCTGGCACCTGAACTGCTGGGGCCTATTGCCGTGGCGGCATACTCCTATATGGCCTTAGTTCCTATTATTCAGCCACCTATTATGAAGCTTTTAACAACAAAGAAGGAACGCAGCGTTGTTATGGAACAGCTAAGACCTGTTTCAAAGCTGGAGAAAATCATGTTCCCTATTGTTGTTACGATTATTATCGCTATCTTCTTACCTGACGCAGCACCTCTAGTTGGTATGCTGATGCTTGGTAATATCTTTAAGGAAAGTGGTGTAGTAGACAGAATTTGCAAGGCCGCTCAAAATGAGCTGATGAATATTATCACTATCTTCCTAGGCGTTACAGTAGGTGCTACAGCAACAGGTACAGTGTTCCTACAGGGGAGTACAATTAAAATTATTTTGCTTGGTTTGCTTGCTTTCTGTATTGGTACAGCCTTTGGCGTACTGTTTGGTAAGCTAATGTACAAGCTTACAGGGGGTAAGGTTAATCCGCTAATTGGTAGCGCAGGTGTTTCAGCTGTTCCTATGGCTGCCCGTGTATCTCAAAAGGTTGGACAGGCTGAAAACCCATCTAACTTCCTGTTAATGCACGCTATGGGTCCAAACGTTGCCGGTGTTATCGGTTCAGCCGTAGCAGCTGGTGTTTTAATAAGCGTACTGGGCTAGGCTTAATTTAGTAATTAAAATTTATACTTTAAAGGCAATCGAAATGTGATGTTTCGGTTGCCTTTTATGATTGATTATAATAGAAGCTATTCAATTTGAAGTTGTAGATAATAGAATTCAGGTTGATTTTAATACCGATGTACACTTAAAAATGTTACTGTGATTTTTTGTAACGCTGGTAAAATGTAATACAAATAGTGACCGACACTTAATTATGCAATAATGCATAAAATCATATCTTTGATTAATGCTTTTGCAAGAAATAGTACACCTTTAATTCAAAGGGGATTTTAGTGTTTGAAAAGGATAGTTGATTTTTTATATAAAATGATTGAGATTAATAAAATTATGGCAAAATCATGTACATAAACATAGTATAAAAAAGGTTTGTATGTATTCAATTTAACAAAAATGCAAGAATGTTAAATTAAACTTGCATTTTAACCTCATAAGTATTAAAATACTAATTGGCTTTAAGATGTTTTGCGTATATTTGAGGAGTGTTAATCATGTCAAATTATTTATCAATGAATAATCAGCAGTTAATGGCTGAAAAAGAAAAGCTAGTAAAAGAATATGAGGCTTTCAAAGCTAAAAATCTAAAGTTGGATATGTCCAGAGGTAAGCCAGGCACAGAACAGCTGGATATTTCTGAAAAAATGCTTGATATTATTTCCAGTGAAACTGAGTGTAAAACTCGTGATGGCTTGGATTGCAGAAACTATGGCTTGTTAGATGGTATTCCATCAATGCGAGAGCTGTTTGCACAAATGCTAGAGGTAGACGCAAATGAGGTTCTGGTAGGTGGAAACTCTAGTCTAAATATGATGTTTGATACTATTTCATGTATGATGACAGCAGGGATAGGTGGCTGTACACCATGGGTGAAACAGGATAAGATAAAATTTTTATGCCCTGTACCGGGCTATGACAGACATTTTGGTATTACTGAATACTTTGGTATAGAGATGATAAATGTGCCAATGACAGCCACAGGCCCTGATATGGACGTTGTTGAAGGGCTGGTAGCTGCAGATGATACTATTAAGGGTATATGGTGTGTACCAAAATACTCAAACCCACAGGGTATTACCTATTCTGATGAAACTGTTAAGCGTTTTGCTAACCTAAAGCCAGCTGCTAAGGATTTTAGGATTATGTGGGATAATGCATATTGTGTACATGATGTTACGGATAACGGTGAAAAGCTGTTAAGTATTATGGATGAGTGTAAAAAATGTGGTAATGAGGATTTACCAATTTTATTTTGTTCAACATCTAAAATCACTTTCCCAGGCTCAGGTGTAGCTGCCATGGCTTCATCATTAAGCAATATGGCAGTATTTAAAAAGCGTTACACATATCAGACCATTGGTTACGATAAAATTAATATGCTGCGTCATATGAAATTCTTTAAGAATTTAGACGGAGTATTGTCACATATGGAAAAGCACAAGGCTATTCTAAAACCTCGTTTTGAGGCTGTGTTAACTCATCTGGATAATGAGCTGACAGATAAGGGCATAGCAAGCTGGAAAAAACCAAACGGTGGTTACTTTGTAAGTGTGGATGTAATGGACGGTTGTGCAGACAAGGTTGTTGCATTGTGTAAAGAAGCCGGTGTGGTGCTGACCGGTGCAGGTGCTACCTTCCCATATGGTAACGACCCTAAGAACAGCAATATTCGTATTGCACCATCCTTCCCACCCGTTGATGAGCTAAACGTTGCTATGGATTTGTTTTGCCTATGTGTTAAGCTGGCAGCTGTTGAAAAGCTATTAAAATAATTGTACCCAGCATAATGTGGTAAGCCAATTAGGAAATAATACTTTAGGATATATATGATAGTTTCATAAAACAGGGGCGAACAGCAATGTTTGCTCCTGTTTTATGTGTTTAAATAAGCTGTTTTTCTAAACCAAAACACAAAAGCAATAATAACCACTGTACATTAGGTTTAAAATATATCTAAAACCAAAGAACGCACAAGCTAACCCAGCAATAACAAACCAGCCCAATTACAACACCTTGGGTTCTAAGCATACCAATAAGCCGTTTTTAATGTGATGAAAAGCCTTAATAACCTTAATGTTCATTTGTGGTTATCCCTTTTTTGCTCTTGTCATAAAAAAAGCGTACACTCGTTTGAGTATACGCTATAAGCTATAAAATTTGGGTATAAAAAACCGCCCTGATTTCTCAAAGCGGTTTTCGAAGCAAATGGTTATTTGGCAGGCGTACAACTCTCCTGCATCTCTCGGGTTTCCCCTGTCAGTACCTTCGGCGTGTGGACTGTACGAAATTTTCCACCTCAAATAACCTTTCCTATCTTACTCATATTATATCACATTTATTCTGATTTATAAAGAGTTTTTTTGTTTTTTAATATTCTGTTCCATTCCTTATTATCTATCTTCATAAATGTAATTATTGAATTTTTATAATTTGGGCTATCACTTGATGTAGTAAGTCTAACAACTGTTTTGAACTTTTCATTATTCAATTTAATTTGTTTCAAAACTAAAGCCATATTTGGTCGATTGGCTTCAATGATATAATCAGGATTTTCTACAATTTCTTTAAAAAATGAACTAAAGCTTTCATAATCATTAGGATGACGTTCCTTTATATGTTCGACTTGCTTCTGGGTTATAACAACCTCGTTAGTCACTATATCTTCTGTAACGCACTTATATTTATCAATATCAAGCTTACCAATACTATACACATCTTTGACCGCCACTTCTATTTTCTCTTCTATTATACCATTTCTCACCGATTTATCAATAGACTTTTTATACTTCCCAACACACATATTCCACAGCTCGTCCGCAGTTATCGTCGCCCCATAAATTTTTTGCTTGTCCTCATCAAGACTGTATTTACTTAAATGAGCTGGCTTTTTCTGTGTGGTGCTGATACCTTCAAAATATGTTGTGTGTGCAATAACAAACCAGCCCAATTACAACACCTTTGGTTCTAAGGTGGCAGCCTACGAAATTAGGCGGAAAAGGTTAATAGGAAATATACAATTTATAGGAAGGTGGGGGGAAGGATAGCACAAATAAAGGATTAATTCTGTAATGCAAGGTATAATTTAAGAATATATCGTGACTATACACAAATTTTTACAATTTATAGTATAAAATTCACAAACAATAATGAATTCCATTGACTTTTTATTAAAAAAATCTTATAATTAACCCTGTTATGTCTGTAGTTTATAGGACTTGACAGATTTTTCTGTCATATTAGACACAGACCATTATTCAATATGGAGGATTTACGAATGAAAAGAGTTTCAAAACCAGTATTTTTCATCGTTGCCATCCTAATACTTGCTCTTAGCTACACTGCTATTTTTGGTGTACATACGCAGAACGGCGACATTAAAACAACCGTTATAAAAGGTATTAGTGACATTAGATGGGGAATCGATATCAAGGGTGGTGTGGAAGCTACCTTTAAACCGGCGGAGGGTGTGAATGCTACTGAGGACCAGCTAGACGCTGCCAAGGCAATCATCGAATCTCGTATGGTTTCAGGTAACATTACAGATTATGAGCTGTATGCTGACTACTCAAATCAAAGAATTATCGTACGTTTCCCTTGGAAAGAAACAGAAACAAACTACGACCCTAAAGAGGCTATTAACGAGATTTCATCTACTGCCAGCCTGACCTTCCGACCTGGTAACTCATATGCTAATACAGATGTGGATACCAACGGAAACCCCGTGTATAAAACACCAACAGGGGACACACAGACTGTTTTGATGGACGGCAGTAACGTTGAAAGTGCAAAGGCTGGAGTTGACCAGTCCAGTGGTGCTAACAAATATGTTGTTGACCTAACACTGAAAAATGCAGATACATTTAAAAACATTACTGAAGAATACAACGGTAAAACTGTATCAATATGGATGGATGACATTATGCTGTCTGCCCCTACTGTAAATGCAGTTATTGCTGATGGTAAGGCACAGATTAGCGGTAGCTTTACAGCTAAAGAGGCTACTGACCTGGCTACAAAGATTAACGCTGGTGCGTTGCCCTTTGCTTTGGAAACAGCTAGCTACAGTGCTATTAGCCCTACCTTGGGCGAGTCCTCATTGCTGGCTATGGCGTACGCAGGTATAATAGCCTTGATTTTGATTACCTTGTTCCTGTTAATAGCGTACAGACTGCCTGGCTTTATTGCGGTTTTATCCCTGCTAGGTCAGCTGGCATTGTCAGTAGCGTCTATTTCGGGCTACTTCCCATTATTTGCAAGCTTCACCATGACATTACCTGGTATAGCCGGTTTAATATTGTCTATTGGTATGGGTGCTGATGCTAACATTATTACTTCTGAGCGTATTCGTGAAGAGGTACGAAATGGCAGAACGCTGGATGGTGCTATCGACAAGGGTACAAAGGGAAGCTTTTGGGCTATCTTTGATGGTAACGTAACAGTTATCATAGTTGCTATTATCCTGCTGCTTGTATTTGGTCCTTCTAATATTCTGTCAATGATATTTGGACCATCAACAACTGGTACTATCTATTCATTCGGTTATACATTGCTAGTTGGCGTTATTTCCAACTTCATTATGGGCGTTGGTGCTTCCAGATTAATGCTTAGATCTATTTCCGGATATAAGCTTATGCGTAATAAATGGTTATTCGGAGGTGCTAGAAAATGAACAAAAAAACAATAGATATGATAGGCAAGAAAAAGATTTTCTTTGGCATCTCAATAGCTATATTTATAATTGGTATTATTTGTAACTTTATGTTTGGCACTACCTTGGATATTTCCTTTACTGGTGGTTCTATTGTTACGTACAGCTATACAGGAGAGGTTGACCAAGCACAGCTGAAGGACGTTTTGCAAACAGCCACAGAGGACAATGTATCCTTTACTATTAGTGAAAACCTAATGGCGTCTGAGGACGGTGTTGCAGGCGTTGAAAAGGGTTACCTAGTAGCTGTACAGTTCTCTGGTAACAAAACCATTGGTCCAGATGTACAGGATACAATGACGCAGGCACTGAACAAGGAGTTTCCAGACAGTAACTTTAAGGACAGCTCATCCAGCTCTGTAGAATCTACAATGGGTATGAAATTCTTCCTAAAGTGTATTGTTGCTGTTATTATTGCTTGTGTTCTGATGGTTCTGTATGTTGCTTTCAGATTTAAGAAAATTGGTGGCTTGTCAGCTGGTGTAATGGCGTTGGTTGCATTGTTCCATGACGTGCTGATGATTTACTTTACATTTGTAATTCTAAAAATGCCAATTGACAGTAACTTTATCGCAGTTGTACTGATGATTTTAGGTTACTCCCTAAATGATACAATTATTATTTACGACCGTGTTCGTGAAAACAGGGTTGTATTAGGCAGAAAAACAGACGAAGCTGTTTTGTTTAATACCAGTGTTACACAGGTTATCAGAAGAACAATTTGTACCTCTTTGACAACCTTAACAGCTGTTGGCTGTGTGTTTGCTGTTGGTATTATATTTAACCTAAGCTCCGTTGTTACCTTTGCGTTGCCAATGATGATTGGTGTTATTTCAGGTTGTTATTCTTCAATCTGTATCGCAGGTCCTTTGTGGGTTATGTGGCAGCACCACAAAAAAGAGAAAAAAGCTGCTGCTAAGGCAGGTTCAAAAAAAAGCTAAATAATTTACCGTTGGTGGGTTAGTATTATGTATAGGGGTGTACGCAGGGCTTAGGCTGTTTGTCAGCTTGTCATGCGTAACCCCTATATTCGTATTATTTTATAAAATTAGAGTTAGCCTATTAAATAATCCTTGAGAGTCAGATATTTAAAATAATAGAAATATTTTCATGATTAACTATAAATTTCATAAAAAATTATATATAATAAAAGTAAATGTAAATATGCACACAAGGGGACAAAATATTGCTCCCATTAAATAAAGTACCAAGGATAAACGGTATAACAAATTTAACCGTCAAATTAGGTACGGCAAGGTATACAAAGAAAGGATGGGTGATAAAAATGGCACTGTTAACCTGTAACAAAGCGACAATGAGTTATGATGGCAGGGTGGTTCTAAAGGATTTATCCTTTAAAGTGAACGCTGGTAACTACTTGTGTATAGTAGGGGAAAACGGCTCTGGTAAAAGCACATTAATGAAGGGTATATTGGGGCTGCTGCCACCTGCTGGCGGTTCATTTGATTTTTCTGACGGATTACAGCAAAAGGAAATAGGCTATCTGCCACAGCAAAGTGCCATACAGCGTGACTTTCCAGCTTCTGTGTGGGAGGTGGTTATGTCTGGTGTGCTGAACAAAAAAGGCTTTGGCGGGTTTTACAACAGAGCTGATAGGGAAAAGGCTGTTTCAAATATGGAAAAGCTTAACATCACAAAGCTGAAAAAACGGTGCTACGGCGAGCTGTCAGGTGGGCAGCAGCAGCGTGTGTTGTTGGCTCGTGCATTATGTGCCACTGGCAAGCTGATATTACTGGACGAGCCTGTGGCAGGCTTAGACCCTATTGCTACCAATGATATGTATGAAATTATTAACGACCTTAACAGAAAAGAGGGCATTACAGTTATTATGGTGTCCCATGACATAGTGTCAGCTGTGGACCATGCCGACCATATATTGCACCTTAGCAGTAGTGGAGAGGTATTCTTTGGCAGTACAAGCGACTATACCCATAGCGATTTAGGCAGCAGGTTTTTGTTTCATAATTGCAGCTGTAATGTGTGCAGGATGAAGGAGCATAACCACCACATCTATGCACAAAATCATAGGGAGGGGGAGGTATAAATGGAGGGTTTTTTTGAGATGTTTTCGTACTCCTTTATGATACGTGCCTTAGTTGTAGGCATACCTGTTGCTTTGTGTGCCGCATTGCTAGGCGTCAGTCTGGTGCTGAAACGCTATTCTATGATTGGTGACGGATTGTCCCATGTGGGCTTTGGTGCTTTGGCGATAGCGGCAGCTTTTAATCTGGCACCTTTACATGTGGCTGTACCTATTGTAGTGATAGCGGCATTTTTACTGCTGAGGTTAAGCGAAAACAGCAAGATAAACGGCGACTCTGCCATTGCCATTATTTCCAGCAGTGCCTTGGCAATTGGTGTAATCATAGCCACTATGGCTAACGGTATGAACACAGACATAAACAGCTATCTGTTCGGCAGTATTTTGGCAACCTCTGACAGCGACGCTGTGCTTAGCTTGATTTTATCAGCGGTGGTTATTGTACTGTTTATTTTCTGCTATAACAGAATTTTCGCTGTAACCTTTGACGAAACCTTTGCTCGTGCCACAGGAACTAAAACCAATGTTTACAATATGGTTATTGCACTGTTAACTGCATTAACTATTGTACTTGGTATGAGAATAATGGGAACGCTGCTGATTTCCAGCCTGATTATTTTCCCTGCCTTAACCTCAATGAGGGTGTGCAAAACCTTTAAAAAGGTTATTGTTTGTTCAGCTATATTGTCGGTTGTATGCTTTGTAGTTGGTGTGTCTGCTTCTTATATGCTGGAAACACCAACAGGCGCCAGCATAGTAGCTACCAATATCGTTGCCTTTGTTTTGTTTTGGATTGTGGGCAAGGTTAAAAATAGTAATTAAAAATTTATAGGCTGTATATAAAGCCGTTAGTGTGCCTAATTAGGGTTAGGTTAAGCCCTTTAAGGCTTACAGCTACAAAATCCAAACCTTTAAATGTGCTTAATTAGATTTAGGTTAAGACTTTTTAAAGGCTTACAGCTACAAAAGCTAAAGCTTTAAATGTGCTTAATTAGGTTTAGGTTAAGCCCTTTAAGGCTTACAGCTACAAAAGCTAAAGCCTTTAGTGTGCCTAATTAGGTTTTAGTTTAAGCCCATTAAGGCTTAGGACTACAAAAACTAAAGCTTTAAATGTGCCTAATTAGGTTTAGGTTAAGCCCTTTTAAAGGCTTACAGCTACAAAAGCTAAAGCCTTAAATGTGCCTAATTAGGTTTAGGTTAAGCCCTTTTAAAGGCTTACAGCTACAAAAGCTAAAGCTTTAAATGTGCCTAATTAGGTTTAGGTTAAGCCCTTTTAAAGGCTTACAGCTACAAAAGCTAAAGCCTTAAATGTGCCTAATTAGGTTTAGGTTAAGCCTTTTTAAAGGCTTACAGCTACAAAAGCTAAAGCTTTAAATGTGCTTAATTAGGTTTAGGTTAAGTTTTTTTAAAGGCTTAGGGCTACAAAAGCCAAAGCTTTAAATGTGCTTAATTAGGTTTAGGTTAAGCCTTTTTAAAGGCTTACGGTTTCAAAAGGCAGAGCCTTTGTGGGTTTTAAGGGCAAAGCCCTTAACTGTTTCAAAAGGCAGAGCCTTTGTGGGTTTTAAGGGCAAAGCCCTTAACTGTAAAAAAATGGGCGGTGAATACGTTAATTTGTATTCACCGCCCAAGGTATATTAAATTTAATGAATTTTTAGGGAAATATCAAAGGCTGTAACAGAGTGAGTTAATGCTCCTATTGATATAATATCTACTCCGCTTTCGGCTACTGCCCGTATGGTGTCACTGGTAATGCCACCAGATGCCTCCAGCAATGCCTTGCCGTCAGCTATTTTTACTGCCTGTGCCATTAGCTGTGGGGACATATTGTCCAGCATTATAACGTCAACATTGGCGTCTAATGCCTCACGCAGCTCATCAAGGTTACGAACCTCAACCTCTATTTTTGTCATATGACCAAGCTGTGCCTTTAGCCTTGCTACAGCCTTTGTAATGCCGCCGCCTGCGTCTATGTGGTTGTCCTTTAGCATAGCAGCGTCAGACAGATTGTAACGGTGGTTTCTGCCGCCGCCTACGGTAACGGCATACTTTTGTAAGGGTCTAAGCCCAGGCAGGGTCTTTCTTGTGTCTGTAATGCTTGCCCTTGTACCCTTAACCAGCTCTACACAGCGTGCTGTTTCAGTGGCTATACCGCTTAAATGCTGCAGCAGATTAAGGGCTGTACGCTCACCCTTTAATAATGTACGGGTTAGTCCTGTTACGGTGGCTATAACATCGCCCTTTTGTACGGTGTCACCGTCATTTTTAAAAACCTGTGAAATAAAGTCGGGCTGTAAAATCTGGAATACACGCAGTGCTATGTCTATGCCACATATTACACCGTCAGCCTTTGCCAAAAAAAGGGCAGTATCGGTCTGCTCCTTTGGTATTAGGTAGTCGGTGGTGGTGTCCAAATAGTTAATATCCTCTAGTAATGCAGTGTGGATTATGCTGTCTATGTATATTTGATTAACCATAATATGTATCCTTTCGGCGTTAAATTTCTTCCCCTGCGTTTTGCTTTGCTGTTACCTCTTCCAAAATTGTTAAGGCAACGGCAGCTAAGCTTTTAGCCTCTATATAGTCAGAGGTCAGCTCATAATTAGTGGCTTTCAAGTCCTTGTCTATTTCCTGTAAACGCTTTAGACTGTCTGGGAACAGCTCAGGCTTAGGTATAACAAAGTAACAGCTCTGTAAAATACTGCGTATTTCTGTACGAATGCCCTTGTGCAATGGAACACCCTGTGGGCTGGTCAGCTGTGGTGCATTGCCCAGCGTACCCTGTTCACCCCTTTGCATACGGCACATAATATCAGTGGCAGCACGGCGAGAGAACACCAACGCCTCTAACAGGGAGTTACTGGCAAGCCTGTTAGCACCATGTACACCAGTATGGGAGCATTCACCAGCGGCATACAGCCTGTCAATAGAGGTGCGTGCCATTAGGTCTACATCTATGCCACCCATTAGGTAGTGCTGACATGGAAATACGGGTATCCTGTCCCTGGTTATGTCTATGCCCTCGTCTAAACAACGCTCATAAATCATAGGGAAACGGTTGCGTAAAAAACTGGGCTGTTTATCTGTAATATCCAGATAAAAATCCTCACTGCTTGTTTTGGCACTTTCCAGCATTATAGCATTGGACACTACATCACGAGGAGCCAGCTCGCCACGCACATCATAATCAAAGGCGAAACGCTGGCCGTTACAGTTTAACAGCACAGCACCCTCTCCACGAACAGCCTCACTAATTAAAAAACGTTCACGGTTATGCTCTGCGGCAAAGGCGGTAGGGTGAAACTGGATACGGCTTAAATGTTTTATTGTAGCACCCATTTTTTTAGCTAAGGCTATACCGTCACCTGTTGCAATAGCGGAGTTTGTAGTGTACTTGTACACTCTGCCAATACCGCCTGTTGCTAAAATGCAGTAGCTACAGCCAACCTGAGATACCCTACCGTCCTTTAAAATACCTAGGTAAAAACCGTTGTCAGCCTTGTCAACTGAAAATACTAGGGCTTCCTCTACAAAGTCTATGTTTTTCTTTTTCTTAGCTGTGGCTATTAGAATATCGGTTATAGCCTTGCCTGTAAAGTCCTTGTGGTGGACTATTCTGTGACGGCTGTGACCTGCCTCTAGGGTGGACAGCATTTTTCCATTTTCGTCTGTGTCAAACTCTACACCCAGCTCACGAAGCTTTAGCACATCAGCTGGGCCCTCGGTTACCAGTACATCAATAGCCATTGGATTGTTTTTGTATTTACCGGCAATTAAGGTATCCTCCTTGTGCAGCCTTGGGTCGTCGTTGGAGCGGTCCAAAACAGCAGCAATACCGCCCTGTGCCAAGGAGCTGTTTGACAAGGGGGCGTTCCTTTTGGATATTACCAAGATGTTTGTATTATCGTCAAACTGTAACGCACCATACAAGCCCGCTACACCTGTTCCTACAATTACAACATCATATTGTTTATTCATGTTTTTACAACCTTTCGATATCCTTGTTTTTGATAACTAATAAAGTGTTGTTTTATTATTAATTTACATTTTATCATAAAAAAGCCCTAAATGAAATATATTTTTTAAAATACGTGGCAGTATAAATGTAATAAGTTAATAGAAATTTAAAATCATTTTTGTTGACATTTAAACCTTACCTGTTAGAATATGATTAAAACTATATCTTGGCAAATATATCAGGTGTGTGCTTTTTCTAAAAAAATTCTACGAAAAGGCTGTCAACATAAGGTTTTATTTTCTTATGAGTAAAAGGAGAAAAACTATATGGAGCTGCATGATAATGAAATAATACCAACCAGAGCAGTGCTGGTGTCGGTGGATACAGGTGAATATGATGCCAAGGCTTCCCTAGACGAGCTGTGGGAGCTGGCAAAAAGTGCAGGTGCAGAGCCAGTGGCTACACTTACACAGAAAAAAGAGCGACCTGAAACCGCCACATATGTAGGAACAGGCAGGTTAGAGGAAATAGCAGACTATTGTAAGGCAGAGGATATTGACCTGCTTGTGTTTGATTGTGAGCTGTCACCTACACAGATAAGGAACATTGAAAAGGTGACAGATGTACGAACCATAGACCGCACAATGCTTATACTGGATATTTTTGCCTTGCGTGCCAAAACAAAGGAGGGCAAGCTACAGGTGGAGCTGGCACAGCTGCACTATATGCTGCCACGTTTAACCGGTAAGGGTGTAGAGCTGTCACGCCTTGGAGGCGGTATAGGCACCCGTGGCCCTGGCGAGTCAAAGCTGGAAACAGACAAACGGCATATCCGCCGAAAAATGGAAACCCTAAAGGAACAGCTAAGGGACGTTGAAGCCCACCGTGAAATGCTAAAGAATCACAGAAAAAAGGACGGCGTAATAACGGTGGCTATTGTTGGCTATACCAACGCAGGCAAATCTACATTAATGAACTGCCTAACAGATGCAGGTGTGCTGGCAGAGGATAAGCTGTTTGCCACCCTTGACCCTACAGCTCGTGGGCTAAAGCTGCCAGATGGTGTAACGGTAATGCTCATTGATACGGTTGGCTTGGTTAGGCGTTTGCCACATCACCTTGTAGAAGCGTTTAAGTCAACTCTGGAGGAGGCAGCCACAGCTGATATTATATTAAATGTATGTGATGCCTCATCTGACGAGGCACAGCTGCACCTACAGGTTACAAAGGATTTATTGGAAAGTCTGGGGTGTCAGGGCAGCCCTATTATACCTGTTCTAAACAAGTGGGACTTAATTGAAAATGGCAGCGATATACCTATGATAGGCAACGCTGTTAGAATTAGTGCAAAAAATGCAATGGGAATAGATGAGCTGTTACAGGCGGTGGAGGATAATCTGCCTGTACGGGTTATGAAGGTTAAGGTGCTTATCCCCTTTGATAAGGGTGGCTTGCTGTCTGATATACGCACCCACGGTACTCTGCTTAGTGAGGAATATGTAGCACAGGGCATAATGGCAACAGGAATTGTAGATGAAATATTGTTTGCAAGGGTTAAGGATTACATTATATAAAGGCATTGGCTTTTTTGTTATGCTTGCCTTATGCTACAAAATCAAATCTTGTTAATTGCGTATAAAAATGGTATAATTTCTATTATTATATGGAAAAGAGGCAGTCACAATGGACGTAAGGGTTGGCGATATTTTAGAAATGAAAAAGCCACATCCATGCTCATCAAAACGCTTTCTTGTACTGCGTTCTGGTATGGATTTTAAGCTGAAATGTGAGGGCTGTGGTCATGAGATTATGGTGCCACGCTCTAAAATAGAAAAGAACATACGCAAAATTATTCGTGGAGAGTAGCCTTGCAGATATATTAAGGATTAATAGGACTTGGTTATACAAGGATAATATAAGAACAGCCCAACACATAAATTTGTTGGGCAAGGCTTTTCGTGGTATAACTAACTGCTAACGCAAAATACACTGTAAGGAGAATATAAAAAATGTTTGATAGATTAGAAGCCTTAGATAAACGCTATGACGAGCTTAACAATAAGCTGTATGACTCGGACATAGCCGCTGACCCTAACAAATATCAGGAAATAATGAAGGAGCTTAAGGAGCTGGAGCCTACGGTATTAAAATATCGGCAGTACAGGGGTGCTAAGGAAACCGCCGAGGAGGCTAAACAGCTTTTAAACGATGGTGGCTTGGACAAGGACTTTAGGTCTATGGTAGAGCAGGAGCTTTCAGACGCTAGGGCAGAAATGGAAGTATATGCAGGTGAAATTAAGATTTTGCTGTTGCCAAAGGACCCTAACGACCAGCGAAACACCATTGTGGAAATACGTGGTGGCGCTGGAGGTGAGGAGGCGGCTTTATTCTGTGGTGTGCTGTACAGAATGTACAGTATGTATGCGGAAAAACGTGGCTTTAAAACTGAACTGGTAAATGCCAATGAAACAGAGCTTGGTGGTTACAAGGAGGTCAGCTTCATGATAGTGGGTGAGGGTGCTTTTTCTCGCCTAAAATTTGAAAGCGGAGTTCACCGTGTACAGCGTGTACCAGAAACTGAAACTCAAGGAAGAATACACACCTCTACCGTTACCGTGGCAGTATTGCCAGAGGCGGAGGATGTAGAGCTTGAAATAAACCCAACAGACCTGCAAATAGACACCTTTCGCAGCAGCGGTGCAGGGGGTCAGCACATTAACAAAACAGAATCTGCCATACGAATAACACACCTGCCTACCGGTGTAGTGGTAGAGTGTCAGGACGAGCGCAGCCAGTACAAAAACAAGGATAAGGCGATGAAGGTGCTGAAATCACGCCTGCTGCAGGCAGAACAGCAAAGGCAGGCAGACGCCGTAGCACAGGAAAGACGTTCACAGGTAGGCACAGGCGACAGAAGCGAACGAATACGCACCTATAACTACCCTCAGGGCAGAGTAACCGACCACCGTATTGGTCTTACGCTATATAGACTAGACGATATTTTAAATGGCAATATAGATGAAATTATAGATGCGTTAATTACAGCTGACCGAGCAGAAAAGCTGCAGGAAGGCTTAGAAAAGTAAGGTAATAAAATGGACACTAAAATTTTACAGCCACAGGACATAGAAATAGGGGCAAGGCTTATTAAAAATGGCGAGCTGGTTGGTATGCCTACAGAAACCGTATATGGTTTAGGTGCAGACGCACTAAACGGTACAGCCGTTGCTAATATTTTTAAGGCAAAGGGCAGACCGATGGACAACCCCCTGATTGTTCATATTGCAAAAATTGAGGATGTGTACAGGCTGACCTCGGACTTTTCAGATAAGGCAAGGCTTTTGGCTGAGCATTTTTGGCCTGGCCCTTTAACTATTGTTATGCCAAAATCAGAGGTTATCCCAAATGAGGTTAGTGCAGGCTTGGACACGGTGGCTATACGCTACCCATCACACCCAGTGGCAGAGGCACTTATCTTAGCTGCAGACACTCCCATTGCTGCACCGTCCGCCAACCTTTCAGGCAGCCCAAGCCCCACCACTGCAAACCACGTTTTCAAGGATCTAAAGGGCAAAATACCGGCTATCATAGACGGAGGACAGTGTGAGGTGGGCTTAGAGTCCACTGTTATTACAGTGGCAGAGGGTGTGCCTAGATTATTGCGTCCCGGTGGAGTTACCCTAGAGGAAATTGAAGGTGTAATAGGGAAAATTCAAGTAGATAATGGCGTTATGAACAAGCTGGCAGAGGGTGCAAGGGTGTCAAGCCCTGGTATGAAGTACAAGCATTACGCACCAAAAGCACACGTTATGCTAATAAAAGCCAGCAGCTGTAAATATACTGATTATGTAAACAGCAATAAGGGCAATGGTGTAGGTGCGTTGTGCTTTGATGAGGATATAAAAGCCTTAAATGTTCCATATATTACACTGGGAAGGGCTGATGACTATATTTCACAGGCACATAACCTGTTTGACGCTTTAAGAAGCCTAGACAAAATGGGGTTAACTGCTGTGTATGCTCATTGTCCTAAACCAACAGGAGTAGGCTTGGCGGTTTATAACAGGGTTATACGCTCTGCGGGATTTGAGGTGACTACACTTGAATAGCTATGTGGTCGTAGGCTTAACAGGCCCTACAGGTGCTGGTAAAAGCACAGTAGCTGGTTTTTTTACTGACTGTGGCTGTGATGTAATAGATTGTGACAGCCTAGGTCACAGTATCCTAAAAAAGGGCAGTATTACCCTACAGCAATTAGCATATACCTTTGGTACAGATGTCTTGGACAGCACGGGAAACGTGAACCGTACCTTGTTGGCACAGCGTGCCTTTAGCAGCAGGGAAAGCACCCAAAGGCTTAATGAAATTTGCCACCCTCCAATTTGTTATAAATGCCTGCAGATGATAAATGATTTACGCACAAGCAAGGAAAATGCCGTTATAATTTTAGATGCCGCTGTACTGCTTGAAAGCAATATGGATATTTTATGTGATACGGTTATATGTGTAACTGCACCTAAGGCGGTGCGGGTACAACGAATAGTAAATCGTGATGGTATTACAGCTAAGCAGGCAGGCAGCAGAATATCAGCACAGCAGGACAACGATTTTTACATAGAACGTTCCGATTACTGCATAGATGGCAACAGCGGTATTAATAATATAAAGGAAAGTGTAAAAATTATTTACACACAAATAGCTGACAATTTTTTTTGTTAGCTGCAACCCTTATATGAGGTGATTAATATAAAAAAATATTATGGTGGAAGGGTGCTGTTAATAGTAACGTTAGCTATATTAGTAGGTATTTTTGCCTTTGCTATATATATGCTGGCTACTAGCAACAAAGGCTTAGATAAGGTTACATACCCCGAAAAATTTTCGGAATATGTTGAAAAATATGCTGATGAAAACGGCTTAGACACTGCCTTGGTGTATGCTGTAATAAAAACAGAGAGCAACTTTGACCCTGATGCACAGTCGGGAGTTGGTGCAATGGGTTTAATGCAGTTAATGCCCGAAACCTTTGAATGGATACAATATTATACAAATGGTGAGGTCACAATGGAAACAGAACAGCTGTTGGACCCAGAAACCAACATAAAATACGGCTGTGCCTGTTTAAAATATTTAACAGGGCATTACACCAACGAAAGCACAGCCATAGCTGCCTACAACGCAGGCTTTGGTGCTGTTGATGGTTGGCTGGAGGACAGCCAATATTCCCATGATGGCGAAACCCTGTATAATATTCCTTATCCTGAAACAGAATACTATGTAGAAAAGGTTGAAATCGCTAAAAAATCTTATGAGCAAAAATAGAAAGGAAGATTGTAATGACGAACACAGAGGAAAAATCACAGGCTGTTTTATTAAAGGAAAAGCTGCTTTTCAAAAAGGAATGCGGTATAAAAAAGTTAAGTGATGAGGAGATAGAAAAAGCAGATCAGTTTTGTGCTGACTATGTACAGTTTTTAAACAGCAGTAAAACAGAGCGTGAGGCGGTAGCCACAGCACTGGAAATGGCAAAGGCTGCCGGCTTTGCAGAGTTTGACCCACAGAAGAAATACAGTGCCGGTGACAAGATATATTGTATTAACAGGAAGAAAAACATTGTTTTGGCAGTTATTGGTACACAGGGTGCTAAGGATGGCGTGCGTTTTGCCATTGCCCATGTTGACTCACCACGTTTAGACCTAAAGCCATACCCGCTGTACGAAGCCAACGACCTAGCACTGTTTAAAACACACTACTACGGTGGTATAAAAAAATACCAGTGGACGGCTATTCCCTTGGCTTTACACGGCGTTGTCGCCTTAAAGGACAACACCACTGTACAGATTAATATTGGCGAGGGCGAGGCTGACCCTTGCTTCTGCGTTACTGACCTGCTGCCACATTTGGCACAGGAGCAGATGGCTAAAACAGGCTTAAAGGTGTTCACAGGTGAGGATCTAAACGTGCTTGTTGGCAGCCGACCATTTAAGGATGACAAGGAAGCTGAGCTTGTAAAGCTTAATATAATGAACATTATGTTTGAAAAGTATGGCATTACAGAGGAGGACTTTTTGTCGGCAGAGCTAGAGCTAGTACCCGCATTTAAGGCTAAGGATTTAGGCTTTGACAGAAGCATGATAGCAGGCTATGGTCATGATGACCGTGTGTGTGCTTATCCTGCGTTAATGGCGGCTATTAACGCTAAAGCTCCCACACACACTGTGGTTACAATTTTAGTAGATAAGGAAGAAATAGGCAGCGAGGGCAACACGGGTATGCAGTCTGATTTTATGCGTTTCTTCATTAACGATTTAGCAAAGACACAGGGCTTAGAGGGCTATCAGGTGCTGTCAAGGAGTAAGTGCCTGTCGGCTGACGTAAACGCAGCCTTTGACCCAACCTATGCCAGCGTGTACGAGTCAAACAACAGCTGTTTTATTAACAACGGAGTGTGCATAACCAAATACACAGGTCACGGCGGAAAATATGATACCTCTGACGCATCAGCAGAGTTTATGGCAGAAATTCGTCAGGTGCTGGAAAAGGACAATGTGCTGTGGCAGTCTGGAGAGCTGGGTAAGGTTGACGGCGGCGGCGGCGGTACTATTGCAAAATACGTTGCTAATATGAATGTGGATGTGGTTGACCTAGGTGTACCTGTGCTATCCATGCACGCACCTTTAGAGGTTGTATCAAAGGTTGACGTATATATGGCATACAAGGCCTTTTCTGCGTTTTTTAACTTTGATTAATTACTGCACAGCTTAATATTTTCAGGCAGGCAAATGTGTTCCCTGTGGTTAGGCTGTGTATGCTGTAATAATTAAATTACTACATCAGTAGGTATTATAGCTTGTGCTAAGCTATAAAATATTTTCCAAATAGGGCAGTTGTGCATCCTTTAAGGATGCCAACTGCTCTTTTGCTATTTGGCATTCAGTCGGAAAATCCTCGGGAGTGCTTTTTATGACCTGTTGTGCTTTGGTTAGGGTTATGCTAATGCTGTCTACTGTGTCATGGTACAAAAAAATGTCAATCCGTTTTTGTGCTGTATGCCAGCTTTGGCTTGCCTTTGTTATGGTAGACAAGGCGTTGTCTATATCGTCAGCATAGTATTGCTGGAGAGATAATTCTATGGCTTGGTCAACCCTGCTTGCGGTAGATATGGTAAAGGTTATTTCTATACAGCATAATGTGGTTACCAGTAAAGCAATAACTACTGCCCACCATATTTTTTTCATAAATTCCCCTCCCTTTACACTAAACCCTATTTTACATTATGGAATAACATAGAAATTATAGAGGGCTTTATCCCTGTTGTATGGGAAAAGCTCTCGCATATTTTATCAATGACTGTATTTGGGATTAGTTCTCCTTAAGAATTATATTGTACTCCTTTTGTCTGTTTACAGTCATTAAAAATACATCCCCTTGCAACAGGCTGTTTTCCTGTAGGGTGTTGTCCACCCATTGCTTGTTTATATCACACAGCTTGGCAGAATATGGGGCAAAGTCACCATCGCTTATGACCACAACCTCAAACTCATCATCAGGTACAGCAATGTCCAGCACCTGAGCAGAGGGTGGGTTCTTTTCCGGCTTTTTCATAAGACTCATTTTACCGTTTGTTTCTATTATGGCATATTCCACCTCGCTTAATGAAAACACGTCCAGCTGCCGCAGCTGTTCCATTAAGTCCTCGTTACTCATACGCAGACGCTTCATTTGCTTTTGGTCAAGCTTTCCGTTGCATATTACTATTTGTGGCTTACCACATATTAATTTGCGGAAGCCTGTGTGCTTCATCATGAGTATGGAAATTACAATTTCGCACATTACTAATATAATCATTGGTATAAAACCGCTTAACAGTGGCTGTGCAGTGTTTTGCATTGGGATAGATGCCACGTCAGACAGCAGTAGTGTTACCACCAGCTCACTGGTTTGCAGGTCGCTTATTTGTCGTTTGCCCATTATTCGCACAGCGATGATTATTATAATATATAAAATTATTGTCCTGATAACCGATATAATCATATTAATTTTCCTTAATCTGTAATGTGTGATATATGTGCGTGGCTTTGTCAGCTATGAATAAGGCTTAGATTAAAGGCATTGCCTTTACTAAGGGTGCTTCCTTAATTTTTAATACTAGGGTAAAATTGTCCCATAAATCATAGGAGGCTTGCCTTTTGTATGTGACTGTACTACTATTTTTTCCATTTACCGCTATATATGCGTATAAATTCGCAGATACAGTAAAAATTAATGTAAGATAACGCCTAAAAAAGGTTGGTGTGGATATGATTGAAAAGTTTATGAATGCTTTTGTGCCAGATAAGAAAAAGCCAGTGGAAAAGCTGCCGGAAAGAAAGCTGGAAAAATCCTTAGATAAAAACATAGAATATATGAAGCTGCTGTTTGACGGCAGCGCAGATTTTACCGTGAAATATGTAAACACAGCCAATGCCCGTTGTGCGGTGCTGACAATGGAGGGCATGGTGAACAAAGAAACCTTGGCTGTCAGCGTAATAAATCCCATTGTACAAAGCGTGTATCCTATAATATATGGCAGCGAGTTTTTACGATATTTAGAAAAGAATGTGTTGTCAGCATCTGAACAGGTAGAGATAGAAACAGTGGATAAGGTGCTGACCCTTATTATGTCTGGTTTTGCTGTGCTGTTGGTGGATAAATGCAGTGTGGGCCTAGCTGTTGGTGTACAGGGCTTTAGCTTTCGCAGCGTGTCCGAGCCTGAAACAGAGGTGGTACAAAAAGGCTCACGAGAGGGCTTTGTAGAGCCACTGCGTATTAATATGTCGTTGCTTCGCCGTCGTATAAAAAACCCAAGGATGAAGTTTGAAACCCTGACCATTGGCACGGTGAGTAAAACCGATATTTGTCTGTGCTATCTAAACGATATTGTTTCACAGGATATTTTACAGGAATTAAAAAAACGGTTGTCCTGTGTGGACATTGACACGGTGCTGGCATCGGGATATTTGGTGCCGTATTTACAGGAGGAAAACGACCATTCGCTGTTCTCCACGGTGGGCAGCTCTGAACGGCCAGACACGGTATGTGGAAAAATTAACGAGGGAAGAATAGCTATATTAATGGACGGTACACCCTTGGCATTAATAGTGCCGTATCTGTTTGTGGAAAGCTTTCAGACAATGGAGGATTACTCTAACAGACCGTATTTTGCCACGTTTACACGGTGGCTAAAGTACCTTGCCTTCGTAGTTTCTATGCTGGCACCGGGGATATATGTGGCGGTGGCTACATTTAACCCCGAGCTTTTTCCTGTACAGATATTAACCCGTGTTGTCACATCTATAGGTGATACTCCATTTTCTATTACTACCGAGGTGCTTTTAATACATTTTGTATATGAAATAATGCGTGAGGCTGGTCTGCGGCTGCCACGTCCCCTTGGTCATGCGGTTAGCATAATAGGAGGGCTGGTAATAGGTGAAACCGCAGTGAACGCAGGGCTTATAGGTGCACCAACCTTGATGGTGGTGGCGTTGACGGCCATTTCATCATATGTGATACCAAACCTGTATCCGCCTATTGCTATTTTAAGACTGCTGTTTATTGTTGCCGGCGGTTTCTTTGGTATATGGGGTATTGTGCTGTTGTTTTGCGTGGTGCTTGTTAATGTATGCAGTAAAAAGTCATTTAACGTTCCCTTTATGTCACCAATAGCACCCTTTAGTATGTTTGGTATGAGGGATGTCCTTATTCGTGCGGGGTGGCGTACTCTGGCGAAAAAACGGAATTTGGTTGGCAAACAAAAAAGCGACTGATGCTAAGCCTTAATAGAACAATGTTTAAGCTATTGAGAGCTTTTTTGCCATACCCCATTATCATATAGGGCGGGTGGCTGTTTAATGGCTGTACTCTGCCTGATATGAGAAAATCTCTCGCAAATTTTATCTACTGTCTTTTAGAGATTGGTATGACACAAAAAAGGGGTTTGATTACTTTTGAAAAAAACAATATCTGTTTCTGTGTCACAGCTGTTTATTATGTTGTTCCTAAGCAGAATAATTGCATACGTTACCTTTAGCACATATATTGCTGATGTGTCACAAATGTGGGGGAATATGGCCAGCCTGCCCCTGTCGTTAATAATAACACTGCTTATGACAGTGCCTGTGTATATGCTGTATAAACAGGACAAAAAACGCACCATAACCGATAATGGGTATGAGGTGCTTGGCAGGCTGGGCTTTGTGGTGGCTGTTGTGTATGGGCTGTATTTTTTATGGGTGCTGGTATATACGCTGACGCTGTTTAATCTGTTTGTTACCAATTTACTAAACCCTACTATTTCAGCCTTTGTGTTGTCCTTGGCTGTGGTAATAGCCGCTGTTTACGGTGCATACAAGGGTATAGAGGCTATATCCCGAGCATCTACAATAGTGCTGGTTATTGTGCTGGTAGCTGTGATTTTTATGGTTTGTACGCTGCTGCCAAGGGTGGACAGCCTAAACTATACCCCTGTGTTCCTAAGGAGCGGTGGTGATATATGGCAATCCACCCTGTTTATGATAGGCAGAAACTCTGCTATACCAGCTATGGGTATGCTGCTGCCCTTTGTAAACGGCAGGGTTAAAAAGGGAATATGCCTGTGGGCGTTTTTTTCATATTTGTGCATAGGCTTGTTGATTTTGCTGATTGTTGGTGTCCTTGGAGATTATATTTCTACACAGGTCTTTCCTATGTACACTGTTACATCTATTGCTGGTGTAGGTGTGCTGGAACGGTTGGACGGAGTATTCT
>CZCA01004006.1_pt1 | contig 35192 bp, 25 predicted proteins | sample 591981 | NCBI WGS metagenome assembly CZCA01 (sample SAMEA3556810, study PRJEB10932) | anaerobic digester metagenome | reverse complement strand
TTTTAGAAAAATTCACCGTTTTTGATACTGCGTTATCGGTGAAATGCTGAAAAGCCGCCTGCATCTTAATATGGTAAACAGGTGATATGTCATGGGCACACACAAATACCCTGCGTATTTCTTCGGGTATTTCCTTGCAATGTGCTACCGTTCCATCAGCAGCTATTTTTTTCATTAATTCCTCACTATATATTCCAATCTCCTTAAGCTTTCTCATAAGGATAGGATTAACCTCCAGCATCTCTGTACCGTCCATTATATTACGGATATAGACATAGGCAAATACTGGCTCTACACCTGACGAGCAGCCGCCTATCATTGACAGCGTGCCTGTTGGTGCAATGGTCGTTATGGTGGCATTGCGTAGCTCCTCCCCATCCTTTAATGTGCTGACAGAAAACAGTGGGAACATACCACGCACCTTTGCAAGGCTGACGCTGGCTGCGTGACCAGTATTATTAATATAATTCATAACCTTTTCAGCAAGCCTTATTCCCTTTTCAGAATTATAAGGAATCCCCAGCATTAACAGAGAATCAGCCCAGCCCATTACCCCTAATCCGATTTTGCGAGATGCCCGTGTAACCTCTGATATTTTTTCCAGTGGATAATTATTAACATCTATAACATTATCCAAAAAATGGACTGCCTGTTCAACTGTTTTACCAAGCAACATAAAATCAAAATCATAACCATCTTTTGTTTTCTTTAACATTTTCACCAGATTTATAGAGCCTAGATTACAGCTTTCATATGGTAATAATGGTTGCTCACCACATGGATTGGTACTTTCAATTTCACCCTGTGTAGGAATAACGTTGTCCCGATTTAATCTATCTAAAAACACTATGCCTGGTTCACCATTTCTCCACGCAGAATCAACAATCATACTGTAAACCTTTTTAGCGCTAAGCTTACCAACAGGCTGTTTAGTTTTAGGATCAATTAAGTCATAGTCACTGTTAGATTCTACTGCCTGCATAAAAGCTTCAGTAATACCAACGCTGATGTTAAAGTTTGTAATATCAGCATTATCCGCCTTACAATTAGTAAACTCTAATATATCTGGATGATCTATACGCAGCACACCCATATTAGCACCACGACGAGTACCACCTTGCTTAACCGCCTCTGTGGCTGCATTAAAAACCTTCATAAAGCTGACGGGGCCACTGGCAACGCCACCTGTTGATTTTACTGCTGAACCCTTTTGTCGAATACGAGAAAAAGAAAAGCCTGTGCCACCACCAGATTTATGAACAAGGGCAGCGTTTTTAACAGAATCAAAAATTTTCTCCATACTGTCCTCAACAGGCAATACAAAGCAAGCCGACAGCTGACCCAGCTGTCGGCCTGCGTTCATAAGGGTTGGTGAATTTGGCAAAAACCTTAGGTCTGTCATCATCCCATAAAATTCATTGCCTAGTTTTTCCAAGTCAGCCTTTTCATCATAATTTTTATCAGCCAAAGCAACCGCAGTGGCAACTCTATGAAACATTCCAGCTACATCTTCAATTAATTCTCCCTGATCATTTTTTGCTAAATATCTTTTTTCCAGCACTGTAAGTGCGTTTTTTCCTATTTCTTCAATAGCCATAATACAACCTCCGCTATGTGTTATTAGTGTAACGAAGAGATTATACCACTATATATAGTGCTTGTCAACGAGCTGTAATCCAACATATGCTAGGCAAAGTATTAATGCCCTATGCAAATTTTGGGGTTAAAAATAGCACTATGTAAAACCTACACAGTGCTAAAAGTGTTTTGTTTTAGTCTTATGTTATTAGTGCAGTGAATTCGTTTTATTTAATTAATAAGTGATACTTAAAAAATAAAAGCGTTGATAAACAGGCTACTACATAGCGTAATAAATTTAAACCTTCCTTGTAAATTCATAAAAGCTTGTTAAGTACAATTAAAATATTATCCTTTTAATATAATTTACTTTGTTAATTTTAAAGCCCACTGCCTAGCAAAAATATACACCAAATAATAAACCTATGCTATTCTTTTTTGAGCCTTGGTAGCTGTGTTAATTTGATAAATATTATTTGTACTAACACCAAAAATTGAGTTTTTATCATACATATGAAGCTCTGAAAAACAGGTATCAGATATTTTCTCCTTTATACCTGTTTCAATATTAATTTTCCACAAGCCATTTATGCTGTTGTTTGAAAATACTTTTAGCTGATTTTCGTCATTGTTTTTGGACTGATTATATGTAAATGCATGAAAGGAAATATATGTGTTTTCTCCATCGCTAATCATAGCTGTTTGAGAATACATAGAATCTGGTGCCAGCTGGTTGACTTCACCTGTTTCTAAATTAAATGTCTGTAACTCATCTCTAACGCTGGAGCCTATTAGAAGCATGTTGCCAATCTTTTGACCAATTATAGTGGTGCTGTCATATTTTAGCTCTGACAGCTTGCCCAAGATGTTTTTCTTCTCTGTTGATAATTGAGAGCTATGAACATTATAGCTGTCATCAATATAATATACATAATCCTCACAATATATGAACCATATAACATCATTACCAACCATCTGCATTTCATCTTCAGCAGCTGAGTTAAATGCCAGATTATAGCTAAGCCTGCCATCCTGCATTTTGTAAGCTGTTAGATACAGTATGCCATCGTCACAAACTACAAAGGAGCGAACGTTATCTCTTACAGCAGACTCAATCGTGCCATCACTTTTTTGGCAATACATTTTACAATCGTTAGCTTCCTCTGCGTGACGTATAAAATAAACACTGTTGTTAAAAATCTGAAATGGTAAACCAACATTCTCAGCGAACAATGTATTGTCAGATAAACAGGAAACATTTTTTGATACTGGTTCCTGTACATAGATTTTTCCGTTTTCATCACAGTCAATAGAACCATTAAATTCTCCATACAGACTATTGGAATAGTTATTATAGTTTATCTGTGTAACATCTACAGGAGTAATGCTTTGTATTGAAAATGAATTTATAATTGCAATTATTGCAATTAGTATTGCCACTGATACTACTAAAATGCTGCCGCCTACTATTAATACTTTTTGCCATAATGACAGCTTATTCTTAAACATAAAATTAATTTTTGCACCTAAGGATATACCGTTTGAATTTCTATCCATAATTACCCTCCAAAATGAATATGTGGTACGAATATATGATATATAAATTATACTTTACAACAGCAAAAAAGGCAATGACAATCATATAAAATATGTAAATAAATAGCAATTAAATTATACTGAACCATGGCTAAATTTATTAACATTACTAAAACAACGATACAAGACTTACACCTGCTCAAATATTTCTCATTACAATTTAACACAATAGTATTGTTAAACAATAGCATAAATGGTATAATGTGTGTAAATATATTATGTAAAATTTACTACATAATAACTAATTAAGGAGGAGAACTACTAAATGAAAAAGCATGTATTTTTAACAGCATTCACTGCTTTACTGCTATCACTTTGTATTATGGTACCTACGGTTGCGTTTGCAACAGATGAAAGCACAGATAACGTTGTTCCTACATCCCCAACCCAATCTACAGTACCTACAAGCCCTACTACCACAGCAACAGAAACAACAACCGCACCTATTTCCACAGAACCATTAACTACTCCGCCAATAACAATATACGGCGATGCTAACAGCGATGGCAATGTAACCATGGCAGACGTAATACTTGTACAAAAACACATAGCACATCAATTAACACTAACACAGGAACAGCAGACTTTTTGTAATGTAGATAACGCTGGTGATATAACAATGAAGGATGCTGTGCTTATACAGCAGTACATTGCATTTATAATTAGCGAGCTACCGTACAACGCTGAAAAAGAAGCATTAATACCACATAAAATAGAGCTTAACAATAGTGCTATATGCCTACAGCCTGGCGAAAATTATGTCTTAAGAGCATCTGTTACACCGTCAACAGCTATTTATACGCTACAGTGGAGTTCATCTGCTCCTGCAGTAGCGGACGTGGATGATAATGGTAACATAACTGCCATATCAGCAGGTGAAGCTATTATAACCGTTTCCACCGACAACGGAATTAATAGCCGCTGTACGGTAACTGTTAGAAAAGCTCCTACATCGGTAACATTAAACGAAGCCAACATAACATTGGATAAAAATCAAACCTTTCAACTAACAGCTACTGTTCCAGAGGATTGCTACAAGGGTGAAATTATATATCAATCATCTAATGAAGCCATAGCCAGCGTAGATAAAAACGGTTTGATAACAGGTCAAGGTGATGGTACTGTAGCAATTACTGCTACCACATATAACGGTAAGACAGCCAGCTGTAATGTTACTGTTTTCATTGGCTCAATACAGCTAAACCGTTCTACCCTAACTCTAGGTACTTCGGAAAGCTATGGCTTATTGACAACGATTAGCAACACCTCCAGCACTAACGTAACATGGCTAAGCAGCGATGAAAACGTAGCAACTGTTTCACCAGCTGATGGCAAGGGCATTGTTGTAAGCAAGGGTGTTGGCACTGCCATTATCACCGCAGTTTTACCAAATGGAAATATTGACAGCTGTACTGTCACCGTAAAAAAAGCACCTTCCAGTGTATCATTAAATGCTGCTAAAATGGACTTAATAATAGGTAATTATTACGACCTTAAAATGTCTGTACCTAATGATTGTTATGCTTGGTATTATTATTTCACCAGCAGCAATGAAAATATTGTATCAGTTGATAAATACACTGGAAAAGTTATTGCAAAAAACATTGGTACCGCAACAGTAACAGTATTTACATACAACGGTGCATCAGCCACCTGTAAAATTAATGTTCTGTCTATGGAGTTATCTGACGTAGCTTTTTCACAGCTTGGCAATGGACCCAAAAAGTATCGAAATTGGTTTTATGGTTATTACGCCAGTGAAGTACCATGGTGTGCAGTTTTTGTCAGCTGGTGTGCTGATAATACACCAATCTCAGTGGATGTCCTAATACCACATACAGATGGTGCCGGCTGTTTTGCCAGAGAAGGGGTTGCAAACGGCTTGGGCAAGTGGTATGAGGGTGGCAATACTCCAAGAGTGGGTGATATTATCACATTTTGTTGGAATGAGCTTGGCAGCTATCCTGGCGAGGACAAATATTACTCTGACCATGTTGGTATTGTTATTAGTGTAACGGATAAGCAGATAATAACTATAGAGGGTAATGCGTCTGCTGACATTAACAATAACAGCAACGACAATACAACAGTAATGCGACGTGTTTACAATATTGATGATAACAGGATAAACGGTTTTTACAGACCAAACTATACCGCATCATTACTATATTATTAATTAACTCTACGAAACGTTTATTGAAAAAACGACAATATAAATGGTGATCTGGTTTAGGCTTTTCCGCGTATTTTGATAGGAGAATTGCCACAAATATTAGGTGCAAGCATTGAAGAAATATTATTTGGGAAAATCAACAAACGATTTCAAGGCAATTAGATGCATTATTACTACAATATAAATTGATAGGAGCTTACATATGATAAGGCATATTGTAATGTGGAAATTCAAGGACGGAGAACAACAAAATATTGAGAAGTTTTTGGCGGGGCTACAAAGCTTGTATGGTGTAATACCCCAGCTCAAGGCAATGAAAATCGGTGTCAACTGTGGGAAAGACAGTAATTATGACGCAGTTTTGGAATCAGAATTTGATAGCTTAGAGGATTTAGAAAAATATAAAGCACATCCAAAGCACATTATAGTATCCACATTATGCCAATCTATAAGATTATACAGATGCGCTGTAGACTATGAAATTTAAGCAGAACAAGATAAAAGCAGCAACCACAGGTTAAACATCTGTGGTTGCTGCTTTTTCAGTTTTAATATTATGATTTTAATAATACAGCACACTAACAAAAGCTTCATTAAAGCGTTGAGCAAAGCTGGCAGCATTATTAGTTTTTCTTTTCATTTCCACGAATTTCTGTACGACGAATTTTACCGCTGATTGTCTTTGGCAGCTCATCAACAAATTCTACTACACGAGGGTATTTGTATGGTGCAGTTTGTTTCTTAACGTAGGTCTGAATTTCTTTTTTTAGCTCGTCTGATGGTTCATAGCCTTTTGCTAAAACAATAGTAGCCTTTACAACCTGCCCTCTGATAGGGTCAGGAGTACCTGTAATAGCACACTCTAAACAACAAGGATGTTCCATAATAACACTTTCGATTTCAAAAGGTCCTATACGATAACCAGATGATTTAATAATATCATCTGTTCTGCCAACATACCAGAAATAGCCGTCCTCATCATACCATGCTGTGTCACCTGTATGATAGATATCATCACACCATACCGTTTTTGTTAGCTCTGGGTTTTCGTAGTAACCATCAAACATACCACAAGGTTTTCCCTTGTCAGTTCTAAGAACAATCTCCCCTACCGTCCCTGGTGCAACACGCTTACCAGCATGATCTATAATATCCATATGATATGCTGGTGATGGTATGCCCATAGAACCAGGCTTTGGAGTTGTTCCAATAGGGTTAAACAACGTCAGTGTTGTTTCCGTCTGACCAAAGCCCTCCATCAGTTTTAAGCCTGTAGATTTTAAAAACTGGCTATACACCTCTGGGTTTAGCGGCTCACCCGCTGTTGTAGCATAGGTAATGCTGGACAGATCATATTTATTTAAATCCTCTTTTATAAAAAATCTGTACATTGTAGGCGGTGCGCAAAAAGTAGTGATTTTGTATTTTGCAAACAGTGGTAGCAGCTGTGCTGGAGTAAATTTATCAAAATCGCATACAAATATGCCCGCCTCCATAAACCATTGACCATACAGCTTACCCCACATACATTTCATCCAACCAGAGTCTGATATTGTCAAATGCAACCCGTCAGGTACAACATTGTGCCAATATTTAGCAGTAACAATATGCCCCAGCGGATATGTGTGGTCATGCCATACCATTTTGGGCATACCCGTAGTACCAGAGGTGAAATATAACAGCATAGCATCGGTAGCTCTTGTTTCAACACGCTCCAGCTTTGTAGAATACTTCGGTAGCAGTGCATCAAAATCAGACCAACCATCTACTGCGCCCTTAACGCTCATTTTTACTGTTACTGTTGGACATTCAGGGATAGACGCCTCTGCATGAGCCAAGGTTTCACCGTCGGTTGTACAGATAATACCTTTAACGTGTGCTGCATTAAAACGGTAAACAAAATCCTTTTTTGTCAACAGATTGGTAGCAGGTATAGCTACAGCACCTATTTTGTGCAAACCTAATACGGCAATCCAAAACTGATAATGGCGTTTTAAGACAAGCACTACAGTGTCACCACGTTTAATGCCCATATCTGTAAACATATTAGCAGCTTGATTGCTTAGGCGTTCAAAATCTTTAAATGAAAAGGTTCTTTCGTGACCCTTGTCGTCACACCATAGCATAGCGCGTCGGTCTGGCTCCTTATTTGCTATAACGTCCATTACATCATATGCAAAATTAAAGTTAGTTTGGTATACGGGTTCAAAGTCAACAAGCTGACCGTCATAAAAAGTTTCTCTACAAAATTTCTGATGTATATTAAGCATATCTCTATTGTGTCCTTTCCTGTTTGGTGAGGTTTGATTAGTCGTTATTATGTTTTGGCGGATGAATTGTCACAGCTATTAATGTACAGTCCTGTCCGCCTGTGGCTATCATTCCGTGACCCCTGCCCGAATCATAGTATACAGAGTCACCCTCATTTAATATTTCTTCGTGATTCTCAAACATGCATTTTAAGCTACCGCTAATAATATAGTCAAATTCCTGTCCTTCATGGCGTGACATATGAATAGGCTTATCCTGTTCCTCATGGTTATATGGAGCAGTAACTAAGAAGGCTTCTGCTTGCTTATCCCTAAACCTGTAGCACAAATGCTGATACTTAAAGCCTTCACGCCTTTTTATGTTTAGTCCTTCTCCCTTTCTCACTATACCATAGTGGGAAAGCTTAGGCACCTCACCAGTTAGCAGCTCTACTATATCAACACCAAGCTTGTCTGCACAGTTGTATAAAAATGTAAAGCTAAAATCACGTTCTCCGCTTTCATACTCGCAATATCTTTTTTGTGACATACCTAATGAAGCTGCCATTTCTTCCTGGGATATTTCCAAAAGCTCACGCAAGCCTTTTATTCGTTGTGCTGTTTCTATAATTCTAGTTTCCACGTTTTTCAGCCCTTTCACATATATTAATATTTGTTATTTACTCTTTATAAATGTCACAATAAGTATATTCCATATTTGCTATGGTGTCAATTAATTTTACGGTTTATATGTCTGTCCTATTCTCACATAATAGACATTTATTTTTTATTTTTAATGCAAAAAAACATACGGATCATCAACACCACTCCAATAATTAGGAATACATATATCTGTTGCTCTTTTATTTCAATCACAGCAACATGACCCCCTTCCAATATTAAAGCTGTACCACATTAATGTTGTCGCTAATTTCCTCATAACCACACACCGATACAGTGTAGCCAGCTAGGTCATTTATTACTTTAAAAACACATCTATTTTTATCATCTAAGCTAACAGAAATATTATTCTCAAAGGTATAAAAAAATGATTTAGGAGAAAGGTTAAATCCCCTGCCAACTAATTTCATATAGGCTTCTTTTAATGTCCACAGCATAAAGAAATCATCTGCCCTGTTGTTACTCTTTTCTATTAGGCGTTGTTCATTTTCGTGAAATGTCAGCTGTGATAAACGCATATAATCATGTTCCTTATGCATTTCTATATCTACTCCCACAGGCTTTTCTGACAACGCTATAATAGCATAATCACCAGAATGTGAAATATTAAAGTGTTTACCACCCTTCACATAGGGTTTGCCAAACTCGTTGTAAAGCACCTGTCTTTTTCCATTTGTAAATACATAATTTCTTATAAGCATACCAGACACTACACATTCCAGCCTTTTCTTTGGGCCACGCAAGCGCTTTAGCTTATCCTGTCTGTCCTTTGTAATCAGTGGAATAAATCTTTCATAATCTTTCCGGCAATGGGATAATTGCACGCAATATAGTTGTATCATTTGTTTCCTCTACCTTTAATTATTTGTTAAAACGTGTTTTGGCTTCCATACTCCTGCAAAATACAGTATAACCGAGCATCCCATGCCTACTAACCAGCCAATAGGCCATGACAGCCATACACCAGTAATGCCATATATCGGCGATAACACGAAAGCAAGAGCAACACGCAAAATTAAATCTAAAAACGTACTGGTCATAAACGCTGCCATAGCACCTGTACCACGGAAAACAGCGTCCAGAACCAGCTTCATTGAAACGACAGCATAAAACGGTGCAATAATTAATAAAAATTCTATTCCAACATTTAGTGCGTCACTGCTGGCGTTACTATCCATAAACATTCCCATAAACTGCTGTCCAAATAATACATACATGGCAGTAAACAGGATAGCTATACCCTCAACCAAAATAACACTAGCAATTAACCCCTTTTTAACCCTTTTTATAATACCTGCACCTATATTTTGTGCAACAAAGCTTGACAACCCGTTAGATGTTGTTGTTATACAGGTTAGTGTAAATGTATTTAGCTTTACGGCAGCGGAATATCCAGCTATTACAGTAGAACCATAGCTATTAATAATACATTGGACAAACATATTGCCCACCGAAACAAAGCTTTGCTGTAATATGCTAGGTATAGCTATGCGGGCGATACGTCTTAACATAAACATAGAAAAATACTGTGGTTTCTTATCACATTTTATAGCCTTTACACGTGTGATTAGTATTATTAATGATAGCACTGACGCAGCACCCTGTGCTATAAAGGTAGCCCAAGCTACACCAGATACCCCCATATGAAAATTAATAACAAGCAACAAATCCAAAAGTATGTTGCCAACAGAGGAGCCTATTAATAAATATAACGGTGTTTTAGAATCCCCTAAAGCCGTAAACACACCGGTACAAATGTTGTACAGAAACAGAAACACAATACCTCCTATGTATATGCCAAGGTACAAACTGCTGTCTGCAAAAATATTTTCTGGCGTATTAACCAGCATCATTAGTTTATCACAAAAGATTAAACCAACAACTGTGAGAACAACACTAATAGACAAGGAAAATATAAAGGATGTGTTAATTGCAGTTTTCATATCTCTTATTTTTTTTGCTCCGAATAATTGTGATATAACAACTGAACAGCCTAGGTTACAGCCCATAGCCACCGCCAAAAACAACATTGTTATTGGGTATGATGCACCTACCGCTGCTAAGGCATCCTCTCCTACAAACTGACCGGCAATCATGCTGTCAGCTATATTGTATATTTGCTGAAAAACCACACTGCCAAGCATAGGCAGGGAGAAAGTAAACAACACCTTCCACGGCTTGCCGACTGTTAAATCCTTTACCAATTTTTTCACCCTCATTTTACTAATCTTTATTTATTTTATCACCTTACAACAATAAAATCTATATTAATATTTTTTATTTCTGATTTCAAAATTGTCTTTAGTCTTTAAATAAAGCTAATGTATAACCCATGTATAATAATTGACTTTTGTTGATTTATAGTCTATAATTGCGTTATAATATTTTTTTGTTCATTACTTATCAGTATTTTGTTTCTGCACAAGATTTTATAGCTTTACAAAAATTTTGCCAAATAAAAGAAAATATATTATAATGGAGGCATCATATCATGGATTTTACAGGGGAAAAGGAAACGCAAAACGTCGTTTCGACAAAAGATAACGGCACAATGCCTAAAAGGATTGACCGACGTGTGCGTAAAACAAAAAGCCAGCTGCGAAAGGGTCTAACAGTTCTGCTACAAAAAAAGCCAATAAAGGATATTACAGTTCGTGAATTGTCCGATTTGGTTGATATAAACAGAGGTACATTTTACCTACATTATAAAGATATTTATGATATGCTGTCCGAAATAGAAGAGGAAATGTTTAGGGATGTTAATCAAATTATTAATGAAACACCTAACCCTTTAGCTGCCGGTACACCTTTGCCCTTCCTTGAAAAAATGTTTACCTATCTATCAGACAATTCGGATTTGTGTATAGCATTGTTAGGCGAAAACGGTGATATAGCTTTCGTGGATAAATTAAAAAGCGTTGTACGAACCAAATGTCTATATGATTGGATGAGCATACATGATAACAGCAACGTAGTAGCTTTTGAGTATTTTTATTCCTTTATTGTATCAGGCTGTATAGGTCTGTTGTCATCATGGTTAAGCAACGGTGAAAAAGAAACACCAAAGCAAATGGCAACCTTAGCTGAACAAATAATTCTTCATGGTATAGCCTTTTTTAATAAAAAATAATATATACAATACCCTCTAAATACAAACAGGAGGAACACATATGAGCAACAAAAAGCATGACAAAAAATTGAATATGCAGACATCAGTTAACTACCAGAAAAAAGGAAGGCATCAGCCCGCACCACCACTGTCTCAAGTAGAATCAGAGCATTTAACATATATGAGAGTTAAACATCGTTATGATGAATTTAAAAAGAAACGTACCCGTTACAACCGCTATGGTTTAATATTTATTGTGACCTCTGCTTTTGTGTTTTTAGCGTTAATGTTTAGTCTGGAAACGAAAATAGAATTTTTATGCCTGTGGATAATCACAATATTAATTAGCGTTAGTGTGCTAATAAGAACAGATTACAAGTACAACTGGTATAAAGAGCTTTTAGGTTTAGCCGACGAGTTTGAATTAAAGGAGCTGGATGACGACCAGCAAGAGGATAATGACAACGAAGGAATTTTCATAGATGAAAATGATATCAACAAGCACGCAGCATTAATTGAAAAAATAAACACCGCTATAAGGCCGCCAGAAAAACCTACATATGAAAACGATAAACCACAAAAAGGTTGTGGTAATAACAAAGAAAAAACATCCTGTAAGCAGGATAAATCAAAGCCATGTGATAACAAGGCTGAAAGCAGCTATGTACCAACCAATGAACATAATTCACCAAAATCAAATAGTAAAAATAGTACGGCTAAAAATAACAGTGTTCAGAAAAAAGTTGATATAAAAACTCCAAAAGAAGGAGAAATAAAATGAAAAATATATTCTCGATTTTTAATAATGATATTAAGAAAATTGCAACCAACATAATAGCCTTTATAATAATAATTGGTTTAACAATTTTACCTGCCCTGTACGCATGGTTTAATATTGCCGCTAACTGGGATCCATATTCAAACACAGGTGGCTTGTCGGTGGCGGTATGCAATCTGGATGAGGGCTATGATGTAAAGACCATCTCAATAAACTGTGGTGGCGAGATAGTCACTAACCTAAAACAAAACACCCAAATGGGCTGGACCTTTGTAGACGCTGAAGACGAGGCATTAAGCGGTGTAGCTAACGGAAAATACTATGCCGCCGTTGTAATACCATCAGATTTCACAGAAAAGCTGTGCAGTATAATTACAGGTGAGCTTAACCAATCTGAAATTAAATATTATGTAAACGAAAAGAAAAACGCTATTGCACCAAAAATCACTGATAAAGGTGTACAGACCATACAGCAGGAGGTGGACGCCAGCTTTGTAAGCACAATAACTAAAACCATTGCTACAACACTAAACATAACAACCGACGAGGTTGCAGACAAAAAAACAGAGGTTTTTGACAATATTAATAGCTCCCTCTCAGAGGTACAGCAAAGCATAGAAACCTTTAAATCCACTATAACAGTATTAAACTCTACACTGGACACCATAGAGAATTTAGTTAAAACCAATCAAGCTATTTTACCTGATGTTGATAATCTGCTGGCACAGTCCGGCACGATTACTACATCTACTAAGGATGCCATAGAAACTACTCGGAACTCGTCAAAGCAATTAACTGATACCGTAGGTAATATTTTAGCATCTACACAATCCTTGGAATCCGACATTAGCAGTCAAGTAAACGATGCCTTTTCAACACTTAGCAGCGACGCAGGTGCTGCTGCTAACAAGCTACAGGGCGTTACCAGTATCAACAAAAAAATTATTGACATAAACAGCAAGATTATAAGTATTTTAGAAAATCTTAGCAACACCTTTGGTGTAGATAACAGTAAGCTAATAGATTTGCTGGAAAATGCCAACAGCAAGCAAAGACAATCTATAGAAAAAATTGATGCTGCCGCTAACACAATTAAAACTAATGGCTCATTACCGCTAGAACAGCAACAGGAAATCACAGGATTAATAAACGAAAGCAACAGCCAAATAGAATCCTTACAGCCTGCCTTTACATCAGCAAAAAGTGCAATAGACGCTGCTGTAGACAGTGTGTACTCAACGCTTGAAAAGGCATCAGGCTTAATGAAAACTATTGACGGTGATCTTCCAAGCGTTAACAACACCCTAGAAAGTGCTTGTACTACATTATCGTCTATGAAGACATCATTTAACAACATTAGCGATTTACTATATAACGCATCAGTAGATATTGACGTAACAAAAAATAAAATAAAAAAGCTTTCTGAAAATGCGACAATAGAAAATTTTGTAGATACCATATTAAAAGATCCTGACCGCTTAGGCGAGTTTGTTGCCTCCCCTGTTACCATTAATACAGAGTCAATGTATCCTGTGAAAAACTATGGTTCCAGCATGACGCCCTTTTATTCGACGCTGGCATTTTGGGTTGGCGGTATAGTTTTAGTAGCCGTATTAAAGGTTGATCTAAGCAAAAAGGATTTACGTAGGTTAAATCGCAAGGTTAACTCAACACAACAGTTTTTTGGCAGATACCTGTTGTTTATGTTGTTAGGATTAGTACAGGCAACAATAATCGCTTTGGGTGATATTTTCTTCTTGCAAATTCAATGTGACAACATTCTACTTTTCCTAATTGCCAGCTGGGTTTCCAGCTTGGTTTACACCCTGCTGATTTATTCTTTAACCATAACATTTAGCGTAATTGGTAAAGCGTTAGCCGTTATTCTGTTGGTTATACAGATAGCTGGCTCGGGCGGTACGTTTCCTGTCGAGGTACTGCCTCCATTCTTTCAGGGGTTGTACCCATTCATGCCGTTTAAATATGGCATAAATGCATTGCGTGAAGCTGTAGCAGGTCCATATCAAAACGATTTTTGGTATGACATATTATATCTGTTGGCATTTATTCCTGTTGCGTTGCTGTTAGGTTTGTTATTAAGAAAGCCTTGTATCCGAATAATTGCATTTTTCAACAAGCGTGTGGAGGAAAGTGACCTAATGGTATAAGGTATATAAAAAGCAATCACACGGTATTGACAAGTATGAAAATGTCTGATAATATATTCATAGTGATTTAATCACTGTACAGAGTAGAGTTTTGTGCGTAGCGTATTAACGCTTAGTGCCTGTTGAACGGGGAGTTGTCAGCAGGACGAATGGACATATAGTCCGACGGTTCAATTCTTGCATCCCGCTGTTGAATAAGGACAATTTACAATAATTGACATTATCCAAAATAACAGGCGGAGATGTAGCTATGGCTATGTTTCCGCTTTTCTTTTTTCTTGTGTCCTCCTTATCCAACGTAACTGCCATTTGTGGCACAATAATTAAGGAGGAATTTTTCTTGAAAAACACATTATCCAATCTAAAAGCTTCCAGCAGAGAGCTTAAAAATGTTTATGTTTTGTCATTCTGTGGTATACTGCTTGCATTGCGTGTGGTGTTAGGATTTTTAGAAATAACCATTGGTGACGCCTACAGAATATCATTTTCTGCATTACCTGTGTCCTTGGGGGCATATATGTTTGGACCAATACCCGGTGCTATCATAGGTGCATTTGGTGATATTGTAACGCTGATAATAAAGCCTACAGGGGCTATCAACATTGGTATATTATGTTCCAAGGCATTGTCTGGATTTATTATTGGTTTATTTTTGTACAAACAACCAATCAGTTTAAAAAGAACAATATTAGCTAATATAACCGTTACTATTCTTTGTAATATTGTTATCACCACGTTTAGCTTATGTATTGTATATGGTTACCCGTTAATGGCAATATTGCCCGTAAGGATAGTTACTAATCTAATATTATTACCATTTAACATTGCACTGCTGTTTGGTGCTGAAAAGCTAGTGGAAAAAATGAAATTTCCTAAACTTAAAATTTCTAAATAAGCTTCTTATTTAAGCCATATATTATTAAAATAGCAGCTCTTTTTCAGTAGTTTTGGGTAATCTCAAATAAAAGGCTCTCTGTCAATAGTTGGGGTAACCCAAATAAAACAAAAGTGAAGCAAGCGGTAGTATTAAGCTACCGCTTGCTTAATATTCTAAACCCATATTTTCTAGACTCTATTTTCTTGCCCTGACATTTAGCATAAAGCCTTAATGATGTATGGTCTTTTTAGCTCTGTATTAACAGCTGTGATAAGCAATAATCAAGGTAACAAAAAAGCTCCTGCCTACGAATATTGTAGGCAGGAGCTTTTTGTAATCATTCTTCTGTATCAGTGTTATTTTGATTTACTTTTGTAAATATTTCATTTGCTTTAACATCTAAATCATCCATCTCATGTTCGTACTTTTTGTCTGCATAATTATTGAAATCAGTATATTCATCGTCGGAAGCAATTTCTTTCTGAGCCTCTATTTGGCTTTTCTTTTCAAAACTTGCTTTCTTATCCGCTTGAATTTTTCTAATATGTTTATCCATAACAAAGCCTAACGCAACAGCGGTAATAACCTGTAATATTATAAACAATATGTTCATTAGTGTTTCGCTTAGTACATTGTTGTTTGCCAACAGGTATATTAATTGAATTAACATAAAATCCACAAATATCATAGCTACTATTTTACCAGTTATATTATAACCAAATATTTCGCAACAAATAAAAATAATAGGAACTAACAAGAAAAGGTCAGGCAATTTAAACAAGACCGCTAGCACTATTAACAATACAGTAGTAATCACAGCTGATGCCTTACAAAAGGTCAAGTAAAAATCTGGTGCTTTTTTCTTAACAACAAACAGCAGGACAATAATCACCGCTGAAATTACCATAAAAATCCACTGCTCCGCAAATACTTTTCCTATAATACCCATATCATCACACGTCCTTATGTATGTTTTATTTTATGCTAAGATTATACCACAGTTGTTACATAAATAAAAGTATAATTTATAAATTATACTAATCATTAATAAGAGAATGGAAACAATCTGTAAGCTGTTTTTTTACACACATATCCAATTACAATAGCAGCGTATTCCCCTATCCACAACCATAACAAGGTTGTAGAAAAAGGGCTACGGATTGTATTTCTACTACCCTATTAGCATATAGTATTATGCATCTATTATTATATTAATAAAATTAAAATACGGTGACACCGTAAATTTGTAAATGCTTTTATTCTACAATTTTATAATAAACTTTTGAGGTTAGTGCATAAACAATAGCATAAATTACAGCAAAGATCACTATAGAAACAATAGTACAAATAATATACAATACAGTATTAGTTAACGCTAAAACAGATAATAATCTGGTTATTACAGGGAAAGCGAAGGCAATGTGTATAATAGCTACAATTAAAGGCAAGAAGAATACTACTAAAACCTGACTGTTAATAGACTTCTTGATTTCGTGCTTACTCATTCCTACCTTCTGCATTATTTTAAATCGTTCCTTATCATCGTAGCCCTCTGAAATTTGTTTATAATAAATAATTAAAACAGTTGCCATTATAAACAGCGTACCTAGAAATATGCCTACAAAGAACAATCCACCATATATAGTGTAAAAATCCGCTTTGGAGGTTTCCTTAAATGACAGATATCCACCACAATCTAAGTCCATATAATCATTATATATTTGCTTTTGAACTGCATTAACTTCCTCAGTAGTGGCACCATCCATATTGAAACTGAAAACCTGTTCCATATTGTATTGTTTAAGCTTATCATCTGGAATAACAACTTCTCCATTTGTATTATTATTGCCTGTAATTTGATTAAATATGGATATATCCTTAACTATCACATATGTGGTATCCATCATCTGTGATGCCAAATATGAGATTTCCTCAAAGTGTGTTAGTTTTTCTTTAACATTAAATGTAGTGTTATCAATGGTAAAGGTGTCACCTGTGTATCCAGTCTTTGATGAGTAGGTAAGCACCTGATCATCATTAAGTGCAGCGTTTGTGCCATTAATATTATTATAGTCACTAACAGGCATTACGATTATTGCAGCACAATCAGCTGAATAGGCATCTGTTAAATCCTTTGATTCAAAGCTGTTATTGCTTCTGACACCGTATGCACCTAATTCACGAACTCTATAGGGTTCGCTGCTGGTAACATTATTATCACGCAACGCCTTGTTAGCAATCTTTAGCTTTGTATTATAGATATCATCTGAAACTGTGCCTTGCGTAGTTATAGAACAATCATATGGATACATTTTATTTAATACTTCTTCACTGCCGATATAAAGGGAAACCGTAGAAGACAGCATAACCAGCACCATGGTGGCAAGTATACAAATATTAGCCAATCCCACGGCATTCTGTTTCATACGATATATCATGCCTGACACTGAAACAAAGTTTTTTGTCTTGTAGTAATAATTTTTATTTTTACGCAGTAATTTTAATATTGCTATACTACCTGCAGTAAACAAGCAGTACGTGCCAATAATAACAAGAATAACAGCCACAAAGAACAGCATCATAGCCTGTAAAGGGTTTATAGTGGTTAAAGAAATGTAATATCCACATCCTAAACACAGTAAGCCTACTATAGCCAGCACCCATTTAGTCTTTGGCTCTTTCTCCCCGGTGTTGCCACCTCGTAAAAGCTCTATCGGCTTTGATACATGAACCTGACGCAGTGTATTTAATAGCATAAGTATGAAAATAATAGTAAACAAGATTACTGTATTTACAACTGGTTCTGATGTTAATTGAAAGTCAAAGCTTGCATTAAAATGCATCAGCTTTATTAGTGCCATATAAATAAGCTTGTTAAACAGTACACCGCCTAGCAGTCCTACTATCATGCTAAACACACCTATAAACAGTGTTTCAAAGGATATAACCTTTGCAATATGCTTTTTGTCCATACCTAAAATATTGTATAGACCGAACTCTTTTTTTCGCCTTTTCATTAAAAAGCTATAGGTATAAAACAGAAAAATAACTGAGAAAATTCCGATTACTATTGTACCTAATTGTAGTACAACTATTAAGGATTGGCTTCCGCTCTCCATACTGTTAAGACCAGTATTTTGACACAGTGAGCTCATCATAAAGAACATCATAATTGTTAAAATACAAGTAATAATAAAAGGTACTACTGTACGTGCATTTTTTCTGATATTAGTGATTGCTAATTTTGGATAAAATGATTTTTTCATATTTTAGATAAGCTATGCTTATCTCTCACCTCCTGTAGCAATCAATGTTAATGTGTCAGAGATTTTTTGGTACATCTCCTCATTGGTCATAGATGCTTTGTATATCTGGTGGAACACTGCGCCGTCTTTTATAAATAAGACACGTTTTGCACTGCTGGCAGCTTTTATGCTGTGAGTAACCATTAAAATCGTTTGTCCGTTGTTATTAATATCTTCAAACATATTAAGCAAATGATCAGCAGCACGAGAATCCAAAGCACCTGTAGGCTCATCAGCCAAAATAAGCTGTGGATTGGTAATTAATGCACGGGCAACCGCCGCCCTTTGCTTTTGACCACCTGAAACTTCATATGGAAATTTTTCCAGCAGTGATGAAATTTCTAGTTTATCAGAAATTGGTTTTATTCTGTCATCCATTTCCTTTGGAGATTTACCAGACAAAACCAATGGTAGAAAAATATTGTCCTTTAGTGAAAATGTATCCAATAGATTAAAATCTTGAAATACAAAGCCTAGATTATCACGCCTAAATTTTGCAATATCCTTCTCCTTTATACTTACAATATTTTTATTGTTTAGCATAACCTCACCGCTGGTTGGTTTATCTAGCGACGCTAGGATATTCAGTAATGTTGTTTTGCCCGAGCCAGACTCACCCATTATTGCTACAAACTCACCCCCATTTACAGAAAATGTTACGTTTGACAACGCCTGTACCTGATTGCCACCAAATCGCGTTGTATAAATTTTTTTTAAGTTATTAACCTCTAATATTGCCATTTATTATGTCCTCCTTTAATTTCCTTGGTTGTATTATATCAAAAAAGCAATATGCTTTGCCATAACTTTCACTTACATTTACCCTGCAAATCTTACATTTTTGTAAGGGTGGATAAATAACAATACCGCCCCTGCCTATGATAACCCATTAAAGACAGCTATAGATTTTAATAATGTTTATAAAAGTATTTTAAAGTATATAGTTATAAATATCACAATTTAAATAAAAAAAGAAAATCACAGTACAACACAAAGCTGTACTGTGATTCGTCTTTTTTAAAAAATGCGACCAAACCGATAAGCCGAGTTCTGTCTAGAACAGCTATCTATCTTGGCAGTACGTTACCGTAAACTGCTCAATGCCACCTCCATGAGATGCATCGGGTAAATGCGTATATATCTCTCCACGGTGTTGCTCCGAATAGGGTTTACAGGGCCATCAAGTCTCCATGATGCCGGTGAGCTCTTACCTCGCCTTTCCACCCTTACCTGCAAAACAGGCGGTATATCTCTGTTGCACTATCCCTAGGGTCACCCCCGGCGGCCGTTAGCCGTTATTCTTACCCTGTGGAGCCCGGACTTTCCTCGGGCACTGCCTTTCGGCCATGTGACCCGCAGCTGTTTAGCTTGCTCGCATATAATATTTTAATATATAAATTGGTAGCTGTCAACACAAACCATAACATTAAAATCATTTTTTGAAATTTTTTTAAAATAAACTTTCTAAAGACTTGTTAAACCCACTAATCGCAAGGATGATTTAGTTATTAACACTAGAAATTTATGTTTGGCAGCTGCAAATATTTTTTAAGCTTGATTTTTTCAAACGCCATTGATAATAGCACATATACAACCAAGGCAAAGCATAATGGGAACAACAAGTGAATAAAATTGCTAATGCTGTATGGAACTAAGTTAAAAAACCATTGAAATGCTGTTATGCCAACTACACAGCCTGTTGTCATTGCAATAAACAAAGCACCACGAATTATGTTAAAAGGTATGCTTATCTTAAACAATACAAGCAAGCCAATAAATGCTGTTACAGTGACAGAATAGGTTGAAGCTGTGGCAGCATCAAAATGAAAAAAGCCTTGCATTATAACAATAAACACCATAGCTAAGGTTACCGTTATACCGCCAGGTGCAGACTTTGACATTACATTTGTAAAGAACTGACCCTGTACCCTATCCGAGTTTGGCTCTAACGCTAAAATAAATGATGGTATACCAATAGTAAACGTGCTAATTAAGGTCATTTGAATTGGCTCAAATGGATACTGTGCTCCAAGGAATACAAAAATAACAGCCAACAAACAGGAGTATATCGTTTTTATTAAAAACAGTGTGGATGAACGCTGAATATTATTAATTGAACGTCTGCCCTCCGCTACAACCCTTGGCATAGATGCAAAATTTGAGTCTAACAGCACCAGCTGAGAAACACTTCTGGCGGCGTCACTGCCCGATGCCATTGCTACAGAGCAATCAGCCTCCTTCAAAGCTAAAACATCGTTTACACCATCACCTGTCATGGCAACTGTATGGTTCTTTTCCTTTAAGGCTTTTACCATATCGTATTTTTGTGAAGGCGTAACCCTGCCAAAAACAGAGTATTTTTCCACTGCTACTTTTATGTCATCATAGCTCTTTAATGTAGTTGCATCCACACATTTATCATATTTTTCTAATCCTGCAAGCTTTGCAACCGCTGATACAGTCTTAACATTGTCACCAGAGATTACTTTTAAATCTACACCTTGCTTTGAAAAATAATCTAGCGTAGCCTTTGCTTCTTCACGGATTTTATCTTTTATAATAACAATGCCAATAGGCGACAAATTATTAGGTAAGCATCTATCATTAAATTCCTCTGGAGAATGGGCAATCAATATAACTCTGAAGCCCTCCTCCATAGAAGCTAAATTATCTTTTACCACGCTGACATTATCACCTAATACAAATTCCTCAGCACCCATAACATATGTACCGTTATTGCCAAAGGAGGCACCAGACCATTTTTTTTCAGAGGAAAACGCTACAACCTTCGTAGGCTCTAGCTCTGACTTTTCGTTGTATTTATCCTTAATAGCATTAATTGTAGGATTGCTGTCCTGTGACGCATTTGCTAACGCAATTAATGCAACTTTCAAATCATCAGCAGAGGTACCCCCTATAGGTACTATATCATGTACCTCCATACAGCCTTCAGTGATTGTACCAGTTTTATCAAGACATAAAACATCTACCCTTGCAAGAGTTTCTATACAATATAGCTCCTGAACCAAAACCTTTTGTCTTGACAGCCTGATAACACCTACAGCTAAAACTGTGCTTGTTAATAATATCAAGCCCTCTGGTATCATACCAATTAAAGCCGCTACGGTAGATACCACCGCATCATTGATATCAGAAAAACCATTTAAAGTCATTTGACGCCAAAATAACAATATTCCAAGAGGAATAATTACAATTGAAATAATTTTAATTATTTTATTTAGTGTATTCATAATTTCTGAATTAACTTTTTTTAGATATTTTGCTTTGTTCGATAACGAAGCTGCATAGTTATCCTCGCCAACGCTTTCAGCACGTACATAGCATTTTCCACTTACAATAAAACTACCTGACATTAGCTTGTCATCCTTAATTTTAAAGATAGCGTCGGATTCTCCCGTTAACAATGACTCGTTAGCCTCACAAGTACCACTTACCAAAACACAGTCTGTAGGTACCTGATTGCCCTGTGATAAAACAATAATATCATCTAACACCACTTCATTTATATTAATTTCCTGTTCCAAGCTATTGCGAATGACCTTTATCTTAGATTGTGAAATAATTGACATTTTGTCAATAGTTTTTTTTGCTCGTATCTCCTGAAAAGTACCGATGGCAATGTTAAAAAAAATAACGCCCATAAACAGCATATTTTTATATGAGCCAACCAATAATACTGCTATTGCTAAAATAAAGTTGATTATGTTAAACAATGTTACTATGTTGTCCCTAAAAATCCTGCCAACTGACTTGGTTTTTAATGAGCTTTCCTTATTATATAACCCCTGTTCATATCTGCTATTAACCTGTTCGTCTGTCAGCCCTATTTCTGCCACTGTAGGAATTCTCACAGTAGGCGTTGAATTTTTCATGTAACAGCCCCCATTCAATATAAAATTAAGTTTTTAGAATACGTATAAATGTTGCTTTATTCAAAATTTTTTTCAAATCGTCACAACTGCACTTATCTGTAAATAATAACATAATTTCCAATGAATGACAACGTCAGTTTTATTAATAAAATGTAAAATTATGAAATTGACTTAAATCTTGGAAATAAAAATTTCGCAAAGGGATAAAACTACATATGCTAGGTAAAATATATTTCCTACTTTATTTTTACCATTTTATTTTTAGATTTAGAACGCAAATTAATATTAGCAACGGAAATGGGAGGTGATATTTTGAAAAAAACTATAAAAGCAATAACCGTTGCAACAATGATAATTTGCTTTTTTATTTTTGGTTTAATAGCTTTTACTTCAATATATCTGCCATCAAGCTATAATGTTTCCAAAATAAATTCTTTAGGTAGGCTTTCAATATTTGGAATATCAGTAAAAAATGAAAGTACAAATACAAAAGACGTTAGCAACAACCTGCAGGATATTGAAACTACAAAAGGTAAGCTAATGCTGGGTAATATTATTCCTATTAAAAGTGTTGATATTAATATAACTGAAAACACCATGGTTATTCCTGGTGGTACACCATTTGGAATAAAGGTATTTACAAATGGTGTTATGGTTGTAAAAATTGATAAGATTAACGTGAACAGTCATTCCTATACACCCGCTGAAGATGCAAATATAAAAATTGGTGATGTAATTTTGGAGGTTAATGGGAAGTCGGTAACCAGTAATGAGGATTTAGTAAATTGTGTTAATAAATGTAACGGCGATTCGATGAATATTATATTAGAAAGAAATGAACAGAAAATCAGTACCAAGTTAACACCTGTAAACTCAGGCAATGAACAATACAAAATTGGCGTATGGGTGCGGGACAGTTCCGCCGGTATTGGTACAATAACTTTTTATGAGCCAAAAAGCGGTGGCTTTGCAGGCTTAGGTCACGGTATATGTGATGTAGACACAGGTTCGATTTTACCTTTAGGACAGGGGGAAATCGTAGGAGCGAGAATTGACGGGATTACTATGGCACAAAGCGGTAAGGCCGGTACGCTTAATGGTCATATTGAAAGTGGCAACGTATCTGGCTATGTAACAGAAAATAAGAATACAGGAGTTTATGGTGTATTAAATAACTGCCCTACACCGTTTGATCCTGTATCCGTTGCTTTTAAGCAGGAGGTAACAACTGGTAAGGCACAAATAATAACCACCTTGGATGATAACAAACCCCAATATTACGATATAGAAATAGAATCTATAAATTATGATGATGACTGTAAAACAAAAAATTTAGTAATAAAAATAACCGATGAAAAATTGTTATCTAAAACTAATGGCATTGTTCAGGGTATGAGTGGCAGCCCAATTATTCAAAATGGCAAGCTTGTAGGTGCTGTTACACACGTATTTGTAAACGAACCACAAAAGGGTTACGGGATTTTTGCCGAAAACATGTTGTTAGATTTTGACAAAGAAAATCAGATACAGGAAGAACCTGCCGCCTAATCTATTTTCAGTAAAAAAATACCCCCATTTTAAAAAAAGTTTACTGTAAACTATTGCCATTAATACCAATATATGGTATTATACAAACATCAAATAAACCACATGGGGGAAAAATAATGGAAAACACAATTAAATTACTAATCACCGAAGACCCTGCAGAATTCAGTCGAGAACAGTCCTCTGTACTAACACAATTTGGTATGGTAGCTGACTATGCTGGCAAAGACGGCATAGAGGTTTTAGAAAAAATAGATTCTCTAAAGCCTGATGTTGTCCTGATGGATATGTTTATGACACGCATCGACGGCATTGGCGTTCTAAGGACCGTTAACAGAAATAAAACAGAGAAAAAACCTTTGTTTATTATGTTTTCAACCTTTGATAGCCCTGTTTTAGAAAGAGAGGTTATGAACAACGGAGCCTCCTACTTTGTACTAAAGCCATATAATATTGCAGATCTGGCTGAAAGCATCGTTAGAATGATTAACAGTAATAACGAGCCTGTTCAAGCACAATATAAAGGTCTGTGCAATATAAACACAACCAACAGCATGGAGCTGCGTGTAACTGAAATACTGCATCAAATAGGTGTGCCTGCTCATATTAAGGGTTATAACTACCTGCGTGATTCAATTATGATGTCCGTTGAAACACCAGATATAATTAACGCAGTTACAAAACGTTTATATCCATCTGTAGCTAAAAAATATGAAACCACATCCTCAAGAGTGGAACGTGCTATTAGGCATGCTATAGAAGTTGCATGGGATAGAGGCGATGTTGATGTGCTAAACTCTTATTTTGGATACACTATTCATAATGACAGAGGAAAGCCAACCAACAGCGAATTTATTGCTATGATTTCTGACAAATTACGTTTACAGCTAAAAAACGCCAGCTAACAAAAATTCCTCCAACCTATTTTATATAAGTTGGAGGAATTAATTTAGTTGATTAACAGTTAATTTGCTGTCGATGATTATATAAATATGGTATTTTTTTGGGATGAGAAGGAGTGTGAGAATATGGCTACTAGAACATACTTAATCAACAATATCAAAAGTGGTGTATGCTGTGAAAAAATCCAGCATAGTATTAACAAAATAGATGGTTTAACTGCTAATGTTGATTTAGATACTAAAAGTGTTACCGTTAATTCAATGACCTATATTAACGATGACAAAGTAATAAGCACAATTAAAAATCTAGGATATACGGTTAAAGAAGTTTAACGACACAACATTTCCAGCTTTCAAAGCTACTTCTATATAATAAATTTCACGTTATTCTAATAAAATAGTGACCTTTTATGGATTAAAATAAACAGATAATTTCGCATAGCTCAAATCAAAAAAAGCAATGAGTAGTATGGAACACTTACTACTCATTGCTTTTTAGTACAAAATTTTAATTAATTATTCTTCTAATTGTGTAATAGCCACCAATGTTATAATCGTGAGAAACCATACAGCCTTCATCAGGAGCATGGATACGACCGCCATTACCGTCATATATTGCAACGTGTCCACTGTACACCAAAATATCACCAGCCTGTGCCAATGAAATATTAGGCACTTCTACACCAGCATAACGTAAATCAGTACGCAGACCCCAAAGATTATAACCAAATCTATCATATATTGCACATATAAAGCCAGAGCAGTCAGCACCAGTTGACAAACTGGTTCCACCCCACACATATGGCAAAAGTCCAACATATCGACCAGCTTCTTCAATTACGCTATTGGCTACTACAGGATTTACCGTTAGGCATACGTTAGAGCCAGGCACATAATTTCCAACGGGATTGGCATTTATTACTGATATATCGCATGATGCTGTTTTATAAGAACCGTCATTTGTTGTACAAATGATTTTACAGGTACCGTTGCCTATGGGGATAACCTGTCCATTAGCACTAACCTGAGCCACGCTGGTATCTGAACTGGACCATGTAACATTTTTATTAGTAGCTTCCGCAGGTGATACAGTTGGTATAATAACTTGACTGGTATCCCAATTTCCGTCATAGTTAATATACTCCAGATCTAATGCAACATCTGTCGCCTGTACCCTTGGCTCAACTATAATCTTACATTTAGCTGTAATTCCATTAGTGGTTTTACCTGTAATAACAGCCATACCATTATCAATAGCCGTTACTATACCTTTTTCATTCACTGTAGCCACTTTTTCGTCAGAGGACAGCCACGTCATAGCAGTGGCTGTGGCGTTATCTGGTGAAAAGGTTGTTTGTAATATCAACTTTTCGTTCTTTGACGTTAACGTGTATTCCTCCCAATCTAGCTTTATATTCTCTGGCTCAACTGGCAATTCAACCTTAACAACACAATCTACCTTTTCTCCACTTTCTACATCTGTACACACTATTGTAGTTTCACCATTAGCAATAGGTGTAACAGTACCACTGTCATCTACAACAACTATATCACTATCTGAGGATGACCACTGAACCTCAACCGTTTCAAGCTCTGGCTTCTCAGCCAATTCTATTGTGTAGGATTCTGATTTTGTAATATGTAGCTGTGACTGTTGTAGCTCAAGTGTTGCCGGTTGTGCGTTAGCAACAGCGTTAGAGGCCATCCTTAAGGTGTTCACCATAGGTGTAGTAAGTCTGGCATTTTCTAAAAAGCTGCCTGATAAATTTTGTGACTCGCCGACAGCACTGTTTAAACCGCCTAAAGAAAAGGTTGTTACTCCAACAACAGCTACAGCTATGACGCCGATTAATACTGTAAATTTAATTCGCTTTAGCTTTTTGTTTTCTATGTTATTATCTTTTTGAGAATATCTGTATTTACTCATTTTTTCTATCATTGTCCTTTCTCTGAAAAAACTGAAATAAATTCTCGTATTTGTCACAGCTCTAAATCAAACCTGCTATTAGTGTGACAAAACTGTAATAACTATACCACAACGAGGTTAAAATATCAACTTTATCTATAATTTTTCAGAATTTGTTCACAATAATTTAGCGTATTTTACAAAATCGTGTTACTTAATTGTGCATTATAAATAATATAATTGGAACTAAATAACAATACGGGTCTATTAGTCTATTCTATAGCTGCAATTTTTAAAGATATAGAGCATTTACCGTCCGTCGTACGCTCAGAACAATAATATGCTTCTTAAAAAACGCTAATGGGTTTGGTCAATTTCAACCTCCTTTCTCTTACATGACAGCATTTTATATATGTTTTCTCATGAAAATTTAATACACATAAACAATGGGGACAGCTTAATGCTGCCCCCTAAATACTTTTTTAATTTTTGGATTACCCAAACTATTGACAAAGAGTTTATTAAATGTCATTTTGAATCAAATCATCATATGATTGTCTTTTTACAATTACACGAGGAGTTTTATCCTTTATCATGATAATAGGTGCTTTTGTAATTCTGTTATAGTTTGAGGACATAGAATAGTTGTAAGCACCTGTCGATAAAACAGCAATAATGTCGTTTACCCTTGGTGTAGCTATTGGTGCATTTTCTTGTATAAGGTCACCGCTTTCACAGCATTTACCAGCAATAGTAACCTTTGTATCTGGTGCTTTGTCTGCGTGGCTAGCGTTTACAATTGTGTAGGTTGATTTATAAAGAGCATATCTAATATTATCGCACATACCACCATCAATAGATACATAAGTGCGTATATTTGGAATGTCCTTAACCCCACCTACCTTATACAATGTAATGCCAGCCTCTCCAACGATTGAGCGACCTGGTTCAATAAAAATAAAAGGCACTGGAATATTATACTGTGCAGACTTGGCAATAACAGCCTTTGAAACAGCATTCATGTAATCATCATATGCTGTGGGCTTGTCCGCAGCACTGTACCTAATACCAAATCCGCCACCTAGATTTAATTCAGTAATTAGGTGACCTGTTTGAGCCTTTATAGAACCAATAAAGTCCATCATAATATCTGCAGCAGTAACAAATGGATCAATATCAAAAATTTGAGAACCAATGTGGCAATGTAGCTCTGTTAGCTCCACGTTGTTGTATTGGAAAGTTTTCTTTACGGCTTCCATGGCTTCACCAGTTTCTAAAGCGAAACCAAACTTTGAATCAATTTGACCAGTTCTGATAAAATCGTGAGTATGTGCATCAACACCAGGCTTTATACGCATAGAAATTTTTACTACCTTATTTTTTGCTTTCGCTAACTGATTTAGCAGTTCAAGCTCATACAAATTATCTACAACTATTTTTCCAATATTGTAGTCTAAAGCCATATTAATTTCTTCAGCTGTTTTATTATTTCCATGGAAATGAATTTTTTCCGGTGGAAAATCTGCTTTCATAGCTGTGTAAATTTCGCCACCAGATACTACATCTAAACCCATTTTTTCATCGTTAACTATTCTACACAATTCTTTACAGCATAGTGCTTTACTGGCAAACATAGCTAAGCCGTTACCGTTATAATATTTTGCAATGGACTGTACATATGAGCTACAGGCTGTACGAATAGTATCCTCATCCATCACATATACAGGTGTACCATACTCATTAGCCAGCTCTACTGTGTCACATCCGCCAATTGTTAAATGTCCATTTTCATTAACATTCAAACAGTCGTTTACAAACATCGAAAACATTCCTCTCAATTTATATTTATCCCTTATTCCTTCTTATCCACATTTATAGTATCCGTGTTTTCTACACATTTGTCAATATATTGTCTTATTTCTTCTGTACCTTCCCCATTAAGTGCAGAAAATGGAAACAGAGGTATTTCATTCTCATAATCCTTTAATAGCTCCTGTATCTGCTGTAAGCTTTCCTGTTGTTTAGTTTTATTAAGCTTATCCTTTTTTGTTAATACAATAGCGAAAGGCAGATTTGAATGGTAAAGAAAGTCTATCATATCTAAATCATCAGCTGTTGGTTTATGTCGCATATCAACAATCTGAATAATCAACGCAAAGTTTCTGTCCTGTGCAAAATATCCCTCTACAAGCTCTGCCCAACGTCTTTTCTCTGATTGTGATACCTTTGCGTAGCCGTAGCCCGGTAAATCTACCAATCTAAAACTATCCAGCTTAAAAAAGTTAATTGTTGCTGTTTTTCCCGGTGTAGCACTAACTCTAGCAAGCTTTTTTCTGTTGACTAATTTGTTTATTAGTGATGATTTACCAACATTAGATCTACCAGAAAACACCACCTCTGGTAACGTGCTTTCCATTAACTGAATGGCTTTACCAGCAGCATATTCAAAATCAACATTATTTATGTTCATATCTTTCCAACTCCCTATTATTGGACAATCTGTTCAATAGGCGTTTTAGCCTCTTCTACTGTCAATCCACGATTCTCTACCGATTTTTTTATCTTCTTAGTTTTTTTAGGAAGCAGTGCAATGTCTAAAACCTCTCTGAAATCAGACACTGGACGAAACTCTATGGAACTTTTTACAACAGGGTCAACCTCAAATAAATCAGAAATATTGTCCTGAGGTATAACAACAGTTTTAATACCCATTCTGTAAGCTGCCATTGTCTTTTCTTTTAAACCACCTATTGGCAACACTCTGCCACGAAGTGTAATTTCCCCTGTCATAGCAACATCGTTTTTAACCGCCCTGCCTGTTAAAGCTGATACAATAGCCGTAGCCATTGTTATACCAGCAGATGGGCCATCCTTTGGTACGGCACCCTCTGGTGCATGAATGTGAATATCATTGGCCTTATAAAAGTCCACATCAATATCAAGCTCCTTGGCATAACTGCGTACACAAGTTATTGCAGTTTTGGCAGACTCCTTCATAACATCACCTAATGAGCCTGTCAGCTCAATTTTTCCTGTACCACTAACCACGGCAACTTCAATGTTAAGCATAGTACCACCCACAGAAGTCCATGCCAAACCATTTACTACTCCAACCTCACTTTTGTTATCTATTGCGTCTGGTTTGAATTTTCGTGGTCCTAAAATATCTTCAATATTTTTTATATTAACAGAATATTTTGTATCACCATTTTCAACAAATTTAACAGCAGCTTTTCTTAACAATGAACCAATTACACGTTCTAGGCTACGCACACCTGCTTCTCTAGTATAGCTATCAATTAAATCATAAATAGCTGTATCTGTTATTTTAAACTGACTAGCTTTTATTCCAGTATTTTTTAACTGTTTAGAAATCAGATGTTTTCTAGCTATATTATATTTTTCTTCTCTAGTATAGCTATCAAGCTGAATAATGTCCATTCTATCTAATAACGGCTCCGGAATAGAGCTATAATCGTTAGCAGTAGTAATAAAGAACACTGAGCTTAAATCAAAAGGTAAATCAATATAGTGATCAGTATAGGTACTATTTTGAGCAGAATCCAATACCTCTAATAATGCGGAGGTAGGGTCGCCCTTATAATCGTTACCAAGCTTATCTATCTCATCTAAAATAATTAATGGATTGTTAGTGCCTGCAAGCTTTATAGCATTAATTATTCTGCCAGGCATTGCACCAATATATGTACGTCTATGGCCACGTATTTCAGCCTCATCATGAACACCACCCAAGGCTATTCGCTGTGACTTTCTATTAATAGCGGTAGCAATTGACTGAGCTATTGAGGTTTTACCAACACCTGGTGGGCCAATCAAACACAATATTTGCCCATTAACATTTGGTGATAATTTACGAACAGCTAAAGCTTCGATAATTCTGTCTTTAATTTTTGTTAAACCATAATGTTGTTTATCAAGTTCTTTTCTTGCTTTTTTTAAATCTATAATTTCATCATCACTAATATTCCACGGCAGCTCTAGACAAGTGTCCAGATATGTTCTGATAACGTTAGCCTCCTGTGAACCAAACGGCAGCTTTTCAAGCTTATCACATTCCTTTAGCAAAACCTTTTGTGACTCTTCAACTAGATGCAAATCTAAAATAGATTGACGGTACTGTGCAACCTCGGAGGCCAGCTCGTCACCCTCATCCAGCTCGTCCTCAATAACACGCAGCTGTTCACGCAGGTAATATTCCCGTTGACTTTCATCAATTCTTTCTTTTGCCTTTAACTGAATGGAATTTTCTATTTCCATTACAAATATTTCATCAGTGACATAATTAACTAAAATTTCTAAACGTTCCTTAATATCAAGGGTTTCCAGTATCTCCTGCTTTTGCTTATATTCAAGCACAGCATTTCCAGCTATATAATCACAAAGCTCTCCACCGTCAGTGCAAATACCTATTTTGTACAGTATATCCGCCGCTACCTTTGGAGAAATTGAAAGATACCTCTCAAAAATATTTTTGCTAGCTCTAACTAAAGCTCGTTCATCTGCGTCGTTTGTTGGCTGTTGCTTTTCTATCTTCTCAACCATAGCTGTTAAGTATGGTTTTTTAGTGCCAGCTTCAGCTATTTTTGCTCTGCTAACACCCTCAACAATAACTCTGATAACGTTCTCTGGCTGACGTATTATTTGAATAACTCTAGCAACAACACCTATTTTATTAAGGTCATCCAATTTTGGTTCATTTTGATCTGGTATCTTCTGTGAGGTTAAAAAAATCAACTGGTCTGTACGCATAGTTTGTTCAACCGCTAACGCTGATTTTTTTCTGCCAATATCAAAATGCAGCATCATTCCAGGAAATACCACAAGATTTCGAAGTGGCAATACAGGAAATTCCCTTAATTTTTGATTGTTTTCTGTAGACATAAAATTCGCCTCCTTTTATTAGGCAATTAAAAAAATATGGAGCTGTAACTGTTAAAATCAAGTTACAGCTCCGATTTTTAAGATGCAGTATTTTTTCTAATACGCTTTTTTTCTTCAGTTTTACCTGTTTCCATCTTAACAGATTTTCTATCCTGATTATGAATAATCGTTACATTTGTAGGGTCTTTTATTGTTTCTGCTGTAATAATAACCTTTTCTACTGTAACGTCAGATGGTACCTTAAACATCAAATCCTTTAAAGTATTTTCAAGAATTGAGCGTAAACCCCTAGCACCTGTGTTTTCGTTCATTGCTTCATCAGCTATAGCCTCTAACGCAGGCTTTTCAAATTCAAGCTCTACATTGTCAAGCTCGAACAGCTTTGTGTATTGCTTAACTAATGAATTTTTAGGCTCAGTTAATATTCTTACGAAGCCCTCTTTGTCTATTCCATTTAGATTAGTAATAACAGGTAATCTGCCAACCAGTTCAGGAATTAAGCCAAACTTTACCAAATCATGGGATACAACCTTTGACATCCAGTCCGTTGTGTTTAGCTCCTTTTTATCCTTAACATCTGCACCAAAGCCCATAGAAGATGAACCAACACGTTTTTCTAAAACCTTTTCCAAGCCGTCAAAAGCACCGCCACATATAAATAATATGTTGCTGGTGTTAATCTGCAAAAATTCTTGCTGCGGATGTTTTCTGCCACCCTGTGGCGGCACGTTAGCTACAGTTCCTTCTAATATCTTTAGCAAAGCCTGCTGTACACCCTCACCGCTTACATCTCTGGTAATTGATGGGTTTTCTGATTTACGTGCTATTTTATCAATCTCATCAACATAGATAATACCACGTTCTGCTTTTTCAATGTCAAAATCAGCCGCCTGTATTAGTCTAAGCAATATATTTTCTACGTCTTCGCCAACATAACCAGCCTCTGTTAAAGTAGTGGCATCGGCAATAGCAAAGGGAACATCTAGTATTCTAGCTAAAGTCTGTGCTAAAAATGTTTTTCCTGTACCGGTAGGTCCTAGCATTAGAACATTGCTTTTAACAAAATCAACTTCATCATTGTGATTAAATACACGTTTGTAGTGATTGTAAACTGCTACGCTAAGTGTAACCTTTGCCTCGTCCTGACCGATAACATATTCATCAAGCTTTTCCTTTACCTGCTCTGGCTTTAAAAGGCCTTTAAAATCAACATCCTTTTTTTTGCCCTTAGACTGAGTTTCTTTTTCAAGCGCTTCACCCTCATGCAGAATAGATTGACAAAGCTCTACACATTCATCACAAATGTATACGCCTGTTCCTGCTATCATTCGACCTACAATGTCCTGAGACTTTCCACAGAAAGAACAAAATATTTCTTTTTTTGAGTTATCTTCTTTGCTGGCCATGTGTGTTAACTCCTTGTGTTATCTTTTTGTAATAACCTTATCAATTAATCCATATTTCATTGCTTCATCTGCTGTCATAAAGTTATCACGTTCTGTGTCCTTAGCAATAATGTCATATGGCTGACCTGTACGTTCTGATAAGATAGTATTTAGCTTTTTCTTTGTCTGCTGAATATGGTCAGCGTGTATCATAATATCAGTAGCCTGCCCCTGAGCGCCACCGCTTGGCTGGTGAATCATAATGTCGCTGTTAGGTAGGGCATATCTTTTACCCTTTGCACCAGCCGCCAATAAAAAAGCACCCATGCTGGCAGCCATGCCCATACAGATTGTGGACACGTCACATTTGATATACTGCATTGTGTCATAAATAGACAAACCATCAGTAACGGAACCGCCTGGGCTGTTAATATACAGACTGATATCCTTTGAAGGATCCTGACCCTCTAAGTACAAAAGCTGTGCAACAACCAAACTGGCAGATGCACTGTTAACCTCTTCTGTTAACATAATAATTCTATCATTTAACAATCTGGAAAAAATATCGTATGAACGCTCGCCACGACTTGTTTGTTCAACAACGTATGGTACTAAACTCATTAAAATCAATCCTTTCTCATAATATCAGCTATATCCCCCGACATCGCCTACATAAGCATAGGCAACAAATCGGAGGATTATTCATCATAAGTAAAATTTATTTTGTTCTACAATTAAATTATTCAGCAATAGCACTTTCTTTTACAAATTCCATTGCTTTTTCTACAGCAACATCCTTGGCTAGATCATCTTTAGCAATAAGCTCTTTAACCTTTTCAACAGGCATGCCGTACTGCTCTGCCAGCTTGTTGTATTCTTCCTCAACTTCTGTATCATCAGCCACAATGCCTTCTTTTTCAGCTATTTTTTCTAAAGCTAACCTTACCTTTACTCTCTGCTCAGCCTGTGGCTTGTAGGCAGCTCTCAAAGCGTCAATATCCATGCCCATATACTGTAGGTATGTTTCCATCTCCATGCCCTGTGAACGCAGACGCATATCAAACTCACGCAGCATATCAGTTACTTTATTTTCATACATTGCCTCTGGCACTTCTGCTTGAAGCAGCTCTGTCAGTTTAGTAACAATTTGGTTTTCTTCGTCCTCTCGAGCTTCATTTTCTAGTCTGTCGGCTACGTCTTCTTTAAGCATTTCTTTGTATTCAGCTACTGTTTCTTTTTCGCTAACATCCTGTACAAACTCATCGTCAACCTCTGGTAATTCTTTTGCTTTAATTTCATGTAGGTTGATTTTAAATTGGCTCTCTTTACCTGCTAGCTCTTCAGCCTGATAATCCTCTGGGAAGTTTACTGTAATAGTAAATTCCTCACCTGTGTTGTGACCAATAATTTGCTCCTCAAAACCAGGAATAAAGCTATTGCTGCCTACTGATAGATTATAGTTTTCTGCTTTACCACCGTCGAAAGCTTCACCATCAACAAAGCCCTCAAAATCAATAACTGCTATATCACCATCCTGTACAGCTCTGTCCTCTACAGCTACCAATCTGCTGTTACGGTCACGAATTTTTTCTATTTCTTCATTTAGAACATCTTCGGTAACCTCTGTTGATTTTGGTGTTACTTTAATACCCTCGTAGTTTTCAATGTTTACCTCTGGCTCTACAGTAACAACTGCTTTAAATGTAAAACCATCCTTGCCAACTGATTCAACGTCTAAATCCATTTTATCGTTTACAATCCTTACGCCAGCTTCTTTGGCTGCATTATCTAAAGCATCAGGATATAGCTCCTGCATAGCATCATCATAGAAAACACCCTCGCCGTACATTTTTTCTACAATAGCCTTTGGTGCCTTACCCTTACGAAAGCCAGGGACGTTCATTTTTTTAACCTGCTTGTGATAAGCACGGTCAATAGCACTGTTAAATGTATCTGCGTCAACCTCGACGATTAGCTCATATCTGTTAGTTTCTACCTTATTAGATGATTTAAGACTCATTTTATTATCCTCCTAAATTTTCGCTGAAATATGCTTAGTATTATACCATATCTATTATGCAATTTCCATACCCAAATGTTATTATCTGTCTCTTATACACATCTCCGAGCCCACGAGACCGTACT
>CZCA01000476.1_pt1 | contig 35384 bp, 48 predicted proteins | sample 591981 | NCBI WGS metagenome assembly CZCA01 (sample SAMEA3556810, study PRJEB10932) | anaerobic digester metagenome | reverse complement strand
CCCCACCACGCGGGGGGGGGGCGCCCCCCCCCCCCCGCCGTTGTGATGGGCGACCCGGCTCAGCCGCTGTAGCCGCGACTGGCGTCTGCCATCGCAGCTTCGCCGGCCAGTGAGGCAAGAAACTCATCATGCGTGACCGGATGTGAGAACATGGGGTAATCCTTCTCGATGGCGTTGCGGTGCTCCTCCATGCTTGTCGCCGCCACGCAGTCGGTCAGGGTGAAGACATTGAAACCATGCTCATACGCTGTGCGCATCGACGACTCCACGCAGCAATTGGTGAGAAAGCCGCCCAGCGCCACATTCTCGATGCCGCGCCCGCGCAGCAGAAAATCCAGGTTGGTGCTGGCGAAGGCGCATAGTCCGCGCTTGCCCTCGACGATGAGATCGCCCGGCTCCGGCGCCATCTCCTCACAAATCTGCGCCCCCCACGAACCTTTGACAAAGGAATGCGTATCCACCACCCCCTTGAGAATGCCATAGGGGTGAGCGCCCAACTCCGGGTAACCTTCGACAAAAGTGATCGGGGCGTGGATGATCGTTGCGCCCAGTTCGCGCGCCTTCTGGACGGTGGCGGCGGCGTTCGCCAGCATATTCGTCTGCTCCATCACTTCTTTAACAGCCCCGTGCAAGGTGCCACCTTCGGTGGTAAAGTCATTTTGGAACTCGATCATGACGACGGCAGTTTTCTTGGGATCAAGGTTCATGGGCGCCTCCTGTGCTTTCTCGCAGTTTGTTCTTGATGCTTGCTTGACAACTTACTTGATAACTTATTTGACAACGCAGAGATTAGTCGTGAATCCCGCGTTCGACCACATTGATACCGCCGACCTCGATGACCGGCGTGCCATCGCGTTCAACCCAGACGCCGCATTGGGTGCTGCCCGGACTTTCCTCCAGTTCAACAACGGAGCCATCCATGCGCAGCGCAGGGTGATACCAGCGGCCAACCTGCTGTGCGTCGCCCTCGATGTAGTGACCGATGAGAGAGCGCCGGAAGCGGTTCGTGCTGGTGTTGGGATAACTGCCATGCACAAGTTGACCGTTGAAGAAGAGCACATCCCCCGCTTTCATCACCACTGGGCGCACGTCGGCGTCAGGCGGCAGCGGCACAGTCACGTCGGTGAAACTTTGCGATAGGTCGGCTTCGATTGTGCAGAGCACGGGCCAGGCATGGCTGCCCACCACCACCTGCATACAGCCATTCTCCTCGTCGCAATCGTCGAGCGCCAGCCAGGCCGCCATGCAAGTGCCTGGTTGCACCCGGAGGTAATAGTTGTCTTGATGCAGCGCCTGCCCGCGCGCGCCGGGTGGTTTGAAGTAGAGCATCGTCTGTACAGCCAACGGCTCCTTGCCCAGGAAGGTGGTCAGGGCAAGCCGGATGCGCGGGTCAAGCATCCACTGCAGCGAGAGATCGTCCCACCGGTGCATGTGGATCATGCGCGGGTAGGCTTTGAGTGGATCGCTCTCAGTGGCGGCCACCCCGGCGAAATCACCCGCGTGGCTGCCTTGACGACGCAAGCGCATGAAGTGGTCAATATAGGTCTCCACCTCTTCGAGTGTGAACATCTGACGGACGACGGTGTAGCCATCCTGTTCGACTTGTTGGATATGAGCTGGTGTGATCACAATGTTTTCCTTCTCGGAACAATTCCTTCGCTGCGGTGAGGTCGATTATAGCGATTTCATCGCGACTTGAAAAGCGTTCAAATCGGACCGGGTCTACTTGCTGTTGGGGGGGAGAATGGTTGCAACCGGTGAATCATAGGCATTGACAGAAGTCATCCGGCCATCAGTGAAGTCGCTTCACCAGGACGTCGCGTCCACCTTCTGTAGGTTATCGCTCACTGCGTTTGGGCCTGCGCTGGATGTGGTATCATGAGGGCAAATGACCATGCTCTACATTCAGTGAGACAATCCGTTATGCCTTCAACAACCACCTTACCGGCGCGCCTTAATGTTTATATTCCCGCCTCCGATCTGGCCAAACGCGTCGATGACTTGCGAGCATTGTTGCCGCCGCACATTCACGTCACTGCCGCGCCAGACGCACAGCCGAGCGATTGCCACATTCTGGTGCACGGTGCAGTCAAGGCGGAATGGCTGGCCGCCAGCCCCGCTCTGCGCGCCGTGATCGTGCCCTACGCTGGCGTCTCGCCAGAGCTGCGGCAGTTGTTGCTGCAGCATCCACACATTGCACTGCACAACCTGCACTACAACGATGTCGCCACCGCCGAATTTGCCCTGGCGTTGCTATTGGCGGCCGCCAAATTTATCGTTCCGCTTGATCGGTTGTTGCGCCAGGGCGATTGGCGCCAGCGCTACGGCGGCGCGCCATCGCTGCTGTTGGCAGGCAAGCGCGCGTTGATTCTCGGCTACGGCGCCATCGGTCGTCAGATCGCTCCGCTCTGTCAGGCGCTGGGGATGCAGGTCAGCGGTGTGCGTCGCCACGCACCAACGCAACCTGTCGAGCGCGGCGTGGCTGTGTATGCGGTGAGCCAGTTGCCCACTCTACTGCCTGCCGCCGACATTTTGATCTGTGTGTTGCCGCAGACGCCTGATACCGTCGGGCTGATCGGCGCCGCAGAACTGGCATTGCTGCCGCAGGGCGCCATTGTGGTCAATGTCGGGCGAGGACCGGTGATCGATGAAGCGGCGTTCTACGCTGCTCTGCGCAGCGGCCACCTTGCCGCCGCCGGCATCGATGTGTGGTACAACTATCCACACGGCGAGGAAGAGCGGGCGCACACGCTGCCCTCTCGCTTTCCCTTCCATGAACTCGACAACGTAGTGCTTAGTCCCCATCGCGGTGGGTGGCTGGAAGCTGCCGAGGAGCGCCGCCTGCAGGAATTGGCGACGTTGCTGACCGCCGCTGCCAACGGCCGGCCGATGCCAAATCTGGTGGACAAGCAGCTTGGGTACTGAGAGTCCTTTGTATGGCTCCCTAACCTGATGCTAAGACGCAGGGCGCAAAGCAAATGCTGGAATTGACCTTCACATCACGTATGCCCCGTGCGTATAGCTCATGAACCGCAACGGGTATTGACGCCATGATGGAGCGCAAGATCATACATCTCGATCTCGACGCCTTCTTCTGCGCAGTCGAGGAATTGCGCGACCCGACGCTGCGCGGCAAACCCTTTGCTGTTGGTGGCAGGCCTGAAAGTCGCGGCGTCGTCGCCTCCTGCTCCTACCCGGCGCGACGCCTGGGCGTGCACTCCGCCATGCCGATGGCTCAGGCGTTGCGGCTCTGCCCGGCGCTGATCATTGTGCCGGCGCGCCATCGCGAATATGTAGCGCACTCGCAGCGGGTCATGGCGATCCTGCACCGATTTACACAACTGGTGGAACAGATTTCCATCGACGAGGCCTTTCTCGACGTGACCGATCGCCTGGAGGCGGCGCCGGCGCTGGCAATCGAGCTTCAGCAGATGATCCGTCACGAACTGGGGCTGCCCGTTTCGCTCGGCGTGGCCACGAACAAACTCGTTGCCAAGATTGCCAACAATGTAGGCAAGGCAGCGGCGCGCGGGGACGCTCCGCCCTGTGCGCTGCAAGTTGTGCCGCCGGGCGCCGAAGCCGACTTTTTGGCGCCGCTGCCCGTCGCTGCGCTGTGGGGCGTCGGCCCCAAGACAGCGGCGCGACTGCACACCCTCGGCATTCACACCATTGGCGATCTCGCCCGCTGGCCAGAGCGCGACCTGGTGCGGCGCTTCGGCAAGTCAGGCCAGGAGATGGCGCACCACGCGCGCGGGTTGGACGATCGCCCCATCGTCACGGAACACGCGCGCAAGTCGATCAGCCAGGAGACGACCTTTGTGCGAGATGTGACCGATGCCGCCCTGCTGCACACGACTTTGCAAGAGCAGGCGGCGGAAGTGGCAAGCGGCCTGCAGCGTCGGCGCTTGTTGGCCGCCACCGTCAAGCTCAAAATCCGCTGGGCTGACTTCACCACGCTAACGCGGCAGACGACGTTGCCGCAACCAGGGGATGACGCCGCCCAATTTTACGCTGCCGCCCGCACCCTGTTGACGCGCGTCTGGCGGGGAGAGGCTGTGCGGCTCATTGGCCTTGGCGTGACCGGACTGAGCGAGGCGCGCCAGCTTGGCCTGTGGGAAGCGCCGGATGAGCGCGCAGAGCGGCTCTACACTGCCGTCCGTGAGTTGCAGCACCGCTACGGCGCCACTGCCATCCGTCGCGCTAGCGATCTCGGCGACGCGGGGTAAAATTAGGCGTCAGGCAGCATACGATCACCTGCCTTGCTACTCTGGCTTCCAGGGAAGGTGGAGGCTCTGCGCAACATACACCTGGAAAAAACATGAACGAAGAAATCGATCTGGAGGAGTGGGCGCCTGGGTTTGTCATCCTCATCACCCTGATCGGTGGGGCGTTGCGTGTGCTGCTGCTCGGCGCAAAGGGGATGTGGCTGGATGAAACGTTCAGTGTGTGGATGGCCAGTCACAGCGTCTCCGATCTGTTGCAATGGATCGTCAGGCTCGACCAGCACCCGCCGCTCTACTATTTCCTGCTTCATTACTGGATCACCTTTACCGGCGATGCAGCGTATGACGTTCGGTTCTTTTCTGCGCTCTTTGGCGCCGCTACAATTCCGGTTATCTACCTGATCGGCAAGCGCATCTCTGGGGTTGCGGTGGGATTGGCAGCGGCGCTGTTGCTGGCGTTATCGCCATTTCACATCTACTTTGCGCAGGAAACGCGCATGTACACCCTGCTGACCTTCAACGCCGCCATGGCGATCTATGCCCTGGTCAGGCTGCTGACGGATGCGCGCAGCGTCAACCCCATTGGTCGCCAATTTCGCGACTATCTGCACACCTGGCGGAGCGCCACAGCGGCGGTAACGGACATCGCCCCTGAATTTCGTGACGTTGGTCCTTCGCTGCGTGGCTGGCGCAGCTGGTTTGCGCGCCAGCGTTGGGCGCCGATGCAGCGCATTGAAACCGATCTGGCCTGGGTTGCCTTTGTTGTCTTTACGACGGCGACCATGCTCACACACAATACGGCTGTCCTGTTTCCACTAGCTGTCAACGTGTTTGTGCTCGGCCTGATGCTCTTTCAGCGGCGTAACCGGGCTGGCGCGCACTTTTCCCTCCAGGCTCCTACCTTGGGGAATTGGGCGAAGGCGCAGATCGCCATCTTCCTGCTGTGGAGTCCCTGGCTCTACTTCTTTATTCAGCAAGCCCGTGTGGTCGATCAACGTTTCTGGATTCCTGCGCCGACCTGGGATGCTGTGCTCCAGACATTGCGATCTTTCTTGAATGCCTCGGCGCCCTTGCCAACTAGTCTGGCCGTGATCATCTGGGGGCTATACGGGTTGGTGTTAGGGTTGGGTGTGGTGCATTTCCGGCGCAAGCTGGCGCGCTTCTGGTTGCTGGCTGTGCTCTTTGCCGTTCCCTTTGTCGGTGAACTGCTCGTGAGTCTCCGCCGACCGATCTTTTACGACCGCACCTTGATCTGGATCACGCTGCCCTTGTTCCTGGTGCTGGCGGCCGGCGCCGTGCAATTCAAAAATCGTTTTCTGATCATCCTCGTGGTGGGCGTGCTTGGCGCCGTCAACCTGTTTGCGGTTGGCGACTACTACCGCTTCTATCGTAAAGAGGATTGGAGCATCCCGGCCGGCTATGTGGCCAATTTTGCTGAACCGGGAGACCTGGTGCTCTTCAACTCCAACTTTGTGGCGATCCCGTTCGACTATTACTTCAAGGCATACGAAGAACTATATGCACTTCAGGTGACAAAACAGGGATTGCCGCACGACTTGATCGCTGACGGCATCCTGGAACCACAGATGACGGAAGACGATATCCCTGCGCTTCTTTCCTTGCTACGCCAGCATGATCGGGTCTGGTTGGTGTACAGCCATGAAGCATACACGGACCCGAAAGGACTCATCCCGCGAACACTGGCAGCGCAGATGCAGTTGGCTCGGACGCGCGATTTTTATGGTGGGCAAGTGCAGTTGTATGTGGCGCCCTGAGCTGCGCCCGGGGCGTGACTGAGAGTGCCGTCAGCTCCGACACTGGAACGCAACGACCGTTTGAACCCGCCCGTTGAGCCGGGCTATAATCAAATGAAGATGACCGAGCACAAGACTCCCATTATCAACCTGGAGCGCGTATGGATGCTGCTACTCCGCCCCGGCATCGGCATCAAACGCTGGTTGCTGGCGGCTTTGGCTGGCATCCTGGCAACGAGCATTGGGCTAGCTTTCCTGTTGGTGCTTTTGATTCAGAGCGGGCCACTGCACTGGCTGGTGCTTGGTTTCCTGCCAGATTGGCTGCGCGCACTGCTCTTTATTGGGCTGGGCTTGGGCGTCGCGACAGTCGGCGCCTGGCGTCTGCACCAGATCATCTTGCGTGAAGTGTGGCCGGAACTGCGGACGCCGGAAAGCCAGGCGGCAGTGCGCGCTATTCTCAAGCGCCAACAGCGACGCCACGGACCGCGCGTCGTCGTGATTGGCGGCGGCACGGGGATGCCACAGTTGTTGCGCGGGCTGCGCGCGTACACTGACAACATCACCGCAATTGTCACCGTGGCGGACGACGGTGGCAGCAGCGGGCGGCTGCGTCGACAGATGGGCACGCTCCCTCCTGGCGACTTCCGCAATAACATCGCTGCACTCAGCGAGGCAGAAGGGTTGATGACGCGCCTCTTTCAGTATCGCTTTGCAGAAACAGATGTCGGCGCCTGTGATGACCAGCGCAGCGAATTGGCCGGACACAGCTTTGGCAACCTGTTCATCACAACGATGGCGGCAATTACAGGCAGCTTCGAGTCCGGCATCGCCGAAAGTAGCCGTGTGCTCGCCGTACGTGGACGCATCTTGCCCAGCACACTGGAAAACGTCACCCTCTGCGCTGAGGTCAAGCGCACGACGCCGGATGGTCACACCGAGTGGTTGATGGTGGAAGGCGAGAGCAATGTGCCCAAAGCCGGCGGACAGGTCGAGCGCGTCTATTTACAGCCGGCGCATGTGCGTGCGTACCCGGAGGCGATCCGGGCGTTGCTCCAGGCCGACTTGATCGTCGCCGGGCCTGGCAGCTTCTTCACCAGCGTACTGCCCAATCTGCTGGTCGAATCGATTCGTGATGCCATCATCGCGTCGTCGGCGCTGCGCATCTACATTTGCAATGTCGCTACGCAACATGGCGAGACCGACGGCTTCAGCGTGCTCGATCACCTGCGCAAGCTGCGTCAACACGTCGGGGATGCGTTCATGACCACGCTGGCCAATGACAACTACAGCCTTGATAAGCCTCCAGCCCACAACGCCAGTTGGGTTACATTGCCAGCGCCCGGCGAAACCTCGGAATTCACGATCTTCACAGGTGATGTGGTGGATGCAGAGCGACCATGGCGCCATGACTCGCAAAAGCTGGCTGCCCGATTGATGGAAATCTATCACGACTATGCGGCAAAATCACCCAAAGTGTAAACTACACAATTTCTAGGAGTGATGGTAAGATAAACGCACAGGTGGTTTGACCCTGTTGCCGTCAGTGTAAAAAGCGAGCGATGTCAGGCGCATCATCACCAACACAGCGAGCTCCTCAAAAGATGTTGATAAGGATTATGTTTTTCACAATTTAAGGAGAGATTCTAATGGCAGTCAAAGTAGCGATCAACGGGTTTGGCCGCATTGGGCGGCAGGTTACGAAGGCGCTCTTCGAGAACTATCGCGGCAAGTTCGATCTGGTGGCAGTCAATGACCTCAGCGACACCGCAACCAACGCCCACCTCTTCAAGTACGACAGCAACTACGGCGCTTTCCCCGGCACGGTCGAAGTCAAGGACGGCGATCTGGTGATCGACGGCGACCGCATCAAGGTGCTGGCGGAGAAAGACCCCAGCAAGCTGCCGTGGGGCGACATGGGCGTCGATATTGTCGTCGAAAGCACCGGCATCTTCACCTCGCGCGAAAAGGCTGAGCTGCATCAACATGCGGGCGCCAAGAAGGTCATCATCAGCGCGCCGGCTAAGGGCGAAGACCTGACCATCGTGCTTGGCGTCAATGATGACAAGTATGACCCGGCCAAGCATAACATCATCAGCAACGCCAGCTGCACTACCAACTGTCTGGCGCCGGCGGCGAAGGTGCTCAACGACCTGGCGGGCATCCAGCAGGCGCTGATGACCACGATTCACGCCTACACCAACGACCAGCGCATCCTCGACCTGGTGCACAAGGACCTGCGCCGTGCACGCGCTGCCGCCATGAGCATCATCCCGACAACGACCGGCGCCGCCAAGGCGGTGGCGCTGGCGATCCCGGAACTCAAGGGCAAATTCGACGGTTACGCCATGCGCGTGCCGACCTCGACGGTTTCGGTGGTGGATTTCACGGCGATGGTTGAAAAGGAAATCACCAAAGATGAACTGATTGCCGCCTTCGACGCCGCCGCCGCTGGTCCGATGAAGGGCATTCTGCAGGTCGTGCGCGAGCCATTGGTCAGCATTGACTTCAAGGGCAGCCCCTACAGCAGCTCGGTGGATGTCGAGTTCACCAATGTGTACGGCAAGATGGTCAAGGTCGTGACCTGGTACGATAACGAGTGGGGATACAGCTCGCGCGTCGCCGACCTGATCGACTTCATGGCGAAGAAGGGCATCTAAGAAAAAGCGATGGGAGATTAGAGAGCAGGAGATTGGTGATGATGCGATTGCGTGAAAGGCAGCGACAATCTCCAATCTCCAATCGCTTGAGCACTCAATCTCCCAATCCCAACTGTTTTCAAGAACGTGGCGCGCGGTGATATGCTGTGCGCCACATTTTTTCTGAAAGGGCAAGTCCCATGAACAAGAAAACGATCAAAGACGTGGACTGGCAGGGCAAGAAAGCCCTGGTGCGTGTCGATTTTAATGTCCCGCAGGACAAAGCCACCGGCGCCATCACCGACGACGCCCGCATTCGCGCCGCGCTGCCGACGATCCAGTATCTGCTCGACCACGGCGCAGCGTTGATCCTGATGAGCCATCTTGGGCGCCCCAAGGATGGGCCTGACCCTAAGTACAGCATGAAAGTTACCGCCGACCACTTGGCAACGCTGATCTCGGCGCCGGTCAAGTTTGTCGGCCAGACGACGGGGCCAGAGGCAGAGGCGGCCGCTGCCGCACTCCAGCCGGGCGAGGTGCTCGTGCTGGAGAACACCCGCTTCGACAAGCGAGAGACGAAAAATGACCCGACGATGGCGGCAGAGTTGGCCAGGTTGGGCGACGTCTATGTCAACGATGCGTTTGGCAGCGCACATCGCGCCCATGCCAGCACCGAGGGCGTCGCCCGGTTGATGCCGGCTGTCGCTGGCTTCTTGATGGAGAAGGAACTGGCCTTCCTCGGCAAGGCGCTGGAAAGTCCTGAGCGTCCCTTCGTGGCAATCCTGGGCGGCGCCAAAATTAGCGACAAGATCGGCGTCATCTCCAACCTGTTGACCAAGGTCGATGCAATCTTGATCGGCGGCGGCATGGCGAACACCTTCCTGGCTGCGCAGGGCATCGCCATGGGCAAGAGCCTGGTCGAGGCGGAATCGCTAGAGACTGCCCGCGCGTTGATGGCAAAAGGCGGCGACATGATCCAGCTTCCGGTTGACCTGCGCGTGGCTGAGGCCTTTGCCGCCGATGCCGCCGACAAGGTGGTCGATGTCAACAACGTACCCGCCGAGTGGATGGCGCTCGACATCGGGCCAGCGACGATCGCGCACTACGCCAACCGGCTGGCCGGCGCCAAAACCGTTGTCTGGAATGGCCCGATGGGCGTCTTCGAGTTCCCGAAGTTTGCCCAGGGCACCTTCGCGATTGCCGAAATCCTGGGTGGGCTGAAGGACGCCACGACGATCATCGGCGGCGGCGACAGCGCAGCGGCGATCCGCGACGCCGGTCTTGAAGATAAGATGTCGCACGTCAGCACCGGTGGTGGCGCCAGCCTGGAATTCCTGGAAGGGATCGAGCTGCCCGGCGTGGCTGCGCTCAACGACAAATAGGCGTAGGTCAAGCAATGTGCGGTTCTTGACCGCACCGACAGGGAGCTTCATCGTCATGGGCTTTTTCTCAAGAATCATGGCTGCATTCACCGGCAAGGCGCCGGGCGGCAACGATCGCTATCTGCCGATCTATGTGCTCGACCACCGCTGCCGTGAGCCAATCAGCGGGCAAATTGACCTGCTCAACGAGCTGAGCCTGGCTGAGGAAGAAGGCGGCGGCTATTATGTGCGCAAAGTGCTGCACACGTCGGGCGCCAGCCGCTGCTTTGGGCAGGTCGAGGTGCAGCTTTGGCTGGACAGCAAGAAACAGATCAAGCAGCATGAAGTGCACGGTGGACGCTGGCTGACGGTGGAAGAATACGATGCCGAGGTCGAACGCCGGGCACAGGCAGCCGCCCAGGCAGAGTCAGCCGCAGCCAGCACAACCGACGAGGAAAGCAGTCAAATCAACCGCGCATGACGCAGATTAGGCAGACTGGCGCGGATTTACAGCAAAAGGGGTAAGAATCGATGCGCAAGCCAATGATGGCCGGCAACTGGAAAATGAACAAGACGATCAACGAAGCGGTTGCGCTGGCGCGCGCCATTCGTGAGCAGGTCAACGATGTGAACAACGTCGATCGGGTGGTCTGCCCGCCCTTCATCGACATCCCGATGGTCAGCGCGGAGCTGATGGGCAGCAACATCGCCGTCGGCGCGCAGAACATGCACTGGGCCGAGAGCGGCGCCTACACCGGCGAAATCAGCGCGGCGATGCTCAAAAACCTGGCGAGCTACGTGATCATCGGGCACAGTGAACGCCGCCAATACTTCGCCGAGACCGACGAAACGGTCAACAAAAAGGCGCATGCGGCAGTGGCGGCGGGTCTCACGCCGATCATCTGCGTCGGCGAGACGCTGGAGCAGAACGAGCGCGGCGAAACGCAGGCATTTGTCAGCGGGCAGGTCAAGGCGGCGCTGGCTGGTTTTACGGCGGAGCAGATGGCGGACATCGTCATCGCCTACGAGCCGATCTGGGCGATCGGCACCGGGCGCGCCGCCACCGCCGAGCAAGCCAACGACATCTGCGGTGGCGTCGTGCGCGCCGCGGTGAGGGAATTCCTCGGCGAGGAAGCCGCAGCGACGATCCGCATTCTCTACGGCGGCAGCGCCAACGAAAAGAACATCGGTGAATTGATGGCAAAGCCCGACATCGACGGTGCGCTGATCGGCGGCGCCTCGCTCAAGGTCGAGAGCTATGCGGCGATGGTCAAAATCACGAGCGAGTTGTATTAGAGGTTAGAGATTGGAGATTGGAGACTAAAGATTGGGGCGAGGGCGGACTTTCGACTCTCCAATCTCCAATCTCCAATCTCCAGTCTCTCAATCTCCCAATCTCCTGGACATTGACGCACATGTCGCAGATTTCATGGCGCCGCCTCTGGCTGCCAGTGGTGGCGATAGCAGGGTATGTCGTCATTACGTGGCCGGTCTGGCAGTGGCTCTGGTTCGAGTGGATATCCAACCAGTATTACAGTCACGGGTTGTTGATTTTGCCGGTGGCGCTGTTTCTTGCGATTCAGCGCTTCCGCAACGACCCGGAGCTTGTCCATGCTCCCGGGCAGGGCAGTCTGGCAGGTGTCGTCGCCCTGGTGTTGGGGTTGACTGCTTATCTTTTCGCACTGCAACAGCGTGCGTACTATCTGGCTGCCTTTGCTATGATCGGCATGTTGGCAGGATTGGTGTGGGCGGTGGCCGGTATGACGGTGTTGCGTAAACTGGCGTTCCCAATCGGCTACCTGGTGTTGATGGTGCCGCTGCCGATGCTGGACCGCATCACGCTGCCATTGGCGCTCTTCACTGGCTTTTGCTCCGGCTCGCTCGTGCAATTCCTGGGGCTGCCAGTGGCAATCAACGGCAACGCCATTGCCCTGCCCAATACCGATCTGGTGATCGGGGCGCAGTGCAGCGGCGTGAATTCACTGATTACGCTCGTGGCGCTGCTTGTGTTGGTGGCGTATCTGTTGGATGGGTCGGTGTGGTCACGCGTTGTGCTCGTTCTGCTGGCGATTCCACTGGCGCTGATGGGCAATATCCTGCGCGTGGCGACGCTGCTTTTCGTGGCGCGCGCCTGGGGCGCCGACGCTGCCTTTGCCTTCTATCATGACTATTCCGGCATTTTATTTTTTGTCGCGGTGTTGGCGCTGATCTTACCGCTCACGCGGGCGCTGCAATTGGGTCGGCTGCGCGCCGAAGTTATCTGATGCTAAATCGTTCTTCGCTCACTGCCGGCGCCGTTGTCTTGCTGCTGCTCATTGGTCTGGCTGTGGTCTATTGGCCGCAATTATTGCCAGCTGTAGCCGGCGCTCCGTCACTCACCGCCACTGACGAATTGACCTACATTACCGATCTCGACTTCTGGCAACGCACCCCACGCGAGCGCGCCGTCGTTGCCACCGCCTACTTCGATCTACAACATGATCTCAACGATGTGCCGCTCACTGTGGGCGACTGGACGGGCGTCAACGAACCGGAGACCAATCAAGAAGTCCTGATCCTGCTTGACCCGGAGCAGTACATCCAGCGTCTCTACACCGACAGCGCCGGACGCTATCTGTGGTTGAGTATGGTTGGCGGACGCAGTTCGCAGCCTTTTCACGCGCCAGACATCTGCTATGACGCCGACGGCTGGCAGTATGATCTCGGCTCGCATCCCACGCGCCTGGACGAAGGCGGCGAAATCTATGGTCTATGGTTGCACGGCAAGAAACAATTCCCCGACGCTGCCACACCGACCGAGCATGTCGTCTACTATTTCTATCTCTTCCCTGATGCGCAACGGAATCAGGCTGACGGCATCGTGCTGTTCAAGTTGACTTCGAGCCGCTACGGCACGTTGGAGGAGACGCTCGCCATACACGAGGAATTTGTGCGCACCCTCTTCCGCAAGGCTGGTAATCCAGCCGAATTGCTGCGCAGCACGGGTTTGTGATGCAGAATTCTCGCCGCCGATTTGCGATGGTATGGCTGTTGTCTGGCGTAGTGCTGCTCTCTGGCTGCGCGGCGCCCTCGACGGCTGGCTCTTGTGGATTGGGGCTTGCTCCTGGATATAGTGATGACGACGCAATCCGCGCCGTTATCGAGGCGGAGGGACGTTTGGTCGTCAGCCAGGAGATCGATGCGCTGATGGCGCTTTGGACCGAAGACGCCTATGTCGCCAATGCGAAGAACACACCGGACGACACTGCTGACGATCAGTTCTGGCGCGGCCAGGACGCAATCCGGCACCGTTATGTGCGCGTGGTCTTTCCGGGGGCGCCTGCAGCCGCGCAGCCGCCTGAACTCGTGATCGACCGTGACGGCGCGCGCGCCATCGTGACTGCCACCACGCGCATTGGCAGTGAAGTGGCGCCGGCTGGCGACCGTTGGGTGCTCGTCAAGCGCAACGGTTGCTGGCAGATCGCAAGTCTGACCTATAACCTGGAAGCGCGCCAACCCTAAGAAGCCTGCGTCAAGCCAACCGTGATCTCCGTTGATGCTTACATCCTCACGATTTTGCTCACGCTATTGCTGAGCCTGCTGGCGATGGCGGCGTTGAGTCGGGCGGTCAGTCTGCGCGTGCAGGCGATCATCTACTATTTGACTGGTTCCGGCGATCTGGCGAGCATTGGCATTTTTTTGCTGTTGCTGCCCGGCGTCTTCTTGCATGAGGGCGCCCATTGGTTGACCGCGCGACTACTGGGGTTGCGCGCCGGCAAGTTCCGCGTATGGCCGACCAAACAGGGCGCTTACATCGGACTGGGCAGCGTCAGCGTCGAACGCGCAGATATCTGGCGTGAAAGCCTGGTTGGGGTGGCGCCGCTGGTGGTGGGCAACCTAGTGTTGGCATGGATCGGCTGGCGGGTCTTTGCAACGCCAACGCTGCTGGCGACATTGACGGCAGGGAATCTGGCGGCGGCAGTCAGCAGCTTTGGGGCAGGGCTGCACACGTCTGACGGTCTTGCCTGGGCGTACGCCATTTTCGCCATCGGCAACAGCATGATGCCGAGCGCCAGCGATCGTGAACCCTTCAAGCCTGTACTACTCTATGCGCTTTTCGCCACCGTGATCTATGTAATCGTTGGGCTGCCGTTGACGTTGCTAGGGCAATTGCTCGGCTGGATCGCACCTGCCATCGAAATTTCAGTGGGGGCATTGATTTTCTTGATTGTGCTGGATGGCTTGGTGTGGTTGACTTTGTGGCCTATCGAGTGGTTGTTGCGGCGGGGACGGTGAAACGGGGAGACAGGGCTGGCTTCCCAAAGGTGAAGTGGAATGCTTGCCGCGTCCCCCCTGCTGGCTTACCCCAGATGCTTCTGCAATCGGCTTTTGAGAGCAGGCTTGGGCTGGTAGCCAACGATGCGGTCAACTGGTTCGCCATTCTTGAAGAGCAATAGCGTGGGGATGCTCATCACACCAAAGGCAAATGCAGTATTTTGGTTGCTATCGACATCCAACTTGCCGATCGTCAGTTGACCGTCCATTTCCTGGGCAATCTCCTCAAGCACGGGGGCAATCATCTTGCACGGCCCGCACCATTCTGCCCAGAAATCCACCAGAATCGGCTTGTCGGCATTCACAACCAGTTCATCGAAGGTGCCATCAGTCACCACAATTGGCTTTGCCATATCTGCTTTCCCTTATCCTTTCCGCAACATCATCTCATCGTGCGATCATCGACCTGCGCTGCACAGCTTACGGTGCTCTGGCGCAGCAGACAGTCGACTAGCGATCTCGCTACAAAAAATATAGTACACGGTGGTGTAGGATTTGTCAAAGCGCTGACTTCCTCGAGGTCTACTTCGCGCAGGGACAAGCACCGCAGTGGCTTTGGGTAGCCACTATCATGCAGGGGCAAGGCAGGCTCTGCGCCTGGATTGCAGGTGGTGCGGGTAGGTGTTACGCCACATATCGACTATAATACCAACACTATTCTGGCCGCGATTCTGGCCTCAGACTCAGGAAGGAGCCAAACATGAGCCGTATTTTGCAACTTCGCCAACTTGGTCAAAGTATTTGGCTGGATTTCATCGAACGCAGCATGATTCAGAGCGGCAAGCTACAAGCGTTGGTCAATGATGGCGTCAGTGGCGTGACGTCCAATCCCACGATCTTCCAGCAAGCTATCGTCAAGAGCGACGCCTACAACGATGATTTGCGTCGCCTGGCTGCCATGTCCCTCTCGCCTAAGGCGATCTTCGAAGGGCTGGCGATTGCTGACATCCAGGCTGCTGCCGATGTGATGCGCCCGGTCTATGACGCCAACCAGGGGCATGATGGCTTTGTCAGCCTGGAGGTGGCGCCCGATCTAGCCTTCGACACCGCCGCCACGATTGCAGAAGCGCGCCGTCTGCATGCCGCCGTTGCCCGTCCCAATTTGATGGTCAAGGTGCCGGCCACCCTTGCCGGCGCGCCCGCGATCCGCCAGTTGATCGCCGACGGCATCAATATCAATGTCACGCTCATTTTTAGCCTGGAGCGCTATGCCGCTGTCAAGGAAGCGTTTATTGCCGGGCTGGAAGATCGTCTGGCTGCTGGAAAACCGATCGACCGTATCGCGTCGGTAGCAAGCTTCTTTGTCAGCCGTGTCGATGTTAACATCGATAGCCAACTGGATAAGCTGGCGGCGCAGCAACCTGATCGGGCGGCTTATTATAAATCACTGCAAGGCAAGGCGGCAGTGGCGAACGCCAAGCTGGCCTATGCCCAATTCCAACAGGTTTTTGCCGGTGCACGATGGGATCGACTGGGGGCTGCCGGAGCGCGGGTGCAGCGCCCGCTATGGGCAAGCACCAGCACCAAGAACCCCGCCTATCCTGACCTGATCTACGTCGAGCCGCTCATGGGAGCGCACACGGTGAACACGATGCCGCCGCAGACCCTGGAGGCGCTCAAGGATCACGGCACAGTGGCGTTGACCGTCACGCAGGGCGTCGATGCTGCACGCCAGGCCCTGGCTGATCTTGCTGCTGCTGGCATCGACATGGACGCTGTCACCGCCGAGCTGGAACAGGACGGCGTCAAGAAGTTCGCCGATTCATTTGTGGATTTGTTAAGGGTGATTGAAGAACGCAGTCGCGCGCTGGCGCCAGCGTGAGGCGTATCAATGAGTTAGCCGGGGCGGACTGCGCAGACGCGGGCGGTTGTCATGTCAGCGCAGCGCGCGCATGAAGCGTGTCATCGTGCAGAGTCGTTTTTGCCAGCATTCCGTTGTAGGAACGCGGCAAACTCTGCTGGATCGAGACTGCGCTCAGAGCGTTTTTCGGCAACCGGCGCTGACGAATCCAAAGCGCCAACAGCCGCTGCTGCGTTGCTGGCCTCTGGGATGGCGTGCGCGGCCAGCGCTGCTTCCAGGCTGGGAACATCGCTGGCCTCTTGCAGATGGGCCACCACGGCGGGTAGCACATCACAGATTGCAGCGAAAAACAGTGTGGCGGCGTGGGCGCCGGCGGGCAAGTTCACAATCAGCGTGCGCCCACGAATGCCAGCGACGCCGCGATCGAGCAAGGCCAGGATGCTCTCTTCTGCAGCTAGCGCGCGCATCGTTTCATTTAGCGAGGGCATCGTGCGCTCAAGGACGGCGGCAGTGGCCTCGGGCACAATTTCACGAGCGCCAGGACCAGGTGCAGGGAGCGTGCCGCCGATCGTGAGAATCAGATCGAGTTCGTCCTCATCGCACCACTGGCGCAGCACCTCCTCAACGAGATAGCGCTGGCTGGCGACATGGCGGGCGGTCATGATCACTGCCGAGGGCGCGGCGCTCAATAGCAGCTTGCGCACCGCAGCGCTGGCTGCTTCGTCGTAGGCTGGCACGCACAGTAGCCCAGTTCGGATCATGATACTCTCATTCCTTTGCGGCAAAGAAAAACGCAGCCAAACGCGATGACAACTCGCGTTCGACTGCATTTTCATTCCACCATTTCTACATACCCCGGATTTTTGCGCACCCCAGGGCGCAGCACACGTTAGCGCTTGGTGTACTGGGGCGCCTTACGCGCACGCTTGAGACCGGGTTTCTTGCGTTCCTTGGCGCGGGCGTCGCGCGTCAGAAAACCGGCGGCCTTGAGCGTCGGACGCAGATTCGCATCCTGTTCGATCAGAGCGCGCGCAATGCCCAGGCGTACGGCTGAAGCCTGACCGCTCTCACCGCCGCCCTGCACCTTAACGCTGATGTTGAACGACGCTTCTGTACCGGTCAACGCCAACGGCTGGCGCAGAATCATCTGGTCGAGCGCGCGACCAAAGTACACATTGACAGGCTTGTCATTGACGATGATTTCGCCGGTGCCAGGATAAAGACGCACACGTGCGCTGGCTTCCTTGCGGCGACCGATTGCTTCTACATATTCAGTCATGGTATCTCTGTCCTCGAAATCGCTTAGAGTTCCAATGGCTGCGGCTGCTGCGCAGCATGCGGATGTTGGTCGCCGGCATAGATGCGCAATTTCTTCATTTGCGCCCTGCCCAGCTTGGTCTTGGGCATCATGCCGCGCACGGCCTCGTAGATGACCCGATCCGGAAACTGCGCCAGCGTTTCGCGCATCGTGCGGCTCTTCAAGCCACCCGGATAGCGCGAATGCCGATAGTAGCGCACGGTGTCAAGCTTGGCGCCCGTCACTACGACACGCTCGCAGTTGATCACGACAACAAAGTCGCCGGTATCGATGTTGGGCGAAAAGGTCGGCTTGTGCTTGCCACGTAAGACCTGGGCAATTTCCGAAGCCAGGCGCCCCAATGTCTTACCGGTGGCATCGACAACGTACCACTCGCGGCTTTGCAAAGCCTCTGTTTGATTTGGCGTAACTGTCTTCACGTACCTGCTCCTCTATCAAAAAATCTCATGCCATCCGGCAACGAAGTCTAGTCCGATGCCTCACCATGCACCCAACGCTCCCACGCGGGCGGATAGGTGACGCTTTCCAGCACCAATCCTTGCGGCGGCGCTGGCGGCGCCGATAAACGTCGGTCGCGCGCCGTCAGGATTGCTGCCACTTCAGCGGGCGTCATTGCGCCACGTCCCACCATCAACAACGTCCCGACTATGTTCCGCACCATCTGCCGCAAAAAGGCATTGGCGGTGATTGTAAAGACCAGCCGCTGCCCCGGAAAGTTATCCAGTGCTGGCAGTGAGTTGATGCTTGTCTGCCACTGCGCTGCAAACACCTCACGTTCGGTGCTTTCACCGTGCGTCGCCTGCCCAAAGGTAGCGAAATCATGCACGCCGATTAAAACCTCAGCGGCAGCATTCATCGCTGCCAAATCCAACGGTTGCGACACCAGGAGCGCATACCGGTCGGTCAGTGGCGAATGCTTCGGCGCCGGAAAATTGCTGGGCGCAACATACATCTGCACAGTGTACCGGTAGGTGCGGCTGATTGCACCAAAGCGTGGGTGGAACCCAACCGGCGCCTCGCGTACACTGCGTATGCTTACCGCTGCGGGCAGATGGACATTCCAAGCTCGCTCTAGCGCGGTCAAGGTGTGCGCCCAACTGACGGAGACGCTAACTACCTGCCCATTGGCGTGGACGCCAGCGTCGGTGCGCCCAGCGCCAACAACGCGCCCTTCGCGCCGACAACAACGATCCAGCGCTGCTTCCAGCACGCCTTGCACTGTAGGTGCGTTCGCCTGATACTGGAAACCGTGGAAATCGGTTCCGTCGTAGGCGACCAGCGCACAAATAGTGCGCAACGGCGTCACGGCTTACACCCGCCCGTTGCTGCTAACTTAGGCGGTGACGCCGTCCACCAGCTCCAGAATCACCATATCAGCAGCGTCGCCCTGGCGCTTGCCGATCTTGATCATACGCGTGTAGCCACCGTTGCGGGCCGCATAACGCGGGGCGAACACATCAAAGACCTTTTTGGCGACTGTCTTGTCATTCAGATAGGCGACGACCTGACGCTGTGCATGGACGCGGTTGCCTTCAGCGGCGGCGCTACGCTTCGCCTTTGTGATCAGCCGCTCAGCGTCGCCACGAATGGCGCGCGCCTTGGCTTCAGTCGTCACAATGCGTTCGTGCAAATATAATTCGCGCACCAGATTGCGGAACAACGCTTTACGCTGATCCGCAGTGCGGCTTAGTTGGAATCCTGCGACTCGATGACGCATACCCCTTGCTCCTCTTGCTTACTCTTCCGTGTCATCACTGCCGGCGAGTGGCCGATACGCATCGCCGATATAGGCGCTCAAGTCGACGCCCGGCACAGTCAGGTAGTTTTTGTCCCGCAGCTTTTCGACCAGCTCATCGAGCGATTTCTTGCCAAAGTTGCGGATGGCAAGCATTTCGTCTTCGCCCTTTTCCATGCGTTTGAGAATTTCGCCGACTTTGGTGATGCCAGCGCGCTTGAGACAGTTGTAAGCGCGCACCGTCAACTCCAGTTCCTCAATGGGCGCATCGAAGACGCGTCCTGGGATGCCTTCGGCGGACTCTTCCTGTTTTTCGACCATTGTAATCTCTGTGCCGGCCAGCAACGTCAGGTGCTGCACCAACAGGTTGGCCGAGCGTCGCAACGCATCGTCCGGTGAGATCGTGCCGTCAGTCCAAATTTCCAGGTGTAGTTTGTCATAATCCGTCTGTTGGCCGATGCGCGTCCGCTCAACGCGATAGGCCGCTTTGCGGATTGGGCTGTAGATGGCATCGACCGGAATCTCGCCCAGCGGCAGCCGCCCGCGCTCTTCGGCGGGGCTGTAGCCACGCCCAACACTCACCACCATCTCGATGTCGAGATCGATGTCATTAGAATCCGCCGTCAACAGATATTGGTCCGGATTGACAACTTCTACTTCAGGCGGGCAATTCAGGTCGCCGGCTGTGACTGGCCCTTCACTGGCGACTTCGACATGAATCCGCACTGATTCTTCCGTGCGGGCGCGGAAGCGAATCTGCTTGACATTCAGAATCAGCCGCGTCATATCTTCCCGCACGTGCGGAATCGCTGAGAATTCATGATGAATCCCACTCACGCGAATTGATGTAACGGCGGCGCCTGGCAGGCTCGATAGTAGCACGCGGCGCAACGCATTGCCTAACGTGATGCCGTAACCACTTTCCAGCGGGCTGACCACAAAGTGCCCGTAGTTCTGGGAGCTTGCCTCAACCTCAATTTTGGGTAATACCATGTTTAACAAGGGCATCCCTCCCGATAGCGCAAATCTGGCTTGCGAAACATTTCAATCTGCCGGGCTACTCTTACGCCCTGGCAGACCGTGCAGCCAACCGTTCGTTAGCGACTGTAGTACTCGACGATGAGTTGCTCGTTTAGCGGAATCTCGATGTCTTCACGCGCTGGGACACCGAGCACCTCACCCTTCATATCGACAACGCTCGAACGCAGCCAGGCTGGGACATTGCCCGAACTGCCTTGCATGATTTGCGCACGCTCCTTGAAATACTCCTTGCTGCGCGCCACTTCACGCACGGTGATCACATCGCCGATGCTGACCTGGAAGGACGGGATGTCCGTCTTACGTCCGTTCACCTCAAAGTGGCCATGGCGCACCAATTGCCGCGCCTGTGCGCGACTGTCGGCAAAGCCCATGCGATAGACGACGTTATCGAGGCGTCGTTCCAGCATTGCCAACAGGTTGACGCCGGTCATCCCGGTCGTGCGATTGGCCTCCTCAAAATAGCGACGGAACTGTCGCTCCAGCACACCGTAGATGCGACGCGCCTTCTGCTTCTCGCGCAACTGCAGACCGTAGTCCGATGTCTTGCGCCTGAAAGTCTGCTTCTTGCCGTGCATCCCTGGCGGGAAGGCGCGGCGCTCCATTGCACACTTGGGCGAAAGGCAGCGCTCGCCCTTCAAGAACAGCTTTTGCCCTTCACGCCGGCACAGCTTGCAAACCGATTCTGTGTATCGTGCCATTTTTCCTCCGCAGCGATCTGCTTTACAGCGTTCGTGCTGATTGATCTCTTCACTAAGTGATGGGCGCAGATTGCGCCGTCACCAATAGATTGACGCACTCACTGTTGTGCGCCAAAACAGATGGCGCATCTGCTGCGCCACCTGTTTGTGTCGAATGGTTCCCCGATGGCCAACCGCACCTACTGGGACTAGACGCGCCGCTTCTTGGGCGGACGGCAGCCATTGTGCGGCAGCGGCGTGATGTCCGTGATCGAACGCACGATCAATCCGGCCGCCTGCACCGAGCGCACAGAGCTTTCGCGACCGGGGCCGGGTCCCTTGACGAAAACATCCACCTCGCGCATGTTAAAGTCAGCGCGTGCCGTCTGCGCAGCACTTTGAGCGGCCAGCTGGCCGGCAAAGGGTGTAGACTTGCGGCTGCCCTTGAAGCCTGCGCTGCCACTACTAGCCCAGCAGAGGGTGTTGCCCTGCAGGTCGGTGATCGTCACAATCGTATTGTTGAACGATGCATGGATGTGCACCTGACCGGTTGGTACATTCTTTTTTTCTTTGCGCGCTGTGCGTCGATCGCGCCGCGTACGTTGAGGTCGAGCCATTGCTTATTTCTCCACAATCTGACAATCTCGACTCTCGCAACCACCGGCATCCCAAGCCAGGCGCGCCAGCGATTGCGAGATTGCTGTTCACTACTTGCGCGGCGCCTTCTTCTTGCCGGCAACCGTCTTGCGCGTGCCACGCCGTGTACGCGCGTTCGTGCGGGTGCGCTGACCACGCGCCGGCAGGTTGCGGCGATGGCGCATACCCCGGTAGCAGCCGATTTCAATCAGCCGCTTGATATTCATATTCACTTCACGCCGCAGGTCGCCTTCGACGAGGTAGTTGCGGTCGATATAATCGCGCAACCGTGTGACCTCGGCTTCGTCAAGGTCTTTGACGCGCTTATTTTCGTCGATGCCTGTTGCAGCCAGGATCTTCTGACTGGTCGTCTTGCCGATCCCGTAGATATAGGTCAATGAGATGACCACCCGCTTGTCACGCGGAATGTCAACACCGGAAATACGTGCCATGACTTTTGCTCCCCTTCGCTGCGCAATCCTTTTAGCCCTGACGTTGCTTGTGCTTCGGATTCTTGCAGATCACGTATAGCACACCACGTCGGCGCACGACCTTGCAGTTCTCACACATTTTTTTTACCGATGGCCGAACTTTCATGCTTCACCTCTGACTATTTCACCGTGACGATAGTCGGTGCACCCGCGAGAATACGTCAGGTCTACACACGTCACGTGTTGTTTCGTCTCACCGCCGGGCGTTATGACGCTGAAGAGGCGGGTTTGATCTTGGCGTCTAGCGCAACTCTACCACTCTACCATAATCTTAGGGCAGGGTCAAAATTTCAGGGCCGTTATTGGTAATTGCCACTGTGTGCTCGAAGTGTGCGGTCAGGCTAAAATCCTTGCTGATTACCGTCCACTTGTCGCGCAGTGTCCGCGTCTGCCAGGTGCCAAGTTGCACCATCGGCTCGATCGCGACTACCAACCCTGGACGCAGAATCGTCTGCCCGTCTGGGTCCTGGCTCTCGTAATTGAGCACTTGCGGCGCTTCATGCATTTGTCGCCCTACGCCGTGCCCCGTGTACTCGCGCACCACATGCATCTTGTGCGCTTCGACCGTGCGTTGCACCGCGCGGCTGATGTCCACGATGCGTTTGCCAACCTGCGCCTGGGCAATGCCATCATAGAGGCTCTGCTCTGTGACGCGCATCAACTCTTGCGCCGCCGGGCTGATCTCACCGACGGCGTATGTCCATGCGCTGTCGCCGATGAAGCCGCGATAGCGCACGCCCACATCGATGCTGATGATGTCGCCTGCCTTGAGCACGCGGTCCTTTTTGGGGATGCCGTGCACGAGTTCCTCGTTGATGCTGGTGCAGATATGGGCGGGGAAACCGCGATACCCCAGAAAGCACGAGGTGGCGTTGTACTTGGTCATCACCTCGACGGCGAGTTGATCCAGGTCGAGCGTGCTCACCCCTGGCTGGATTGCCTCGCGCAGCGCCGCGTGCACGCGCGCGACGATGCGCCCCGCCTCACGCATGATTTGTATCTCGCGTGGGCTTTTCAGTTGCACTTCTGGGCGCTGCGCCGCTGGCGCCTGTCGTCGGAGTGTCTGGGCATTCTGCCGTCGAAACATGTTCATTGTCATCCCACCACAATTGCCAGGAGCGCCTGTTGCACAGCTTCAATCGACATGGCGCCGTCAACCTCGCGCAGTAGCCCCTTGGCATAGTAATAACCGATCAGCGGCGCGGTCTGTTTGTAGTAGACGAACAGACGATTGCGCACTGTGTCTTCCTTGTCATCATCACGCTGATACAACTCGCCACCATCCACGTCGCAGATGCCTTCGACCTTGGGCGGATTGTAGATGACGTGATAGACGGCGCCACAGGTGCGACAAGAGCGTCGCCCCGTAATGCGGCGAATCGTCTCGTCATCTTCCACCTGGATCAATGGCGCCACGCGCACACCACCGTAGGGTGCTGTCATTGTGTCGAAAGCTGTGGCCTGCACCAGATTGCGGGGGAAGCCATCCATGATGGCGCCGCGCACACAATCTGGCTGCTGCAGTCGGTCCTGCACCATCCGAATCGTCACCTCATCTGGCACCAGATCGCCCCGATCCATGTAGCTCTTGGCCAGCTTGCCCAACTCAGTTTGGTTCTTCAGGTTGTACCGGAAGATGTCACCGGTCGAGATTTGTGGTAGTCCAGTGGACTGCTCCAACAATTTGGCCTGTGTTCCTTTTCCGGCGCCTGGTACGCCCAGCAACACAACATAGATACGTCGATCACTCATGACAGTCCCCCTTGACGGTCGCTATCTGATCTGGACAGAGAATTCTGTAGGGAACAAGAGACCGGGGCTTGCACCGCCGGTCTCTTTCTCTCCTCGACATCACGGATCGGGCACATGCCCTGCCCGCTTACCGGATGAACCCTTCGTAGTTGCGCATCATCAACTGTGCTTCGATCTGCTTCATCGTATCGAGCACGACGCCGACGACGATGAGCATACCCGAGCTGCTGATGATCAGCGAGTTGTAGCTCGTCAACGCACCAGCGGCGCTGCCAAAGATCAGGTCGGCCAGCGAACCGATCAGGAAGGGCAGGACAGCCATGAAGCCCAAGAAGAGGGCGCCGACCAGTGTAATGCGCGACAATACGTTGTTGAGATATTGCTCCGTGCGCGGGCCAGGGCGGATGCCAGGAATGAATCCACCTTGCTTCTGGAGCGTCTCCGGTAGATTCTGCTGTCGGAACATCACGTCCGTATAGAAATAGGTGAACGCCGCTGTTAGCAAGAAGTAGAACAGCCAGTAGAAGAAATTCGACGGGCTGAAGAACTGCACGATGGCGTTGGCGATGGCGCCGATCCAATCCTGGCGCGTGACAAAGTAACTCGCCAGGGTGCTCGGCAGAATGAGCAAGCTCTGTGAGAAGATCAGCGGGATCATGCCGGCGGTGTTGACGCGCAGCGGGATGTAGGTGCTCTGACCGCCCACCATCATCATGCGGTTGCCGCGCATCGTGCGCACACGCTTGCCGTACTGCACCGGGATGCGCCGTTGACCTTCCTGCACCCAGACGATCAAAATGATCGTGGCAACGGTGACGATGAGAAAGACCAGCAATAGCACCCAGTTTTGTGACAGCAACTGCAATTGATAAGGCACATTGGACAGAATCCCGGCAAAGATGATCAGCGAGACGCCGTTGCCGATGCCCTGTTCGGTGATCAATTGGCCGATCCAAACGCCCAACATGGTGCCCGCCGTCATGCCGATGATGATCGTCAACGTCGGCAGCAAGTCACCCAGCCCAAAGCCCCAGTTTGGCAGTACAGCCACACCACCCACGGCGTTGCTGCTCAGCAACGTGCCTTGCGCAATCGCCTGTAGAATGGCCAGCGGAATGGTCAACCAGAGCGTGTACTGATTGATCCGCGCACGCCCCGACTCGCCTTCTTTACTCAGTTCCTCCAGCGCGGGGATGATGGGGATGAGCAACTGCAGGATAATCGACGCGGTAATGTACGGATAGACGCCTAGCGCCATCACGCCCATGCGCGAGAGACCACCACCACTGAAGAAATTCAGGAAGTTCAGCAGGATGTTGTCACTCTGCTGAAAGATAGACGCCAGCGCTTGATGATCGACGCCGGGTAGTGGAATGTTTGCCGCCAGACGATAAAAAGCCAACAAACTGAACGTGATGAACAGCTTCTGACGCAGGTCTGGCAGTCGGAATGCATTGCGTACGGCTTCAAGCATTCGACAAGTTCCTTTCTATAAGGATCGATGCGCACCTTGACGGCGCCTGGAGTAGTGCTGCACTATCGCACGCTCGAGGCGCCGTACATCCGACGCCTTCAGCTACGACCGCGGCAGGCGTTTGTTGACTTCGTAGCCCAACACCTCAACTGTGCCACCTGCCGCCTCGATCTTTTCCTTGGCGCTGGCGCTGATGCGTTGCACTTTGACTGTCAGGGGCTTGGTCACCTCGCCCCGCGCCAACACCACGACGGGGTCCGCGACGTTGCCCAGCAGCCCGACCGCAGCCAGCGACGCCTGTGAGACTTCCTCCTGAGCGCCAAACAGTCGGTCAAGCTGGTCGAGGTTGATCGGGACGTAATAGACCTTGAAGCGATTGTTGAAGCCGCGCAGTTTGGGCAGGCGTTTTGTCAGGGGGAGTTGACCACCCTCGAAGTTAGCGCGGACGCCGCCGCCGTTGCGGGCGTTTTGCCCCTTTTGACCGCGGCCACTGGTTTTGCCCTTGCCTGAACCAGTGCCACGACCTACTCGCTTGCGCTTTTTGTGTGCACCCTCTGCGGGACGCAGGTCATGAAGTTTCATGGTAATCTTTCCAGTTCTGAATGATGGGCATGTTGCGTGTTACATGCTGTGTAATTCACGTTTGCGCCATGCATCACGCAACACGAATTATGCAACACACCCCTTTGTCATCAATTACTCGCTCACTTCAAGCATGTGCGCTACGGCGTCGATCATGCCACGCACTGCCGGGTTGTCCGGCTTCTCAACGACTTGATTCAATTTGGACAGACCCAGCGCGGCTACGGTGCGTTTCTGCCTTTCCGTGTAACCAATCGGGCTGCGCACCAGCTTGATGCGGATCGTCTTGGCTGCCGGTTGCTGCTCAGCCATACGTCTCCTCCTTGTACCAATAGGGCGCCAGTTGGCGTGGCTCCACGCCGCGATGCCCTGCCTCGACGCGGAAATCCTGCAACTCCTTCAGGGCGGCAAAGGTCGCCTGCACCACATTGAGGATATTGTCGCTACCCAGGGACTTGCTCAGGATGTCACTGACGCCTGCCGCCTCAACCACGGCACGCACGCCACCGCCAGCGATGACGCCGGTGCCTGGGCTGGCTGGCTTGAGCATCACCTTGCCAGAGCCGGACTTGGCCGTCACTTCATGCGGGATGGTGTTGCCCAGGCGCGGCACGACAACCATCGTCTTCTTGGCGCGGTCCGATGCCTTGCGGATGGCATCCGGCACTTCGCGCGCCTTGCCGATGCCAATTCCCACGCGGCCTTGCTTGTCGCCCACCACGACGACGGCGCGGAAGGCGAAGCGGCGACCACCCTTCACAACTTTGGCAGTGCGGGCGAGGTGAACAACACGTTCTTCGAATTCATCGCGGCGCTCTTCACGCTCTTTTTCGCGCTCTTTGCTCTTGCGTTCTTTCTTCGACATTCTTGATTCTCCCAGCAACTGCCGATTAGAATTCCAGCCCGCCTTCGCGGCTGCTCTCGGCCAACGCTTTGACGCGGCCGTGATACGGATACCCACCGCGATCAAAGACCACGCGTGTGATGCCTTTGGCCTTGGCCCGCTCCGCCACTGCCTTGCCTACTGCCTTGGCCTGCTCGATCTTGGAGAGCGAGGCCACATCCGCCCGCAATTCGCGATCCACCGTGGAGGCCGACGCCAGCGTGACGCCGGTCGTGTCGTCGATCACCTGTGCGTAGATATGCTCCAGGCTGCGGAAGACATTCAAGCGCGGCCGGTCGGTGGTTCCATGCACTTTGGTGCGCACGCGCGCGTGACGCCGTTCGCGTGCTACAGCACGACTAACTTTTGCCATTGTTGGTCACTCCCTATTTCTTCCCAGCCTTGCCAGTCTTGCCTGCCTTCTGTCGCACATATTCGCCTTCGTAGCGAATGCCCTTGCCTTGATACGGTTCGGGCGGACGTGCACGCCGGATTTCGGCGGCTAGTTCACCGATGCGCGCCTTGTCGATGCCGGTGATTGTGAAGGCGCGACCGTCCTTGTCCACATCAAAGGCAATATCTGCCGAGGGCGGGGCAAATTCCACCGGATGGCTCTTGCCGACCGATAGCACCAGATTGCTGCCACGCTTCTCGGCGCGATAGCCGACGCCGCGAATCTCTAGCCGCCGGCTGAAGCCTGTGCTGACCCCCTGCACCATGTTGGCCAACAGCGCGCGGGTCAGACCGTGCTGGGCGCGGTGCTCACGCTGGTCAGTCGGGCGCTGCACTTTGATCTGGTTATTCTCGACTTCGATCTTGATGTCAGGATCGAACTGCTGCTTGAGCTGACCCTTGGGGCCGCTGACAGTGACCAGATTTCCCTTATCGACGCTGATCGACACCTTGGCCGGCAGCGTAATTGGCATTTTTCCAATTCGAGACATGGCTTCCTCCCCTACCACACGTTGCAGAGGATCTCACCGCCAAGGCGTGCGCGGCGCGCTTTGCGCCCCGTCATCAGCCCCTTCGGTGTGGAGACGATGTTGATCCCCAACCCACTGCGCACCCACGGGATGTCCTTGGCGCCGCTGTAATGGCGACGACCCGGCCGGCTGACCCGGTCAAGCCCTGTGATCACCGGGCGCCCCTGGGGGGTGTATTTCAGACGCACAATCAGGTTTGGCTGCGGCTGTTCGTCGGTCACCGCATATCCTTCGATAAAACCTTCTTCGACCAGAATGCGCGCAATGCCCTCTTTGATTTTCGAACTGGGCATCACGACTTGCTTCTGTTTGACCATGCTGCCGTTGCGAATGCGGGTCAACATGTCAGCAATTGGATCATTCACCATTTGTTTTTCTCCTCAGGCTACTCTTGCAACCTCAGAAATGGAGCGAAGTTGTAGTTAGCAACCGAGCACTTTGAAGACCACCGCAGCACGGTGGTCGGCGTGATGCTCTATTTACCAGCTCGACTTCACGACACCCGGCAGCTTGCCTTGCAATGCTTCCTGCCGGAAACAGATGCGGCACAGCCCGAACCGGCGCATGTATCCGCGCGAACGCCCGCACATTTTGCAGCGATTGCGGACGCGCACCTCATACTTCTTCCGGCTCTCCTTGATAATCATCGACTTCTTAGCCACAGCAATCCCCTTTATCGCTTGAACGGCATGTCCATCAGCGCCAACAAGCGGCGCGCCTCTTCGTCAGTGGCGGCAGTCGTCACGATCGTGATCTCCATGCCGCGAATCTTGTCGACCTTGTCGTAGTTGATCTCTGGAAAGACCAGCTGTTCGCGCAGACCGAGGCTATAGTTGCCGCGCCCATCGAACGCATCCGCCGAGATGCCCTGGAAATCGCGCTGGCGCGGGAGGACGATGTTGATCAGGCGATCTAGAAAGTCCCACATGCGATCGCCGCGCAGCGTCACCATGACGCCCACGCTCATCCCCTCGCGCAGCTTGAAGGCGGCAATCGAGCGCCGCGCCTTGGTGATCACTGGCTTTTGACCGGTGACGATAGCCAGATCGCCGGCGGCGGCTTCGAGCGCCTTGCTGTTCTGCAGCGCCTCGCCCATGCCAATGTTGACTGCAATCTTCTGGATGCGCGGCGCCTGCATGACGCTGCTGTAGTTGAATTCTTTCATCAATACAGGCACGATCTCATCGCGATAACGCGTTTTGAGGCGTGGCGTCGGCCGTGTGGCAGTTTGTTCACTCATGATCGTTGCTCCTTGCCCGCAGACGCCGCCCGTGATGCCCATCACGGCCTGGCGAAAGGTCAGGCAGATCGATAATTACTTCTTGGGTTTTGGCAAAGGTGCGCCGGTGCGACGATCGACGCGCTCTTTGCTGCCATCGTTGGCAACTTCGTAGGCGACGCGGCTGGGCTTGCCATCAGAGCCTACCAACATGACATTGCTGATGTGGATCGGCGCCTCGCGCTCGATGCGTCCGGTCTGCGTGCCGACACGCCCGGTCGGGCGCTGATGGCGGACCACCTTGTTGGCGCCGGCCACAACCACGTAGACTTTGTTGGGGTCATAGGTGCCATCGGCGTTCTTCTTCCGAATCACCCGCTGCACTTCGCCCCTCACTCCTTTTTCGTCACCGGCGATGATTTCGACTGTGTCGCCTTTGTTGATCTTTACCTTCATTTCTGGCCTCCCTCAGAGCACTTCCGGCGCCAGTGAGACGATCTTCATGTACCCACCCTCGCGCAGTTCGCGGGCCACTGGCCCAAAGATGCGCGTGCCGCGTGGGTTCTTGTTATCGTCGATGATCACGGCGGCGTTTTCGTCGAAGCGGATATAGCTGCCATCGGCGCGGCGCACGGGGCGCGTGGTCCGCACAATGACCGCGCGCACGACATCGCCTTTTTTCACGCTGCCGGTTGGGCTGGCAGATTTGACGGTCGCCACGATCACATCGCCAATCGCAGCATAACGCCGCGTGCTGCCGCCGCGGACACGAATGGTCAGAAGCTCTTTGGCTCCTGTGTTATCGGCTACTTTGAGCCGGCTTTCCTGCTGAATCATGGCGCATCTCCTCGACGACTAGACGTTGGCTTCGTCAACGATGACCGCCCGCTGCAAGATTTCTTCGACAAAGAATTTCTTGTCTTTGCTCAGCGGTCGGCATTCGCGGATGCGCACCACATCGCCCATCTGACAGGCGTTTTGTTCATCGTGCGCTTTGTACTTCTTGTTGCGGCGCACGACTTTGCCGTAGAGTGGATGGCGGGTGACGCGCTCGATTGTTACGACAACGGTCTTATCCATTTTGTTGCTGGTGACCGTTCCCACCAGCGCTCGGCGTTGTTCACGCATCTTGCTTCTCCTTATGCACCCGCCAGCTCGCGCTCGCGCAGGATCGTCTTGATCCGGGCAATGTCCCGTTTCACCTCTTGGAAGCGCGCCGTGTTGGCCAGCTTGCCTGTCGCTCGTTGAAAGCGCAGGTTGAACAGCTCCTGGTAGGCGTCGTCCAATTTGCGCGCCAGTTCAGCGTTATTCTGTGATCGCAATTCAGTCGCAGTCATGATGCACCCCCTTAGGCGCCGTGCTCTTCACGAGCGATGAACTGTGTGCGCATGGGCAACTTGGCGGCGGCCAGGCGAAAGGCCTCGCGCGCCTGATCCTCGCGCACCCCTGCAATCTCCAGGACGATACGCCCCGGTCGCACGGGCGCAACCCAGTGATCCACACTGCCCTTGCCGGAACCCATGCGGGTTTCAGCGGCGCGTTTTGTGACCGGGCGCGACGGGAAGATGCGGATCCAGATTTTGCCGCCGCGACGCACGTAACGCACGATGGCGCGACGCGCTGCCTCAATCTGGCGGCTGGTGACGTAATGACCCTCCAGTGACTGAAGGCCATAGGTGCCAAATGCCACCGAGCTGCCACGGTACGCCTTACCCTTCAGACGTCCGCGCTGCTGTTTGCGATACTTCACACGTTTTGGCATCAACATAGTCGATTCTCCATCTATGTCCTCCGGTACGTTTTCCCACGTGTCATTTTCGCTGGCAATCTTTGCCATCTCACGTTGGAACTATACCGACTTTGCACATGTTGTTGGCGTTCGGATGGCTGTTCACGCCTGCGCCAGCTGGCGCGTGGCTGTGACCCATGCTCCGCCGCCAGTCAACGCCCTAATTTTCTGCTGCGGCATACTTGGCGTGATATTCCTGCCCCGGCAGCACCTCGCCGAGGTAGATCCACACCTTGATGCCGATCACACCAAAGGTTGTGTTGGCTTCCGCTGTGCCGTAGTCGATGTCTGCGCGCAGGGTATGGCGGGGAATGCGTCCCTCACGCACAGAGTCGACGCGCCCCATGTCACTGCCGCCCAACCGACCGGAGACGGTGATCATGATGCCGCGACCGCCAGCGCGCATGGTCTTCTGCGCAGCCTGCTTCATGGCGCGCTTCCAACTGACGCGGCGCTCGATCTGCTCGGCGACGCTCTCCGCCACCAGACGCGCATCCAGCTCCGGCTTGGTGATTTCGCGCACATCAATCTTGACCTTCTTCTGCGTCATGTCCTGCAACTGTTGACGCAGGATGTTGACGCTGGCGCCTTTGCGACCGATGATCACACCGGGGCGCGCCGTGTCGATGATGATGTGCACCTGATTGGGCTGACGTTCGATATCGATATTGCTGATGCCAGCCTTGTTCTTGGTGGACTGGCCGCGCTCACGGCTGCCACGCCCGTCTTCCTTGTTCAGCGCCTCGAACACCAGGCTGCGAATCTGCCGATCCTCGCCCAATTGATCCGTGTACTGCTTGCCAGAGGCAAACCAGCGGCTCTTATGCTCTTTGATGATTCCCAGGCGAAACCCGATGGGATTGACTTTGCGACCCAAGTGAACCTCCCTTAGTTGCTACTCGCCTTGCTGCCAGCCGCCGGGACGCGCTCTTCCAACACCACCGTGATGTGGGAAGAACGGCGCTGCCAGGGTTTGAAGCGTCCGCGCGCACCAAAGCGCCGCCATTTGCGGATCGGTGCATCGTCGGCGTAGATTTTTGTGATGACCATGTCTTTGGCATCATAGCCAAAGTTCTCAACCGCATTCGACAGTGCGCTCTTGACAGTCTTGGCGACAACTTTTGCCGCCGATTGCGGCATGTAGCCCAGGATGGCCAATGCTTCCTCGGCCTGGCGCCCGCGCACTTCATTGACGATCAGGCGCGTCTTCTGCGCACTGATGCCTGTGAATTTCATTTTCGCTACGACTTCCATCGTCCATTCTCCGTTTCTTTACCTGGCGCCCGCCTACTTGCGCGGGGCTGCCTTGGTGGCCTTCTCGGACTTGACATGGCCGCGGAAGAAGCGGGTCGGCGCAAATTCGCCTAGCTTGTGGCCAACCATGTTTTCCGAGATGTAAACGGGAACATGGCGCTTGCCGTCATGGACGGCAATGGTGTGACCCACAAACTGCGGGAAAATCGTCGAGGCGCGAGACCAGGTCTTGAGCACCTTGCGTTCACCTTTGCGATTCATTTCTTCCACGCGCTTCAGCAGCTTCGGGCTGACAAAAGGGCCTTTTTTCAGTGATCGTGACATCTTTCACTCCTATCCTTTATGCCTTGCCGCCGCGTCGCACAATGAACTTGTTCGTGCGCTTGTTGACGCGCGTCTTCTTGCCCAACGCAGGTTTGCCCCACGGTGTCTTGGGCGCCTTCATACCGACCGGCGAACGGCCTTCGCCGCCACCGTGCGGGTGAGCGCCGGGGTCCATCGCAATGCCGCGTGTGCCAGGGCGAACCCCCAACCAACGCTTGCGCCCGGCCTTGCCCAGGTTGATGTTGGCATGATCCGAGTTGGACACAACACCGACGGTCGCCAGGCAGTTCATGTCGATGTAGCGAACTTCGCCGCTGGGTAGACGCAATTGCGCCATACTGCCTTCCTTGGCCAGCACCTGCGCGCCCAGGCCGGCGCTGCGCACCAACTGCCCGCCACGTCCCGGGTACAATTCCACGTTGTGCACGACTGTACCGAGCGGGATGTTGCGAATCGGCAGGGCGTTGCCGGTGCGGATATCTGCTTGCGGGCCGGACATCACCGTGTCGCCCACCTTCAACCCCTGTGGCGCCAGGATATAGCGCCGCTCACCATCAGTGTAGACAACCAGTGCAATGCGCGCACTGCGATTCGGGTCATACTCGATTGACTCGACTTTGGCCGCCACACCAAATTTGTCGCGGCGAAAGTCGATGATGCGATAGCGGCGCTTGTGACCACCGCCGCGATGCCGGGTCGTGACGACGCCGTGATTGTTGCGACCAGCCGTCTTGCGCAGCGGCGCGAGCAATGATCGTTCCGGTTTGCTGCGTGTAACCTCTTCGAAGGTCGAGACGCTCATATTGCGGCGTCCCGCCGAAGTCGGACGATAAATCTTGATAGCCATCGATGCTCTCCCGTTATACGCCTTCGAACAGTTGAATGCTGGCGCCGGGCGCCAAAGTGACGACGGCTTTTTTCCACTTCGCCTGGCGAATGCGAATCTGCTTGCCGCGCCGTGTGGTCTTGGCCGGCATCACCAAAATGTGCACGTCCGTCACATCCACGTTGAAGGCGGTCTGTACTGCTTCCTTGACCTGGATCTTGTTGGCGCGCATGTCCACCTCGAACGTCACTTTGTTCTGTTCATCGGTGGCGATCATCGTCTTTTCGGTGAGGATCGGACGCTTGAGAACCTCATAAATATGCATGGTTAGGCCTCCGTCACTTCCGTCGCAGGTGCGTCGGCGCCAAGCCACAACTCGATGGCGTCGACCGCCTCACGCGTCAGCAGCAACAAGTCGTACCCCAACAGGTCGCGGATATTGAGGTATCCGAACTGCAACAGTTTTACCTGTGGGAGATTGTGAACACTCTTCCAGACCGCGAAATTCTTTTCGGGCGTCACCAGCAGGACGCTCTGATCGCCGACGCCCAGCGCCGACAACATCTTGACGGCGGTCTTAGTCTTCGGCGCATCGATAACGACCTGATCGATCACCATAATTTGGTCGTTGGCGAGCTTGGCTGAAAGCGCGCTGCGCAATGCCAGGCGGTGCATCTTTTTGGGTAGCGCCTTGGTGTATTTGCGCGGGGTTGGTCCGAAGACAGTGCCGCCGCCAACCCAGTTGGGCGCACGCGTCGAACCCTGACGGGCGCGTCCGGTGCCTTTCTGGCGCCAGGGCTTTTTGCCACCGCCAGAGACCTCGCCGCGTTCCTTTGTATCGTGTGTGCCCAGGCGCGCATTGGCTAGCTGGCGCATCAATGCCTGATGCATCACACTCGTATTGATAGGGGCTGCAAAGACGGCGTCGCTCAGTTCGACTTCGCCGACCTGCTGCCCGTTCATGTTTTTCACAGGTACAAGCATGGTCCGTTACTCCTTAGTCATTCCTGTGCGCTCTACTTGGCCTTCTTTGCACGCCGGAGTTGCTTCACCGACTCGCTGACAACGACCAATGCGCCGCGTGGCCCCGGGATGGCGCCTCGCACTGCGATCAAGTTGCGATCTGCGTCGACCAGCGCCACCTTCAGATTCTGTACGGTGGTGTTGGCGTTGCCATACTGACCAGGCGCGAGCTTGCCCGGCATGGTGTGACCTGGAGTCGTACCTGCGCCGCGCGACCCCGTCGCGCGATGACGATCCGACTGGCCGTGCGTCTTGGGGCCACCGGCAAAGCCGTGGCGCTTCACTGCACCCGAAAAACCACGCCCTTTGGAAACACCCGCAACATCCACCAACTCACCCTCAGCAAAGATGTCCGCCTTGATGACGTCGCCTACGCTGAGCGATGGGGTGGCGTCGTAGCGCAGTTCGCGTAACCGCCGCACCATGGGCGTTCCCGCCTTGAGCAAATGACCACGCTGACCTTTAGTTAGCTTGCGCTCGACGACTTCCTCATACCCGATCTGCACCGCATTGTAGCCATCTGTCTCCGCCGTTTTAACTTGCGTAACGTAACAGGGGCCGGCTTCAATGATGGTGACCGGGACGACAGCGCCGCTCTTGTCAAAGAGCTGCGTCATGCCTACCTTCTTGCCTAAAATTCCTCTCATCTGATCCTCCTGGGACTGCCGATCGAATTGTTACAAGCGAGCGCTGCGTGCAACCCAAACGCAATTCGAATTCGCCTAAACTCTTCGCACCACATCATCCCCTAAAGATGGGGTCAACTTCTGTTGACACTACCAAAGCCACAGTGTGCAGGCAGTTGACGATTACAACTTGATCTCGATATCGACGCCGGCCGGGAGGTTGAGACGGGTAAGATTCTCGATCGTCTTGCTCCCCGGATCGACAACGTCGATCAGGCGCTTGTGCGTGCGCACCTCGAACTGTTCACGGCTGTCCTTGTCGATGAAGGTCGAACGCATGATCGTGAACTTCTCGATGCTGGTCGGCAGCGGCACCGGCCCCACAACCTGGGCGCCCGTTTGCTCGGCGGCGCTGACAATCTGGCGGACGGATGCGTCTAGCACGCGATGGTCATAGGCCTTGAGCTTGATGCGAATCTTCTGTTTTGCCATGTCTATTCTCTCTTACAATGCTCAAGATGGCAGAAAGTAGAAGGTAGAAAATAGAAGTTGTGCAACGCTGCTTCTATTTTCTACCTTCCACCTTCCGCCTTCACTCACTACTTGACGATCTTGGTGATGACCCCGGCGCCGACGGTGCGACCACCTTCGCGGATGGCGAA